>Ga0182229_1000272_pt1 | contig 13345 bp, 15 predicted proteins | sample G6R1MG_32_FD_129663 | JGI IMG/M metagenome (GOLD analysis project Ga0182229, IMG submission 129663) | Miscanthus phyllosphere microbial communities from Michigan, USA - G6R4_MAIN_07NOV2016_LD1 MG | ecosystem: Host-associated > Plants > Phyllosphere > Phylloplane/Leaf | place: USA: Michigan...
CTCGGCGGCTCGCTGTTCGACCGCGTGACCCCGGACATGACGATCTACAAGGAAGAGATCTTCGGGCCGGTGCTCTCGGTGGTGCGGGCCAAGGATTACGAGGAGGCGCTGGCGCTCCCCTCGACGCACCAGTACGGCAACGGCGTCGCGATCTTCACCCAGGACGGCGATGCCGCCCGCGACTTCACCACCCGCGTGAACACCGGCATGGTCGGCGTGAACGTGCCGATCCCGGTTCCGATCGCCTACCACACCTTCGGCGGCTGGAAGCGCTCCGGCTTCGGCGACCTGAACCAGCACGGGCCGGACTCGATCCGCTTCTACACCAAGACCAAGACCGTGACGCAGCGCTGGCCCTCCGGCATCAAGAGCGGCGCGGAGTTCTCGATCCCGACCATGCGATAAGATCGCATGGCCCTCCCCCGCCACGCGGGGGAGGGGTATCGAGACCGGGGAGGATCACCCATGCAATTCGGCCTCGACGAGGACCAGACCGCGATCCGCGACATGGCCGCCGCCTTCGCGGCCGACCACATCGCCCCCCACGCCCTGGAATGGGACGAGACCAAGACGTTCCCCGTCGCGACCCTGCGCGAGGCGGCCGGTCTCGGCATGGCGGGCATCTATGTCCGCGAGGAATCCGGCGGCACCGGGATGGGGCGGATCGAGGCGGCGCTGATCTTCGAGGCGCTGGCGATAGGCTGCCCGACGGTCGCGGCCTTCCTGTCGATCCACAACATGTGCGCCTGGATGGTGGACGCCTACGGCTCGGACGCGCAGCGGGCGCGCTTCCTCCCCGGCCTCACCACGATGGACACCATCGCGAGCTACTGCCTCACCGAGCCCGGCTCCGGCTCCGACGCGGCGGCGCTGCGCACCCGCGCCGAGCGGGACGGCGACCATTACGTGCTCCACGGCGAGAAGCAGTTCATCTCGGGTGCCGGCGCCGCCGACCTCTACGTCTGCATGGTCCGCACCGGCGAGGCGGGGCCGAAGGGCGTCTCCGCCGTGCTGGTCGAGGGCGACACGCCGGGCCTCTCCTTCGGCGCCAACGAGCGCAAGATGGGCTGGAACGCGCAGCCCACCCGCGCCGTGCGCTTCGACGGATGCCGCGTGCCCGTCGCCAACCGCCTCGGCGCCGAGGGCGAGGGTTTTCGCATCGCCATGAGCGGGCTCGACGGGGGCCGGATCAACATCGCCGCCTGCTCGCTCGGCGGGGCGCAATCGGCGCTGGACAAGGCGCTCGCCTATATGGGCGACCGCCGGGCCTTCGGCGCGAAGCTCACCGATTTCCAGGCGCTGCAATTCCGGCTCGCCGACATGCAGACGGCCCTGACCATCTCGCGGACCTTCCTGCACCACGCCGCGCGGGCCCTCGACGCGAAATCCCCCGAGGCGACGCAGCTCTGCGCCATGGCCAAGCGCCACGTCACCGACGCCGCCTTCGAGGTGGCCAACCAAGCCCTGCAACTGCATGGCGGCTACGGCTATCTCGCCGAGTACGGGATCGAGAAGATCGTCCGCGACCTGCGGGTGCACCAGATCCTGGAAGGCACGAACGAGATCATGCGGGTGATCGTCGCCCGCGCCCTGATCGGGGGCCGCTGATGGACGAGGTGATCGTCGAGACCGAGGGCAGCCTGGGGCGCATCCGCCTCAACCGGCCGAAGGCCTTGAACGCCCTGAACCATGAGATGGTCGGGCTGATCGACCGGGCGCTTGACCGGTTCGGTGCCGACGGGGCCGTGACGGCGGTGCTGCTGACCGGCGAGGGCGAGCGCGCCCTCTGCGCGGGGGGCGACCTGCGCTCCCTCTACGAGAACGAGACGGCCGTCGCCGAGGATTTCTGGCGGGACGAGTACCGCCTCGATTCGCGGATCAGCCGCTACGAGAAGCCGTTCGTGGCGGTGATGGACGGCATCACCATGGGCGGCGGCGTCGGGCTCTCGGGCCATGCCGCGCACCGGATCGTCACCGAGCGCTCCCGCGTCGCCATGCCGGAGACGGGCATCGGCTACCTGCCCGATGTCGGCGGGACATGGCTCCTGCCGCGCGCGCCGGGCGAACTCGGCACCTATCTCGGCCTGACCGGCGCGCAGATCGGCGCCCCGGACGCCATCCTCTGCGGCATGGCCGATGCGTTCGTCCCCTCCGCCGCGCTGCCGGACCTGATCGCGGCGCTGGCCTCCGGCGAGGCGGTCGAGGCGGCGCTCGCCCGACATGCGAAGGACCCCGGCCCGGCACCGCTCGCCGCCCACCGGGCGGTGATCGACCGCTGCTTCGCCTTCGATATGGTGGACGAGATCCTCGCCGCCCTCGCCGTGGACGGGTCGGATTTCGCGGCCGAGACGACGGCGGTGCTCCTCACCAAGGCCCCGTCGAGCCTCGTGCTGACGCTGTGCCTGCTGCGGCTGGGCCGGGCGGCGCCCAACCTCGAAGCCTGCCTGGAGCGGGAGTTCCACGCCTCCCTGGCGCTTCTGGACGAGGGCGATTTCCGCGAGGGCATCCGCGCGGCGGTGATCGACAAGGACAAGTCGCCCCGCTGGAACCCGCCGCGCCTCGATGAGGTCGATCCCGCCCGGATCGCCCGATGGCTGGAGACGCGGGCCGCGCCGGTCTTCGCGAAGGACCGGACTGGGCCGGTGTGAGGTCAGCATCCCCTCTCCCTGCTTGCGGGGAGAGGGCCGAGCCCCCCTCGCCGCCGCTCCGGCTTCGCCTTCGCTTCCCGCTGACACGACGCGGTGTCAGCGGGCCTCTCCCCGCAGGCGGGGAGAGGGAAAGAACCGAAAGAAGAACGGGAGGACACCAGCATGGCACGCACGATCGGCTTCATCGGGCTCGGCAACATGGGCGGGCCGATGGCGGCCAACCTCGTGAAGGCGGGGCATACCGTGCGCGGCTTCGACCTCGTGCCCGCCTCCCTCGACCTCGCCCGCGAGGCGGGCGTCGCGGTGGCCGGGTCGGTGCTGGAGGCCGCCGAGGGGGCCGAGGTGGTGATCACCATGCTCCCCGCCGGCCGTCACGTCGTCGAGGTCTGGACGCAACTCGCGGACGCCGTCCCCGCCGGCACGCTGCTCATCGATTCCTCCACCGTCGACGTCGAGAGCGCCCGCAAGGCGCACGCCCTGGCGCAAGCGCGGGGCTGCCTCTCCGTCGATGCGCCGGTCTCCGGCGGGACGGGCGGGGCCAAGGCCGGCACGCTCACCTTCATGGCCGGCGGCGAGGAAGCCGCCTTCGCCGGGGCCGAGCCCCTGCTGAAGGCCATGGGCAAGAACGTGTTCCATTGCGGGCAGGCCGGTGCCGGGCAGGCGGCCAAGATCTGCAACAACATGATCCTCGGTATCTCGATGATCGGCGTCTGCGAGGCCTTCGCGCTCGGCGAGAAGCTCGGCCTGTCGCACGAGGCGCTCTACGACGTCGCCTCGGTCTCCTCCGGCCAGTGCTGGTCCTTGACGAGCTACTGCCCGGTGCCGGGCCCCGTGCCGGCCTCCCCCGCCAACAACGGCTACAAGCCGGGCTTCGCCGCCGCGCTGATGCTGAAGGATCTGCGGCTGGCCCAGGCCGCCGCCCTGGCGGCCGGCGCCGCGACGCCGCTGGGCGCCGAGGCCGCACAGATCTACGGGTTGTTCGACGGCCTCGGCCACGGGGGTGAGGACTTTTCCGCCATCATCCGTATGCTCCGTGGGGACGCAGGAGAGGCGTGATGGACTACGAGACGATTCTCACCGAGACCCGGGGGCGGGTGCTCCTCATCACCCTCAACCGGCCGAAGGCGCTGAACGCGATCAACGTGCAGCTCACCGCCGAGGTGATCGCCGCCGCCTCCGCCGCCGATGCCGATCCGGAGATCGGCTGCATCGTCCTCACCGGCTCGGAGCGGGCCTTCGCGGCCGGCGCCGACATCAAGGAGATGCAGCACCTCTCCTACGCCGAGGTCTACGGGAAGGACCGCTTCTCCGACTGGGACCGCTTCAACGCCGTGCGCACGCCGATCATCGCGGCGGTGGCGGGCTACGCGCTCGGCGGCGGCTGCGAGTTGGCGATGATGTGCGACTTCATCCTCGCCGCCGACACCGCCCAGTTCGGCCAGCCGGAGATCAAGCTCGGCGTGATGCCGGGCATGGGCGGCAGCCAGCGCCTCGCCCGCTACGTCGGCAAGGCCAAGGCGATGGAGATGTGCCTCACCGGCCGGATGATGGACGCCGCCGAGGCCGAGCGCTGCGGACTCGTCTCGCGGATCGTGCCCGCCGCCGACCTCGTGGAGGAGGCGGTGAAGACCGGGCAGACCATCGCCGGGATGTCGAAGCCCGGTGCGATGATGACCAAGGAGGCGGTGAACCGCGCCTACGAGACCACCCTCACCGAGGGGCTGCGGTTCGAGCGCCGGGTGTTCCACGCCATGTTCGCCACGGACGACCAGAAGGAGGGCATGGCCGCCTTCGTGGAGAAGCGTCCGGCGACGTTTTCGCATCGCTAAGAACACGCTACCCCGCCAAGGGGGAGACGACGTCCCAAGGGGAGGACATCATGCCGAGCTTCCGGGAGGCCCGCGACCTGCTGCTGGCCCATCGCACGGATTACGCCGCCGCCGTCGCGCAGTTCACGTGGCCGGAGGCGGTGCCGTTCAACTGGGCGCTCGACTGGTTCGATGCCGGGCTCGCCGCCGAGTATCCCGACCGGCCGGGCTTGCGCATCGTGGAGGCCGCGACAGGGGCCGAGCAGTCGCTCACCTTCGCTGACTTGAGCCGCCGCTCGAACCAGGTGGCGAACCACCTCGCCCGCCTCGGCCTGACGCGGGGCGACCACCTGCTCCTGCTGCTCGGCAACGTGCCGGCCCTGTGGGAGACGTTCCTCGCCGCGATGAAGCTCGGCGTGGTGGTGATCCCCGCCACCACCTTGCTCACCGCCGAGGAACTGGCCGACCGGCTGGAGCGCGGCCGGGCCAAGGCCATCGTCGCCGGGCCGGAGCAATTGCCCCGCTTCGCCACGCTCGATACGGCGAACGTCACCCGCATCGTCACCGGGCCGGCGACGGAGGGCTGGCGCGCCTATGACGAGGCGTTCGCGGAATCCGAACGCTTCTCGCCCGACCGGCCGACCGGGGCGGACGACCCGCTGATCCTCTATTTCACCTCCGGCACCACGGCGAAGCCGAAGCTGGTGCGCCACAGCCACCGCTCGTATCCGGTGGGCGCCCTCTCGACCATGTACTGGCTCGGGCTCCAGCCCGGCGACCAGCATTGCAACGTCTCCTCCCCCGGCTGGGCCAAGCACGCGTGGTCGTCGTTCTTCGCCCCCTGGAACGCGGGGGCGACGATCCTCGTGATCAACCAGGCGCCGTTCAACGCGCGCATCCTGCTGGACCAGTTGGAGAAGACCGGGGCCACCACCCTCTGCGCGCCGCCGACAGTCTGGCGCATGGTGATCCAGGAGACGCTCGACGGCCGCGACCTCCGCCTGCGCGAGGTCTGCGCGGCGGGCGAACCCCTGAACCCGGAGGTGATCGAGCGGGTGAAGGAGGCCTGGGGCCTCACCATCCGCGACGGCTACGGCCAGACCGAGACCACGGCGCTGATGGCCAACACCCCCGGCCAGCCGGTGGTGCCCGGCGCCCTCGGGCGGCCGCTCCCCGGCTACCGGGTGCGGGTGCTCGATGCCGACGACGAGCCGGCGAGCGAGGGCGAGGTTTGCCTGGAACTCGGCGCCCACCGCCCCGCCGGGCTGATGCAGGGCTACGACGACGGGCGCGGGCGCCTGACCGGGGCCGAGGGCGAGGTCTACCGCACGGGCGACGTGGCCTTCGTCGATGGGCAGGGCTGCTACACCTTCGTCGGCCGGGCGGACGACGTGTTCAAATCCTCCGGCTACCGGATCAGCCCGTTCGAACTGGAGAGCGTGCTGATCGAGCACCCCCTCGTCGCCGAGGCGGCGGTGGTGCCGGTGCCCGACCCGCTCCGCTACACGATCCCCAAGGCCTATGTGCTGCTCACCGCCTCGGCCAAGGCCGGGCCTGAGGCGGCGCTCGACATCTTCCGCTTCACGAACGCCAAGCTCGCGAGCTTCAAGCGCCTGCGCGCCCTGGAATTCGTGGACGAGTTGCCGAAGACCATCTCCGGCAAGATCCGCCGGGTGCAGTTGCGCCGGCTCGAACACGACGGCGTCACCGACGACCCGTACCGGGGCACCGCCTTCACGCAAGCGGACTTCCCCGAGCTGAAGGGCGAGGCCGAGAAGAAGCCCGACCAGACGGCCGGGTGAGGGACGCCCTCACGGTTAACCGGCTCCTGCCGCGATCCGAAGCATTTAGCGGATCCGGCGAGGGTCGCATCGACCTTGCCTCGCGCCGGCCGGGGCTGGGGGGCCGATGCGTAAAATTGTCGGCATTCGCTTCAGCGCGAAGGAGGCCGGTCGCTGCAATCCTAGGTCTATAGAGACACGGGATTGCACGCGATGCGCGCGGGATTGCTCAAGGCGGTGCGGGGGGCGGCGGTCGCCGCCCTGGCGCTCGCGGGGGTGGCCACGGCAGCCGAGGCGCAGGTGCTGGCGAACCTGCCGACCGAGCCCGGCCTCGTTCCCAAGGCCGAGGCGCGGCCGATCGCGGCCTGGGTGACGTTCTGCGAGGCCTATGCGGACGAATGCGCCGTGGACCGCAACGAGCCGGCGCGGATCGCCCTAACCCCGTCCATCTGGACCAGCATCGTCACCATCAACCGCCGCATCAACAAGGCGGTCGAGCCGATGACCGACATGGAGCACCTGCACGTCGCCGACCACTGGGACCTCGCGGAGGACGGGTACGGCGATTGCGAGGATTACCAATTGCTCAAGCGCCACCTGCTCGCCCTAGCCGGGCTGCCCCGCCGGGCCATGCGGATGACGGTGGTGATCGACGAGAAGGGCGAGGGCCACGCCGTGCTGACCCTGCTGACCGACCGGGGCGATCTGGTGCTCGACAACAAGACCGACACGGTCCTGCCGTGGCACCGCACCGGCTACGTGTTCATCAAGCGCGAGAGCCAGGACGCCGTGGCGTGGGTGTCGCTGGGCGGCGCCACCTCTCCGGCGACCACCGCCAACCGCTGATCAGGCCGCGCGCGGCAGGTCCGTGCGGGCGAGCCCGGCGACGTAGGTCTCGACCCGGCCGATGAAGGCGGCGAGATGGGGCGCGATGCCCCGCAGCGAGGCGAGATCGCGCGAGAGGATGTCGAGCGACAGGGCACGGTCGCCGGCCGTGGGGGAGCCGTCGAGATAGGCGTTCACCGCGTGCTCCGCGATGCCGAGGGCCCCGGCCCGTCCATCCTCGGCGAGGGCGCGGATGACCTGCTGGATGGCGGGCTGCATGGAGTTGTCCTCGAATCCCAAAGGGTCACGGTGCCGTTCCGTGGCCGCATTCTTGCGACGATGGTCGATGGATCACCGCAACCGGCCGTTGCGGAAGACGCCTTTCAAGCCGGCAAAGGGCGGGAAAAGCAAGGGTCCGAGAGGGTTACCGGGTCGTTCGCAGAACCGGTATGCTCTGAGCGCATGCGCTGAGCCGCAGCCCTGCGCGCAAAAACGTGATTCCGCGCGGAACCTCATCCGGACGTTGCGGGTTACCTCCCCTTCATTTTTCGGTTGTGTGTGCAACCGCAGCGTGCCAGCCTCCCCTCATCACGCGACGCGGGATGAGCATGGGCGAAGGAGCGTCAGTTCCGGGCTTTCCCTTCGGCGACTGGGCTGCCGGGCGATGGCGCGCCGGCATCCTCCTCCGCCGGGTCCGCCAGGGTGCGAGCCTCGCCATCACCGGGCTCATCCTCACCCTCGGCAGCGCGACGACCCACGCCCATCGCGGCGTGGACCTCCCCGACAGCGCGACGGAGACCGGCGGAGGGCCGACCCGCAGCATCGCCGGCTGGGCGGATTTCTGCCGCCGGATGCCGGACGAATGCCACATCGACCCGACCCAGCCGAAGGTGATTCCCCTGACGCTCTCCGTCTGGCGGGCCCTGCGCAGCGTCAACGCGCGGGTAAACGCCCGCATCAAGCCGATGACGGACCAAGCCCATTGGGGCGTCACCGACCGCTGGGACTTCCCGGATGATGGGTTCGGCGATTGCGAGGATTACCAGCTGCTCAAGCGGCGGATGCTGGCCGAGCGCGGCCTGCCCCGCCGGGCGCTGCTGATGACGGTGGTGATCGACGACATCAACGAGGGCCACGCGGTGCTGACGGTCCGCACCGACCGGGGCGACTTCATCCTCGACAACAAGACCGACGAGATCCGCCCGTGGAAGAGCGTGCCCTACGCCTTCATCAAGCGGGCGGGCCAGGAGAGCGCGGCCTGGGTGTCGCTGGAGGAGGATGCCGGCGGGGGACGCGCGGAGGCGCGGGTCGCGACCGCCGAGCCCTAGGGGCGATCAGACCCCAACGATCATCGCCGCGAGGTCGAGGGCGACCCGGCCGGAGACGAGACCCCAGCCGCAGGCGATCATTGTCGCCAGCATCACGAAGGGGAAGGGGCGGCCCTCGATGCGCCGTCCGCGCACGGTGTTGCGCAGGATGATGAAGGGCGCCGAGAAGGCCAGGAGCGGCAGGGCCGCCACCGCCGGGAGGCCGCCCCGCTCCAGCAGGTTGAAGCTCGCCCGCTTCGCGGCGAAGAGTTCGAAGGCGCTGGCGAGCAGCCCCGACAAAGCGAGGCCGATGCACAGGGTGCGCAGGGAATCGACGGCGGCGGGGCTGAGGGTCATGGAGCGCGGTCCCAGAATGGCCCGCGCAATCTGACCCATCGTTTACCGAACGTTAAGCAGAGAGTTTACTTAGCGTTAACCGACGTACGGGCGGTTCAGAGGTCCTCGAGGTCGATGTCGAGGATCGCCATGCGGAACACGAAGGAATCGTCGCCGTCCTCCTTGTCGTCCGCGACCACGCCGATCGACTCCTCGCCGATGAACACCTCGGCCGTGTCGCCGGTCTTCATGGCCTGGATGCGGATGTTGGTGTTCGCGAAGGTGCGGCGCATGTAGGCTTGCAGCTTCGCGATCTCGGATTTGGTCACGCTGTCTGTTCTCCGCTGGCGGCGTGGAGCGAGGCGCAGCGATTGCCACGCCCGATGCCCCACCGCAAGCGTGGCCGGTCCCCCGCGCCCTAGATGCCCTCGCCCACATGGATGAAGGCGTCGAGGGCGACGAGCTGGTCCATCGCCCGGGCCGGGTCGTCGCAGCCCGCCGTGCCGACGACGCGGGCGGGCACGCCCACCACGGTCGTGTTCGCGGGCACGGGCCGCAGCACCACGGAGCCGGCGGCCACGCGGGCGCAGGCGCCGACCTCGATGTTGCCGAGGATCTTGGCGCCGGCCCCGATCATCACGCCCCGGCGGATCTTCGGATGGCGGTCGCCCCGCTGCTTGCCGGTGCCGCCCAGCGTCACCGCATGCAGGATCGACACATCGTCCTCGATCACCGCCGTGGAGCCGACCACGAGGCCGGTGGCATGGTCGAGGAACACGCCCCGGCCGATCCGCGCGGCGGGGTGGATGTCGCACTGGAACACCTCCGAGACCCGGCTCTGGAGGTAGAGGGCGAGGTCGCGCCGCCCCCGCGTCCACACATGGTGGGCGAGGCGGTGGGCCTGCAGGGCGTGGAAGCCCTTGAAGTACAGCACCGGCTCCAAGGCGCGCAGGGTCGCCGGGTCGCGGTCGATCACCGCCCCGATATCCGCCCGGAACGCCGCCCCGATGGAGGGGTCGGTCTGGATCGCCTCGTGGAAGGCATGGGCGATCAATTCCGCCGGCAGGGACGGATGCCCGAGGCGGGCGGCGACGCGATGCGCGACGGCCCCCTCCAGGGTCGGATGGTTGAGGATCGTCGCCACCATCAGGGAGGCGAGCTGTGGCTCGGTGCGCAGCACCTCCTCGGCCTCGTCCCGCACCCGCGACCAGACGGGATCGCAGACGGCGAGGTCCGTCTTGGTGAAGGCTGGACTTGCGCTCATGCTCCGCGCCCGTGCTGGATGGTCTCTCGGTGAATCAGGGTTTCGAAAGGGCGAGCCCTTTCGCGGGTGCAGGGCAGCGCCCTGCCCTGTCCCCCGCCTACAGCGTGGTGCCCCACCCCGCCCCGATCAAGACCGGGACCGCTTCAGGTCTGGTCCGCGCCGGGCGCCTGTCACCCGGCGCGGACGAGGCCGAACCGGGTCTCGATGGCCGCCGTCAGCCGGTCGAGCATCACCGGCACGGGGATGTCCGAGGTGTCGACCTGGGCGGCGGCCCGCGCGTAGAGCGGCTCGCGGCTCGCGAGAACGGCCCGCAATTCCTGCATCGCCGAGGCGTGGTCCCCGGTGGTCGGCAGGTGCCCCTGCTCGCGCACGCGGTTCATGTGCTCCTCCGGCCGGGCGCGCAGCCAGACCGTGTAGAACGCCTGCAGCAGCAGATCGTAGGTCAGCGGCTCGGCGACGATGCCGCCGCTGGTCGCGAGGATGAGCGGGCCGGGATGCTCGGTGAGCCGCCGCAGGGCGGCCTGTTCCAGGCGGCGATAGCCCTCCTGGCCGTAGATCGCGAAGATCTCCCGCACCGAGAGGGCGTTCTCGCGCTCGATCTCGGCGTTCAGCTCCACGAAGGTCCAGCCGAGCCGGTCGGCGACGAGCTTGCCCAGGGTCGATTTGCCCGCGCCGCGCAGGCCGATCAGCGCCACCCGCGCCGCGCCGGAGGCCTCGTTGCGGTTGCCGCCGGACAGGATGTCCTTGGCCGCCGCGATCTGGCTGGGATTCGCGTGGGAGAGGAGATCGCGGATGACGGGCCAGTCGGGGCTGCTGTCGTCCCCGGTGATCAGGTCGTCGAGGCGCACGCCCATGGCGTTGGCGACCCGCCGCAGCAGGATGATGGAGACGTTGCCCTGCCCGCCCTCGAGCTGGGCGATGTAGCGCTCGGACAGGCCCGAGAGCTGGGACAGCACCTTTCGCGACAGGCCCCGCACCGTGCGCGCATGACGCACCCGGCGGCCGAGATCCGCGAGAAAGAGTGTCTCCTGTTCGATCACGCCGGCCATGGCGCCGTTCGCTTTCCTGCCGTTACGGGACGCCGTTCCGCCCGGACAGCCGCGGCAGCCAAGCCTCCCGACAGGGGTGGGCAGGCCCGCCACGGAGCATCCGTGCGAAGACCAGCGTACCCTACCCCAATGAATCTGATATTGACGCCGACGCCTCTCACGGGCGCATGGGCACCTGTTCGGCGCCAAGCACAGCGTGTTGCGTATGTGTTGCGGAACGTCCCGATGGTCAAGCCTCGCGACCGATGCCGTATGGGCAACGGTGCGTATCCTTATTGCGATGGCAGGGCCGCCGCTTCCTGCTGCACGGGCGCCGGGGCGGCCGGACGCGGCGCGGCGAACGCCAGGAGCTTCGGCGAGGGGCGGCGGGGCGGCAGCGGCACGGCCACGGCCTCCGCGACGGCGGCCATCGTCGCGGTAGCGGCCTCGGCCGGGGCGGCGGGCGACAGGCGAAGCTCGGTGAGGGCGGCGGGCGTCGCGGCGGCGACCTGCACCGTGCCGGCGAGCGCGTCCGGGCGCCGGGGCGGCAGGGGCACGTCCACCGTCGCGACCACGGCCTGCGGCGCGTCGGTGGTCAGGCTGGCGTACTGCACGGATGCGTCGCCGGCGAGGGCGGCGGGCCGGCGCGGCGGCAGCGGCACCTCCACGGCCTGGACCGGCGCCGGCTCGGCGGCGGCATAGGCCATGGCGACGGAGGCCGGGGCCATCTCGGCGGGCGGGCGGCCGGTGAAGAGGCTCGCCAGGGCGCTGGCGGTGGCGGCGACGGGGGCCACGGTCGAGGCGACGACGGTGGGGATGCCCTGGCGCTTGGCGGCGTAATAATAGCCGCGGTTATAATACTGGTAGGCCTGGTGGATGTTGCCCTGCGCGGTGCGATAGGCCCCCGCGAGGTAGGCCACGCCGTAGCGGAGGTTCGTCTCGGGATCGTAGAGGCCGGACGGGTCGCCCGTGTAGCCCAGGGAGCGCGCCGTGGCGTGCTTGATCTGCATGAGGCCGAGCGCGCTGCCGCCCTTGGCGTTGGGATTGTAGTTGCTCTCGCGCTTGACGACGGCGTGCACGAAGCTCGCCGGCACTCCATTGGCCTTTGCCTGCTGCTCGATCAGCGCGTCGATGTTGTCGCGCGCCGTCTGTGCGATGGCGGCCGCTGGCGCGACCGCGATGGCGGCAGCAAGGAAGAGGCGATGCATTCCGAGACCCGGGTGCTGCTTGTTCTATGGTCAAGCTAGGTCACCGGGAAATGAGGCCGGAAAACGGCCCGGAGCCGGCGGAGTGACGGCGGAAGGGGGACGGGCCGGGCGCTCTCCCGCCTTATCGCCCGACCGCCCGGCCCTGTGTTCGGCCTGCCACAGGTTTGCGCCCGCCCGCCCCTTATCGGGTGGGGACAACGCGGCCGCACCCCGCCCCGGCGCGGAACCGCGGCCCCGCCGGGACGTTGGCCAGAACATTCCATGAACGGGTAAATGACATGGCCAAGTCGACCACCAAGGACAACGCCCAGGCGGAGAACCCGAAGACCGATCCGAAGGACGTGTCGAACCAGATCAAGGATCCGGACCAGTGGACCACCGGCGGCGAGCCGATGACCGGCGCGCAGGCCTCCTACCTCAAGACTCTTTCGGAAGAGGCCAAGGAGCCGGACGCGTTCGACGATTCGATCGACAAGGCCGAGGCCTCGAAGCGCATCGACTCCCTGCGGCACAAGGCCGGCCACGCCTGAGCGTGGACGATCGCGTTAAGCCGGCGGCAAGTCGCGGTCTGTATGTCTGAGGTCCGCCCCCCGTCCCCGATCAACCGGAGGACGGGGGTGCTGACGGTTTCGGAACGATGAGCGAGCGGACAGGACAGGCGAACCCATCCTCCCTCTACGGCCGCTTCCTGCGCGACGCGAGCGGGGCGACGGCCATCGAGTACGGGATGATCGGCGGCTTGATCTTCGCCGTCATCGCCGGGACCCTGAAGCTGTACGGCGCGAAGCTCGACACCGTGTACATGCAGATCGGCACCACCATCGGGCAGGCGAACTGAGAGTCGCGTCCTCCTCGGCCCTTTGGATACCGGGGGTTGCGAGGATGAAACGGCCGCCCAGCCCGTGCGAGCGCCAGTGTGGCCGCCCCGCTACGGACTCGCCGCTGCCCATGGGGTAGGCACGATACCGGCCAGGCCCATGGACAGCGTCCGGATGCGTACAACCCCGATCCTTCTGCTCGCCACGCTGGCGATGTCGGGCTGCACGCTGCTGCCCGCAGCGGGGCCGACGGCCACGGCGATCCAGGCCGGCGCCGAGGTGCCCGAGTCCGGGGGCGGCCTGCTCGCCCGCTACGAGATCA
>Ga0182229_1000273_pt1 | contig 13322 bp, 10 predicted proteins | sample G6R1MG_32_FD_129663 | JGI IMG/M metagenome (GOLD analysis project Ga0182229, IMG submission 129663) | Miscanthus phyllosphere microbial communities from Michigan, USA - G6R4_MAIN_07NOV2016_LD1 MG | ecosystem: Host-associated > Plants > Phyllosphere > Phylloplane/Leaf | place: USA: Michigan...
GCCGCTGACGGCGGCCGGCCTCGGGGTGCTCGGCGCCCTGGACGTCGTCGCCGACGCGATGCGCACGATCGTCACCGGGCCGACGGTCAAGGGAGAGCTGTCCGCCGGCCTGACCGCGGCCCTGCCCCCGCCGTTCCTGCGGCGCTGCCGGCCCTGCGGCACCACCCACGTGTTCGAGCAGCCCTTCCGGCTCGCCGCGCTGCGCGCCGGCCTCGAGTTGGAGCCGGGCACCTCACCGCCGGTGCTCCGCCCGGTGCCGGACCTGGTGCCGGCCACCGAGGTGCCCGACCGGCTCGACGTCGTCCGGGCGCACCTGCGGCTGTTCGGACCGTCGACCCCGGCGATGGTCGCGGCGTACCTCGACGCCCCGGTGCGCGAGGTGCGCGCCCACTGGCCCGCCGACGCCGACGAGGTGGACGTGGCGGGTGGGACCCGCTGGGTGCTCGACCTGCCGTCCACCGACCCGGTCCGCGGCACCTGGCTGCTCGCGCCCTTCGACCCGTTCCTGCAGGTGCGGGACCGGGAGCTGCTGGTCCCCGACGCCGACCGCCGGAAGGAGCTGTTCCCGGTCCTCGGCCGCCCGGGCGCCGTGCTGGTGGACGGCGAGGTGGCCGGGGTGTGGCGACCGCGGTCGGCCGGGAGGCGGCTGGCCCTGACCGTCACCCCCTGGCGGGAGCTCACCGGACCCGAACGGGCAGCGGTGGAGGACCAGGCGGCGCGACTCGCCGAGGCCCGCGGTTCGACGCCGGGCGGCGTGACCCTGGGCTGACCGGGTAGGGCCGGTGGATGACCTCCCCCGACACCGGCCACCTCGACGGACAGACGGTCGCCGTCACCGGCGCCACCGGCAACCTGGGGACGGCGTTCCTGCGGCAGCTCTTCCTCACCGGGGTGCACCAGGTGCGCGGTCTCTCCCGCCGCCAGGCCCCGGACACCGCCCCGTACTCGAACGTCTTCTGGACCCACACCGACATCGGCACGGCGGCCAGCTCGGCCCCGCTGACCGAGTTCCTCACCGGCGCCACCACGCTGGTGCACACCGCCTGGGCGCTGCAGCCGGGCCGGGACCCGGAGCTGCTGCACCGGATCAACGTCGACGGGGCCCGCCGGGTGCTGGACGCGGCGGGTTCGGCCGGCGTGGGCCACGTGGTGCTGGTGTCCTCCCTGGGCGCCTACGCCCCCGGCAACCCGGCCGACCGGATCACCGAGGACTGGCCCACCACCGGGGTGCCCAGCTCGCAGTACAGCCGGGACAAGGTCGCCGTCGAGGCACTCGCCCGCGAGTTCGCCACCGCCCACCCCGACGTCACCGTGACCGTCGTCCGGCCCACGCTGGTGCTGCAGTCCGACGCCGCGGGTGCGATCGGCCGCTACTTCCTCGGGCCGCTGCTGCTGCGCGGGGCGCAGGCCCTGCCCGGGTCGGTGGCCTCGAAGCTGCCCCTGCCGCTGCCGGAGGACCTGCACCTGGGCTTCGTGCACGCCGACGACGTGGCCGACGCGCTGCTGCGGATCGTGGACCGCCGGGCCGGCGGGGCGTTCAACCTCTCCGCCGAGCCGGTGCTGGACCCCGACGCGTTCGCCGCCGCGCTGGGCACCCGCCGGGTGCCGGTGCCGGCCGCGCTGCTGCGGGCCGGGTTGTCGGCGGCCTTCCACGCCCACCTGGTGCCCACCGAGCCGGGCTGGCTCGACCTGGGCCTCAGCGTGCCGGCGCTGGACACCACCCGGGCCCGCGAGGTGCTCGGCTGGGACCCCCGGCACCCCAGCGACCGCCTGCTCCCGGAGTTCGTCGCCGCCCTGGGCCGGGGCGACGGCGGCGAGGGCCCCGTGCTGCACCCCTGAGACTCAGGGGCGGGCCGACCAGGCCGAGACCGCGTGGCTCATGCCGGCGAACGTGCTGGCCGCGGCGTCCGGACGCAGCGCGACGAACAGGCCGTCGGCCTCGGCGAGCACCGTGTCGGGGTCCTCGGCGGAGGCGATCGTGGCGTGCGCGGTGGCCCGTCGTCCCTCGGTGGAGGTGACGGCCGCCGTGAGCACGACGGGCACCCCCAGCCGGACCGGGCGGCGGTAGGTGACGGTCAGCGTGGCGGTGAGCCCGCCGTGCCCGGCGGTCCGCAGCGCCCGGGCCAGCACGTGGTCCAGCAGGGTCGCGATGGTGCCGCCGTGCACCAGCCCCGGCGGGCCCTCGTGCGCCTTGGGCAGCGTGGCGTGCGCCGTCACCCGACCGTCGGCCGACGTGTCGACCGACAGGGGCGGGGCGATCGGGCTGCCCGGGCCGTACACCGGGGAGTACCACCGCTCGCCGGCCGCGGGGTCGTCCACGGTGGCGATGTCCCGCAGGCCCCGCTCGGCCACCCGGAGCCGGGCGGCCAGCTCCCGGGCGGCGCCGGCGACCGCGGCGAGCTCGTCGGCGTCGACCTCGGTGCGCACGGTGGCGTCGACCAGCTCGCGCAGCGCCTCGCCCAGCACGCCGACGGCCTCGCGCCGCGCATCGCGGGCCGCCCCGGTGAGCAGCTCAGCCACGCGGCATCCCCGCCGCCCGCAGCAACGCCCCGCCGATGATCACCTTCTGCACCTCGCTGGTGCCCTCGTACAGCCGGTAGAGCCGGGCGTCCCGGTAGAACCGCTCGACGGGGGTGCTGCGCAGGTAGCCCAGCCCGCCGTGCACCTGCACCGCACGGTCGGTGGCCCGCCCGACCATCTCCGAGCAGAACAGCTTGGCCGCCGAGGGCCCCACCGAGGTGTCCTCGCCGCTGTCGTAGCGCGCCGCGACGTCGACCACCATCGCGCGGGCCGCCAGCAGCTCGGTGTGCACGTCGGCGAGCATCGCCTGCACCAGCTGGAACCGGCCGATGGGCGCCCCGCCCTGCTTGGCCGTGGCGGCGTAGGCGACCGACTCGTCGAGCACCCGCTGGGCCATCCCCACGCACAGCGCCGCCACGTGCAGCCGTCCCCGGGAGAGCACGGTCAGCGCCTTGGCGTACCCGCGGCCCGGCTCGCCCACCAGTGCGTCGGCCGGCACCCGGACGCCGTCGAAGAACACCTCCGCCGTCCACGCCCCGGACTGCCCGGTCTTCCGGTCGTGCGGGCCCACGCTCACCCCGGGCGTCGAGGCCGGGACCAGCAGCGTCGAGATGCCGCGCCCCCCGGTCTCGCCGGGCTCGGTGCGGGCGAAGACCACGAAGAGGTCGGCGATCGGGGCGTTGGTGATGTAGCGCTTGCCGCCGTCGACGACCCAGTCGTCCCCGTCGCGCCGGGCGCTGGTGCGCAGCCCGGCCGGGTCCGAACCGGCCTCGGCCTCGGTGAGGGCGAAGGACCCGATCAGCTCACCGGCGGCCAACCCGGGCAGCCACGCCTTCTTCTGCTCCTCGCTGCCGAACCGGGCGATGACCTGACCGGCGATGCCGTTGTTGGTCCCGAACAGCGAGCGGAACGCCGGCGAGGTGTAGCCGAACTCGAAGGCCAGCTGCACGTCCTCGCTCATCGTCACGCCCAGCCCGCCGAACTCCTCGGGCAGCGCGTAGCCGAACAACCCCATCCCGGCCGCGGCCTGCCGGAGCGCGTCGGGCACCGCGTCGGTGTCCTCAATCTCCTGCTCGCGGGGGACGACGACGTCCCGCACGAGCCGGCGCACGGCATCCCTGACCTGGCTGAAGTCCTCGGCGTCCACGGGCCCATCGTGGCCCGCGACCGGCACGGGAGCCACCGGCGGAGGCCTCGGCACGGCCGCCGGGCGGGCGGGGTCGTCCCGGCTGGGGGAGGCTGTTCCGTAAACCGGGAGGCGCAGTGCCACAGAGGGACCTGATCGTCGTCGGCGCCTCCGCAGGAGGCGTCGAGGCGTTGCGCACGCTGGTGGGCTCCCTGCCCGCCGGGCTGCCCGCCGCCGTGCTCGTCGTGCTGCACGTGCCGGCGCAGGGCGCCAGCGCGCTGGCCGCCGTGCTGGCCCGGGAGACGGCCCTGGACGTCGCCCCGGCCGTCGACGGGGAGGTGCTGGCACCCGGCACCGTCCGGGTGGCACCCCCGGACCGGCACCTGCTGGTGGTCGACGACGAGGGGGTGCTCCGGACGCACCTGTCCCGGGGGCCGCGGGAGAACGGCCACCGGCCCGCCGCCGATCCGCTGTTCCGCAGCGCGGCCCACGTCGCCGGCGCCCGGGTGGTCGGGGTCGTGCTCTCCGGCAGCCTGGACGACGGTGCCGCCGGACTGCGCCGGGTGCGCGGCCGGGGCGGGCTGGCCGTGGTCCAGGACCCGGCCGACGCCGCCTACAGCGGGATGCCCGAGGCGGCGCTGCACATCGCCGGTGCCGACCACGTCGCGCCGGTCGGTGAGCTCGGGGACCTGCTCGGGTCGCTCGTGGGGCTCGACGTCCCCGCGGTCCCCGGTGCCGGCGACGGCGGACCCCGGCCGCTGGAGGACGCGCTGGCCGAGATGGAGGGCGCGGCACTCGCCTCCGCCGACCGGCCCGGGGCACCCACCGGCATCAGCTGCCCGGACTGCGGTGGCCCGCTGTACGGCTCGGCCGTGGGGCCGATGCACCGCTTCCGGTGCCGGGTCGGGCACGCGTGGTCGGCCGACACCCTGGTGGGTGCCCAGACCTCCGCGGTGGAGTCGGCCCTGTGGGCGGCGCTGCGCAGCCTGGAGGAGAAGGCCGACCTGGCCGACCGGATGAGCGAGTCCGCGGTGTCCCGGGGCCACCTGCTGACCGCGGACCGCTTCACCGAGCACGCCGGCGACGCCCGCCAGGCGGCCCTGGTGCTGCGCGACCTCCTGGAGGGCGCGGCGCTGTCGGTCCCCCGAGCGGGTGGCGATGAGGGACCATCGACCGGTGACTGACCCGACGGCGAGCGTGGTGCCCGACAGCGACCCCGGGTTCGAGCACCTCCTCGCCTGGTTGAAGGAGAGCCGGGGCTTCGACTTCACCGGGTACAAGCGGCCCAGCCTGGTGCGCCGGGTGGCCCGCCGGATGTCCGACGTCGGCATCACCGACGTCGCCGCCTACCGCGACCACCTCGAGCTGCACCCCGACGAGTTCACCGCGCTCTTCAACACCGTGCTCATCAACGTCACCAGCTTCTTCCGGGACCAGGAGTCCTGGGACCACCTCACCCAGGTGCTGCTGCCGCCGCTGCTGGCGCGCAACCGGCCGGTGCGCGCGTGGAGCGCGGGCTGCGCCTCCGGCCAGGAGGCCTACAGCCTGGCCATCGTCCTGGCCGAGGCGCTCGGGGTGGAGGAGTTCCGCCGCCGGGTCAAGATCTACGCCACCGACGTGGACGAGGAGGCCCTGGCCGCGGCCAGGGCGGCCCGCTACACCGAGGCCGAGCTCGCCGGGCTGCGGCCCGAGCAGGTCGAGAAGTGGTTCGTCCGGGACGGCGACCGCTGGACGGTCGTCGCCCCGCTGCGCCGGGCCGTGGTCTTCGGCCGCAACGACCTGGTGCAGGACGCCCCGATCAGCCACATCGATGTCCTGACCTGCCGCAACACCCTGATGTACCTCAACGCCGAGACCCAGGCCCGGGTCGTCGGGCGACTGCACTTCGCGCTGGAGCCGCACGGGGTCCTCATGCTCGGCAAGGCCGAGATGCTCCTGGCGCACTCCCCCCTGTTCACCCCGGTCGACCTGTCCCGTCGGCTCTTCCGGCGCCGCGCCGAGCCCGTCCTGGAGGGCTTCGCCAGCCCGCCCCGGACGACCGCGGCGAGCGACGGGCTGGAGCTGCTCGGGCACGAGGCGCTGCGCACCGCGCCGACCGCCCAGGTGGTCATCGACGGGGAGGGTCGGCTGGCGCTGGCCAACGACCAGGCCGACCGGCTCTTCGGCACCGGTCCCCGCGACCTCGGCCGGCCCTTCCAGGACCTGGAGCTCTCCTACCGCCCGCTGGAGCTGCGCTCGCACCTGGACCGGGCACTGGCCGAACAGCGCAGCCAGTGGGTGCGCGGGGTGGAGCTCACCCGCGTGGGCACCGACCTGGTGGTGCTCGACGTCCAGGTCGTCCCGCTGGTGGAGTCCGACGGCACCCTGCTCGGCGCGACCGTGGTCTTCGACGACGTGACCCGCTACCACCAGCTCCAGGACGAGCTGGAGGCGGCGAACCGGAAGCTCGCGGTGGCCTACGAGGAGCTGCAGAGCACCAACGAGGAGCTGGAGACCACCAACGAGGAGCTCCAGTCGACGGTGGAGGAGCTGGAGACGACGAACGAGGAGCTCCAGTCCACCAACGAGGAGCTGGAGACGATGAACGAGGAGCTGCAGTCGATGAACGACCAGCTCCACTCCGGCAACGACGAGCTGCGGATGGCCTCCGAGCTGGCCACCGGCCGCCGGGACATGGTCTCGGCCGTGCTCGCCGGCATGCGCTCGGGCGTGGTGGTCGCCGACGACGAGGACCGGTTGATCGCCTGGAACCCCGCGTCGGAGGAGCTGTGGGGCCTGCGGGAGGACGAGGTGCTCGGGCAGCGGCTGGTGGACCTGGACATCGGGCTCCCGGTCACCGAGCTCGCCGAGCGGCTGGCCGGTGCGGACGCCGAGGGCGGTCACCGTACGGTCGAGGTGAGCGCGGTCAACCGACGCGGGCGGACCGTGCGGGTACGGGCGACGCAGAGCCCGGTGGCGGCGCTGCTCGGTGACCTCCAGGGCACCGTCCTGGTCACCGAGCTGCTCGACTGAGGTCCGGGTCAGCCCGGTTCGGACATCCAGGGACGCAGACCCGACGCCGCCCCGCCCTCGACCAGCAGACCGGCGAGGTCGCGGACCTTGACGTTGTGCTGGTTGGACAGCTTCACCAGCCGGGCGAACGCCTCGTCCGGGCTCCCACCGTGGTGGGCCATGACGATGCCCTTGGCCTGCTCGATCACCGCGCGCGAGCGCAGTGCCTCCTCGAGGTTGCCGGTCGTGGTCTGCAGCGCGAGCTTCTCCTCGACGTCCTGCAGCACCGCGGTCACCGCGGCCGCCACGAGCCCGCCGACCAGGACGGCGTGCTCGTCGAAGGCCCCCTGGTCGGTGCCGTACACGTTCAGCACGCCCACCCGCTCACCGCGGCCCACCAGCGGCAGGGCGAGGGCCGAGTGCACCTCGTGCCCGCGCATCGCGGCGGCCAGCGCCGGCCACCGGACGTCGACGGCCAGGTCGGCGGAGACCACGGGGACCGACGTGGCCTGCGCGCTGACGCAGGGGCCCTCGCCCTCGCGCAGCTGCAGCCCGTCGACCTGCTGGGCCGTCGAGGAGTCCGCAGCCAGCCGCGACGGGGCCGCGGGCGTGCCGAGCGTGACGCTGGCCGCCGTCGCACCCGGGACCGCGTCGCGCACGATCCGCGCCACCTCGGTGAGCAGGCGCTGGCTGTCGAGCACCCCCAGCGGCAGCAGGCACAGCCGCGCCACGGCCTCGGCCACGGTGACGTCGACACCGGCGGGCCGCGGGGTGCCGCTGCTCCGCTCGGAGACGGGGGCGGCGGCCGCGGTGGGCGCGGGGAGCAGCACCCAGCGAATGCGCGGGGAGTCCGGCAGCGACTCGGCCAGCCCGACGGCCTCCACCGTGGTGCCGGGCCGGTCACCGGGATCGAGGTGCACGGTCACCCGGACCTCCTCGGCGCCCCGGGCCAGTCGGGTCAGCGCCGAACGCCAGGGCGTGCGGGAGCGAGGGGGCAGCAGGACCACGAAGGGCTTGCCGACCAACCGCCCGGCGTCCCGTCCGGCCAGCGAGGCCACCCGGGCGTCGGCGCGCAGCACCACGCCCTGGGCGTCGGTGTCGAAGGTGCCCGCGGGGAGCAGTGCGGTGACCCGGTCGCGCCACCGTTCCTCGGCCTGGTGGGCGGCGACCAGGGCGGTGAGGGTCGACTGCTGGTCGCGGAGGGCCTCGTCGGCGACCCGCAGCTCCTCCTGGGCGACGTCGAGCTCGCCCAGGGCGGTGACCACGTCGGCGTACACGGCACCGGTGGCCGCCCCGGGCTCGGCGGGGACGAGCCTGGCGGCCAGCCCGAGGGGCGTGTGGGAGCCGGGGAGGTCGGACAAGGGTGCCCTCCCGGGAGGTCGACGAGCCGCCCAGGGTAGTCGGTGACCGGGGTCCCGGGACCCCTCCGACGAGGGTGCCCGGCGGGCGGGGAGGAAGGTGTCGGGGTGACCACCCCGGCCCCCACCGCCCCGGACCGCACCCCACGGCGGCTGTCGGCCGTCGCGGTCCCCGGACTGCTGCTCGCCGGCGTGCTGCTGGTCGCGCTCAACCTGCGCGGCCCCCTGGTGGCGACCGCCCCGGTGGTCGGGGACCTGCGGGTGGACCTCGACGTCGACGCCGGGACGATCGGCCTGCTCACCGCCATCCCGGTGCTCTGCTTCGGTCTGGCCGCCCCGCTGGCCTCCGCGGTCATCGCCCGCACCGGGCCGCACCGGGCGGTGCTGGTCGCGCTGGCCGGGATCCTGGCCGGCACGGTGCTGCGCTCGGTCGGCGACGCCCGCACCGCGATCGCCGGCACGGTGGTGATCGGCCTGGCCATCACGGTGGGCAACGTGGTGCTGCCGGTGGTCATCGGCCAGGACTTCCCCACCGCACGGAACGTGGTCACCGCGGCCTACACCGCGGCACTGAACGTGGGGTCGGCGCTGACCACCACCGCCACGGCCCCGTTGGCCGACCTGGTGGGCTGGCGCTGGGCGCTGGCCTCCTGGGGGCTGCTGGTGCTCGCCGCGGCCGCGGTGTGGACGGCGGCGCTGCGCCGGCAGCGGGTGCGGACCGCCGCGGTGAGCGCCGCCCAGGCCGCGGCCGGGGACGTCCCCGGACCGCCGACCCCGACCGCCCCGCACCGCCCGGTCGCGCGGCAGCCCGCGGTGTGGGGGCTCACCCTGGCGTTCGGCATGCAGGCCTTCAGCTACTACGGGGTGACGGCGTGGCTGCCCAGCCTGCTGGCCGACGAGCAGGGCCTCACCCGCGCCGCGGCCGGGGCCAGCTCGTCGCTGTTCCAGGTGTTCGCCGTGGTGGGCGCCTTCGCCGTCCCGGCGCTGGTGGCGTGGTGGAAGCGGCCCGCGGCGGTGCTGCTGGCCGTCACGGCCGCCTGGGCCACGCTGCCGATCGGGCTGATCGTGGCACCGGGGCTGTGGGCGGTGTGGTCCTCGCTGGCCGGGGTCGCCCAGGGCGGGGGGATCACCGTGGTCTTCATCGCGATCGTCGCCCGCTCGCGGGACCTGGTGGAGAACCGGCGCACCTCGGCGACCGTGCAGGGTGGCGGGTACGTCATCGCGGCGACCGGGCCCCTGGTCATCGGCGCGGTGCACGACCTCTCGGGTGGCTGGACCGTCCCGATGCTGGTCATCCTGGGCGCCGTCGCCGTGATGGCGGTGGCCGGCGGGCTGTCCGCCGGTGGACGCACGGAGGGGGCCGGACGTGGCTGAGACGTTGCACGAGCTGGTGGTGCTGCGGCACGGACAGACCGAGTGGAGCCGCAGCGGTCAGCACACCAGCGTCACCGACCTGCCGCTGCTGCCCGAGGGCGAGGAGCAGGCCCGTCGGCTGCGTGGGCCGATGGCCGCCCGCCGGTTCACCGCCGTGCTCGTGAGCCCCCGCGAGCGGGCCCGGCGCACCGCCGAGCTCGCCGGGTTGTCCACCGACACCGTCGACCCCGACCTGGTCGAGGTCGACTACGGCCGGTGGGAGGGCCGCACCACCCCCGACATCTCCGCCGAGCTCGGGCGCACCTGGTCGCTGTGGACCGACGGCACCGAGCCCGGCGACACCCCCGGGGAGACCCTCGCCGAGGTCGGCGCCCGGGTGGACCGGGTGCTGTCCCGGGTGCGCCCCCTGTTGACCGACGGTGACGTGGCCCTGGTCGCGCACGGGCACGTGCTGCGGGTCCTGACCGCCCGGTGGCTGGGCCTGGCACCGGAGGCCGGGTCGCTCTTCGCGCTGCACGCGGGCTCCTACGGCGTGCTGGGCCACGAACACGACCGCCCGGCCCTCACCGGCTGGAACGTGAGCACCCCCGAGGGCTAGGGGACCGCCAGCTCCTCGGGCAGCGCGACCGCCGGCCGCACCGGGCGGCCGAACAGCCACCCCTGCCCGAGGTCCACGCCCAGCGCACGCACCTGCTCGGCCCGCTGCTCGCTCTCCACGCCCTCGGCGACCACGACGGCGTCGAGGGAGTGCGCCAGCTCCACCAGAGCGCCGACGACGGCCTGCGCAGCAGCGTCGTCGAGCCGACCGACCAGCGCCTTGTCCAGCTTCACCACGTCCGGGCGCAGCGCGGAGACCAGCGCGAGGCTGGACCAGCCGACCCCGACGTCGTCCAGCGCCACCCGCCAGCCCAGCGAGCGCTGGTGCTCCAGCACGGCCAGCAGGTGCCCCCGGTCGCGGGCGGCGTGCGCCTCGACCACCTCGACCACGACCTGCTCGGGGCGCAGGCCCGCCTCGTGCACCGCCGCCTCGGTGCCCTCCAGGCAGACCTGCGGCCGGTAGACCGCCTCGGGCGAGCTGTTGACGTACAGGTCGGCGTCCCCGAGCCAGCCGGCCGCCCCGCGGACCGCGGCCTCCCGGGCCAGGCGGTCCAGCCGGTCGGTCCACCCGGCGGCCGCGGCGAGGAAGAACAGGTCACCGCCGCCGACCTCGCGGCCGTCCACCCGACCGCGCAGCAGTGCCTCGTGACCCACCACCCGGCCGTCGGTCAGGTCGACGACCGGCTGGTAGACCGGCCAGAGCGCGGCCTCGGTGAGCAGACCGACCTCCACGGTCACCCCGCGCCGGGCCAGCTCGACCGACAGCGGGGGCGCGGCCAGCAGCTGGGCGGCGAGCACGGCCCCGTCGTCGGAGTCGGGGTCGGTCGCCACCCGCACCGCGTCGGTCTCCGCCGCGGTCAGCTCACGGGCCAGCCGGGCGAAGAGCTGGTCGAACCGCCGTCCGTCCAGGGGACGCGAGTCCTCCACCACGTCGAGCAGGCCCGGTGTGGACTCCGCGTTCAGGCCGAGCGCCGTCGCGGACCGGGCGACCATCGGCAGCACGTGCTCGACGGGCGTGGCCAGCAGCAGCCGGCGCACCCGGCGCGGCGTGGGCCAGCCCGGGCGCAGGTCCTCCGCGGGTCCGGTCACCCCTGGAGGATGCTCGACACGCCCGGGCGCGTTCGCCAGGCGCGCGGGTGCCACACTCGGGGGACGGTCAACACGAGCGTTGGCGGCAACGGCCCCCCTCGTGTGAACTGCCCCACGAACACCGGCGTGTCGGAACGCAGCAGGCCAGCTCGGACGGTCGTCGAGGATCTTTCGGTCTAAAGTATTGGCCATGGCAGCTCTCATCTCCACGGAGGCCCCGCGTTCCAGCCGCGGCGGCCGCCCGCGCGACCCCTCCCGTGACGGCGTCATCCGAGCGGCCATCCTGCGACTCCTCGCCGACGTCGGCTACAACGCCCTCACCATGGACGCCGTGGCTGCCGAGGCCGGTGTCGGCAAGGCGACCATCTACCGCCGCTGGCGCACCAAGTCCGACCTCGTCGTGGACACGATCGCCGAGATGAACCGGGCCGAGACCTCCACCCCGGACACCGGTTCCCTCGAGGGCGACCTCCGCGGGCTGCTGCGCTCCCTGGTGCACGTGGTCAACGGCCCCCTCGGTGCGGCCACGATGTCGCTGCTGTCCACGCTCCCCCACCAGCCGGCGCTGGCCGACGCCTTCCGCAACGGCCCGCTGGGCCAGTGGACCGAGGCCTTCCGCGAGGTCTGGGGTCGGGCCGAGGCCCGCGGCGAGGTCCGCGAGGGCCTGGTCGGCTCGACGGTCGCCGACGCCGCCTCCGCCCTGGTCGTGCAGCGGTGGCTGCTCACCGGTGAGCCGCTCGACGAGGCCTACGCCGACTCGATCGTCGACACCGTCGTCCTCCCGCTGGTCCGGGAGCGCTGCAGCAACTGACCCGACCCGGGCCGCGAGGCCCGCACGATCCGGCGCGGCCCGTCCTCTCCCCCGGGGGGCGGGTCGCTGCCACGTCCGGGGTCAGCCGCTCGCGGTGAACCGGCGCAACCGCAGGCTGTTGCCCACCACGAGCACCGAGGACGCCGCCATCGCCAGTCCGGCCAGCACCGGGTTGAGGAACCCCAGCGCGGCCAGCGGGACCAACGCCACGTTGTAGGCGAAGGCCCAGAACAGGTTGGCCTTGATGGTGGCCAGCGTCCGCCGCGACAGCCGGACGGCGTCGACGGCCGCGGACAGGTCGGCGCGCACCAGGGTCAGGTCGGCGGCCTCGATCGCGGCGTCGGTGCCGGTGCCCATGGCCAGACCCAGGTCGGCCTGGGCCAGGGCCGGGGCGTCGTTCACCCCGTCCCCCACCACGGCGACGACCCGCCCCCGGGCCTGCAGACCGCGGACGACGTCGACCTTGCCCTCGGGCAGCACCCCGGCGACCACCTCGCCGGCGTCGGGGTCCAGCCCCACCGTCCGGGCGACCACCGCGGCGGCCCCGGCGTTGTCGCCGGTGACCAGGACCGGGGCCAACCCCAGGTCCCGCAGCGCGGCGATCGCCGCAGCACTGCTGGGCTTGACGGTGTCGGCGACGACGCAGAGCCCGACCACCTCGCCGTCCACGGCGACCAGCACCGCGGTCCGGCCGGCGTCCTCTGCCCGGGCGACCGTGTCGGCCAGCTCGGCCGACGGCGGAGCGGGCATCTCCCCGACCCGCCCGACGACGACCAGGCGGCCCTCGACGGTGCCGGAGACCCCCCGGCCCTGCCGGTTCGCGAAGTCGTGCACCTCGGGCAGCGGCTGGGCGGCGGCGCGCACCACGGCCCGGGCGATCGGGTGCTCGGAGGCCGCCTCGACCGCCGCGGCGAACCGGAGCGTGTCGGGGTGCCCGACCACCTCGACCAGGGCCATCTCCCCGGTGGTGACGGTGCCGGTCTTGTCCAGCACGACGGTGTCGACCCGGCGCGTGGACTCCAGCACCTCGGGGCCCTTGATCACGATGCCGAGCTGGGCGCCCCGGCCGGTGCCCACCAGCAGGGCGGTGGGGGTGGCCAGGCCCAGCGCGCACGGGCAGGCGATGACCAGCACGGCGACGGCGGAGGTGAACGCCGCGGCGACGTCACCGGTGACCAGCAGCCAGACCACCAGCGTGGCCAGCGCGATCACCAGCACGACGGGGACGAACACCGCCGACACCCGGTCGGCCAGCCGCTGGACGGGGGCCTTGCCGCTCTGCGCGGCGGTCACCAGCCGGCCGAGCGCGGCCAGGGTGGTCTCGGCACCGACCCGGTCGGCCTCGACGACCAGTCGTCCGCCGACGTTGACCGTCGCCCCGGTGACCCGGTCCCCGACGCCGACCTCGACCGGCACGGACTCCCCGGTGAGCATCGAGGCGTCGACGGCCGAGGAC
>Ga0182229_1000274_pt1 | contig 13311 bp, 14 predicted proteins | sample G6R1MG_32_FD_129663 | JGI IMG/M metagenome (GOLD analysis project Ga0182229, IMG submission 129663) | Miscanthus phyllosphere microbial communities from Michigan, USA - G6R4_MAIN_07NOV2016_LD1 MG | ecosystem: Host-associated > Plants > Phyllosphere > Phylloplane/Leaf | place: USA: Michigan...
GCCGGGCCGCAACCACCGCGTCCGCGTCGGCGAAACCGTCCGGCTCGATGGTGGGGCGGAACGGATCGACGAAGCGCCCGTCCTCGCGCCGCCACGCGCTCAGCGCAGGGGTGAACCGATCGAAAGCCCGGTCGAACAGCTGCACGAGTTGCCGGGTATGGTAGAGGTTGCCGTAGCGGGCCGAGTAGGTGCCGAACTGGCGCCGCTGCATGTCCGCCGGCGCCGTGCCCTCGGGCGCGGCCTCGGTGACGTGGTAGAGGAAGCCCGCCTCGCGCAACGCCCCGGCGACGCGCTGCGCGAAGCAGCTCCCGCCCGTAGCGATGCGGTCGGTGCGGGCGATGCGGAAGGGCGCGACCGGGCCGGGATCGAGGGCGAAGGGCGGCACGTTCGCCACGGCCTTGCGCCAGAAGCGCTCGGCCGGAAGGGCGCTGTAGGGGTTCGACATTTCCGTCTTCCGACACCTGATCGACAGTTTGGGACCGCTGGCGAGCCTCCGATTATCCGGCTCCGGCCGGGCGAGACTAGGGCGGCTCGCCCGCCCGCATCCGCCGCACGGGGAGCGGACGGGGCCGCGCATCGCCGTGGTCGGCAATTGCCAGGCCACCGGCGTGGCGCAGGCCCTGTCGGTGCTGCTGCCCGAGGCGCGGGTCGAGGCGGTGCTCGTCGCCAACCTCCGGCAGGAGTTCGGCGACATGGACCGGCTGGTGCGGCGGCTCGAGCGCTGCGAGCACGTGTTCTCGCACTTCTTCCCGGAGGGGTTTCTGGCGGGCGGCAACGCACATACCTTGATGGACCGCGTGCCCCGGATGCGGCTGTTCCCCACGGTGGTGTTCCCCGCCTTCCATCCCGACCTCGTCTACGTGGGAGACCTGAAGAGCCTGCGCCGATCGGGCCTCGTCGCCTCGCCCATCGGCTCCAGCCACTCGGCCATCGCCCTGTGCGCCTATCTCGAAGGGCTCGACCTCGCCGCGACGCTCAAGCTCTACACGGACGCCGTGTTCGAGCGGCTCGGCTACTACGACCTCTGGGGGGAGGGGACCGAATTCCTGCTGCGCACCGCCCGCGACGTGGAGTTCGACCTGTCGGCCGACCTCGCCCGCTGGACCCGGCGGGGCTGCTTCATGCACGTGATCAACCATCCCAAGCTGCACGTGCTCGGCGATCTCGCTCGAAGGCTGGCGCGGGAGGCCGGCTACGTGCCGCTCGACCTGCGCGTTGAGGACTACCTCGCCGACGCGCTCCTGGAGGAAGAGGTCTGGCCGGTCCACGGGGCGATCGCCGAGCGATACGGCATTCCGGCCTCGGAGCCGTACCGGGGGAAGAGCCGCCCCGGCGCGGCGCCGGTCCTGTTCGACCGCGAGAGCTTCGTCACCGAGAGCTTCGCGATCTACGCGCGGCGCCCGCCGGAGGAACTGGTCTGCGCCCGGATCTCGGCGTGGCGGGGCAACCGAGACATCCGGGCCGTGTTCTCGGGCTGACGGCTCCTGAAGGTCCCTACGGGATGCCGGACCCGTATCAGCCCGCCACGCGAAGCGCCGTTGCGGCGGGAGTGGTGTCGGCCATCATGCGGGCGAGGTCCAGGATCTCGCGGACCTGGAACGGCTTGCGGACGTACAGGCTGCCCGGCACCGTGCGCCGCTCGATCTGCGCCGCGGTCGAAGCGTAGATCACCGGCCGGTGCGGATGGCATTCCCGGTAGGCGTCGGCCACCGTCCAGCCGTCGATCAGACCGGGGAGGTTGATGTCGGTGAACAGCCAGTCGATCTCGGCTCCGCGTCGGCGCAGCATGGTCAGCGCCGCCTCGCCGGTGGAGGCCGAGAGAACGCGGATGCCCTCCTGCTCGCACAGGCTCGTGAGCATCTCCAGCAGGAGATAATTGTCCTCGACGATGAGGACGCTGGCGGCGGATGGCATGTCCGTGACCTGAGTTGGCAGGATCACGCCATCAGCGCCACCAATGGTTAAACCTTGCTAAATGATATAGACGCCACGGACGAACCAAAGCCACAAGACGATACAATGTCTGTTACTTTTTCTCGATCCATGAACACACTACAAGTAGAGACGGTCTTCGATCCCGAGATCATCGAAGATCTCGCCGCCGTGTTCGGACGTCAGCGTCTGATGGACCTGTTGGCCGGCCTCGAGCGCGAGATCGCGCAGCGGCTCGCTCCCGCCTCCACCGATCTCGACGACCTGTCGCACGACGCGCACGTCCTCGTTTCGGTCAGCGGTTCGCTGGGATTCCTCCCTCTCTCGCAGGCCTGCGCGACCCTGGAGCGCGTCTGCCTCGACGGCGGGGATCCCGTCCCGGCCCTGGCCGCGGTGCGCAAGGCCGCGACCGAGGCGCAGCGCTACATCGTCCTTCTGCGCTCCCGTTGACCTGTTGTCGTACAGCAACAGCCTGGCGTGAAGCGTCCTGCGCGGGCGCGACGTCGCCCTGACGCCGCATTTGGCGGGCGTTGAGGGTTCGATCCGTCGGGTGTGGCCCGGCACCGTGAAACCTGTCGTCGTGACCGTGGAAGAAACCGTCAAGGTTGACGGAACCTTCGCTTAACCGCCGGGACCTATACACGTCCGACACGCGAAGCGGGCCGATCGCTTCCGCCCATCGAGATAGACCGACGCGTGCGCCTCGAGCCGCGCCGCATCGAGGAGACATCCATGTCGAGACCCGCGCGCCACCGTCTGCTTCCGCTCGCCCTGGCCCTCTGCGCCACCCTGGGCGTCGCCGCCTGCACCAACGACAAGGACCTCGCGGACGCCTCCGGCTTCGGCGCGGGCGGGGCCGGCGGACCCGCCCGGCCGGGCAGCCCCCAGGACTTCGTGGTCAACGTCGGAGACCGGGTGTTCTTCGAGTCCGATTCCACGGACCTGACGCCGACCGCCACCGCCACCCTCGACAAGCAGGCGGCCTGGCTGCAGCGCTACCCGCGCTACACCTTCCTGATCGAGGGCCACGCCGACGAGCGCGGCACCCGCGAGTACAACTTCTCGCTGGGCGCCCGGCGCGCGCAGTCGGTCAACGACTACCTCGCCTCCCGCGGCATCGCGGCCTCCCGCATGCGGACCGTCTCCTACGGCAAGGAGCGCCCCGTGGCGGTGTGCAACGACATCTCCTGCTGGTCGCAGAACCGCCGGGCGGTGAGCCTGCTCGACGGCGGCGCGGGCTCCTGATTCCTCGCGGCCGGCCTGAATTTTGCCGCGGGCCGGTCGTCTGCTAACGGCGGGGCGCGGCGGTGCTTCGCCCCGCCCCGACCCTCGACCGGTGCCGATCCCGATGCTTGCCCGCCTGCCGACCATCGCCCGTCTCGCCCTGGTGCTGGCGGTTCCGGCACTCTCCCAGCCGGCCGCCGCGCAGGAGGACGACGTCTCGGCCTTCGTGGTGCGGCTCGGCCGCCTGGAGAACGTCTCCCGACAGATGTCGGGCCAGATCGAGCAGCTCCAGTACGAGAACCGCCAGCTCAAGGAGCAATTGCGCAAGTTCCAGGAAGACGTCGAGTTCCGCCTCCAGGAGGGCAAGGGTGGCGGCGGGGCCGCCAGCCGCGCCCCCGCCCCGCCGCCCTCTGGCCTCAACCCGTCGGGCACCAACCCCGGCGCGGCCCGGCCGCAGAAGCGGGGCGACGCCTTCGATCCTGCCCAGAACCCGGGGGCGCCCGGCGCGCCCCGGGTCATCGGTACCACCGCGCCCTCGGCTCCGCTCGCGAACCCGCCCGCCGTCCAGGCCGAGGCGGTGCCGCTGCGTCCCCTGCCGCCGGCCGTGGAGTACAGCGAGCCGGGCGAGGACGAGCCCGACCAGCCGCCGGGCCTGGGCGGTCCCGTCGATCTCTCGCCGCCGGTGCCCACCACCGGGGCCATCGACGCGCCCAGAATCCAGGCCCCCAAGGCCAGCGTCGCCGCCACCGGCTCGGGAGACGCGGGATCCGACTTCGAGACCGCCAGCGCCCTGGTGCGCGAGCGTCAGTTCGAGCGGGCCGAGATGAGCCTGCGCCAGTTCATCCAGTCGCACCCGCGCGACCGGCAGGTGCCCCGGGCGACCTACCTGCTCGGCGAGAGCTACCTCCAGCGTAACCGCACCCGCGAGGCGGCCGAGCAGTTCCTGAAGGTCTCCACCGACTATGCCGGCTCGGCGGTCGCCCCCGAGGCCATGCTGAAGCTCGGCGCCTCCCTGAACGCGCTGGGCGCCAAGGCCCAGGCTTGCGCCACGCTCGCCGAGGTCGAGCGCAAGTTCCCCGGGGCCGAGGCGAGCGTGCGTCAGGGCGTCGAGCGCGAGCAGAAGCGCGCCCGCTGCGCCGCTTGAGCGCGGGCCGCCCGGCGCCCGTCCTCGACGAACGGCTGGCACGCGCGCTGGCCCCCTGGCTCGACCGGCCCGGTCCCGTGCTGCTCGCGGTCTCGGGCGGCCCAGACTCCACCGCCCTGATGCACGTCGCCGCGCGGTGCGGGCCGCCCGCACGACTCCGCGTCGCTACCGTCGATCACGGATTGCGCCCCGAGGCCGCCGAGGAAGCTCGCGCGGTCGCGTCCCTCGCGGCCCGTCTCGGATTGCCGCACCGGACGTTGGTCTGGAATCGCCCCCATCGGGGTAGCGGCCTTCAGGCCGCAGCCCGCGACGCGCGCTACCGGTTGCTCGCCGCACACGCCGCCGCGATCGGCGCAGGCCTCGTGCTGACCGGGCACACCGCCGACGATCAGGCGGAGACCGTGCTGATGCGCCTGATCGCGGGGAGCGGACCCGCCGGCCTCGCCGGCATGCGGCCCGAGCGCCCGCTGGCGCCGGGAATCGTGCTGGCACGGCCCTTCCTCGGGCTGCCCAAGGTCGATCTCGTCGCCCATTGCGAGGCGCACGGCCTGTCCGTCCTGCACGATCCCTCGAATGCGGACGATCGGTTCGCCCGCGCGCGGCTGCGGAGCCTGCGCCCCCGCCTCAGTGAGGAGGGCCTGACCTCCGAGCGCCTGTGCCGGCTCGCGCGGCGCGCGGCGCGCGACGACGCGGCCCTGGCGCACGCCGCGTCCAAGGCGCTGGCGGCGGGACGTCGTCCGTCGGAGTCCGGCCGCACGATCCTCGACGGGGCCTCGCTCGCGACCCTGCCGCAGGCCGTGGCCGTGCGCGTGGTCGGCATGGCCCTCGACGGGGCGGAGGCGCAAGCGGGGGAGGGCTTGCCCCACCGGTTGGAGCGCCTGGAAAGCCTCGTCCTCGACGCCCTGCTGCCGGCGCTGGCCGAGGGCCGCGCCGTGCGCCGGACGCTGCGCGGATGGCTGATCGAGGCCACTCGCTCGGGCGAGATCCGGATCGGCCGCGCCCCGCCCCGACGCGCTGGGCGCCCCGCGTCCGCACGGGGCGGCAGCCTTGCCGCAGGCGTGCCCGATTTACTTGGCAAGGGGGAGGGCGCCGCCTACATTGCCGACGAGGGCATGGAACAAGTCTCGCTATCGCGGGACGCGGCCCGCATGCCTCCCAGGATCGATCGATGAACCCGAACTTCCGCAATTTCGCCCTGTGGGTCGTCATCTTCCTGCTGGTGCTCGCCCTGGTCACGCTGTTCCAGAACCCCGGCCATCGCGGCGGCGGCAGCGAGATCGCCTACAGCCAGCTCCTGAACGACGCCGATCAGGGCAAGATCCAGTCGGTGGTGATCGCGGGTCAGGACGTCAGCGGCACCTATGTCGGCGGCGGCAACTTCTCGTCCTACGCGCCGAACGATCCTGGCCTCGTGTCCAAGCTCCAGGGCAAGGGCGTGCAGATCACCGCGCGTCCGCCTTCCGACAACACCCCCTGGTTCATCCAGCTGCTGGTGAGCTGGCTGCCGATCCTCGTCTTCATCGGCGCCTGGATTTTCCTCAGCCGCCAGATGCAGTCCGGAGCGGGCAGGGCGATGGGCTTCGGCAAGTCGAAGGCCAAGCTTCTCACCGAGGCTTCGGGCCGCGTCAGCTTCGATGACGTCGCCGGCGTCGAGGAGGCCAAGGAGGATCTCCAGGAGATCGTCGAGTTCTTGCGCGACCCGCAGAAGTTCCAGCGGCTCGGCGGGCGCATCCCGCGCGGCGTGCTGCTCGTCGGCCCCCCCGGCACCGGTAAGACCCTGATCGCTCGGGCCGTCGCGGGCGAGGCCAACGTGCCGTTCTTCACCATCTCCGGCTCGGACTTCGTCGAGATGTTCGTCGGCGTCGGCGCCAGCCGTGTGCGCGACATGTTCGAGCAGGCCAAGAAGAACGCCCCCTGCATCATCTTCATCGACGAGATCGACGCGGTCGGTCGTCATCGCGGCGCTGGGCTCGGCGGCGGCAACGACGAGCGCGAGCAGACCCTCAACCAGCTGCTCGTCGAGATGGATGGGTTCGAGGCCAACGAGGGCGTGATCATCATCGCCGCGACCAACCGCCCCGACGTGCTCGATCCGGCCCTGCTGCGTCCCGGCCGCTTCGACCGCCAGATCATGGTGCCGAACCCCGACGTCACCGGCCGCGAACGCATCCTGCGCGTCCACGTCCGCAAGGTACCGCTGGCCCCCGACGTCGATCTCAAGGTCATCGCGCGTGGCACCCCGGGCTTCTCCGGTGCCGACTTGATGAACCTCGTCAACGAGTCGGCGCTGCTGGCCGCGCGTCGCGGAAAGCGCATCGTCACGATGCATGAGTTCGAGGACGCCAAGGACAAGGTGATGATGGGCGCCGAGCGGCGCACCCTGGTCATGACCGAGGACGAGAAGCGGCTCACCGCCTACCACGAGGGCGGCCACGCCATCGTCGCCTTCAACGTGCCGGCCACCGACCCCGTCCACAAGGCGACGATCATTCCCCGCGGTCGTGCGCTCGGCATGGTCATGCAGCTGCCCGAACGCGACAAGCTCTCGATGTCCTTCGAGCAGATGACCTCGCGGCTCGCGATCATGATGGGCGGACGCATCGCGGAGGAGATGACCTTCGGCACCGACAAGGTGACCTCGGGCGCGCAGTCCGACATCGAGCAGGCGACGCGGCTCGCCAAGATGATGGTGACGCGCTGGGGCTTTTCGAAGGAGCTCGGCACCGTGGCCTACGGCGACAACAACGACGAGGTGTTCCTCGGCATGTCGATGGGACGCCAGCAGACGGTGTCGGAATCGACCGCGCAGAAGATCGATGCGGAGGTCCGTCGCCTCGTAGAGACCGGCCTGGAAGAGGCGCGCCGCATCCTTTCGGAGAAGCGGGACGACCTCGAAGCCCTGGCGCAGGGGCTGCTGGAATACGAGACGCTGTCGGGCGACGAGATCCGCAAGCTGCTCAAGGGCGAGCCGCCGGTACGCGACTCCGGTGACGTGCCCCCGACCCCGGCCCGCGGCTCGCCCGTGCCGTCGGCCGGTCGCGGTCGACCGCGCGGCAGCGACGGTGGCCTGGAGCCGGCGCCCCAGCCGTAGGACCGGGATCGCCGCCTCGATACACTCGCGAGAGCCCGCCGATGGCGGGCTCTCGCATGTCGAGGGGCCTGAATCATGCCGGTCCCGCCGGTTTTGCCGTAATCGGTTCGTAACGACGGGCGACGAAAGGCCGGGACAACCGGAGACCCGCAAGGCTTCCGTTCAGGCTTGCCGGTCAGGTCTCGTTCCATGACGATCAAGCTTCGGTCTCTGCTCGGCCTCGCATTCATCGCGGTCGGCGGCACCGGACACAGGGACCAGCATCACCGATGACCCGCAAGTACTTCGGCACCGACGGCATCCGCGGCCTCGCCAACGGGGTGATCACGCCGGAACTCGCCCTCAAGGTCGGGCAGGCCGCGGGTCTGATCTTCCAGCGCGGCGACCACCGCCACCGCGTGGTCATCGGCAAGGATACCCGGCTGTCGGGATACATGATCGAGACGGCGCTCATCGCGGGCTTCACCTCGGTGGGCATGGACGTGCTTCAGCTCGGGCCGATGCCGACTCCGGCGGTGGCCATGCTGACCCCCTCCATGCGGGCCGACCTCGGCGTGATGATCTCGGCCTCGCACAACCCGTACGAGGACAACGGCATCAAGCTGTTCGGCCCGGACGGCTTCAAGCTCTCCGACGAGGTCGAACGCGAGATCGAGGCCCTGATCGACGGCGCCCTGCACAAGCGCCTCTCGGGCTCGCGCGACCTGGGCCGGGCCAAGCGCATCGAGAGCGTGCACGCCCGCTACATCGAGTTCGCCAAGCGCTCGCTGCCGCGCAACGTCACCCTCGACGGCCTGCGCATCGTGGTCGATTGCGCCAACGGCGCCGGCTACCGGGTCGCCCCCGAGACCCTGTGGGAGCTCGGCGCGGAGGTGATCGCCATCGGCAACGAGCCCGACGGCTTCAACATCAACCGGGACGTCGGCTCGACGGCACCCGCCGCCCTCGTGGCGAAGGTGCGCGAGCTGCGCGCCGACGTCGGCATCGCGCTCGACGGCGACGCCGACCGCGTGATGATCGTCGACGAGAAGGGGCAGGCGGTGGACGGCGACCAGCTCATGGCGGTGGTCGCCCGCTCGTGGAAGGAGGACGAGCGGCTGACCCAACCCGGCCTCGTCGCCACGATCATGTCCAATCTCGGCCTGGAGCGCTATCTCGGCGGCATCGGCCTGACGCTGGCGCGCACGGCGGTGGGCGACCGCTACGTGCTGGAGCACATGCGCGAGCACGGGTACAACCTCGGCGGCGAGCAGTCCGGCCACATCATCATGTCGGACTACGCCACCACCGGCGACGGGCTGGTCGCCGCACTCCAACTCCTGAGCGTCGTCAAGCGCATGGAGCTGCCGGTGAGCGAGGTCTGCCACTGCTTCGATCCACTCCCGCAGATCCTCAAGAACGTGCGTTTCCGCTCCGGCGAGCCCCTGCGCGCGGATTCGGTGGTGACCGCCATCGCGCATGCCAGGGGGCGGCTGGGCAATGGCGGTCGCCTGGTGATCCGCCCCTCGGGCACCGAGCCGGTGATCCGCGTGATGGCGGAGGGCGACGACCGCGCACTGGTGAACGAGGTGGTCGACGAGGTCGTGGACGCGGTCACCCGCGCCGCCGCCTGAATCGCCGTCCGGGATTGGAAAGGGATCATCCGTTTCCCGGGTCCAGGGCAGAGCCCTGGAACGCGACGACGAGCCCGCGCGGCGCCGTCGCGCGCCACGCCCTGAGCAGGAGGTCGCGCAACAGCTCCTCCCCCGCGTCCCATAGGTCGAGGTTGGTCCAGCCCCTGCGCCCCCAGGCACCGGGCAGCGGCGTGACCAGGTCGGGTTCGGCCTCCACCAGCTGGGCCTGATCCTCCGGCGACAGCTTGAGGACGACCCGCTCCTCCTCGGTCCAGAGCGTCGCGAAGATCCGTCCGCCGACCCGGAAATCGGGGTTGCCGCTATGCGCGCCCTCGTAGACCTCCGGTAGAAGGCGCGCGAGGGCGCGGACGTCCTCCGGCCCCACCGGGCCCTCAGGCCGTGCCGGCCGCCGGCTGCCACGCGCTGCCGGGATGCTCGCGCACGTCGCCCGATCGCGTGCCGGTGTCGGCGTCCGACACCCATTCGCCCGGCTCGGTCACGGCCTCGATCGTGTCCTCGGGATACTGGGCCTGCAGGAACAGCAGGGCCTCCGCCTCGGAGGCCGCCCGCACCGTCACCAGGGGGCGCGGCCCCTGCGGCGTGACGACGTGGGCGATGTAAAGCGTGCTCATGCAGGGTCGCTTCCGCTGTGATCGTCAGCCGATATGGGGCGGGGAGAGGGGAAGTCGAACGGACCATGATCTCTGTCCCGAGACCTGATCTCGCATTTCCGGAAGCCCGACTCTTAACGTTAAGCGCGATTTAACCTTCACGGAGCACAGTGCAGCAGTCTCACAGGCCGGCCTTGAATCTCCGGCTCGCAGCAACGAGTGAAGGACTTCTCATGAGCCGCTCCACGCTTTCCGCGTTGGTGCGCTCCCTCACGCTCCTCGCGAGCGTCGGAGCGCCTTGCCTCGCCCACGCGGCAGACCTTCTGCCGCCGCCCCCCCCCGAACCCCTGCCGGCCCCGATCGAGGTCGGCGGAGGCTGGTACCTGCGCGGCGACGTCGGGGTCGGCGTCCTCGACGTGGGCGAGATCCGCACCACGCTGGGCAAGGGCTACGAGCTGCCCTCGGGCTACACCATCGACAACCACCAGTTCGGCGAGCAGTTCTTCGCGGGCGCCGGCGTCGGCTATCAGTTCAACGGCTTCCTGCGCGGCGACATAACGGGCGAGTATCGCGGCGGCAGCGGCTTCAGCTACGTCGAGTCGTTCGACAACTTCGACGAGTACGGCAACAAGTCTACCGGCATCGACTACCACACCGGCCACCTGCGCTCGATCCTGGTGCTCGCCAACGGCTACTTCGACCTCGGCACGTGGTGCGGCCTGACCCCCTACATCGGCGGCGGCATCGGCACGGCCTTCCACCGGGTCGCCGGCCACGTCGACATCGGGGCCGGATCGGCGCTGGGCGGCTTCGGCAGCGCCAAGGCACAGGACACGACCAGCCTCGCCTGGGCGGCCCATGCCGGCATCACCTACCACGTCACCCCGAACTTCCTGGTCGATGTCGGCTACCGCTTCGTCGACATGGGCTCGGTCAAGTCCGGTCCGGTGGTGTGCGTGAATTCCGACGCCTGCGCCGCGGCATCCTACAAGTTCAAGGACATCATCTCGCACGACGTGCGGATCGGCCTGCGCTACCTGATCGGCGGCGGTGTCGTCGGCGCCGCTCCGCTCCCACCGCTCGCCCCGGCCTACGAGCCCGCGCCCGGCCCGCTGGTGCGCAAGTACTGATCCACCCCGGCTCGTTCGCCTGAAACGGAACACGGCGCGGACGCTCGTCCGCGCCGTGTTCCGTTCGCGCACGAGAGGGGTCTCGCTCGATAGCCGCCCCCCGCAGCATCGGCGCAACCCTCGTTAGGGTTAAGCCGATCACAAGCTTTGGCGAGCAAAGTCTTTCCGACCGTCGCCCGACACGTCTCGGCCGACGATGTGTTCCGCGTTCGTCAGGAGTGTCCCGCAATGATCGGATGGAGGATCCTCCACGCCACCGCGGCCGTGGTGCTGCTGGCTTCGCCCGCCGCGGCGGCCGATCTGCTGCCGTCGGCCCCGCTGCCGGTGGCCGCCCCGCCCGAGACGATCGGCGGCGGCTGGTATCTGCGCGGGGATTTCACGGAGAGCTTTTTCGAGCGCCCGGTCGATGCGACGCTGGCCGATCCCGCCGACCCCGGTTTGCCGCCACTGGTCGGCCTGCGCCTGAGCCGCGAATCCGGCTACGGTGGCGGCATCGGCTATCACGTCAACGAGTGGCTGCGCCTCGACGCCACGGTGGACCAGCGCGGTCCCGCCCGGTTCAGCGCGTATTCCTCGCGCTCGAACTTCGTCACCGGCTCCAACATCGAGGCGGGCAAGATCGACGTGCTCACCGCGCTGGTCAACGTCTACGCCGATCTCGGCACGTGGTGGGGCCTGACGCCCTATCTCGGGGTCGGCATCGGCGTGGCCGACAAACGGATGCACGGCAATTACAGCCAGACCACATGCATCGAGGAGGGCTGCGACGGGCTCGCCGGCACGGGCCCGCGCGATCCGGCCTTCCGCCCCAACCGCTCGGTGGCCTCGCTGGCCTGGGCGCTGACCGCGGGCGCCTCCTACCGGCTCGGCGCGGGCTTCAGCCTGGACGCGGCCTACCGCTACGTCGATCTCGGCCGGGCCAAGAGCGGCATCGACGCCTTCGGCGGCAGCAGCCGCTTCAAGGAGCTGGCCGCCAACGAGGTCCGGGTCGGCCTGCGCTACGATTTCGGCGGGACCCACCTGGGCCAGCTCCTGCCGGCCCCCCACGCCGATCCCTACGGCAACTGAGCGCCCCATCCCATCGCGGACGAGGCCCGCCGCCCGCCGCGGCGGGCCTTTCTTGTGCGGCACCCGACGATCGTGGCCTCAGCATCGTCGCCAACAGAAAATTAAGGTTACCCAAATATACGGTTCACATCGGCCCTGCGGCGGACATCCGCGTTGCTGGCTTGAGGACGATGACGATGCGTACCGCAATCCTCGTATTCCTGGCGACCGCGACGCTGGGCGGTCTTCCGGCGGCCCAGGCCGCCGATCTCGACTATGGCGTTCTGCGCGGCCCCGACTACGAGCCGGAAGGCCCGCTCGGCCTGATCGACTGGAGCGGCGTGTACGTCGGCGGCCACGGCGGCTATACCGCGACGGCATTGGGGCAGCGGGATGTGCTCCAATCGACCCTCGCCGATCATTTCCGTCGCCGTGACATCGAGTCGGAATTCACCGTCTCGCAGATGATCGCCCTGCCCGGGACCAACGTGAGCGGCGGGAGCTTCGGTGCGTTCGCAGGCTTCAACGTGCAGATCGACGATACCGTCTTCGGTATCGAGGCCGACTATACGCGCTTCAACAAGTCGCGATCGTCCTTCGCCGAGATCGGCCGGATCATGACGACGTCCACCGGGATCCAGGAAGTCGTGGACCTCACCGGCCGATCCTCGACCACGATCGAGGATTACGGCACAGTGCGGGGACGCGTCGGCTACGCCCTCGGCAACTTCCTGCCGTTCGTCACCGGCGGTCTCGCGGTGGGCCGGGTGAGCATCAACGACTCGGTTTCGGTGGTGAATTACGGCTACGATGCGAAGACCTATACGGCGAACCAAGCGCTCACCTCCGGATCGCCTCTCTACGTCAACAATCACGGCTACCAAACTTTCAATCAGAACTACCCCGGCGTCGGGACGACCCCGGCCGGGAAGGGGGACCAGACGACCCCCGCCCCGGCCGTCAACCTGACGGCGGCCAACCGTACCAAGACCGTCGGCGGAGCCGCGCTCGGCTTCGGTCTGGAATACGCGCTGACCAGCAACATCCTGCTGCGCGGCGAGTACCAGTACGTGCTGTTCCAGGACTTCAACGGGCACAAGGCCGAGCTGAACACCGTGCGGGGCGGCGCGGCGGTCAAGTTCTGACCGGACGCTCCCCCTCTCCCTCGAACCGAGACCCGGCGATGCGCAAGCTTCTGACCTCCGGCGCGCTGCTCATGAGCCTGTCCGGCCTCGGCTCGGCGGGACCCGCCCAGGCCGGCGGCGATCCGGGCCTCCACCACGCGGGACGTCACGGGCCGCGCCGTTCCGAACGCCTGCTGCCGCCAGAGGTGCCCTATCGCGATCCCGCCCTGCGCCGAAGGGGCCGCTACGCGCAGCCGAGCTTCCCCATCCAGGCCTACCTGCCGCGCCACACCGAGACGCCGATCTACAACGTGCCGCCGCCCCGGTTCTGATCGGTCCGGAGCCATCCCCTCGCGGCAGTGGCGGTTAGGTCTCCAGCTCGCTGTCCCAGTACA
>Ga0182229_1000275_pt1 | contig 13297 bp, 10 predicted proteins | sample G6R1MG_32_FD_129663 | JGI IMG/M metagenome (GOLD analysis project Ga0182229, IMG submission 129663) | Miscanthus phyllosphere microbial communities from Michigan, USA - G6R4_MAIN_07NOV2016_LD1 MG | ecosystem: Host-associated > Plants > Phyllosphere > Phylloplane/Leaf | place: USA: Michigan...
CATCAACCTGCCGTAGCTTGGCGACGATCTCCTCAGCCGTATGCTTCTTCCGTCCCATGAAAATATCCTCCACATGGCCCAAAGCCATACCTCAGGGAGGACCACTTTCCAGGGGGCAGGCCACGTCGTGAGCCAGCATCCGCGTAAGCGAGCCGATGATCCCCCGCCATGTCGTGATGGTACTCGCGGCCGGTTTCGTCTCCGCCTTCCACCGGTCGAACAGATCACCGAACGTCAGACCCTTGGATACCTTCTCAAAGGCCGGAAAACGGCCTGCCAGCGGGTCCGGTCGATAATCGCCACCCGACTGCCGCTTGAGCTGCCAACCCGCCTATAGGGCCGCCTGCGCGATCTCCCGCAACAAAGCGACATGCGAGGGTCGATCGACCTCGATCCCATGCCGTTGCAGGACCCATAGCGCGAGCCGTCCGCACCGCTGTTCGAGCCCTCGCATGTCGTCGGATCGGGGAAGTGCGTCCACACCGGCCGTCAGATCGCTTCCGAAGATCACACAGGCGGCAGCCTGATCCTCGGAGTGTTACCGGGCTCGATCGGCGGGACACCCGCTAGACGGCCCTCCAATGCGGCCCGCGTGAAAGCCTTTCACGCTGCCCACTCGTCGGGAGTGCCGGGGTTGTCGTCGTGCGAGGCGAGGAGAAAATGATGAACTTCGCCGGCCAGGGCCACAGTTTGTTTCTGAGACAGGGCCACCGTACCGGTCCTTGCGGCCCCGTAGACCTTGGACAGCTCGGCAACCACGGCGAGCCGCTGGGTATCAGCCGTCTCTGCGTCACGGGTGCTAAGGCTGAGCTTGGCGAAGCGTCCGAGCTGGAATGAACATCGCCTTCTCGTCGCGTCCCCCTGCCGGCAATTCGACAGTGACGACACGGCCTTGCACGCGCGCCATCACGTCGCGCGGCACCCGCATCATGAACTGGTGAGAAGCTGAATCCGATCGGGACGCGTGGCGTTGCATCCGCAGATACATGGGTGCGTGTCACCCGGCTTTGTATCCCGGTTCAGCGCCAAAAACCCAATGATCTCAGTGTTAGAACAACTTAGTAGGAAGTGGTGCCCAGGAAAGGACTCGAACCTTCACCTCTTGCAAGACTGGTACCTGAAACCAGCGCGTCTACCAATTCCGCCACCTGGGCCCGCTGACCCTAGCGGGTCGGCGTCGGGGCTCGTTTAGGGGGATGCGGGCGCAGCGTCAATTGGGGATCGCGTGCGCCCGGATCAGAAAGTTGTCAGGCCTCGCCGCGCCATGCGCGGATATCGACGAAACGGCCGGCCACCGCCGCCGCCGCCGCCATTGCGGGCGAGACGAGGTGGGTGCGGCCGCGATGGCCCTGGCGGCCCTCGAAGTTGCGGTTCGAGGTCGAGGCGCAGCGCTCCAGGGGATTGAGCCGGTCGGCGTTCATGCCCAGGCACATCGAGCAGCCTGGCTCGCGCCAGTCGAAGCCCGCCGCCTTGAGGATGCGGTCGAGACCCTCCGCCTCGGCCTGCGCCTTCACCAGCCCCGAGCCCGGCACCACCATCGCCGAGACGCCCTCGTGGACCCGGCGGCCCTCGACCATCTTCGCCACGATGCGCAGATCCTCGATGCGACCGTTGGTGCAGGAGCCGATGAACACGCGATCCAGGGTGATGTCGGTTATGCGTGTGCCAGGCACGAGGCCCATATAGGCCAGCGCCTTCTCCTTGGACTGACGCTTGTTCTCGTCGGCGATCGAAGCCGGGTCTGGCACGGCGCCCTGGATCGAGACCACGTCCTCGGGGCTGGTGCCCCAGCTCACGATCGGGGGGAGGTTGGCCGCATCCAGCCGCACCTCGCGGTCGAACCGGGCGCCCTCGTCGGTGGCGAGGCTCTCCCAATAGGCCCTGGCGCGGGTGAAGGCTTCGCCCTGTGGCGCCTTCGGGCGCCCGTCCACGTAGGCGAAGGTGGTGGCGTCGGGCGCCACCATCCCGGCGCGGGCGCCGCCCTCGATCGACATGTTGCAGATCGTCATGCGGCCTTCCATCGAGAGGCTGCGGATCGCCTCGCCCGCATACTCGATGACGTGGCCGGTGCCGCCGGCCGTGCCGATCTCGCCGATGATCGCGAGCACGATGTCCTTGGCGCTGACATGGGCCGGCAGGGTGCCGTCGACCGTCACCCGCATGTTCCTCGCCTTGCGCTGGATTAGCGTCTGGGTGGCGAGCACGTGCTCGACCTCCGAGGTGCCGATGCCCTGCGCCAGCGCGCCGAAGGCGCCGTGGGTCGAGGTGTGGCTGTCGCCACAGACGATGGTCTGGCCCGGCAGGGTGAAGCCCTGCTCCGGGCCGATGATGTGGACGATGCCTTGGCGCCGGTCCAGCGCGTCGTAGAACTCGATGCCGAAGTCGCGCACGTTCTCGGCCAGCGCCTCGAGCTGGGTGCGGCTCTCGGGGTCTTCGATGCCTTGCGAGCGGTCGGAGGTCTGGACGTTGTGATCGACCACCGCCAGCGTCTTCTCGGGCTGGCGCACGCGGCGGCCGGCCACACGCAGGCCCTCGAAGGCCTGGGGGCTGGTGACCTCGTGCACGAGATGGCGGTCGATGTAGAGCAGCGCCGCCCCGTCCGGCTGGAGGTCGACGACGTGGTCGTCCCAGATCTTGTCGTAGAGCGTACGGGGCGCGGTCATGGCGTTCTTACGGGCTTCGGGGTTGCGGGCTTCGGGAGCGTCGCGTTGCGCGGGGGGTCTTTAGTAGTGTTCCGGGGCGCGTTTCGGAAGGGGGCGGGCGCACGGGCCCCCGCTCCCGCAGGTCGAAACGGCGTTCCCGCCCGTGTATGGTCCGAGAGCCCCAGGGCGAGCGGGACGGGTGGACTGTCGGGTGGTGAGGCAGCTACTCGGATTGAAGCTTGGCGGAGGTGGGATGCAGGCGGCACCGCGCGAAACACCCGAGATCCTGATCCTCGATGGGCTGCGGCCCGAGGTCGTGGACGACCTGTCCGTGCGCTTTCACGCCCACTGCGTGGCGGCGGGCGAGTGCGACGCGGTCCTGGCCCAGGTTGGTCCGCGCATCCGCGGTGTCGCCTCGTCCGCGCACGCGAGTGTGGACGGTGCCCTGTTCGACCGCCTACCCCGGTTGGAGATCGTCTCGAACTTCGGTGTGGGCTACGACAACGTCGACGTGCACGAGGCGGCACGGCGCGGCATCCTTGTCACCAACACGCCGGACGTGCTCTCCGACGAGGTGGCCGACCTCGCGCTGGGGCTGTTGCTCGCCACCGTGCGCCGCATCCCGCAGGCCGACCGCTTCCTGCGCGAGGGCCACTGGCCGACCCGGAACTATCCCCTTACCGCGACCCTGCGCGAGCGCCGGGTCGGCATCCTAGGCCTGGGCCGGATCGGGCGGGCCATCGCAGCGCGGCTCGAAGGGTTCCGCGTCGAGATCCACTACCACGGCCGACGGCGCTATGAGGGCGTCCCTTACGCCTTCCACGATACGCTCACGGGGATGGCGCACGCCATCGACGTGCTGATCGTGGCCGCACCCGGCGGACCGGAGACGCGGGGGATCGTCGATGCCGGGGTGCTGGAGGCCCTGGGGCCGGAGGGAATCGTCATGAACATCGCCCGCGGCAGCCTCATCGACGAGCCCGCCCTGATCCAGGCGCTGCGTAGCGGGCGCCTGCACGGAGCCGGCCTCGACGTCTTCGCCAGCGAGCCGCACGTGCCGGCGGCGCTCGTTGCCCTCGACAACGTGGTGCTGCTCCCGCATGTCGGCTCGGGCTCGGTGCACACCCGGCGGATGATGGCCAAGCTCCTGATCGACAACATGACGTCCTGGTTCTCGGGCAAGGGACCGCTGACGCCGGTACCCGAGACGCCGACCCCTCGGAGCGGGAGGCCGTGACGCGCGCGCCATCCCGACGTACACGCGCGGCCCTGATCGCCGTGCTCGCGCCGGCGACGGTCTCGGCCCTGGCGCAGGACGGGTCGGCGACGCTGCCCGCGCAGGAGATCCCAGCCCTCGAAGGGGTCCCAGCAGCGCCGACTGTGGCGAGTGCGATGCCAGACACTCTTGCGGGGGCGGCCGGCACCTGGGACCTCTCGATCCCCGGCGGCAGCCGCCGCTGCACCCTGACCCTATCGATCGACAACGGCAGCAGCGGGCGTCTCGTGCGCTTCCCCGCCGGCTGCCGCAGGGCGCTGCCGATCCTCTCGGGGGTGGCGGGCTGGCTATTCACGGAGGGCGCCGTGCGCCTCGTCGATAAAAACGTCCGGCCGGTGCTGCTGTTCGCGCGGCGCCCCGACGGGCACAGCCTCGGCGGTCGCTCGGAGAACGGCGAAGCCTACGATTTCGTCCCCCTGCAGATCGCGGCGATGCTGCCGTCCACCCCCGCGCCAGACGGGGGCGAGGTCGCCGGCCCGCGCGAGATACCGGGATCGCAGCCGGTACTCTCGGCCGGGACCCTGGTACCCACCGCCGGGCGCCCTGAGGCGGGACTCTACGCGCTGGACCGCTTCAGCGAGAAGGACGTCTGCCGGATCACCCTCGACGCGGCCCCCTTACCCGGCGCGGACAAGGCGGCGAGCCAAGCGCGGCTCATGCCCGGTTGTCGCGACAGCGGGATCGCGGTGTTCGATCCGGTCGCGTGGCGCTTCGCCAACGGGCACATGACCCTCAAGGCGCGCCGCGGGCATGCGGTCAACCTCGTGCCCACGGGCGACGGGCGCTGGCGCCGCGATCCCGACATTGGCGCCACCTTCGTGCTGCGCCGGGTCGAGCCGCCTTGAGCCCGGACGAGGGTCGGCGACCGGCCCGAAAACCGTCCCTCGGACGGCAGCGCGTTATCCGAACGGCCCCCGGCCGCTCACCTTGCGGGCCAGCGGCAGCGAGAAGCGGAAGCGTTCCCGCGAGAGAGCTTTTCCTGGCGGATCGATCAGTTGAGGCTCACCGCATCCCTGTTCGGCCCAGCGGTCGGCCAGCACCATCGCGTTCGCCGCCACGACCCTTGTCGACGATCGTCTGGTCTCGCCGCACTGCGCCGGGATCGTGACGTGTCTGGGGCGATCAGTCATCATGGCGCTTCCGAAGATCGGGACTGAGAGAGCAACTTATCAAAATGTCGATGGTTGCGGGGCATCAACAGTGGAGCATCGACGAGATCTGATTCTGTGCTCCACCGACGAACCGCGAAATCTGATGCCGCCGATTATCCTGATCGGGCTCGAACCGGCCGGTTCCGGACGGTGTGGGCTATACCCGGTACGCGGACGACCCGCCGCGGGGGGATCCGCGGCGGGTCGTTCGGTCACTCGATGATCTGTTCGTTCGAGGCGGCCCGATCCGTGCTCAGGCCTCACCCTCGTCGAGGTCGTCGGCGGTCGGCTTGGCATTCTCCAGGATCTTTTCCGCGACGAGGCCGGAATTCTGGCGGATCGAGGCCTCGATCTTGGCTGCGATCTCGGGGTTGTCGCGCAGGAACCCTTTGGAGTTCTCGCGGCCCTGTCCGAGGCGCTGGCTGTTGTAGGAGAACCAAGCGCCCGACTTCTCGACAATGCCGGCCTTGACGCCGAGGTCGATCAGTTCGCCCACCTTCGACACGCCTTCGCCGAACATGATGTCGAACTCGACCTGCTTGAAGGGCGGCGCGACCTTGTTCTTGACCACCTTGACGCGGACTTGGTTGCCGATAGCCTCGTCGCGGTCCTTCAGGGTCGAGATGCGGCGGATGTCGAGGCGCACGGACGCGTAGAACTTGAGCGCGTTGCCGCCCGTGGTGGTTTCTGGGCTACCGTACATCACGCCGATCTTCATCCGAATCTGATTGATGAAGATCACCATGCAGTTCGAGCGAGAGATCGAGCCGGTGAGCTTGCGCAGGGCCTGGCTCATCAGGCGCGCCTGGAGGCCGGGCTGGCTGTCGCCCATCTCGCCCTCGATCTCGGCGCGCGGGGTGAGTGCCGCCACCGAATCGACCACGAGCACGTCGATGGCGCCCGAGCGCACCAGGGTGTCGGTGATCTCCAGGGCCTGCTCGCCGGTATCGGGCTGCGAGATCAGCAGGTCGTCGAGTTGCACGCCGAGCTTGCGCGCGTAGACCGGATCGAGGGCGTGCTCGGCATCGACGAAAGCACAGACGCCGCCCTTCTTCTGGGCCTCGGCGATAGTGTGGAGCGCCAGCGTGGTCTTGCCCGACGATTCGGGACCATAGATCTCGACCACGCGGCCTCGCGGCAAGCCGCCGACGCCGAGCGCGATGTCGAGGCCAATCGAGCCGGTGGAGACCGTCTCGACCTCTGCGACCTTGTCGTTCTTGCCGAGCCGCATGATCGAGCCCTTGCCGAAAGCACGCTCGATCTGAGTCAAGGCCGCCTCGATAGCCTTCGACTTGTCCTTGTCCTTCTCCGCCGCCATCGTCGAGGGTTCCACCATCTTCAGCGCAGGCTGGGCCATCTGAGGCATCCTTATGCATGGGGAAGGCGCCGTTCTCAATGCGCCGTCGGTTGGGACTTTGTACTTGTTTTGTTCTCATTCCGCAAGCGCCTCATATACGCAAGGCGGACCTGATTTCCGTCTGTCGCCGATGCGGCCGTATTCAATACGGCGATGGTTCGGCGAACCAGTGCGCAGGGTGTCGGTGACGGTGGACGACGGGACCGCCGACGTGCTGATCAAGCGGCTGATCTCCGACGCTCGGCCCCGGCGCCGACGTGGAATTGGGGACGAGCCCGCTCGTCATCCGCCAGCAGATCGACAAGACAGTGGGCTGCAAGAACGGAGCGTGACCCGGTAAGCCGACCCTATACGTGATAGACGCCAGGCCTGAGGCCTGCCGGTCTCCGGACGGCTCCAGCCCTCGCCGTCGCGACTACACTCCACCGGTCAGCTGTCGCGGCCGAGGCCGAGATTGTGGATAAGGTCGCCGATGAGATCGATCTGGGCCGCCTTCTCCGGCGGCGTGCTCTCGCTGGGGTCTACACCGATCGCGGCGGGCGAACCCGGCCCTGCCGTGGCAGGCGCGCGGGTCGGGAGTCGCGCCACGCGTTGGCGCCTGACCGCCGCTACGCGCGCGGGCTTGGCCTCGGAGGCGACCGAGAATAGCGCTACCGTTTCGGGAGCGAGCAGGGTGAACATAGCGGGCCGGGCGGGCGCGACGGCATCCAACGTCGCAACCCGGAGTTGCGGCGGATCGATCCAGGCCGATTCGATAGATCTCGTCGCCTTCACCCGCGGACGATCCTCTGCAGGCTCGCGCGGATAGGCAATATGCGACGCCGTGCCGAGGCCGAAGATCAACAGGGCGGCTGTCGCGTAGACGGATCTATAGTGTTCCATACATGAGGAACGAACGGCCAAGGTAATGGTTCCGCTTGTTCGGGCGATATCCGGGTCCGAGCACGATCGACCGTGCTCGAATCCCAGTCGTCGAGGTCTCACGGACCGAAGCGCTCGTCGGCGGGACAGACGGCCTGCCCGACCAGGGCGAGGCAGAGCGGCAGGGCCTGGGGCAGGGAGGAATGGGCTCGCATGGTCGAACTCCTGCGAGATCGTCGGGTGAGCGCCCTTCTCCTCCATCGTCCCCCCGCAGCCCGGACGCGCCTTGTCAGCCTCCCGTCAGGATGGGCCAGCGTGGCTTCATGGCACGGGTCCCTCGACGCCGGATGCCTGGAAGCGTGCCAGCAAGGCTCTTAAAGGTAGGTCGCACCCGCGGGTCCGTTCTCGTCGTCTGGACGGGCGGTCGATGCGCGACAGGATGGGTCATGACGGCGGCAGACCCTACCCCGTGGCTGCCCGCTTCGGGAGAGATGGCGGGCCGCATCCGCGGTCTCGACTGGAGCGCCACGCCGCTTGGGCCGCTTGCTTCCTGGCCGCAGGCACTGCGCGGGGCGGTGGACATCGTGCTGGCGATGCCGGGGCCCGCCACGATCCTGTGGGGGCCGGTCCATACCCAGATCTACAACGATGCCTACATCCCCATCGCCCTGGATCGTCACCCTGCGCTTCTCGGACTCCCGGTGATGCAGGGATGGCCGGATCTGTACGAGGCGGTGATCGCCCCCCTGCTGGATGCAGTCGCCACCGGGCGCTCGACCCGGCTGGACGGCGTGTCGGTCTCAGCGAGGACGGCGGACGGCGGCTGGGAGGAGCGTACCTTCGACATGGCGTGGTCTCCGGTGCGCGACGAGAAGGGGCGCATCGCGGGAGCGTTGCAGACCCTGGACGAGATCACGGGCCGTCTTCGCGCCGAGGCCGCGTTGCGCGAGAGCGAAGCGCGCTTCGACGCGATCGTGGAGGGCTTGGGGCAGACCACCTGGGAAGCCGACGCCGACGGTTCCATCGTGGCCGACAGCATGGCGTGGCGCTCCTACACCGGCCAGAGCCCGAGTCAGTGGCTCGGCACCGGTTGGGTGGAGGCCATCCATCCCGACGATCGCGCAGCCACGACGCGCAAATGGCACGAGGCGGTCGAAACGCGACAATCTGTCAGCGCCGAGTATCGCCTGTGGCACGTCGCGAGCGCGTGCTGGCGGTGGTCGAACGTGCGCGCGATCCCGGTGGTCGACACCGACGGTACCCTGCTTAAGTGGATCGGCATCAACATCGACATTCACGAACGGCACGAGGCCCAGCACAAGCTTCGCCTCAACGACGAGCGTCAAACGTTCCTGCTTGAACTCGCCGATCGTCTAAGGTCGCAGGCCGAGCCGTCGGCGATCATGAGCATCGCGGTCGAGGCTCTGGGCCGCCACCTCGCCGTCGAACGGGTCGGATACGGGCGTATGCAGACCGACGGCACGGCGACCGAACGTCCGGTGATCTGGACCGACCGAGGTGAGACGTCGCCCGGCCCGATACGGATGGACGCCTTCGGTGCACAGGCGCTGAATCGCCAGCGGCGCGGCGAGACGTTCGCTGTCGTCGATGTCACCGCTCATCCCGAATACGAGCCCGCCTTGCGCGAGACCGCCGGCATCCGTGCCCTTGTCATCGTGCCGCTGGTCCGCGACGGCAGCCTGCGCGCGGTCCTCACCGTGGCCCGACATACGCCGCAGGCCTGGTCGCGCGAGACGGTGGCGCTGATCGAGGACGTGGCGGTGCGGACCTGGGACGCCGTCGAGCGGGCGCAGGCCGAGGCTGACCTGCGGGCCAGCGAGGCACTGCTGGCCGCCGTCTTCGCCGCCCTGCCGGTGGGGGTTGGCGTCACGGATCCCCACGGGGTCCTCGTCCTCTCGAACGCGGACATGCGCCGCTACATCCCGACCAATGTCATTCCCTCGCTCGACGAGGGCCGGTATCACCGCTGGCGCGCGACCGATCGGGATGGGCGGGCGATCGCGCGGACGGACTATCCCGGTGCCCAAGCGCTACGTGGCGAGACGGTCGTGCCCGGACTGGAGATTCTCTACACCGGTGACGACGGGGTGGAGATCTGGACGCGCGTCTCCGCGGTGCCGCTTAAAAGCGACGGCGGCGCGATCACCGGTCATGTCTCTGTCGTCACCGACATCGACGCCCTCAAGCGCACGGCCGAAGCGCTGCGCGCAAGCGAGGCTCGCCAACGCGCGCTGGTGGAGGGGATTCCGCAACTGGTGTGGCGCGCCGCGGGCGACGGCGCCTGGACCTGGGCAAGTCCGCAATGGTGCACCTATACCGGCCAGAGTGAGGAGGACAGCCTCGGCCTCGGCTGGCTCGATGTACTGCATTTCGACGATCGCAAGAGGGCGATGGCGGCGTGGGATGAGGTGGGGACCACGCAGGCGCTTGCGCTTGAACATCGAATCTGCCGCGTCGCGGATGCTGAGTACCGCTGGTTCCAGACCCGCGCGATGCCGGTGCGCGATCCTGCCGGCCGCGTCGTGGAGTGGTTCGGCACCTCGACGGACGTCCATGACCTGCGATCGATGCAGGCGCGGCAGGAGGTGCTGGTCAACGAGTTGCAGCACCGGGCACGCAACCTGCTCGGCGTCGTCGCGGCCATCGCCGATAGGACCGTGCGACAGGGGGGCTCGGTCGAGGCGTTCGAAGCCCGGTTGCAGGCGCTCAGCCGCGCGCAAGGTCTGCTCAGCCAGGGTGGCAGCGATACCGTCGAGGTCGGCGCGCTGATCCGAGCAGAGCTGGCCGCCTATCTGAGCGAGACGGGCGAGACCGTCCGCATCGGGGGCCCGACGGTGCTGCTCACGGCGCGGCAGGTCCAGAACTTCGCCCTGGCCGTGCACGAGTTGACCACCAACGCCGTCAAGCACGGGGCGTTGAGGGACTCGACCGGTCATCTTGCGGTGGCCTGGGACGTGGCGCCCGGCCCGCGCGGACGCCGCCGCTTGAGGCTGAGCTGGGTCGAGAGCGGCGTTGTGATCGGACCGGAGGCGAGGGCGCGACGGGGCTACGGCACGGAACTGATCCAAAACGCGCTGGCCTACGCGCTCCAGGCCGAAGTGGAATACGCGTTGGGCTCTGACGGCGTGTCTTGCCGGGTCGAGATGCCGATCGCCTGAACTGAGCCGTTGCGCCCCGGGGCTCACCCCACGCCGGTCGGCCCGTCGAGGACCCGCCGGACCCGCCGGGCGAGTTCGAGGCGCTTGTAGGGCTTGTTGATGATCTCGAACTCGGTGCCGCCCGCGTCCGTGCGCTCGAGGGAGGCCTCGGCGTAGCCGGTGGTCAGCAGCACCTTGATCTTGGGCTGGCGCACCCGCGCGGCGCGCGCCAGCATCACCCCGTTCATACCGCCCGGCATGATCAGGTCGGTGAACAGCAGATCAATGCGGCCCTCGCCGTCGAGGATGTCGAGGGCCGGTCTCGGCCCGTCGGCCACGATGACCGTGTATCCGAAATCCTCCAGGATGATGCCTGCGGTCGCCGCCACGTCCGGGCGGTCGTCGACCACGAGGACCGTCTCGGTCCCGTGCCGGTCGGCCGCGCGCTGCGAGGCCTTGCGCTCCTCCTCGATCTTCTGGTCGGAGGCGGGGAACAGCATGCGCACGGTGGTGCCGTGACCAACCTCGGAATAGATCTTGACCGAGCCGCCCGACTGCTTGGCGAAGCCGTAGACCATCGCCAGCCCCAGGCCGGTGCCCCGGCCCTCGCCCTTGGTGGTGAAGAACGGCTCCATCACCCGCGACAGGATCTCGGGTGGCATGCCCGCGCCCGTATCGGTGACCGAGATCACGACGTAGGCGCCCGGCCCCACCGTCTTGAACAGGGCGGTATCCTCGTCCTCGATCAGCAGGTTCTCGGTCTTCACCGTCACCGTGCCGCCGGCCGGCATGGCGTCGCGCGCGTTCAGCAGGACGTTGAGGAGCGCGACCTCGGCCTGCGTTGGGTCGATGCGCGTATTCCAGAGATCGGGGGTGAGGTGCTGGCGCAGGGTGACGTGATCGCCCAGCGTGCGCTCGGCCATGTCGCTCATGCTCTGGACGAGGCCGTTGAGGTTGAGCAGGCGTCCTTCCAGGCGCTGCTTGCGCGAGAAGGCCAGGAGCTGGTGGGTCAGCTTGGCGGCCCGATCGGAGGCGTCGCGCACCGCCTCGCCGGCGCGGCGCAGGCGCCCGACGTCGATGTCGGGATGGTCGATGAGGGCGAGCATCACCTCGTTGTAGCCGGAGATGACCTGCAACAAGTTATTGAAGTCGTGCGCGATGCCGCCGGTGAGCTGGCCCAGGCTCTCCATCTTCTGAGCCTGATGCAGCGATTCCTCCGCGTCGCGGCGCCGGGACACGTCGAGCTGCGAGCCGAAAAAGTAGACGAGATCGCCCGAGCGGTTGAAGACGGGCGAGACGAACAGCGCGTTCCAGAACGAGGAGCCGTCCTTGCGGTAGTTCAGGATCTCCGCGGCGAACTCGCGATGCTCGGCGATGGCCGAGCGCACGTCGTCCACCGTACTCCGGTCGGTCTCCGGCCCCTGGAGGAAGCGACAGTTCGTGCCGATCAGCTCCCCCCGAGTATAGCCCGTCATGCGCTCGAAGGCGCGGTTAACGAAGATGATCGGGTTGTCAGGCTGGTGGGGATCGGTGACGATCATCGGCATCCGCGTCGTCTCGACGGCGGCGAAGAAGATGTCGTGATGATTGTCCTCGACGCCCGACTGCCCGCTGCCGGTGACGGGCGTGTGCGGTCCGTGCGTCGCTGGCTTCTCCGGAATCAACGACATCCGTGAGGGCTCCGACCGTTGCGAAGCCTGTGCTGCTTCGGGTGAGGAATGGGGTTATCGATTGCGCGCGATCAAGCACAGCCGTGCACAAGAGTGTGGCTGCAGCCGTAGGAGTCGAGGGAGCCATGACGTCGCAGGACTCGGCGGGACCGACCGCCGCGGGAATGCGCGACCTTGTGCGGTTCGGGGCGGCATGAGAGAGGCCGGCGATGTCCGTTCGCAGGTCCGTCCCATCCCAGCCGTGCCCAGCCACGCCGCGGCCGTCCGATCGCTGAGCCCGTGAGCGATGCCCTCGCCTTCCTCGCCGGCGGCGGAGAGGCCGCGCGCCTGATACGGGACCGGGACTGGTCCCATCATCCGCTCGGGCCGCCTGAGCGTTGGCCGGAGAGCCTGCGCACGGCGCTCGGCCTCGTGCTGAACTCCCCCGAGAGCATGATCCTGGCCTGGGGGCCCGGCCTGCACTTCTTCTTCAACGACACCTACATCCCTCTGCTCGGCCCGCGCATCGCCTGGGCGACGGGCGAGCGCTTCGACCGGGTCTGGGCAGATGCCTGGGAGCAGGCCAAGCCGATCATCGACGACGCCTTCGCCGGACGCAGCCGGCGCTTCACTGACCTGCCCTGGAAGCTCGACACGGATCGCGGCCAAGCCGACACGTGGTTCACGTTCTCCTACTCGCGGGTGCTCGACGGCGCGGGCCGGATTGCCGGCCTGTTCATCTTCACCAACGAGACCACCGCGCGGGTGCTCGCCGACGCGGCACTGCGCGAGAGCGAGGAGCGGCTCCGGCTGGTGATCGAGGGCGCAAAGGGCCACGCGATCTTCACCACCGATCCGCGCGGGCGCATCACCAGCTGGTCGGCCGGCGCCGAGGCGACGTTCGGCTGGAGCGCCGGGGAGGCGATCGGCCGGTCGGGGGCGATCATCTTCACGCCGGAGGACCGGGCCGCGGGCGCGGACCTCGTCGAACTCGCCACCGCCGCCCGCGAGGGCTGCGCGGCCGACGAGCGCTGGCACATCACCAAGGCGGACCGGCGCGTGTTCATGAACGGCTCGGTGCATCCGCTGCCGCAGGACGCCCAGGGCCGCGATCGGGGATTCCTCAAGGTTGCCCGCGATGAGACCGAGCGCTGGCAGACGCAGGCAGCCCTGCAAGAGCTAAACCTGACCCTGGAGCGGCGG
>Ga0182229_1000276_pt1 | contig 13259 bp, 39 predicted proteins | sample G6R1MG_32_FD_129663 | JGI IMG/M metagenome (GOLD analysis project Ga0182229, IMG submission 129663) | Miscanthus phyllosphere microbial communities from Michigan, USA - G6R4_MAIN_07NOV2016_LD1 MG | ecosystem: Host-associated > Plants > Phyllosphere > Phylloplane/Leaf | place: USA: Michigan...
GACGGTGCAGACCAGGCACAGGTAGCGGCGCGAGTGGCCGTAGGGACCGTCGAACTCGAGCGCGACGTGCTCGAGCGGCGAGCGCCTTGCGGGCGTGGACGAGTGGGCGGGAGCGGGGTCGAACGAGAAGGTGTTCCCGCAGGCGGGACACATCAGGTGACTCATCACCGGAGGAGGCCTCCCGAGGCGTCGAGCTTGACGAGGGCCTGGACGTGCTCGATCGCCTCGTCGGAGAGGGTCGTCCCGAGCGCTCCGAGCGCGATCGTGAGAGCCGTGACCGCGTCGGAGGGATGCCACACCACGTGCCGTCGCGTGCGACCGCCGAAGTGGACCTCGTCCTCGCTCGCGGGATCGATGTAGACCCGGGCCGTGCCGTAGGTGATGTCGATGTCGGTCACCGGGCGGCGGCCCGCCGCTGCGCGGTGCGGATGCGCTGGTTGACCGTGGTCGCGTTGAGGCCGGCCGCCTCGGCGAGGTCGACCTGGCGGACGCCGCGCTCGTAGAGCTCGACGAAGAGGTCGGTGAGGCTTTCGCTGGCCTGGCGCAGCTCGGAGGAGGGAGGCGTGCCGTGTCGGTTGCGGCGGGCGAGCGGAGCGAGCTGCTGGATCTGGGTGAGCTCTCGCGGCGTGATGCCGGTCGCCCGCGGCGCGCGAGGAGAGCGCGTGGTCGAGGTCGGACGGTGCGGCGGGCTGGGCGGAAGAGGCGCGCCGGGGTCGCCCGGTCGCGCCTTGCGCGGGAACGAGGTCTCCCACGCCTGGACCGCGGAGCGGGAGACACCGAGCGGAGTCGCGATCTCGCCGATGGACCAGCCGGCCGCGCGCAGCAGGACGACGCGAGCGCGGAGGGCGGGCAGGTCGTAGCGGAGGTCGGTGAGCAGGTCGAGCTCTTGGGCGGGGAGGGGTCGGATGGCCATGCGTAGTATCCTATACAGGAGGGGTGGAAGAAGTATACGGTTAGCGTGGGTTGGTCTTGGCGTGAGAGAGGCAAGCGGTTACTTTCAGGGCCTCTCTCCACTCACTCTTCACTCTGCTCGAGCGCCGTACCGCAGCCCGGGCCGCTCAGCCACGCTCGAGCGCCTCGCAGTGGGCGTTCCAGAGCGAGCTCGCCACGGCCGCCCAGGCGACCGGAGTGTTGCCGAGAGGCGTATACCCGCCCGCACCGCCGATGATGACGGGAAGGTCCCTCTCGCCAGCCCAGCGACCCACCATCGCGCCTGCGTGGGCAACGCCCTCGATGGAGTACGCGAGGTTCCCCAGGGGATCCCCCTTGAGACCATCTGCCCCTGCTGCGACGAGCACGAGGTCAGGCCTGAACACCTCAGCTCGTGCAAGCGCGAAGTCAACGATGTCGTGCAGGGCGAGGTCGCCCTGGCCAGCGAGGATCGCCCAGTTGTAGACGTGGCGCTCAGGCTCCCAGTCACCTGCCCCTGCGAACATGCCCTCGCCCTGGATGCTGGCTGTCATGACCCTGTCGTTGTCCCTGGTCAGGGCCTCGACTCCGTCGCCCCTGTGCACGTCCCAGTCGAGGTACAGGACGCGCTTGCCTGTGTTGGCTGCCAGCGTGGCGACGGCGGCCATGTCGTTGAACACGCAGAAGCCCGACGACCCGTCGGCCTGCGCGTGGTGCTTCGCGCCCTGTGGGTTGAACCAGACACGTGGGTCGTAGTCGTGGGTCTCGATGTCGGTGAAGGCCATGAGCGTCCCCTGTGCCATGGTCATCGCGACCTGGGCCAGCTCGTGGTTCACGCCCTCCCACTCACCCGAGCGCCCGTCGTTGATGACCTCGTGCAGGTACGCGTCGGTGTGCACGCTGCCCAGCAGACGCGAGGTCATGCCGCCCATGTACCGGTACCACCGACCCGGCCCGTGCACGTTCACCGCATCCGCATCGAGCACACCCCGCAGCAGGTCGACCGCCAGCTTGGCCCGCATCGGGTTGGTGGGGTGACCCGCACCCAGCTGCCAGTCGAGGTACCGCTCGGTGTAGGCGATGCGCAGCGGCTGCCGCACCCGCTTGTCGTCTGTCGTCGTTGTCGTCATGATCGCATTGTATCATATAACCCGACGAGGCTGCCCCCTGTCGCGAGCGGGATCAGCGCGATGGTCGCGTAGCTGAAGGCCGCACCCGTGTCGGAGGCCGCAGGCCACAGCTCGGCGAGCGTGGCCGCGGAGTTCAGGCACAGCACGACGATGAACCACCGCGAGGCCCGCTGCACGCTCTCGAACAGCATCATCCACCACACCCGCCCGCACAGCAGGACGGCGCACCCGTACACGGTCCACGGCAGCCAGCTCAGATCCACTGCCGGCTCTCCTCGACCTTGCACGCGTCGGCCATCGCCTCGGCCCAGGTATCGAACTCCGCGCACAGCGGCCCCGAGTACGGCAGCACGTAGTCGCACCGCCACACCCCGGGTCGCCGCTGCCACACCCGCGTCCTCACGACAGCAGCCGATCGGTCCGTGCCAGCCAGGCGTCGGTGTCGTCGAGCCCCAGTGCACGGCGCTCACGCGCTGTCCAGGCCACGACCCCGTCCGGCTCCGCGTTCGGCATCAGCAGCTCGTCGAGCCGCGTCTGAGCACGCTCCCTCACCGCGTCAGGCCGCATGAGCCACGCCCACTGCCCGCAGCGAAGCAGCAGCCCGAGCGGCATGAACCACAGCAGTAGCGGTATGAAGCCCATCATCACCGCCTCGGAGCGGAGCATGCCGCGCAGGTACCGCGCGTCGCGTCCCATGTCGTCGTCACGGTACGGCGCGAGGTTGTTGTCCACGTGCCACGCGAACAGGCCCCAGGCCACCGTGCCCACGCCCCACAGCAGGCACCACAGCAGGGCGAGCCAGTTCATGATGCCGCCTCAGGCGGAGGCGGAGGTGGCGCGTGGTCCTCGTCGGGACTGTCGTCGCAGATGTCCTCCGTGCCGGCCTGTAGGCAGACCCAAAAGCTCTCGACCACGGTCCCGTCCTCCTCGATCTCGATGTACTCGATGTCGACACCGCAGTAGCGGCAGCGCGCGCTCACAGCGCGAACCGCTGACGGCAGACGGGGCCGAGGCCGAGCTGGACCGAGAGGTCGTCGGTCAGCGGGGCCGCGCAGCACGAGCACACGCGGTGCCGCGTGGAGTAGCGCTGCGTGGCGACCAGCGGGCCGACAGCGATCAGCGCGTCGACGATGGCGCCCTGGTCGGCGGCCGACGGCTTGCTGCGGTTGAAGTCCCCGGGCGCCCCGTGCAGCTGCCGCAGGTAGCGGGAGCCCTTGAACTCCCGCACCTCGATGTAGATGTCGTCGTTGCCGGCGAACAGGCCGTGGTGGGCGATGGGCATCTCGCAGCGCTCGATGATGTAGCGGGCCTCGGGCACCGCGTCCTTGAGGCGAGCGGAGAAGCTGGGCCGGCGGGCAGCACCGGCGGGCGCCGCAGCGCGCTGGCGCTTGGGCATCCCCATCAGCTGGGTGATGACCACGGAGACCGGGCCGCCGCGACCCGGGGACGCGTCGGCACGGCGGGCGATCTCGTAGATCGTGTTCTTGGTCTGCTCGGGCACGTCGCGCTCGGCGACGAGGGTGTCGATGAACTGCAGCTGCTTGGGTGTGGCGGCCATGGTGGCGGTGTCCGTTCGTCGTTGTGTTGGTAAGGCTACTGTATCAGACTGTCAAGCCCACGTGCCACCGTCCCACTCTCCGGTGGGGCAGCTCGCCGCGTGGCGCTGGCCGGCGCGCACGCTGCAGTCAGGGCACCGCTGCGCGGAGAAGCGCCCGCGCAGCAGCCCGACCATCACGATCTCGCGCAGCGTACGCATCACAGGAACTCCACGAAGCGCCACGCGCCCTGACCGATCAGGAAGCAGACGAAGATGATGAGGCCGACGGCAAGGTGGTGCTTCATGGGAGTGTCCTTTGCTTTGCTGGGCTGGTGATACTTATTGTATCAGACAAGCTGAGCGAGCGGCACCCTCCGGGGTGCCGCTCAACTCCGTCAGCCGAAGACGCGATCGCGCCGCTCGGTGAACTCGTACCACGCGTCCTCGAGCGCCTCGGCGTTCACCTCGTCGTGACCGGTGCAGGCGCGGCGCTCGAACTCGGTGCGCGTGAGGGCACGCAGCTCGGCGTCCATCAGCGACTCCCACTGCCCGCGCACCAGCTCTTCGACGAGCTCGTCGCTGTAGGTCTTGACGTCCATGGTGTGTCCCTTCGTCTGCTGCCCTTGCGGCAACGTCTAAGACTATTGTATCAGACTCTCAGACGGCGTCGACACCCTTCACGATCGCGGTGCAGAGCTGGGACTCGTTCCACACCAGGGCGCCGTGCGAGGTGGCGTCGACCATCTTCGTGGTCCTGCCGTGCCGGCCGGTGTCGCCGTGCACCAGCACGATCCGACGGCCCCAGCTGACCCGGTCGTCGGTGCGGCCGCCGGCCACGCGAACGAGCGCCTTGAGGTCGTCCCGCTTCATCGACAGCGTGCCGGTGAACACGAACGTGTAGCCCGCCAGGTTCGTGGGCAGCGCGCCGATCTCCGCGGCCTCGCGCAGCAAGGCCAGCAGCTCGGCGCCGGTGGGTGCTGTCGCCTTGCTCATGACTCGGCCCGCCTCAGGGTGGCAGCGGCGAGGTCGCCCGCGTCACGGTCCGAGACGGAGTCCCTGCCCTGCAAGGCGAAGGCGCCGTCCCACAGCGCGTCGAGCTCTTCCTGCGTGATCGTCAACGTGTACATGGTGTCCCTTTCGTCGTGGTCTGTGTCTATTGTATCAGACGCGACGGCAGTCGTGCCCGTCGTCGGCGATCGCCTTTAGGACCACGCCGATCTCCATCCACATCGAGCTGGTGCCTGGGCCGGTGACCTCGACCGTGTGCGTGCAGATCGAGCACTCGACACGGGAGTTCTCCCTGCTGATCAGCCACTTGGAAAGCCACTCAGGATCCGCGGTCATCACACGCACTCATGCTCGTCGTTGTGGATCATGTGCAGCAGCCAGCCCACGCTGTACCACTGCCCGTTGTTGAAGCTGACGGGAAGCTCGCCGTCGGACCACTCCTCGCCGTACGACCGGGTGCTCATGTCGATCTTGTGCGGGCAGTGCTTGCACTCGATGTGGCCGTCCTCGTGGCTGATCACCCACGAGGCGATCTTTACAATGTCGCTAGCCACCGGTCCAGCTCCTTCGCGAGGTCCTTGCGCGCGGCCTCGAGCCACGCAACCTGCTCGGCGGTGCGCGTCACCCCGGCGATCCCGGACTCCGCGGTGTAGGGGCGGCTCAGGCGCCGGATCATGTAGTAGTCGTCGGTGCCCACCAGGTGGCGCTGCAGCTGCGCGACGATGGCCCGCTTGGCCTCCTCGGCGCTGGCGGGCTGGGCAAGGCTTGCGTCTGTCATGCTGTCATTGTATCAGACAGACACAGCAACAGAGGCCCGTGCCGGTTGCAGTGTACGGCACGGACCTCTGCTGGTTGTGGGGATCAGCCGGCGGTGCCGGCGGACCAGAGCGAGTAGTAGCTGGTGTCGAGCTGCTCGGCCACGGCCGAGAGCGAGATGTTGTCCGCGTAGACCTCGCGCACCGTGTTCCGGTACGCGTTGCGATCTCCGCTGGCCTTGGCCACGCGGATCTTGTCGGCCGCTGCTGCCACCAGATCGGGGTCGGTGGTGCCCCGCTTGCGGCTGGTGCTGAAGTTGCCCAGGGTCCGGCCACGGGACGCCCGCAGACGGCGCCGGAGGCCCGGCAGCGAGATGTGGCCCTCGAGCTCGTGGGCGAGGTGGGTCATGTTGCCACCCTTCTCGTCCATGTACTCGCGGATGAAGCCGTTGACCTTGTCGCTGGCCTGCCGGCTGGGTGAGTCGGGAGCCTGAACACCGACGGCGCGCGCGGCCAGGCTCAGGTGTGGTCGGATCTTGTCGGCGTACTCACGTACGAGCGACTCGTTGACGGTCCGCATGTCTTCCTCGGTGTGCATGTCATCCTCTTCGTATGGTGTCCCTCCGTCGTTTGTGGTTCAAGGTTGATATTATCAGGTTCTACGCGCTTCCCACACGGGAGAGCATCAGATCTCTCGAGTACTCGCCGTTCACCCCGGACAGGTCCTCGCGCATGCCGTGTGCCTTGGTGAGCGCGAGCCACGCGCCGCTGCTGCGATCCCTACAGGGCAGTCCTACCGCGGCTTTACACGACTCCGCAGGGCACGTGACCGACATCACCACGGCCTTGCGCGCGTCCATCATGTCGTTGTAGGTGATCTGGTCGAGCCGGTCGAGGCTGCGCAGGGCAGAGCCCGTCGCCCGATGTCGATCACGCTGGTCCTCGAAGTGCTCCAGCGCCAGCTCGCGGCTCACCCGCTGGTCGCCTCGTGACGGGCCACCGCGGCGTGGATGCCGTAGGCGACGGAGTAGGCCTGCACGATCGTGTAGCCCTCGCGCACGATGGCGTTGATGTGGTCGTTGAAGTCCCAGTCGGGGTGGTCCGCCACGTTCCGCTTCAGGATGGGCGCGAGGACCACGCGGTCAAGCGCGGCCCGGTCAGAGGGGTTCTTCATGGTGGTCTCCTCCCGGAGGGTGTGGTGTCGGTGGTTGCTGTCTAGGACTATTGTATCAGACAGTCAGGACGCGTCACGCACAGCGCGAGCCTTCTGAGCTCCGCGTGTGCGCGCCCGCTTCGTGCGGCGGTCCTTGTGGGTGAGCGCGTGCTTCCCGTGCATGGCCTGCGCGAACGCGAGGTTGCCGCTCGGCTGGACGGGGGTGGTGGTCTTGTTCATGATGTCATTGTATCAGACACACTCACACGCAGAACGCGTACACCGCGTCGACCCGGCCGGTGTCGCCCGCCGCGTTGAGCGCGTGGTTGAGCGCCTGGCCGGTGACCTTGGGGCCGTACACCTGTGCGGTGTCCTCGCCGTCCAGGATCGCGACCACGTGGCTGGGGACCTGGCCCTCGGCCGGCGTGACGCAGTCCTCGACGAGCCGGTCCACGACGGAGCTGGTGTCCTTCTGCTCCCAGTCGGGCGCGATGACGTCGTCGGTGAGGCCGCCGCCCAGCGTGAAGCAGATCATGTAGATCGCGAGGCACGCGAAGACGAAGAGGTTGATGCCGGCCTTGACCTTGAGGGCGAGGTACTTGTTCGTGTTCATGTCTGTATTGTATCAGACTAACTCAGCGCGCGCGCGCTTCAGCTTGTCTCGGATCGCCTCGAGCAGCGGCGCAAGGTCGGTGGTCTTGAAGTAGAAGGAGTGCAGCGGCATGTTGTCGGGGTTCTCGGCATCGATGATCCGGATCTGCACGGTGTTCGGGCGCACGGCGATCTCGAGGCGACCGCCGGCGTCGCTGAGCTCGCTCGCGACAACCATGTCCCGGATCGGGTTCACGGTAGCGCGCTTAAGCGTGTTGCGCATCAGCGGCGCTCCGCGATCCCCGCGAGCGTCACGATGAGGATGAAGAGGCCGAGCAGGAACCAGGCGAAGGGCGAGTGGGCGAGGGCGGCGGCTGCGATCATCATGTGCTTATTGTATCAGACAACCAGCTCAGCAGCTCGCGCACGTCGTGCTCGGCAAGCCAGACCTGGCCGAGACTTCCGTCCGCCTGGGTGACCACGGAGACGAGCAGGGGGAACGGACTCTCGGTGCTCGCAGCTCGCTTGAGCTCGATCGAGTCGCCATCCTCGTCCTCGACCCTCACGCGGTCAGGTGGCGGTTCCATACGCTTATTGTATCAGACGACAAAGGCCCGGCCGCCCGAAGGCGACCGGGCCCGAGCCCGCCTCGATCAGAGGGTCATGTCCTTCATGGCCGTGGTGAGCTTGCAGGCGGCCTTGGTGTCCCGCACGTCGCGGAACTTGCCGGTCCGGCCGTCGAAGACGCGCCAGTTGTCGCCGCCGCGCTCGAAGTCGTTCTTGCGGTAGACGGTCGCCGCGATCTTCTTGCGGCTGTAGGCGGGCACGTAGCCGTCGAAGTCCGGCGCGGCGTGCTTGGGCTGCTCGACCCGGGTCCAGGGGTTGTACTCCCCGCCCTCGGCCTCGACGCGCTGGCGGGCGGGGCTGGTGATGAAGACCACCGAGCTGGTCTCGACGTGCACCACCTTGACCTCGACGCCGTCGCGGGCGGCCAGGGTGTTGGCCCGGCGGGTCGCGTCGTTGAGGCGGGTGTAGGAGGCGGTGTTGTCGTTGAGGGTGATGGTGAACATGGTGCGTGTCCTTTCGTCGTTCCCAGCCACCTTGCCGGGCTGGTAAGCATATTGTATCACGTCCTGCGAGTCCTTGTTCGCGACTCCCGTTCGGTGGTGCGCCATGCTGTTAAGGATACTGTATCAGACTATCTCGTCCCGTGCACCCGCGAGCTGTATGAGGTGTAGGTGATCCCACCCGAGATAGGCCACGCTCGATCGACGGCCTCCTTGCACGCCTTGAGCCCGCCGAACTCCTCGTACTCCGCGGGAGTGCGCGAGTGCATCAGCGAGCGCAGCTCCTTGATCGCGTTGATCCGCTTCTCCGGCATGAACGCCGCGACGGTGGGGCTGGCCTTCGCGAACTCCGCGAGCTCGTCGAGGCTCTTGATCAGGTCGGCGTCCTGCTCGAGGCGCAGCTGCTCCTCGACCTGCTGGATCACGGGCACCGCGTCCTTGAGCGTCAACTCAGGCTGCGTGTGGGCCATGGTCAGGAGAATGTCCTGCAGCCGCTCGTAGTCGCGCCTGCTGTCAGGCGAAGGCATCGGCCACCTCCGTCGCGACCACGGCCGAGCTCTCGCGGGTCAGGCCCTCGAGCTGGGCGTCCGCGTGCTCGCCGCAGTACTGGAACACCTTGCTGCGGATCTCCGCGCCCCCGACACCGGCGTGCGCGGCGATGCGCAGGTACCGGGTGCCGGGAGCGTCGCAGACGGCGATGGTGCACTCGTTCACGAGCTCACCTGGAGCTTCCCGCGGATCGTGGTCCGGAAGGTGTGCGGCTCGCGACGATGGATCTCGTCGTTGACCTCGACGGCCTGCCGACGGTCACGGCACGGCACCACGATCTGGTCCTCGGCCGGCGTGTCCGAGCTCAGCGGCACGATCACGACCTCGAACTCCGTCGCGTCGCGCGCCGGCAGGTTAGCCGTGTCGTGGTAGCGCAGCCAGTGCACGACGTATCCCTCCGACGAGACCTCCGCGGCGCAGACGTCACAGGTCGTGGTACGGCCGAGTCTGGCCTCGGGCTGGGACTTGCGTCCCCACTTGATCTTCATGCCTTACGCACCTTTCCGCCGCAGCACTGGCAGCGGATCTTCTCGGAGAGCGTCGAGGCGTCCACAGCCTCCACACACCTGCGTCCGCCCCACCGGGGCACGCCCACGAGGGCGGCGCTCACACCGTCTCGTCCGCCACCGAAGTCGAGCTGCGCCTGCATGGCCATGCAGTAGGAGCTGCACACCGAGTACTTGCGCGTGGGCGTGGCGTCCTGGGAGTACGCGGGCTCCATGAAGACGAAGGCCGAGTCCTTGTCGAGCTCACGCAGCGTGCGGCTCAGGTCGCTGGCGACCGTGACCCGGTCTCGGTAGAGGCGTGCGGCGGCGGTGTTAGGGTTCCTGACCGCGTTGACGGCGGCTCGCTCCCAGCGGGCGGGTCCTCGGGTGACGCTCATGCTGTGTCCTTTCGTCGTTGCTTGATAGGACTATTGTATCAGACCCATCAGACGAAGCGGACAGCCCACAGGTCGGCGTCGTCCTCGCTCACGTCCTCCTGCGCGATGATCGCGTCGAGCTGCACCATCTCCCCGGAGCCGCACACGGGGCAGTAGTTCGCGTCGCTGTTGAGCATCCCGTCGGCGGAGCCCTCGGCCTGGTCGACGACCGGCGAGATCATCCGCGTCTTGGTCAGGTGCATGTTGTCGCAGCCGCTCACGGCCGTCACGGTGTGGATCATCGTCATCAGTGGACCTCGATCTGTTGGAGTGGTTGCAGCAGGACGTCGCCGTCCCGCCAGCCGTTGAACACCGCGGAGTAGTTCCCCGGGTACGCGGCCTTCGCTGACTTGATGTCGGGCTTGACGTCGATCAGCTTCAGCCCACGCCAAACGAACACGCGTGGCTTCTTCACCCGAACACCACCAGCCCCAGCCCGACCACCATCACGGTGACCCACGCGGCGACGGCCAGCAGCGGCCAGTGCCGCCTCACGCCCAGGCTCCGTGCATCTGCTTCATGAGCTCGAGCGTGTCCTCGTGACCCAGGTAGACGCTCTTGCCGTCGACCACGAAGGCGAGGGTCCTGTCGTGGTAGAAGACGACGCAGGCGTCGTTGATCAGGCTGACCCGCGTCTGCGCGTGTGCGGTGCGCAGTCCCTCGGGCAGCAGGTCCCCGGGTGCGTAGTCATCACACGAGGTGATGGCGGTGTCTGTCCTTGTCGTCATGGCATCATTGTATCATGCCCAGACAGCCCGAACGCCCGGGGCCTCCGGCTCCCGGGCGCTCTAGCGTGGTGTGCGTATGAAGTTAGTCCTGCTTCTGGCGGTACGCCTCCTCCCGCGCCATGCGGCGCTCCTCTTCTGCCCAGTAGGCCTCGGCGTCCTGCTCGTCGCAGACCTGCTTGACGTACTCGTGCGGCAGGCCCTCGAGGGTGTCCTTCATCTGACTGTCCTTTCGTCGTTGTCTAGGACTATTGTATCAGACAAGCAGCCCGAACTCGGCGACGATCTCGTCGTACGTCAGGCCGCTCAGGTCGGCGTGCAGGCAGCGGTACGTCCCGTCAAGGTTGCGCACCCACTCGCACCCGTCGGAGTCGGTGAAGCTGAAGGGGTCGATGGTCGGCATGTCAGTCCTCCTGGTCGGGCTCGAGCATCGTGCGCACCCGCACGCGCACCCGACGCTTGTCGGTGTCGTCGGTGCCGGCGGGCACGACCTTCTCGACGGCGGCCTCGATCTCCGCGTAGTCGTCCGCGGTGAGCGCGAGGTTGTCCTGCACGACACGCTCGGCGGCGGCGTTGATCTCGTTCATGTTCATGGTGAGTCCTTTCGTCGGGCTGATGGGTACATTGTATCACGCATCAGCCCGACGCGTGGATCACGGGAGAACGGGAATGTCACCCTGACGGTGCGGACGCATGAGCCAGATCCGCGGGTACTCCTTGGAGTCCACGTCCGCCGGGTTGGGTGCGTAACAGAGACGTCCGCGCACCTCCCCGTTGACCCATTCCCACGCCTCCGCGTTCCAGGTGTACCCGAGTGACTCGAGTCGTGCGACGGCGTCCTCGCGAGTGAAGAGCTCCATGATGTGTCCTTTCGTCGTGGTGTTGACACTATTGTATCAGAAGCGAGCCAGCACTTGCAACGGCATACCGCCGTGGCGTGCCACCGCCATCTCCGCGGCGACGGTCATGGCCTCCTCCCACGTAGGCGCGGCCACGATCACGCGCGACCACGTGCCGCGGCCGTTCCAACCGCCCTTCACGTCGTCGTGCTGCGCTGTGAGCACGTCCCATGCTGTGGTGTCCATAGGACTATTGTATCAGACAGAGAAGCCCCGCACGCTAGGCGTACGGGGCTCTCGGACCTGCGTCAGAGACCGGTGATCTCCGTGTCGTGCTCGAAGTCGTCCTGGTCGGCGTACAGCACGACCGCGGCCTTGAGCGACCCCTCACGAGCCACCAGCCCGTACACCCCGGCGGCCGACTCGTCGGCCGTCCAGAACCACCCCTCGGCCTCCAGGGCCTCGACCTTGGCGACCAGCACGGGGTCGGCGAGCTTGGCCAGCTTCTCGGTGCAGTGCGTCATGTTGCGTCCTTTCGTCGAGCACCCCTGCGGTGCGTCTAAGACTATTGTATCAGACTCTCAGCAGGTGTGCGACTCGACGTCGCTTGAGTGCTGCATGCAGTCGGGGCAGGTGTGGGAGATGCAGAAGAGGTCGGTGGGCATGCGGTCGCAGGCCGTGCAGTTCGTCGTCGTCATGCGTGTATCGTATCAGACAACGAGAGCGCCGACCCCGTAGGGCCGGCGCTCGCGGAGTTGCGTCAGGCGCGCGGGCGGCTGTAGGCGTCCTTGTCGCCGAGGGCGAACGCGACGAGCAGGTCGTTCTCCTCGGCGTCGCCGGTGTCCCAGGCCGTGCGCAGGATCGTCTCGATGAAGGTCGGCTCGCCGGTCAGGGTGACCTCGGGCCAGCCCCCGGCGGAGCTCACGCGCCGCACGACGTCGACCTTGACGCCGGGGAACGCCTGCTCGAACTCGGCGACTCCGGCCTCGACCGAGTCCTCGTCGTGGGCCATGTCGATCGGGAGGGTGGTGATGACGGTGGTCATGCTGTGTCCTTTCGTCGGTGTCGCTGTCTGAGACTATTGTATCAGACGTGGCGGCGCATGTTCTGCACGATGTCGTCGAACCAGCGGTCCTGCAGCTGCAGCTTGAGCATGGCGAGCTTGCCGATGTCGAGCCCGTCGAGGGAGAACATGAGCACGACCAGGTCCGCGGGGAACGGGTCCTTGGTCTCGCCGGCGTAGCGGTTGACGTCGCCGCCAAAGCAGGTGGCCCACTCCCGCACGGTGCCGATCTCCCGCTCGTCGAGCAGGCCCTGGATGCCCTCGACCCAGTCGTTCAGGTCACCGCCGGCACCGGAGATGGTGTAGAACGAGCCCTCCTCGGCGCGGTTCAGGTCCTCGGCCTCGAGCTTCGTGATCGTGATCGTCATGCTGTGTCCCTTCGTCGTTGTGATGTGCTTACTGTATCAGACAGACCGGGGCTTGCGCCCCGGTCTGCCCGACGAACTCAGTCGAACTCGATGACGACCTCGTCGTCGCCGCGCGTGAACTCGAAGTCGTGCTTGTCGGCGTCGAGGTCGACGCGGATCTCCCGCTCGTCGCTTCGGTCGAAGAGGATGAGCTCGGAGTCGAGACCGGCGTCGGTGGCGTCGGCGAGCTGGTGCATGATCTGGATGGCGTCGCGGATCTTCATGAGGTGTCCTTTCGTCTGAGCGACCCTGCGTCGCCCTGATGTACTTATTGTATCAGACTTCTCAGTCGGCGAACACGATCTCGTCGGGCGAGTTGGGGTCGCTGAACTCGGCGGCAAGGTACGCCTGCGACACGTAGAAGGGACACAGGATCCCGTCGAAGGAGTCTCCAACGAGCGCGTACTCCGCAGGACGGTCGAGGTACATCTCGCACTCGACGGGGTCACCCCAGCTCGCAGCGCTCTCGACTCGGTAGCTCTGGCCCTCGGTGTCGGTAACGATCGCGTTCAAGAAGTTGATGTGCTTGCTCATCGTGCGTCCTTTCGTCGGAGTGTCTATGCTTATTGTATCAGACTCTCAGAGCCGGTCAGGTAGCGCGAAC
>Ga0182229_1000277_pt1 | contig 13259 bp, 12 predicted proteins | sample G6R1MG_32_FD_129663 | JGI IMG/M metagenome (GOLD analysis project Ga0182229, IMG submission 129663) | Miscanthus phyllosphere microbial communities from Michigan, USA - G6R4_MAIN_07NOV2016_LD1 MG | ecosystem: Host-associated > Plants > Phyllosphere > Phylloplane/Leaf | place: USA: Michigan...
GTGACGGTGCAGCGGGTGGGCTCGGGCGCGCCCTGGGAGGACGTCGTCGGCTACTGCCGCGTCGTCCGGGCGGGGGACCAGGTCTTCGTCAGCGGCACCACCGGCACCCGCGACGGGGTCGTCGTCGACGGCGGCGCGGCGGCGCAGACCCGGCAAGCGCTGCAGAACGTCGTGGCCGCAGTGGAGTCCGTCGGCGCGACCGCGGCCGACGTCGTCCGCACCCGGGTGTACGTCACCGACATCGCGCAGTGGGAGGCCGTCGGACGAGTGCACGGGGAGTTCTTCGGCGCCGCCCGCCCGGCCAGCGCGATGGTCGAGGTCTCCGGCCTGATCGACCCGGCGATGCTGGTCGAGGTCGAGGCCGACGCGGTGGTGGGCGCGTGAGCCTGGCCGTGCGGGTCATCCCGTGCCTGGACGTCGACGGCGGCCGGGTGGTCAAGGGCGTGAACTTCGTCGACCTGCGCGACGCCGGCGACCCGGTGGAGATGGCCCGGGTCTACGACGCCGAGGGCGCCGACGAGCTGACGTTCCTGGACATCACCGCCTCCTCCGGGGACCGGGAGACCACCTACGACGTCGTCCGGCGCACCGCGGAGAGCGTGTTCATCCCGCTCACCGTCGGCGGCGGGGTGCGGGCCGTGGAGGACGTGGACAAGCTGCTGCGGGCCGGCGCGGACAAGGTCGCGGTGAACACCGCGGCCGTCGCCCGCCCCGAGCTGATCGCCGAGATCGCCGACCGCTACGGCAACCAGGTGCTGGTGCTGTCCCTGGACGCCCGGCGGTGCCAGGACGGCGCGGTCACCGACTCCGGCTTCGAGATCACCACCCACGGCGGCCGCCGGGGCACCGGCCGGGACGCCGTGGAGTGGGTCGTCGAGGCCGCCCGGCTCGGGGTCGGCGAGGTGCTGCTCAACTCGATGGACGCCGACGGCACCCGCGCGGGCTTCGACACCGAGCTGATCCGCGCCGTCCGCCGCGAGGTCACCGTGCCGGTGATCGCCAGCGGGGGAGCGGGTGCCGTGGAGCACTTCGCCCCCGCCGTCGCCGCCGGTGCCGACGCGGTGCTGGCGGCCAGCGTCTTCCACTTCGGCGACATGCGGATCGGGGACGTCAAGGCCGCGCTCGGCGGGGCCGGCGTGCCGGTGCGGCGGGAGACCGACCACCCGCTGCCCGGCTGAGACCCCCGGGGTCAGCCGCGGGTGGTCTCCACCCGGGCGACGTCCTCCCGGCCACCGGCCCACAGCAGCAGCTCCAACGGCTCACCGGCCACCGTGGTCAGCGGCTGACCCGAGCGCAGCGTGCGGGTGGCGCCGGTGTCGGTGCGGCGCAGCTCCAGGCCCCCGTCCAGGCCGCGCGCCTTGCCGCGGGCCAGCAGCGGCACCTGCTTCCACAGGGCGTCCTGGGCGGCGCGGGGCAGCTCGCGCGGCTCCCAGCCGGGCTGGGCGCGGCGGACGTCCTCGTGGTGCACGGCCATCTCCGCCCCGTTGACCAGGGCGTCCACCGCCGGCAGCGCGGTGGGGAAGAAGGCGGGCGGGCCCTGGCGCACCTTCTCCACCAGCTCGGGCCACGGGGTCTCCAGCAGCACCCGGCTCTGCACCCGCCGGGTCCACCACCCCAGCGGCCCGCCGAGGACCGCCCCGGGGGCGGTGTCCGGGCGGCGGTCGCGGACGACCAGGTGCGCGGCCAGGTCACCGGTCCGCCAGCCCTCGCAGCGGGTCGGCCGGTCGGGCCCCAGCTCGGTCAGCAGGTCGGCCAGCGCGGTGCGCTCGGTCTGGGACAGGGAGGCGCTGGGCGAGTCGGTCACCCGCTGGTCCTACCGTCCCCCGCGGCTGCGGAAACGAGAGGTCCGCCGCGGCCGCAAAGCGCTTATCCCCGGTAACGACCGCGGGTACGCTCAGCCGACACCCAGCAGCACCACCCGAGGAGACGCGTGCCCCCGCGCAGCAGCAGCTCCGCCCGTTCCACCCGCGACACGAACCCCGAGAACGTCACCCAGCGCAGCGAGCGCGAGCAGAAGAAGGTCATGCGCCGCGGGTTCGCCCACGTCGGCCTGGCCGTCCGCGAGCAGCCCGGCATCTTCACCCTCGCCTTCCTGGGCAGCAGCCTCTACGGCGCGATGACCGTGGCCAGCGCCTTCGTCATCGGCGGCATCACCGACCGGCTCATCACCCCGAGCTTCGAGCGCGGCTCGGTCACCGCCGGCGCCCTCGGGCTGGCCGCGCTGGCGATCATCGTGGTCGCCGTGCTCAAGATCGTCGGCATCATCGGCCGGCGGCTCTTCGCCGGGATCATGTCCTACCGGCTGCAGGCCGACTACCGCCGCCGGGTCACCAGCCAGTACCTGCGGCTGCCGCTGTCCTGGCACCAGCGCCACCCCACCGGCCAGCTGCTGTCCAACGCCAACTCCGACGTCGAGGCCGCCTGGTTCTTCGTCGCCCCGCTGCCCTTCGCCTGCGGGGCGATCGTCATGGTCGTCATCACCGTGGTCGCCCTCTTCCTCACCGACCCGCTGCTCGCCCTGGTCGGGCTCGTCGTCTTCCCCCTGGTGTTCATCGCCAACGCCGTCTACTCCCAGGTCATGAGCCCGCGGATGGCCCGCGCGCAGCAGCTGCGCGCCGAGGTCTCCGAGATCGCCCACGAGTCCTTCGACGCCGCCCTGGTCGTCAAGACCCTGGGCCGGGAGACCGAGGAGACCCGCCGCTTCGCCGGCAGCGCCGACGAGCTGCGGGACGGGCTCATCGCCGTCGGCCGGGTCCGGGGCCTCTTCGACCCGATGATGGAGGCGCTGCCCAACCTGGGCACCCTCGCGGTGCTGCTCATCGGTGCCCAGCAGGTCGCCGCCGGGGCCACCGACGCCGGCGCCCTGGTCTCCATCGCCTACCTGTTCACCCTGCTCGCGCTGCCCATCCGGGCGATCGGCTGGGTGCTGGCCGACCTGCCGCGGGCGATGGCCGGCTTCGACCGGGTCGCCCCGGTGCTGTCGGCCCGGGGCGAGACCCCGCACGGCCCGGACGCCGCCGCCGGCGGTGACACCGGTGCCGGGGTCGGCGTCCGGTCGGTCGACTTCGGGCACGTGGACGCCGAGGGACGCGCCACCCAGGTGCTGCACGGGGTCACCTTCGACGTGCAGGCCGGTAGGACCATCGCCGTCGTCGGACCCACCGGGTCGGGCAAGTCCACCCTGGCCGGGCTGCTGGTGCGCCTGGTCGACCCGCACGACGGCAGCGTGCTGCTCGACGGCGTCGACCTGCGCAGCCTGCGCGAGGGCGAGGTGGCCACCCAGGCCGCGTTCGTCGCCCAGGGCACCTTCCTCTTCGACGACACCGTCCGCGGCAACGTCACCCTCGGCGCCGACTTCACCGACGACGAGGTGCACGCCGCCCTCCGCACCGCCGCCGCCGAGGACTTCGTGGCCCAGCTGCCCGAGGGCCTGGACACCAAGGTCGGCGAGCGCGGGGCCAGCCTGTCCGGCGGTCAGCGCCAGCGGCTGGCGCTGGCCCGGGCCGTCGTCCGCCGGCCCCGGCTGCTGGTCATGGACGACGCCACCAGCGCCGTGGACCCCAGCATCGAGGCCCGCATCCTGGATGCGCTGCGCAGCACCGACCGCCCGGCCACCGTGGTCGTCGTCGCCTACCGGCAGGCCACGATCTCGCTGGCCGACGAGGTCGTCTGGATCGACCGGGGCCGGCTCGTGGCCCGGGGCAGCCACGCCGAGCTGCTGGCGCAGGTGCCCGGGTACGCCCGGCTGGTCCAGGCCTACCAACCGCCCGACGCCGTCACCGCCGCCGAGCCCGAGCCCGCCGGGGCGCAGGCGTGAGCGCCGCCGTGACCGACGAGCCGGTGACCGGGATGCACGACCGGCCCACCGAGTCCGCCACCGCGACGCTGCGGCGCGGCCTGCGGATGATGCCGGAGTTCCGCCGCGGGCTGCCCGCGACCTTCTCCCTCGCCCTGGTCGCCACCGCCGGGCGCGTCGTCGTCCCGATCGCGGTGCAGCAGACCCTCGACCGCGGCCTGGGCGCCGCCGGTGGACCCGACATCCCGCTGGTCCGCGAGCTCGTCGCGATCTGCGCGCTGGTCGTGCTGGTCACCGCCGTCGCGGTCTACCGGATGAACGTCCGGCTCTTCCGGACGACGGAGACCGCGCTGGCGAACCTGCGGGTGCGCGCCTTCCGGCACGTGCACGACCTGTCGGTGCTGCACCAGCAGGGCGAACGCCGCGGCAACCTGGTCTCCCGGGTCACCAGCGACGTCGACCAGCTGTCGGTGTTCATGCAGTGGGGCGGGGTGCTCGGGCTGGTCAGCCTGGGCCAGCTCGTCGTCGCCACCGTCGTGATGGCCGTCTACTCCTGGCAGCTGACCCTGCTGGTCCTCGTCTGCTTCATCCCGCTGGGTTACGCGGTGAAGTGGTTCGCGAAGCGGCTGGCCGAGGTCTACGGCGTGGTCCGCGAGCGGGTCGGCGACGTGCTGGCCGCGGTCGGGGAGTCCGTCGTCGGCGCCCCCACCGTGCGCGCCTACGGCGTCCGGGGGCGCACCGCGGCCCGCATCGACGCCGCCATCGACCGGCACTACCGGGCCTCGGTGCAGGCCCAGCGCACCACCGCCGGGGTGTACGTGAGCGGTGAGTTCGTCGCCGCGGTCGCGAACGCCGCGGTCGTGGTGGTGGGTGTGCTGCTCGGCGTCGGCGGGCAGATCTCGGCCGGCACGCTGGTCGCGTTCCTGTTCCTGGTCACCCTGTTCGTCGCCCCGGTGCAGACCGCCAGCGAGGTGCTCAACGAGGCCCAGAACGCCGTCGCCGGGTTCCGCCGGGTGCTCGACGTGCTGGACACCGAGCCCGACGTGCAGGACCCCGTCGACGGCCAGGTGCTGCCCGCAGGACCGCTGGGCGTCCGGTTCGACCACGTGGGCTTCCGGTACTCCCCGGGTGCCCGCCCGGCCCTGGCCGACGTCGACCTGGAGATCGCCGCCCGCACCCGCGTCGCGGTCGTCGGGGAGACCGGGTCGGGGAAGACCACCTTCGCCAAGCTGCTCACCCGGCTGATGGACCCCACCGAGGGCCGGGTGCTGGTCGGCGGGGTGCCGCTGGACCGGATCGCGTTCAGCTCGCTGCGCGAGCGGGTCGTGATGGTGCCCCAGGACGGGTTCCTCTTCGACGCCTCGGTCGCGGACAACGTGCGCTACGGCAAGCCCGGGATGACCGACGCGCACGTCGCGGCGGCCTTCGACGAGCTGGGCCTCGGCGGGTGGGTCGAGGGCCTGTCCGACGGCGTGCGGACGCCGGTCGGCCAGCGCGGGGAGTCGCTGTCGGCGGGGGAGCGGCAGCTGGTGGCCGTCGCCCGCGCCTACGTCGCCGACCCCGACCTGCTGGTGCTCGACGAGGCCACCAGCGCGGTCGACCCGGCCACCGAGGCCCGGCTCACCCGGGCCCTGGACACCCTCACCACCGGCCGGACGACGATCACCATCGCCCACCGGCTGTCCACCGCCGAGCGGGCCGACGAGATCCTGGTCGTCGACGCCGGCCGGGTCGCCCAGCGCGGCACGCACGCGGAGCTGGTCGACGCACCCGGGGTCTACGCGGGGCTGCACGCCTCGTGGCGGCGGTCGTCCGGGGGGCTCACCACCCCGCCCGCCCGGTGACCCTCCCCGACTGGCGCCGCCGGCCGGGGACCGCCACCGGCGCGATGGTGCTGGGCGTGCTGAGCGCGGTGTCCCTGGGGCCGCTGGGTGCGCTGATCGGCTTCGCGTCCCAGGGTCTCCAGGATCTCGCCGGGGCGGTCGGGGGGTACGTCGCGGCGCTGGCCGCCGTGGCGGTCCTGGTGGGGGTCGGGCTGCTCCGCGGTGCGCGGGCCTGGTGGCCGCTGGTCGCCGGCTGCGCGGTGCTCGTCGCCGTGGTCGCGGCGTGGGTCGTCCACAACGTGTCCGAGGGTGACGGCGGGGAGCTGCTGGCGTTGTTCGCCGTCTGCCCGCTGGGCGCCGCCGCCCTGGGGGCGACGCCCGAGGTGCGGGTCTGGGTGGGACAGACGAGGGCCGCCGGTCCGGGCTGAGTGCCCGGCCCGACGGCCCTGGTCGTGCGAGGGAGGTCAGCTCGTCGGCGGCTCGTCCTTGCCCGACTCCTCGAGCTCGTCGGCCTCCTCCTTGGTGTGGTGCACCGCGCCGTCGGCGTGGTCGGCCGGGCCGTACACGGTGTAGAGGACCCACGGGTTCGGGCCGTCGTTGACGAAGTTGTGCAGCGTGCCGGCCGGGACGACGACGATGTCACCGGGCTTGACGCTCTTGCTCGAGCCCTCGATGACGGCCTTGCCGACGCCGCTCACGAAGCTCAGGATCTGGTCGTTCTCGTCGTGGGTCTCCTCGCCGATCTCCCCACCCGGCGGGATCGTCATGATCACCAGCTGGGAGTGCTCGCCGGTCCAGAGCACGCGTCGGAAGTCCGCGCTCTTCTCGGCCACGGTCGCGATGTCGAAGTGCACGATGTCCTTGGCTGCCATGGGCCTCTCATGCCCCGCCCGGATGTGGATCACGCACGGACCGTCCACGGATCCGGCGGGGACCAGGCCCCGGCGGGGTGCGGGCCCTACTCTCCCGGCCATGGCCCAGCAGTCCCCCCGGCGGCCCGCCCCGGTGCGCCGCTCGCCCAAGGCGGCCCGGCCGGCCCCGGCGCGCCCGGCCCCCGAGGCCCTCGTCCGCCCGGTCCAGGTGCCCTTCGCCGCGGTGTTCGGGGTGCTGGTCGCCCTCGAGATGACGTACCTGGCCTGGCTCCTGTTCGACGCCGACGCCGGGGCCGACGACGTGCCGCGCTGGCCCGAGGTCGCCCTGGTCGTGCTGGCGGTCTGGGCGCTGGTCGGAGCGGCGCTGGTGTTCCTGGGCCGCGGCCGGGGCTGGCTCGTGCTCGCCGCCGGCAGCGTGCTCCCGCTGCTGGGCCTGCTGGCGGTGACGGTGCTCTTCGGCAGCCTGGGCGGGGGCAGCGCGACCTGGTGGGCGGTCCTGCTGACCGTCGGCCCGATCGGGTCGCTGGTGCTGGCCTGTCAGCGTCCGGTGCGGGAGTGGACCACTCGCTAGGTTGACGTGGTGCAGCTCACCGGGAGTCAGGCCGACGTCGTCGTGGTGGGGGCCGGCCTGGCCGGTCTGGTGGCCACCGCCGAGCTCACCGACGCCGGCAAGCGGGTGCTGCTGCTGGACTCCGAACCCGAGGCGAACCTCGGTGGGCAGGCGTTCTGGAGCTTCGGCGGCCTCTTCCTCGTCGACTCGCCCGAGCAGCGCCGCCTCCGGGTGAAGGACTCCCTGGAGCTGGCCCGGCAGGACTGGGCCGGCACCGCGTCCTTCGACCGGCCCGAGGACCACTGGCCCCGGCAGTGGGCCGAGGCCTACCTGCAGTTCGCCGCGGGGGAGAAGCGCTCCTGGCTGCACCAGCAGGGCGTGCGGTTCTTCCCGGTCGTCGGCTGGGCCGAGCGCGGCGGCTACGGGGCGACCGGGCACGGCAACTCGGTGCCCCGGTTTCACGTCGTCTGGGGCACCGGTCCCGGCATCGTCGAGCCCTTCGCCCGCCGCGTGCGGGCGGCCGCCGAGCGTGGGCTGGTCGAGCTGCGGTTCCGGCACCGGGTCACCGGGCTCGTGGTGGACGGCGGCGCGGTGACCGGCGTGCGCGGGGACGTGCTCGAGCCCAGCGCCGCCGCCCGCGGCGAGGCCACCTCGCGCATGCCGGTCGCCGACTTCGAGATCGGTGCGCAGGCCGTGGTGGTCACCGCCGGCGGCATCGGGGCCAACCACGACCTGGTGCGGGCGAACTGGCCGGCCCGGCTGGGCCCGGCGCCGCGGCGGCTGCTGTCCGGCGTCCCGGCGCACGTGGACGGCGCGATGCTGCAGGCCACCGAGGCCGCCGGCGCCAGCGTGGTCAACCCCGACCGGATGTGGCACTACACCGAGGGCATCACCAACTGGGACCCGGTCTGGGCCCGGCACGGCATCCGGATCCTGCCCGGGCCCTCCTCGCTGTGGCTCGACGCCACCGGGAAGCGGCTGCCCGGGCCGCTGTACCCCGGGTTCGACACCCTGGGCACGCTCGCGCACATCGGGGGCACCGGCCACGAGCACACCTGGTTCGTGCTCAACCGGAAGATCGTGGAGAAGGAGTTCACCCTCTCCGGGTCCGAGCAGAACCCCGACCTGACGAACAAGGACCTGAAGCTCCTGCTCACCCGGGTGCGCGGCGGCCCGGCGGCCCCGGTGCAGGCCTTCCTGGACCACGGCGAGGACTTCGTCACCGCCCCCACCGTCGCCGAGCTGGTGGCCGGGATGAACCGGGTCACCGGCGGCACCCCGCACCTGGACGCCGCGGCGGTCGAGGCCGAGATCGTCGCGCGGGACCGGGAGACCGAGAACGGCTTCAGCAAGGACGGCCAGGTCAACGCCATCCGTGCGGCGCGGGCGTTCCTCGGCGACAAGCTGATCCGGGTCGTGCCGCCGCACCGGCTGCTCGACCCGGCGGCCGGCCCGCTGATCGCCGTCCGGCTCAACCTGCTGACCCGCAAGACCCTCGGCGGGCTGGAGACCGACCTGTCGGGACGGGTGCTGCAGCCCGGCGGCGCGGTGTTCCCGGGGCTGTACGCGGCCGGGGAGATCGCCGGGTTCGGTGGCGGTGGGATGCACGGGTACCGCTCGCTGGAGGGCACCTTCCTCGGCGGTTGCCTCTTCTCCGGCCGGGTCGCCGGCCGCGCGGTCGCCGCCGCCCTCTGACCGCGGCTCAGCCCGCGACGGCCACCTGGTCGCGGCCGCCGGCCTTCGCCCGGTAGAGGGCGGCGTCCGCGGCGGAGAACGCCTCGGCGCTCTCGCCGGGGCCCGGGCTCGTCGGGCGGGCTGCGTGCACGCCCACGCTCACGGTGAGCCCGGCCTCCGCGGTGTCGGCGGGTGCCTCGGCGCGTGCCGCGCGGGCGTCGGTGAGGAGCCGGGTCGCGATGGACGCCGCGCCCTCGGCGTCGGTCCCCGGGAGCAGCAGGCCGAACTCGTCCCCGCCCAGCCGCGCGGCGAGGTCACCGGGACGACGGAGGGCGGCGCTCAGCAGCCCGGCCACCGCGACCAGGGCACGGTCCCCGGCGGCGTGCCCGAAGGTGTCGTTGACCTGCTTGAAGTGGTCGACGTCCACCACCACCAGGCCCAGCGGGGTGCCCTCGCGCGCGCAGCGCTCCCACTCCCGCTGCAGCGCCTCCTCCCACCCGCGCCGGTTCGGCAGCCCGGTCACCGGGTCCAGCGTGGTCAGCCGCTCCAGGGCCTCGGTCTGGGCGAACAGCAACCGGGCCTGGGCGGCCACGCGGTAGGCCGCGGCCAGGCCGACGAGGACGACCGTGCCGACCAGGGCCGTGGCGGTGGCGAGGTCCCGGCCGGTGACGTCGGCGGTGGTGGCGGCCAGCAGGCTGACCACCGACCAGACCGGGACCAGGGTGGCGGTCACCGGGAAGGGCAGCCGGGCGTGCAGGCACAGGATCGCCGCGGTGTGCAGGCTCAGCAGCAGCCAGCCGGTGGGCGTGCGGTCCCCGCCCAGGGCCAGCGCGACCACCGCGTAGACGCCGAAGCCCGCGACCAGCACCCGGGCGGTCGTGCGGTACGTGGTCGTGCGCCGGACCAGCAGGATCAGCACGACGGCGGCCGCCCCCACCAGCACGTGGTCGCTGAGGGCCATCGGGCCCCCGGCCGGCCCGCGGCGCAGGTTGACCACGAAGAAGACCACGTTGTAGGCCAGGACCAGGCCGGCCACCAGCGCCACGTCCCGGCGCAGGCCGCGCAGCTGGGTGGCCAGGAAACGGTCCTCCTGCGCGGGGTCGGACAGCCGGGCTGACCAGGGGTTCAGCGCAGCGGGCACGGCACATCATGAGCACGACCGCCCGGCGTCGCCTCCCGGGGTGCCCGCCACGGCTGAGAGACTGGTGGGCGTGCCCGATCTCGACCCTGCCGTCTCCGACCTCCTGCGCCGCACCCCCGACGGCCTGGTCGCCGCCGTCGCCCAGCAGCACGACACCGGTGAGGTGCTGATGCTGGCCTGGATGGACGACGAGGCACTGCGCCGCACGCTGGCCACCGGCGAGGCCACCTACTGGTCCCGCAGCCGCAACGAGTACTGGGTCAAGGGCGCCACCTCCGGCCACCACCAGGCCGTGCACGAGGTCCGGGTCGACTGCGACGGCGACGCGCTGCTGCTGCTGGTCGACCAGACCGGTCCCGCCTGCCACACCGGCGAGCGCTCCTGCTTCCACCGCCCCCTGGAGGTCACCCGTGCGACTCGGTGAGACCCTCCCGACCGCGGCCGACCTCGCCACCTCCACCGGCCCCGTCGTGCCGGTGACCCGCCGGCTGCTGGCCGACTCCGAGACCGCGGTCGGCGTCTACCGCAAGCTGGCCGGCAACCGGCCGGGCACCGTGCTGCTGGAGTCCGCCGAGCAGGGCAAGCAGTGGTCCCGGTACAGCTTCGTGGGCGTCCGCAGCGCCGGGGTGCTCACCGAGCGCGACGGGGTCACCCAGTGGCTGGGGGAGGACCTCCCGGGGCTGACCGACGACCTGCCCACCGACCCGCTGGACGCCGTCCGCACGCTGGCCCGGCGGCTGCGCACCCCGCGGGCACCCGGGCTGCCCCCGCTGACCGGCGGGCTGGTCGGCTACCTGGGCTACGACGTCGTCCGGCGGCTGGAGAGGCTGCCCGACACAGCGACCGACGACCTGGGCATGCCCGAGCTGGCGATGACCCTGGTGACCGACCTGGCGGTGCTGGACCACCACGACGGCACCGTGCTGCTCATCGCCAACGCCTTCGGCACGACGGCCGAGCACCACGCCGACGCCGTCGCCCGGCTGGACGCGATGGCCGCCGCGCTGGTGGGCGCCGCCCCGCCCGGGGTGGCCACGATGGAGACCACCGAGTCGCCCGAGGTCACCTCGAACATGGCCCCGGGGCAGTTCCAGGCCGGCGTCGAGGCCGTCCGCGAGCACGTGCGGGCCGGGGACGTGTTCCAGGCCGTGCTGTCCCAGCGCTTCTCCCGGCGCACGGACGTCGACGCGCTGGACCTGTACCGGGTGCTGCGCGCCAGCAACCCCTCGCCGTACATGTACCTGCTGCGGTTCGCCGGGCGGGAGTCGCCCTTCGACGTCGTCGGGTCCTCCCCGGAGGCGCTGGTCACCGTCACCGGCGACCACGCCGTCGTCCACCCGCCGGCCGGCACCCGCCCGCGCGGGGGCTCCCCGGAGGAGGACGCCCGGTTCACCGAGGAGCTGCTGGCCGACCCCAAGGAACGCGCCGAGCACGTGATGCTGGTCGACCTGGCCCGCAACGACCTGGGCCGGGTCTGCGTGCCGGGCACCGTCGAGGTCGCGGACTTCATGCGGGTCGAGCGGTACAGCCACGTCATGCACCTGGTGTCCACCGTCGCCGGGCGGGTCACCCCGGGCCGGGACGCCCTGGACGTGTTCGACGCGACCTTCCCCGCCGGCACGGTGTCCGGGGCGCCCAAGCCCCGCGCGATGGAGGTCATCGAGTCCCTCGAGCCCACCCGCCGCGCGCTCTACGCCGGCACCGTCGGCTACCTGGACACCAGCGGCGACATGGACATGGCCATCGCCATCCGGACGGCGGTGCTGCACGAGGGCACCGCGTACGTGCAGGCCGGTGCGGGGGTCGTGGCCGACAGCGACGCCGCGCTGGAGGAGGCCGAGACCCGGCACAAGGCGCGGGCGGTGCTGTCGGCGATCGCCACCGCCGAGGGGCTGCGGGAGCTGTCGTGAGCAGCCCCCGCCCGGCTGCCCGCCGCGAGCTCACCGTCGCCGTGCTCGCCGCGGCCGCCGCCGGTGGACTGGCGCTGTCGGCGGGCGGTCAGGGCTGGGCCGACGTCACCGTGACCCGCCAGCCCCCACTGCCCCCCGTCGAGCAGGTGCTGACCGGCAGCCAGCTGGCACCGCTGGTCCCGGCGACCGGTCTGCTGCTGCTCGCCGGCGCGGTCGCGCTGTTCGCCGTCCGGGGGTGGGGGCGGGTGGTGCTGGGCCTGGTGCTGGCCGTCGCGGGGGGAGTGCTGGTGGCCTCGGGCGCCGGTGCCCTCACCGGCTCGGTCGAGGTCACCCCCGACGACCTGGGGGACCAGATCGGGCTGGGGCAGGCCACGATCAGCTCGCAGGTCGCCGCCGGGTGGCCGGTGCTCGCCGTCGTCGCCGGGGTGCTCGGGCTGCTGGCCGGGGGCCTCGTCGTGCTCCGCGGACGGCGGTGGCCCGGGCTGGGTCAGCGGTACGAGCGGCCCGTCGGGTCCGGTCCCGCACCGGCGGCGGCACCGCGCCGCCCGTCCCGCCCGGAGTCCCCGGAGGACCGGCACCAGGCCGCCTGGAAGGCCCTGGACCGCGGCGACGACCCGACCGACGAGCCTCCCGCACCCGGTCGCTGAGCGACGACCCCGTGCGGGGCGACCCCGTGCCGCATCTCTAGAGTGACGCCACCGAACCGACAGGCGAGGGGACGCAGGATGCAGCAGCGCACAGGAGAGCCGGGGGGCGCACGGGCATGAACGTGCTCATGGACATCGTGGCCGGCGTGCGCGAGGACGTCGCAGCCCGACAGCAGGCGACCCCGCTCGCCGAGGTCCAGGCCGCCGCCCGCGACGCGCGTCCCGCGCTGGACGCCCTGGCCGCGCTGCGTGCACCCGGCGTCGGCGTCATCGCCGAGGTCAAGCGCAACAGCCCCTCCAAGGGCGCGCTGGCCACCATCGACGACCCCGCCTCGCTCGCCGTGCAGTACGCCGCCGGCGGCGCCCGGGTGATCAGCGTGCTCACCGAGCGCCGTCGCTTCCACGGCACCCAGGCCGACCTGGCCGCCGTCCGTGCCGCCGTCGACGTGCCGGTGCTGTGCAAGGACTTCGTCGTCTCCAGCTACCAGGTGCACGAGGCACGGGCCCACGGCGCGGACGTCTGCCTGCTCATCGTCGGCGCCCTGGAGCAGAACGCCCTGGTCGGCCTGCTCGAGCGGATCGAGTCCCTGGGCATGACCGCCCTGGTCGAGGTGCACACCGAGGCCGAGGCCGACCGTGCGCTGGAGGCCGGCGCCTCGGTGATCGGTGTCAACGCCCGCGACCTGACCACGCTGGACGTCGACCGCAGCACCTTCGAGCGGATCGCCCCCGGGCTGCCCACCGAGGTCGTCAAGGTCGCCGCCTCCGGCGTCCGCGGCCCGCACGACCTGATCAGCTACGCCGGCGCCGGTGCCGACGCCGTCCTGGTGGGGGAGGGCCTGGTCA
>Ga0182229_1000278_pt1 | contig 13257 bp, 12 predicted proteins | sample G6R1MG_32_FD_129663 | JGI IMG/M metagenome (GOLD analysis project Ga0182229, IMG submission 129663) | Miscanthus phyllosphere microbial communities from Michigan, USA - G6R4_MAIN_07NOV2016_LD1 MG | ecosystem: Host-associated > Plants > Phyllosphere > Phylloplane/Leaf | place: USA: Michigan...
CAATACGACAACCATTTCGCCCGGGAAGGCCACGAGGCGCCGGGCGCGACGGGGCCGGCCTCCGGGACCGGGCCGCATGGGCAGACGCAGCCGGAGGGCATGAAGCCGCGCCCCGACATGGGCAACCCCGACGCGCGTAGCCCCGAGCCTGATAAAGCAAAGCCTGAGACCGGAAGCGGTTCGCCCAACGGTGGGCAGATCGCTCCCAAGCAAATCAGTCAGTGACGCCACTCAACCAGTGACGAAGTGAACCAGTGAGGCGGGCCGGCGCGAAGGATATCTTAGATCCAACGCGACGGTCGCCTTCGAACCTTCTGAACGGTCGGATTCAATGTTCGATAACGTCAATCTCCAGCAGCTAATCTTCGGTCGGTTTACGCTCGACCAGATTCCGTATCACGAGCCGATTCTCATCGGCACCTTCGCCGGCGTGGCGGTGGTGGGCTTGGCCGTGCTCGCCACGATCACCTATTTCCGCTTCTGGGGACCCCTGTGGCGGGATTGGGTGACGTCGATCGACCATAAGAAGATCGGCATCATGTACTGCATCTTCGCGCTGATCATGCTGCTGCGCGGCTTCGCCGACGCGCTCATGATGCGCGCGCAGCAATCCGTCGCCTTCGGCGACCAGCAGGGCTTCCTGCCGCCCCACCACTACGATCAGATCTTCACCGCCCACGGGATGATCATGATCTTCTTCGTGGCGATGCCGTTCGTCACGGGGCTCATGAACTTCGCCGTGCCGCTGCAGATCGGCGCCCGCGACGTGGCCTTCCCGTTCCTGAACAATTTCAGCTTCTGGATGACCGTGTCCGGCGGCATGCTGGTGATGGTCTCGCTCTTCGTCGGCGAGTTCTCCCGCGCCACCTGGCTCGCCTACCCGCCCCTGTCGGGGGCGGCGATGAGCCCCGGTGTCGGCGTCGACTACTACATCTGGGCGTTGCAGATCGCCGGTGTGGGCACGACGCTCTCCGGCATCAACCTGATCGCGACCATCGTGAAGATGCGCGCGCCGGGCCTGACCATGATGAAGCTGCCGATCTTCGTGTGGTCGTCGCTCTGCACGAACATCCTGATCGTGGCCGCCTTCCCGATCCTCACCGCCGTTCTCGTGCTCCTGTCCCTCGACCGCTACCTCGGGATGCACTTCTTTACGAACGACCTCGGCGGCAACTCGATGTTGTACTTCAACCTCATCTGGATTTGGGGGCACCCGGAAGTCTACATCCTGATCCTGCCGGCCTTCGGCGTGTTCTCGGAGATCACCTCGACCTTCTGCGGCAAGCGCCTGTTCGGCTACACCTCGATGGTCTACGCGCTGGTGGTCATCACCATCCTCGCCTACCTCGTGTGGCTGCACCACTTCTTCACCATGGGCTCGGGCGCCGACGTGAACTCGTTCTTCGGGATCACGACGATGATCATCTCGATCCCGACGGGGGCGAAGATCTTCAACTGGATGTTCACGATGTACCGTGGCCGCATCCGGTTCGAGGTGCCGATGATGTGGGTGGTGGCGTTCATCGTCACCTTCGTCATCGGCGGCATGACGGGCGTGCTGCTCGCCGTGCCCCCGGCCGACTTCGTGCTCCATAACTCGCTGTTCCTGATCGCCCACTTCCACAACGTGATCATCGGCGGCGTGCTGTTCGGCATGTTCGCGGGCGTCACCTTCTGGTTCCCGAAGGCGTTCGGCTTCAAGCTGGACGAGTTCTGGGGGAAGATGTCCCTGGGCTTCTGGGTCACGGGCTTCTACGTCGCCTTCATGCCGCTCTACGTGCTCGGCCTGATGGGCGTGACCCGCAGGATGCAGCATTTCGACGATCCGTCGCTGCAGCCCTGGTTCATGGTCGCGGCCTTCGGCGCGGTGCTCATCGCCTGCGGCATCGGCAGCCAGATCATGATGTTCGTGGTCTCGATCCGCCGCCGCGAGGAGCTGCGCGACCTGACCGGCGACCCGTGGGGCGGCCGGACCCTCGAATGGTCGACCTCGTCGCCGCCGCCGGACTACAACTTCGCCTTCACGCCGGTGGTGCACGATTCCGACGCGTGGTGGGACATGAAGGCCCGCGGCTTCAGCCGGCCGACCGGCGGCTACCGGCCGATCCACATGCCCAAGAACACGGCGGCGGGGGCGATCCTGGCGGCGCTGAGCTTCATCTGCGGCTTCGCCATGGTCTGGTACATCTGGTGGCTCGCCGCCCTGTCCTTCGTGGCCCTGATCGTCACGGCCATCGTCCACACCTTCAACTACGACCGCGAGTACTACATCCCCGCCGAGACGGTCTCGCGGGAAGAGGCCAAGCGGATGCGCGAACTGGAGCTGGCGTAATCCGATGATGCACACCGACACCGCACCGCCCGGTACGGCTGCGCCGGTCTTCTTCGCCACGGACGAGGAAGGCCACCACAGCGAAGGCTCGACGATGCTCGGGTTCTGGCTGTACCTGATGAGCGACTGCCTGATCTTCGCGACCCTGTTCGCGACGTACGGCGTGCTCGGGCGCAACTACGCGGCGGGGCCTTCGCAGAAGGACCTGTTCGACCTCACGGGCATCGCGGTGAACACCGCGATGCTGCTGTTCTCCTCCATCACCTATGGCTTCGCCATGCTGGAGATGGACAAGGACAACCAGCGCCGCACGCAGCTCTGGCTTGCCGTCACCGGCCTGTTCGGCGTCGCCTTCGTGGCGCTGGAAATCCGTGAGTTCGTCCACCTGTTCCACGAGGGCGCGCCCCCGTGGCGCAGCGCCTTCCTCTCCTCGTTCTACACCCTGGTCTCGACCCACGGGCTGCACGTCTCGTTCGGCATCCTCTGGCTCGTGACCCTGATGATCCAGGTCCAGAAGTACGGGCTCGTGGCGGCCAACAAGCGCCGCCTGATGTGCCTGTCCATGTTCTGGCACTTCCTCGACCTGATCTGGATCGGGGTGTTCACCGTCGTCTACCTGATAGGAGTGCTCGAATGAGCGCGGATGCCACCCACGCTCACGGCGCGCCCGACCACGGCCCTGCCCATACCGAGGGCGGCCACGGCAGCGTGAAGGCCTACGTCACGGGCTTCGTCCTGTCCGTGATCCTGACGGTGATCCCGTTCTGGCTGGTGATGGGCAACACCCTCGACAACAGCCTCGTCACGACGCTGGTGGTGCTGGTCCTCGGCGGCGTGCAGATGGTCGTGCACCTCGTCTACTTCCTGCACATGAACACGAAGTCCGAGGGCGGCTGGACCTTCATGGCGATGATCTTCACCGTCACGCTGGTCGCCATCCTGCTCTCCGGCTCGGTGTGGGTCATGTACCATATGAACCGGAACATGATGCCGGCGGCCCACCACGAGCTGCTGCAAAAGATGCGGTGACGGGCCCCGTGCCACGTCCCGGAGGCGGCCGTGCCGCCCCCGCCCATGCTCCCACGCCGCTCCGCCGGGTCGTCTTCGGCCTCGGGGCGGCGTTCGTGTTCCTGACCCTCCTCGGCCTCGGGACGTGGCAGGTCCAGCGCCGCGCCTGGAAGCTCGACCTGATCGCCCGGACGGAGGCGCGGGTCCACGCGCCCGCCGTGCCGGCGCCCTCCCCCGCCGCATGGGCACAGGTCGGCCCCGACGACGCCTACCGGCACGTCACCCTCTCCGGCCGGTTCCTCCACGACCGGGAGACCTGGGTCCAGGCGGTGACCGAGTACGGCGCCGGCTTCTGGGTGCTCACGCCCCTGCGGCGGGAGGACGGGAGCCTCGTCCTCGTCAACCGCGGCTTCGTGCCGGGGGACCGGAAGGATCCGGCGAGCCGGCCCGTGGGGCAGGTCGCGGGGGCGGTGACGGTCACGGGTCTCCTGCGCCTCACCGAACCCGGCGGCGCCTTCCTGCGCGCGAACGATCCGGCGGCGAATCGCTGGTACTCGCGGGACGTGGCTGCCATCGCCGCCGCCCGGGGCCTCTCCGACGTCGCCCCCTATTTCGTGGATGCGGACGCCGCGCCGAATCCCGGCGGGCTTCCCCTCGGCGGCCTGACCGTGGTGTCCTTCCCGAACAGCCACCTCGTCTATGCGGTCACGTGGTACGGGCTGGCGCTGATGCTCGGCGGCTTCTTCGTCTATCGGCGGGTCACGCGGCGCGAGAGCCTGACTTTCGGGGAGTAGCCCGCGCCGAACGCCCGGCTATAATGGCCTGACAAGAACGGACACGAGTCACGCCATGACCTCCCGCATCCCGGATTTCGCCACGTTGCCCCTGTCCGGGGCTCTTGCCGGCGATCCGCTGGCCGTCGCGGCTCCCCCCGTGGGCGAGCCGTGGATGACCCCCGAGGGCATCCCGGTGAAGGGCCATTACGGGCCACAGGACCGGGAGGGCATCGAGTTCCTGAACACCTGGCCGGGCCTCGCGCCGTTCCTGCGCGGCCCCTACCCGGCCATGTACGTCACCCAGCCCTGGACGATCCGGCAATATGCCGGCTTCTCCACGGCCGAGGATTCGAACGCCTTCTACCGGCGCAACCTCGCGGCCGGGCAGAAGGGCCTGTCGGTGGCCTTCGACCTCGCGACCCACCGGGGCTACGATTCCGACCATCCCCGCGTCTCCGGCGATGTCGGCATGGCGGGCGTGGCGATCGATTCGATCTACGACATGCGCACGCTCTTCTCGGGCATCCCGCTCGATGAGATGACCGTGTCGATGACGATGAACGGCGCGGTGCTGCCGATCCTCGCCCTCTACATCGTCGCCGCCGAGGAGCAGGGCGTGCCGCCGAGCAAGCTCGCGGGCACGATCCAGAACGACATCCTCAAGGAGTTCATGGTCCGCAACACCTACATCTATCCCCCCAAGGGATCGATGCGGATCATTTCGGACATCTTCGCCTACACGTCGAAGAACATGCCGAAGTTCAATTCGATTTCGATTTCCGGCTATCACATGCAGGAAGCCGGGGCGACGAACGACCTCGAACTGGCCTACACGCTGGCCGACGGCGTCGAGTACATCAAGGCGGGCCTCGCGGCCGGGCTGACCATCGACCAGTTCGCCCCGCGCCTGTCGTTCTTCTGGGCGATCTCGACCAACTTCTTCATGGAGGTCGCCAAGATGCGGGCGGCGCGCCTGATCTGGGCCAAGCTCGTGAAGGAGTTCGATCCGAAATCCGACAAGTCCCTGGCGCTGCGCACCCATTCGCAGACCTCGGGCTGGTCGCTCACCGCGCAGGACGTGTTCACCAACGTCACCCGCACCAACATCGAGGCGATGGCGGCGACGCAAGGCGGCACCCAGTCCCTCCACACCAACGCGCTCGATGAGGCGCTGGCCCTGCCGACCGACTTCTCGGCCCGCATCGCCCGCAACACCCAGCTGTTCCTGCAGCAGGAGAGCGGCACCACCCGGATCGTCGATCCGTGGGGCGGCTCCTACTATGTCGAGAAGCTCACCGCCGACATGGTGGCCCGCGCCTGGGAGCATATCCGCGAGGTCGACGGGCTCGGCGGCATGGCCAAGGCGATCGAGGCCGGCATCCCGAAGCTGCGCATTGAGGAGGCCGCCGCCCGCGCCCAGGCGCGGATCGATTCCGGCCGCCAGACCATCGTCGGCGTGAACAAGTTCCGGGCCGACGACGAGATGGCGATCGAGCTGCTGCGGGTCGACAACGGCAATGTCCGCCGCCTGCAGATCGACAAGCTGAAGCGCCTGCGCTCCGAGCGCGACGAGGCCGATGTCGCGAGCCGGCTCGACGCCCTGACGAAGGCCGCCGAGGGCAGCGGCAACCTGCTCGAACTCGCCGTGGATGCGGCCCGCGCCAAGGCGACGGTGGGCGAGATTTCCGAGGCGCTGGAGAAGGCCTGGGGCCGCCACCGGGCGGAGATCCGCTCGATCTCCGGGGTCTACAAGCGCGAGGTGGGACACATGTCGCCGGTGGTCGAGGAAGTGCGCACCCTGGTCGAGGCCTTCGAGGAATCGGATGGGCGCCGCCCGCGCATCCTCGTCGCCAAGATGGGCCAGGACGGGCATGACCGCGGCCAGAAGGTGATCGCCTCGGCCTTCGCCGACCTCGGCTTCGACGTGGATATCGGGCCGCTCTTCGCCACCCCGGCCGAGGCCGCGCGGCAGGCGGTGGAGAACGACGTGCACATCGTCGGCGTCTCCTCCCTGGCGGCGGGCCACCTCACGCTGGTGCCGGAGTTGAAGGCGGCGCTGGCCGAGCAGGGCCGGGACGACGTGATGATCGCGGTCGGCGGCGTGATCCCGCCGGGGGATTACGATGCGCTGCGCGCGGCCGGCGCCTCGGCGATCTTCCCGCCAGGCACGGTCATCGCCGAGGCGGCGGTGCACCTGATCCGCGAGCTGAACGCACGCCTCGGCTACGAGGCGCGGGAAGCGGCGGAGTAAGGTACACGCCCCGCCCGCCGAAGCGGGCGGGGCGTGGCCGGCTCAGTTCAGCGCCTGCGGGTCGCTCTCGGTGAGGAAGGCGGCGATCTCGCGGAGGAACTGCATGCGGTTCTTCTCCATCATCACCGTGTGCGTGCCCTCGCCGAGTTCCACGAACCTTTTGTAGGGGGCGTGGGTCAGCTTCGCGAAGTATTCCTGTGCCTGATAGCTCGGCAGGTCCGCGTCCCACTCGGCGTGGATGATGAGCACCGGCACCGTGATCGCGCCCGGATCGTACAGGGCCTTGCCCGCCGCCCAGTACTCGTCCTTGTCGGCCACCGTGCCGTTCGGCGCGCGCAGCACCGGCGGCGATTGCTTGGCCCCCACCGCGTCGGTGGCGAAGGTGGCGTCGGCCCATTGCTCGAACCAGCCCGGCGGGATCAGGTCGGCCTTCTTGTCCTCGGGCACGCCGGTCAGCCAGCGCGTCCTGGCGCTGTCGCGGCTGACGCTGCGATAGGCGGGGATCGGGCCGCCGCCGCCCGCCGCCATCAGCGCGGGCGTGCGCGCCAGCCATTGCGGGGCGTAGAGCACGAGGCGGTTCACCGCGTCGTTGTGGGTGCTCGTGTAGAGGCCCATGGTCGAGGTGCCCCAGGACCAGCCCATCAGGTCGATCTTGTCGACGCCGCGCCGCTTGCGGATGAAATCCACCACCTGACCCACTACGGCGGCCGCGTCCGGCGTGCGCATGAAGGCCGGGTTGTCGGCGGCCGGGGCGCTCATCTGCGCGGGGCGCCCGGATTGGCCGTAGCCGGGAAGGTCGACGAGATAGACGTCGAAGCCCTGGGCGGCGAGGTAATCCATGGCCGATATCCCCGCCAGCGGCAGGTCGAAGGCCGTGGAGGCGGGATAGGTCGAGCCGTGGACGTAGAGCAGGATGCGCTCGCCGGGGAAGGTGCTCTGCCCCGCCGGGTGCTTGTTGCGCACGTAGATGTCGATGCCCGCCTCGCCCGGCCACGGCAGGCGGAACTCCTCCCGGTCGAGGCGCCCGGCCGGCGCCGCGCCCGCGGCCGGGGCGATCGTCGCGGCGAGGCCGGCGGCCGCCAGGGTTCCGAACAGGCGGCGGCGCGGCATCGCCGGCCCCTGGCCGTCATGTGATCGATCCATCGAATCCTCCCATCCGCCTCTGCGGGCGGATGGGCGGGATCGAAGCCCGTCGGCGCCGGTAACGCAAGGAGAAGCCGGGGGGATACTTCGGCAGGAATGACCGCCTGTCACCACAGGAACCGGGTGACAGGCGCCCCTCCGGGCTGGCACAAGCGCCCTGCCTGAGCAGGTAGAGTGACCCGGAGGCCCGCACCGATGACGCCGACGACGATTGAGACGACGCCGTACGCGGACCAGAAGCCCGGCACCTCAGGCCTCCGCAAGAAGGTGCCGGTGTTCCGGCAACGGCACTACGTCGAGAACTTCGTCCAGGCGATCTTCGATTCGATCCCCGACAAGGACGGCAAGACCCTGGTCCTCGGCGGCGACGGGCGCTTCCTCAACCGCGAGGTGGTGCAGACCATCCTGAAGCTCGCCGCCGGCAACGGGTTCGGGCGGGTGCTGGTCGGGCGCGGCGGCCTGCTCTCGACGCCCGCCGCCTCCTGCGTCATCCGCAAGCACAAGGCGATCGGCGGCATCATCCTTTCGGCGAGCCACAATCCCGGCGGGCCGGAGGGCGATTTCGGCATCAAGTTCAACGCCGCGAACGGCGGCCCCGCCCCGGAATCGCTGACCGACGCGATTTTCGCCCGGGCCAAGGCGATCACCCGCTTCACCCTGGTCGAGGCCCCCGACCTCGACCTCGACCGGCTCGGCGAGACGAGCCTCGGCGCCATGGCGGTGGAGGTGATCGACCCGGTCGCCGACTATGCCGAATTGATGCGAGACCTCATCGACTTCGAGGCGGTCTCGCGGATGTTCGCCTCGGGCTTCCGCATGCGCTTCGATGCAATGAGCGCCGTCACCGGCCCCTACGCGACGGCGATCCTCGAAGGGATGCTCGGCGCGCCGAAGGGCACGGTGGTCAACGCGGAGCCGAAGGAGGATTTCGGCGGGCACCACCCGGACCCGAACCCGGTCCATTGCCACGACCTCTACGACCTGATGCAGGGGCCGGACGCCCCGGATTTCGGCGCCGCCTCGGATGGCGACGGCGACCGCAACATGATCGTGGCCCCTAGCCTGTTCGTGACGCCGAGCGACAGCCTCGCCCTGCTCACCGCCCATGCCCACCGGGCGCCGGGCTACGCGGAGGGCCTGAAGGGCGTCGCCCGCTCGATGCCCACGAGCCGCGCCGCCGACCGGGTGGCGGCCTCGCTCGGCATCCCCGCCTACGAGACGCCCACCGGCTGGAAGTTCTTCGGCAACCTCCTCGATGCTGGGCTCATCACCCTGTGCGGCGAGGAGAGCGCCGGCACCGGCTCGAACCATGTCCGCGAGAAGGACGGGCTCTGGGCCGTGCTGCTCTGGCTCAACATCCTCGCCGCCACGGGGGAGCGGGCCGACGCCCTGGTGCGCGCCCACTGGCAGCGTTTCGGCCGCGACTACTATGCCCGCCACGATTACGAGGAGGTCGATGCCGACGCCGCCAACGGCCTGATGCAGGCGCTGCGCGAAAAACTCGCGAGCCTGCCCGGCACGCGGATCGGCGACCTGACGGTCTCCACGGCGGACGAGTTCGCCTACCGCGATCCGGTCGACGGCTCGCTGACCGAGCGCCAGGGTCTCCGCATCGCCTTTGCGGAGGACGCGCGGGTGGTGTTCCGCCTCTCCGGCACCGGCACCGCCGGGGCGACGCTGCGGGTCTATCTGGAGCGCTACGAGAACGACCCCGCCCGCCTCGACCGCCCCGTCGCGGAGGTGCTGGCCCCGGTCGTCGCCGCCGCGCGGGCCCTCGCCGAGATCGAACCGCGCACCGGCCGGGCCGAGCCCAGCGTCGTGACCTGAGGCGTCTGCGTCCTTTTAATCCCGCCGCTGACAGGAAATTTAATGTCGCCCCCTAGGTTGAGTCCTACATGACGAAACCATGACACCCGCGCCCGATGCGGGTGTCGGGCACGGGGTGCAGGCGAGCGATGAACGTCCATGTCCGGCCGGTCGAGGGGCGCGAGGCCGAGCTCCTGAGGACACGGCGCCTGTGCAAGATCGCCGCGTCGCCCCTCTCCTACGTGAGGGGATCGACCGCCCGCTTTTACGAATGGCTCGCGGATTTCCCGCCCGACGCCCTCCCCGAGGGACCGCCTGTCTGGATCTGCGGCGATTGCCACCTCGGCAACATCGGCGCCCTGGCCGACACCGAGGGCAGGGTGCGGATGCAGATCCGCGACCTCGACCAGACCGTCGTCAGCAACCCCGCCTACGACCTCGTGCGGCTCACCCTCTCGCTGGTGACGGCCGGCCTCACCGCGCCGCTCTCCGGCCTCGCCGTGGCGCGCATGATCGAGGCCATCGCCACGGGCTACAGCGCGGGCCTTGAGGATCCCGAGGGGGAGGACGACCAGGATTCCGTCATCGTCGAGACGACCCGGAACCGGGCCCTCGGCCGGCGCTGGCGCCATCTCGCGGATGAGCGCCTGCAGGGCAAGTCCGCGCGGCTGCCCCGGGGCAAGCGGTTCCTCGACCTCTCGCCCGACGAGGAGGCGGCCTTCGAGGCCCTCCTGGGCGAGCCCGGCTTCCGCACGCGGGTCCTCGGCCTGGAGCGCGGCGGCGGCGAGGCGGTGTCGCTCATCGACGCCGCCTACTGGATCAAGGGCTGCTCGTCGCTCGGCAAGATGCGGCTCGCGGGCCTCGTGCGGATCGCCGGGGCCAAGGGCCGCTCCAAGGTGGCGCTGATCGACGTGAAGGAGGGCGTGCCCTTCCTCGCCCCGGCCGCTCCCGGCGTGACGATCCCCGAGGACCACGCCCGCCGCGTCGTCGAGGGGGCGCGCGCCCTGTCGCCGGCTCTGGGCGAGCGGATGATCGCCGCCCGCATCGGCGAGACCCCGGTGATCGTGCGGGAGTTGCTGCCGCAGGATCTCAAGATCGTCGCCGAGCAATTCTCCAAGGACGAGGGCGTGCGCGTGGCCCGCAGCCTCGCGGCGGTGGTCGGGCGGGCGCATGGGCGGCAATTGTCCCCCGAGGCGCGGCGGGCGTGGCGCGCCCGCGTCGAGGCCGATGGCTGGCACGAGCGCGCGCCGCACTGGCTCTGGAGTTCCGTGACCGAGTTGATGGGGCTGCACCAGAGCGGCTACCTCGCCCATTGCCGGGACGTCGCCCGCGACAAGAGTCTCGCCGCCTACCTCTGAGCGCCCCGCGCGGCGGCGGGCGGTTGACCGCGCCCGCCGTGTCCCGTATGGAACCGACCGTCGACGGGGCTCCTCAACGGGGCCCCGCGGCGTTTTACGCGCACCCGTGGGCCGGCTCCGGCCGCCCTGTCGTCCCGGACCTTCGGTGTCGGGAAGAGGAGGGCGCGTTCCTCAATTCTCATCCCGAGAGGACGCGAAGTCATGTCGAAGCGGATTCAGGCGAAGCACAAGCTCGACCGCCGCATGGGCCAGAACATCTGGGGCCGCCCGAAGAGCCCCGTGAACCGCCGCGAATACGGCCCCGGCCAGCACGGCCAGCGCCGTAAGGGCAAGATGAGCGACTTCGGCACGCAGCTGCGCGCCAAGCAGAAGCTCAAGGGTTATTACGGCAACATCACCGAGAAGCAGTTCCGCCGTTACTACGCCGAGGCGATCCGCCAGCGCGGCGATTCCGGCGAGAACCTGATCGGCCTGCTGGAGCGTCGCCTGGACGCGGTGGTGTACCGCTCGAAGTTCGTCGCCACCCCCTTCGCCGCCCGCCAGTTCGTGAACCACGGGCACATCAAGGTGAACGGCGTGCGCGTGAACATCCCGAGCTACCAGGTGAAGGCCGGCGACCTGATCGAGGTCAAGGAATCCTCCCGCCAGCTCGAGATCGTCATCGTGGCGAGCCAGCTCGCCGAGCGCGACGTGCCGGACTACATCGAGGTGGACCACGCCAAGATGACCGCCCGCGTCACCCGCGTGCCGGGCCTCTCCGAGGTGCCCTACCCGGTGCAGATGGAGCCGAACCTCGTGATCGAGTTCTACTCGCGCTGAGGTCCACCCGGATCGGACGGAACAGGGGGCTGCCTTCGGGCGGCCCCTTTTTCGTTGGGGCCGGCCCCCTCAGCACCCCTCCCTCAGCATCCGTGGCAGATGGAACTCATCGTCCGGTGCATCTTGGTGTCCCAGGCCTTGGAGCGGTCCTCGGAGGCCTTCTGGGCCTTCAGCATCTGCGCCTCGCTCGCGGTCGGCTTGGCGGCGGCCTCCGCCGGGGCGTTGCGCGGCTTCGGCATGGTCCGGCCCGTCGCGGAGACGGAGCGGCCTGGCGCCGGGACGGGGGCGCCCACGTCCGGCTTGGCGGCTTGGGCCTGCGCCAGGACCGGGCCGGCGGCGAGGAGCGCCGCGAGGGCGAGGCTGGACGAGACGAACGTGCGCATGAGACCGTACCCTTGGCGGATCACCGCCTGTGACCGAGCCTGCGCCCGATGTTATCCTATCCCGCTGCGAAGGCCATGGCATGACGTGGACAAACCCGCCCCCGGCGGAGCCGGCCCCGGACCGGCGCTCGGCCGTGGCGGGCGCCCTGCTCCGCCTCGCCCCGCGCCTGCCGCCCTTCGAATCCGGCGTCGTGATCGACCGGGCGCTGGCGAGCCCCGGCCTGCGCGGCGCCGCGCCGGAGACGGCCGCCCGCCTCGCCCTGATCGCCTATGCCCGCCACGTCTTCACCGAGTACGACGACCTCCTCGCGGAGGGCTACGACCGCGACAGCGCCCGGCACTTCGTGCTCGACGACCTCAACGGGGCGCTGGCCGGCTGGGGCGCGGCGCCCGTGCCGGAGGATGCGGAGGACGCAGCCGAGGGCGACGCGTGAGCCGGTCGCCACCCGGCCCGCGATGGGGTAGGAGCCCGCAGCGCCTCGCGGCGCGCCTGCAGGAGAGTTCGACCTCATGAAGATCAGCGCACGCAACGTCCTCAAGGGCACCGTCGTCTCGATCGACAAGGGTGCCACCACCGCGCATGTGAAGATCGAGATCAGCCCCGGTCAGGTCGTCACGGCCTCGATCACCAACGAATCCGTCGAGAGCCTGAAGCTCGTGACCGGCGGCCCGGCTTATGCCGTCGTCAAGGCGTCCGACGTCATGGTCGCCGTCGACTGAGACACAGGACGGCGTGGCCGCTTCCGCGCCCGGCGGGGGCGGTTCGCGCCGAAGGGGTTCGGGATCGCAGGGAGTCCGCTACGTGAAGACCGTACTCGGCATCGAGACCACCTGCGACGAGACCGCCGCCGCCGTGGTCTCGCTCGATCCCGATGGGGCGCCGGTGATCCGCGCCAACGAGGTGCTGAGCCAGATCGCCGAGCATGCGGCCTATGGCGGCGTCGTGCCGGAGATCGCCGCCCGCGCCCATGTGGAGGTGCTGGACCGGCTGATCGCCCGCGCCCTCGAACGGGCCGGGACGCGCCTTTCCGACCTCGACGGCATCGCCGTCGCGGCGGGGCCGGGGCTGATCGGCGGCGTGCTGGTCGGCCTCGTCACCGCAAAGACCCTGGCGCTGGTGGCGAACAAGCCGCTGCTCGCGGTCAACCATCTCGAGGCCCACGCCCTCACCGCCCGGCTGACGGACGGGCTCGACTTCCCCTACCTGCTCCTGCTCGCCTCCGGCGGGCATACGCAGCTCGTCGCCGTGCGCGGCGTTGGCGATTACGTGCGCCTCGGCGGCACCATCGACGACGCCATCGGCGAGGCCTTCGACAAGGCCGCCAAGCTCCTCGGCCTCGGCTATCCCGGCGGCCCCGAGGTGGAGCGCATGGCCGAGGCC
>Ga0182229_1000279_pt1 | contig 13243 bp, 11 predicted proteins | sample G6R1MG_32_FD_129663 | JGI IMG/M metagenome (GOLD analysis project Ga0182229, IMG submission 129663) | Miscanthus phyllosphere microbial communities from Michigan, USA - G6R4_MAIN_07NOV2016_LD1 MG | ecosystem: Host-associated > Plants > Phyllosphere > Phylloplane/Leaf | place: USA: Michigan...
CCGACCCACGCCCCCGTGGACCTCGCTGCCGAGTTCGAAGGCAATGCCGGCGTGATCTGCGACGAGGAGGAGATCGAGCGCAGCGTTGCGTGAGCGACCGCGCTGAGCACGCGGGTCGCGCGCCTACAGGGTGCCGATCCGCGTGCTTGTCAGCGGAAGCTCGAACATCGAGCCGGGCTTGGCCCTCTCGGCGAAGGTCTCGATCCCGCTCCAGAGGGCCAGGATGCGCTCGGCCTGCTTGACCAGGGGCGCCTTGCAGAGACCCGCCGAGAGGAAGAAGCCGGTCAGCCGCGACGCCCGGAAGGCGTTGAATACCGCCTTGTTCCTGCGGATACGGCGGTCCCCTGAGATGACCACCCAGCCGCCCTCACGGCTCAGCTCGGAGATCCATTGCAGGTCCGTCACCCCGGGCCCGTAGCGCTCGCGGATGTGGAGGATCTGATGCTCACCCGCGAACAGGGCCGCCAGGGCCCGGGCCAGGGCGGGCGAAAGGTTCTCGTCAACGAAGACTTTCACGCCGCCTGGAGGGACGCTTCGAACCGCACGGCATCCCGGACCACGGCCACGGGAACCTCGTACAGGCGGGCGACCCGCTCGGCAGAGCCCTCGGCCGTCACGGCCTCGGCCAGGGCCACGGTCGGCACGCCGGAGACGGCGGCGATCGGCTGGCCGAAGGCACGCCGCGGATCGATGACGATCGAATCACGGCCCTGAAACGGCCGCCAGCGGACGACGATGTCGCCCTCGATATCGAGATCGCGGAAGGTCTGTTCCAGGACCGCCCGGATGACGTATTGGCCGCGGGCCAGATCAATCACCTCGCTCTCGCCGTCGGCCTTCAGGCTCTCGAGGAAGATCGTGCGCCCGTCGGTCTTGAACCGGCGGGTCGAGAACGGCCGGGGATCCTGCACGGCCGCGCGGGCCGCTTCGAGACAGCGGCGGATCACGCGCAGGTCGACGTTCTCGCGCACGAACGCCTGGACGAAGCGCAACTCGATCAGATCGCGGAAACCCAGTTCCAGGCGGTGATCGTGCGCCGGCAATTCGGGAGTCCAGAGCGGCGGCATCCGACCCGGACGGCCGCTGGACGTGAACGTATAGCCCCCGAGCCAGCGGGTGATGGTCCGGGCCGGCAGGCGAATCAGCCGTGCAGCCTCAGGAACGGTGTAGAAACCGGTCCCCAGCGGAGCCGCCTCAGAGGCGGGACTGTCGGTGCGCGCCGTCATTGCGGCGAGCGTATCCCGCGGCGCGGCGTTCCGCTACGGGCATGGCGGGCGGGCCTCGCCCGGTTCGGGTTTGCCACCGGCCAAGCATTTCGGGCAGTGTCCGCGCTCCCCGAAGCGTAACCGTGCCGGAGTCGATCCCCGTGAGCCTGCCCCCGCCCCGCAAGCCCGACCACGCCATCGATCCGATTTTTGCGGCGCGGCACTCGCCCCGCGCCTTCACGGGCGAGGCGCTGCCCGAAGCCGAGCTGCTGCGGATGATCGAGGCGGCGCGCTGGTCGCCGTCGGCGTACAATTCGCAGCCCTGGCGCTTCCTCTACGCGCTGCGGGGCGACGCGAACTGGGACACGTTCTTCGGCCTGCTCGTACCCGGCAACCAGAAATGGGTCTCGGGCACCGGCGCAATCCTGTTCCTGGTCTCGAACGGGCTCATGAAGGTCGGCGACGACTTAAAGCCGTCCTACAGCCACTCCTTCGACGCGGGCAGCGCGTCGCTGGCCTTCCAGCTCCAGGCGATCCACCAGGGCTGGCACGCCCACGGCATGGTCGGGTTCGACCATGTCCGCGCCCCCGAGGTCCTGCGCCTGCCCGCGAATCACCGGATCGAGGCCGCCTTCGCGGTGGGCCGCAAGGTCCCGGATTCCGAGCTCACCGAGGAGCAGCGGCCCCGCGAGGCCCCGAACGGCCGCCGGCCGATCACCGACTTCGTCATCGCCGGCCCGTTCCCGCCCTCCGGCGCCTGAGGCGATCCGGAACCGGGGTGTACGACCAGGGATTGTGTCGGCATCGCAACATGGCCCCACGCCGATCGGAACTCGCCCATGGACCCGAAACCCTCGGTCCCGCCCGGCGGAACGGCCGCCCCCGATCCGTTCCTGGATGAGGGCGGGTTCGACCACGCCTCGGGCCTGCGCACCGTCGCCGACCGCCACGGGGTCAGCCTCGACGCGGTGCGCCACCTCGTCCAGGCCCTGGAGCGCGGGCACGGCACGATGGCGCAGTTCGACCATCCCGATCTCGGCGGGATGGGCCAGTGGTTTTCCGGCGGCATGGTGATGGTCGGCCGGATGTTCGACGACGGCCTGAAGGCGCGGGTCGATGCCCTCTGCACCGAACTCGCCGCGGCCCTGCCGGCGGGTGGGTTCTCGGAGACCGGCCCCGCATCGCGGCGCGGTGGGGGCGAATGGTGGCCCGCCGGCCTCGGGGCTCCGGCGAGCACCGGCGCGCAGAACGGCCTGCGCTACGCCTATTTCCCGGACACGCGGCGGCTCGCCATCGAGTCCGGCTCCGGCATCGCGCTCTACGATACCGGCGAGCACCACATCTCGGGGGTGTCGCAGGCCAATGGCAGCCTCGACTTCACCGGCCCGAGCGGCGTCGTCGCCCTCGACCGCCTGCGCCGCATCGAGGCGGAGACGGCCGCGCCCCGGCAGGTCGATCCGGCCGAACCGCCGGCCGCGCCACCTGAGCCGAGCAAAGCCACGCCGGAGCCGTCACACTCGGGCGACGTGCTGGCGACGATCGAGCGGCTGGCGGAGCTACACGCACGGGGCGTGCTCACCGAGCGGGAGTTTTCGGACAAGAAGGCGGAGTTGCTGGCGCGGCTGTAAACGGGGCCTCGCCCGATGACTCCCGGCCCGACCACTGCGGATCCCTCATCCCGTCGCCAGTGTCCGACGCAGAAAAGCGATCAGTTGCCGATGGTGGGCGTTCTCATCCTCACCTTCGGGCGTGTGATCCTGGCCTGCGAGGAGATGGACTTCCGGATCCAATCCTGCGCGATGCAGGCGCTCTTGCAGCCGTTCGGTCATCGACGACGACCACGTGCTGTCCTGCAAACCATGGCTTAGATAGAGCGGCCCGCGGTAGCGCTCGATCTCAATCGGCGTCGTCGGCAGCAATCCGTCTGACGAGCCCTGCCACGTCCACGCCCGCTGGGCAGGATCCCATACCTGCCAGCCTGGATCTCCTTGGTCGCGCCACGCCGCTCCGATGAAAGCACCGCAGATGACATCAGGAGCGGCATGGACTGCGACAGCGTCGGGCAGGCTGGGAATGCCGTCGCGTGCCATGAGGGCGGTGACCAGTAAGGCGTGCTCGGCGCCGCGAGAGATCCCGAAAAGGCCGACTTTACCAGCGATCGGCAAGGCCCGGAGGGCATCGAGCGCTTCGACCGTCCGATCCAGCGGGACATCAACGATATTGCCGGCATTCCAAACGTTCCCGTCACGGGAATAGCCGAATGGGAAGGCTAGGAAGCCATGGGCGGCAAGAATAGCGGCGGTCAGGTAGCTGTGGCCGGACCAGGCACCTTCGGACCCATGCAGCACCATGACGGCCGGAAAGGGTCCATTACCGGGTGGTCCGTACGTCATTCCCCAACCGGGAACAGGACGATTGACGATCAGGAGCGACATAGCCCGAATGTGACACAGGACTGCTTTGAAGCCAGCCGTTCGCGCTTACAAAGATCCGGACTTCGGCGTCGCTCATGCTTGAGGATGCGTGCCGAAACCCAAAACGAATCAGGCGATGCCGGCGCGCAGCAGGTCGTGGACGTGGACGATGCCCACCGGCCGGCCGTCCGTGACCGCGAAGACCGCGGTGATCAGCCGGCGGTTCATCAGCTCCAGGGCGGCCTGGGCGAGCTTGTGCGGCTCCACGGTGATCGGCTCGCGGGTCATGATCGCCGAGACCGGGGTGTCGAGGATCTCCGGGCCCATATGGCGGCGCAAGTCACCGTCCGTGACGATGCCGACCAGACGGCCGGCCGCGTCGGTGACGCCGACGCAGCCGTAGCGGCGCGCGGCGATCTCGATCAGCACCTCGGACATCAGGGCGGTGTCGGAGACCAGCGGCATGTCCTGGGGGCCGTGCATCACCTGCTGCACGGTCTTGAGCCGGGCCGCCAGCGTCCCGCCGGGATGAAGGGTGTGGAAGCGCGCCGAGGTGAAGCCGCGCCGCTCCACGAGCGCCACCGCCAGGGCGTCGCCCAGCGCCAGCTGGATCAGGCTGGAGGAGGTCGGGGCGAGGTCGTGCGGGCAGGCTTCGCGCACCCGGGGCAGCTCCAGCAGCACGTCGGCGGCCTTGCCGAGCGTGCTGGCGCCGTTGCGGGTGATGGCGACCAGGGGAATCGAGAAGCGGCGGCTGAAGCCGACGAGGTCGGACAGCTCCGCGGTCTCACCCGACCACGACAGGGCGATGATCACGTCGTCCCGGGCGATCATGCCGAGATCGCCGTGGCTCGCCTCGGTGGGGTGGACGAAGAAGGCGTGGGTGCCGGTGGAGGCCAGGGTCGCGGCGATCTTGCGGCCGATATGGCCGCTCTTGCCGATGCCGCTGACGATCACCCGGCCCTTGCTCTGCAGGATGGTCTGCACCGCCTCCTCGAAGGCCACGCCGAGCCGGCCCTGGAACGCCGCGCTGGTCTCCTGCAGGGCGGCGATGCCCAGCTGCAGGCTGCGGATCCCAACATCGCGGGTGCTGGCGAGGTGCACGGAGGCCGAATCGTAGAGATCGTCGCGCAGGGCGCTGGAGGCGGGAGCGTTCATCGGTTCCGTTCTGGACCCGTCGGGCGGATCCGGCGCCGCGAGCGGCGATGCGAAGCGAGGCTCGCGACGCTAGGGAGCCGTCATGGTTGAAATGTGACGCCGGGACGACATGCCGCCCCTCTCTGTCCGCCGGGCGGTTGAAGGCCCGCTCCGGCGGGTCCATGCTTCTTTCACGCCAGCCAAAAAAGGGCCCGAGCCCCATGACCATCCGCTTCCCCGAGCCCGACCCCAAGATCCTCGCCCGGCGGGAGGCGATCCTGGCCGGTCTCGCACCTCTGGTCGCCCCGGAGGCGCTGGTGACCAGCGAGGACGAGCGCCGGGCCTTCGAGACCGACGGGCTCACCGCCTACCGGCAGATGCCGCTGGCCGTGGTCCTACCCTCGACCACAGAAGAAGTCGCGGCCGTGATGGCCTATTGCCACGCCCAGGGCGTCCGGGTGGTGCCCCGGGGGGCCGGCACGTCGCTCGCCGGCGGAGCGATCGCGCAGGGCGACGCGATCATCCTGGGCGTCGGCAAGATGACCCAGGTGCTCGATCTCGATTTCGAGAACCGCACCGCCCGGGTGCAGAGCGGGCTCACGAACCTGGCGATCTCGGGCGCCGTGGCCCATGAAGGCTTATTCTACGCCCCCGACCCGTCGAGCCAGCTCGCCTGCACCATCGCGGGCAACATCGCGATGAATTCCGGCGGCGCCCATTGCCTGAAATACGGGGTGACCACGAACAACCTGCTGGGCGTCACCCTGGTGCTCAACGACGGCACCGTGGTGGAGGTCGGCGGCCAGCATCTCGACAGCCCCGGCTACGATCTCCTGGGCCTCATCTGCGGATCGGAAGGCCAGCTCGGCATCGTCACCGAGGCCACGGTGCGGATCCTGCGGGCGGCCGAGGGCGCCCGGCCGGTTCTGGTCGGCTTCTCGAAGGTCGAGGATGCGGGCGATTGCGTCGCCGCGATCATCGCGGCCGGCATCATCCCGGTGGCGATCGAGTACATGGACCGCGAGGCGATCCTGATCACCGAGGACTTTGCCCAGGCCGGCTACCCGCGCGATGCCGAGGCGATGCTGATCATCGAGGTCGAGGGCTCGGATGCCGAGTGCGACGCGATGCTGGCGCGCATCGAGGCGATCGCCAAGGATTTTGGGCCGACCAGCGTGCGGGTGTCGCGCTCGGAAGCCGAATCGGCCGCGATCTGGAAGGGCCGCAAGTCGGCCTTCGGGGCCACGGGCCGGATCTCCGACTACATCTGCATGGACGGCACCATCCCCACCGGCCAGCTCGGGCCGGTGCTGGAGCGGATCGGGGCGATCTGCGCCGGCCACGGCCTGCGGGTCGCCAACGTGTTCCATGCCGGCGACGGCAACCTGCACCCGCTGATCCTGTTCGACATCAACAAGCCGGGCGAGCTGCAGAAGGCCGAGGCGGCCGGCGACGAGATCCTCAAGCTCTGCGTCGAGGTCGGCGGCTGCCTCACCGGCGAGCACGGCGTCGGCATCGAGAAGCGCGAGCTGATGCGCTTCCAGTACACCCAGACCGATCTGGAGCAGCAGATGCGGGTGAAGGCGGTGTTCGACCCCGACTGGATGCTCAACCCTGCCAAGGTCTTCCCCCTTGAGGGACGGCTGGAAGCCAAGGCGGCCTAAGTCCCGGGATCCCAAAGGGCTCGGCCCTTTGGCGGGGTTCGGGGGCGGAGCCCCCGAGACATCGGGCGTCTCAGGCGGCCACGCCGTCGCGGGCCTGCCCGGCTTCGGGCTTGCGCAGGCTGTCGGACGTCAGCGCGAGGATCGCGGCGAGGTCGGCGACCGCCGTGGGGCGGCCGAACAGGTTGCCCTGCAGCTCGTGGCAGCCTTCCTCGCGCAGGATCCGGGCCTGCTCGGGGGTCTCGACCCCCTCGGCCAGGACGTCGATCTTCAGCGCCCGGCCGAGCCAGACCATGGCCCGCAGGATCTCGACGCTGCCGCCCTCGCGCGCGAGGCTGCGCACGAAGCCCGGGTCGATCTTGAGCCGGTCGAACGGGAACCGGTGCAGGGTACCGAGGCTCGAATACCCGGTCCCGAACTCGTCCATGGCGATCCGCACGCCCGCGGCGCGCAGCGCCCGCAGGAGCGACAGGTTCGCGGCGTTGTCCTGCATCAGGACCGACTCGGTGATCTCGAGTTCGAGCCGGTCCGGGGGCAGCCCGCTCTCGGCGAGGGCTGCCCGCACATCGCCTTCGAGGCCATCCCCGGCAAAGTACTGGGGCGACAGGTTGACCGAGACCCGGATCGGATCCGGCCAGGAGGCGGCGGCCCGGCAGGCGGCGGCCAGGATCCAGGCGCCCAGCGCCCGGGTCAGCCCGACCTCTTCGGCCAGGGGGATGAACTCCGCCGGGCCGACATCGCCGTGCTGCGGGTGGTGCCAGCGCGGCAGGGCCTCGAAACCGTGCAGGGCCTGGCCGTGCGCCCCGACGATCGGCTGGAAATGCAGGGCGAACCGGCCCTCGGCCAATGCTCCGCGCAGATCGGTCCCGAGTTGCCGGCGGCGCTGGATCTCGACATCCATGGCCGGATCGAAGAAGCGCCACGTACCGCGTCCGGCGGCCTTGGCCTGGTACAGGGCGATGTCGGCCTGCCGCAGGAGCGTGGCCGCGGTGCCGGAGGCGTCGTCGGCGCTCGCGATGCCGATGCTGGTGCCGATCGCGAGGCTGTGGCCGTTCACCGTCACCGGCATCTCGAGCGCCGCGACCAGGCATCGGGCCAGGCGCGCCGCGTCCGCCGGCTGGGTGGCGCCCCCTAAGACGATGGCGAACTCGTCGCCGCCGAGCCGAGCCACGAGGTCGTCGGCCGCCACCGTGGCGGCGAACCGGGCCGCCACGGCGCAGAGCAGCGCATCGCCGACCGGATGCCCGTGGGTGTCGTTGACGGTCTTGAACCCGTCGAGATCGAGGCACAGCACCGTGGCCGGTGCGCGCGCATCGCAGCGGGCGAGGGCCGCGTCCATGCGCTCCTTCAGGACCAGGCGGTTCGGCAGGCCGGTGAGCGCGTCGTGCCGGGCCATGTGGGCGACCCGGGCCTCGCTCCGGCGCCGCTCGGTGACGTCCTCGTGGGTGCAGAGCCAGCCGCCGCCGGGGATCGGGGCGTGGACCACGTCGACCGCCCGCCCGTCGGCGAAATCGCAGGTCAGCGAGACCCCGTGGCCCTGCGCGGCGGTGCGCTCGCAGGCCGCCACCAGAGCCGCGGCGGCCGCGGATCCGAGGCCGCGCTCCCGGCTCCCCAGATGAGCGAGGAGGGCGGGCAGCGCGGTCCCGGGCCGCCGCAGGGCCTCCGGGACCGCGTACATCTGCGCGTAGCGCGCGTTCATGACGATGAGCGCGCCGTCCCGATCGAACAGGCACAGGCCCTGGACCAGGTTGTCGAGGGCGATGCCGAACCGGGCATCCTGGACCCGCAGCGCCCGCTCGCCGCGCTCGCGCGCCTCGGCCCCGGCCCGGGCCGCCTCGGATTGGGCGAGCCGGTCCTGCGCCCGGGCCTGCCGCCGGCCGAGCAGGACCAGCCCGAACAGGCCGAGATCCAGCAGGATCGCCGCCGCGCCGACGATGGTGGCCTGCTGGTGCGCGGCCGCCAGGCTGGCCTCCGCGGTGCGGCTGACGCTGAGGACGAGCGGGTAATTCTTCAGGGCGTGGGCGGCGATCAGGCGGTCCTGGCCGTCGATCGGGCTGACGGTGCGCGTGACGCCCCCGAGGGCGGTGCGCGCCGTGATCAGGGACGCGCCGGCCTGAGGGAAGATCCGGCCGACCGCCCCCTCACGCCGCGGATGCCGGACCAGCAGCATGCCGTCGTTGCGGAACAGGGACACGACCGCATCGTCCGCCGGCGAGGTCTGGTCGTACAGACCCTCGAAATAGCCGAGTTCCACCGCACCCAGGATCAGGCCGAGGAACGTGCCGTCCGGGGCCGCGACCTTCCGGGCGATGTAGATCGTCCAGGCGCCGTCGCCCCGGTTCGCCACCGGCCGGCCGACGTAGCGCTGCAGGTCCGGGTCGGCGGAGAGCGCCTTGAAGTAGTCCCGATCTGAGATGTTGACGGTCGGGATCGGCCAGTAGCGGCTGAAATTGAGCAGCTGTCCGGTCCGGTCGATGAGCGTGATCGCGTTCGCCTGCGGCAATGCCGCGATCCAGGTCTTCAGGGCCGTGTGCATGGACGGCCGGGAGGCGGCCTCGGCGTACTGCTCGGGTGACGCGATTCCCGCCGTGCGGAACTCGGCCAGGACGGCGTTCTGGACCAGCTCGATCGCCTGCAGGGACCGGTCCGCCTGGTCCGCCAGGATCGTGGACAATCCGCCGAGGCTGCGCTCGTTGTCGTCGACCGCACGCGTTTCCAGATGGACGATGAACAGGGCGGCCGAGGCCGTGATGGCCAGCGCGAGGCCGAGGGCCAGCCAGGCCCGCAAGTCGCGCGCGGGCCGCCAGTTGCGCCGGACCGCCCAAGCGCCGAACGGGATGATTGACTTCAAACCCACCAGAACATGCTCGAACGACACTCTATAACAGCGCTATAGTGGCTCCGTTAATGAGTTATTGTGTCGATCGCTTAGACTGGCGGGTGATACAACAATCGTATTGCGTGTGGGTTTTACGCCGACAGAAGTACCGGCCCGCGAAACGGCAGGGATCGCTCCGGCCGGCCACGCCACATCTCCCTCCCCCCGTGGCGGTACGGAGGGAGATGCAGCGGCGCCTCTCAGGCGGCCTCGACGGTCTTGCGGCTGGCGCGGCCCTTGGCTGAGGCGGCCTCGGCCTTGCGGCGGCCACGCGCCGGAGCGGGTGTCGGCTCCACTTCGTCGTCCGGCTCCTGCTCAACCTGCTGAGACCGGCCGGGCTGGCCGAGGCCGAGGCTCTTGGCCAGGGCCGAGCGCTGCGCCGAATAGTTCGCCGAGGTCGTCGGATAATCCGCCGGCAGGCCGTAACGCTCGCGGTAGGCCTGCGGGTCGAGGCCGTGCTTGGTCAGGTGGCGCTTGAGCGTCTTATACGACTTCCCGTCGATGAAGCTGACCAGGCCATCCGGACGGATCGACTTGCGGATCTGGGCCGGGGTCGGCCGATCGACAGTGTCTTCAGCGGCGGTGGAAGGTCCGGCGGCGATCGAATTCAGCGCCTCGTGGATGCTCGCGATGAGCGACGGCAATTCGGTGGGGGGCAGGGAGTTGTTGGCGACATAGGCCGCGACGACGTCCACGGTCCGTTCGATATAGTGCACTTGGGATGCCGACGCTTCTTCAGACATTCTCACTTTCCCTGGGTTTGACGCTCGTCGAGGTAGCCTCTTACTGCGAGTTAAGACAGTCGCTGAAAAAAGCAAGGTGACCCATACAATTCCTTGTGATCGCTTGAAAGTTCAGGTCTGCATCGACCGCCCACGGTTACAGGTTGAAGTTGCATTGGCAGGGTTTTCACCACACTTACCCCGCCCTTTATCCTCGCTGGTGCGACGAATGCTGACGCAAGCCCGAAACCGGGTTTTCGTTGGCGCGAGAGACCGTTACGGCCTAGATGAGCGATCGCCTCAGGCGGTCTTGGCGCGTCTTCCCCGCCGCCTGATCGGTCTTGCCGTGAAGACGCAAAATATTTTTGCTGACGCGCCGATCGGCTGTGGGTTCCGGCAGCGTATGGGCGCCGAGTCCGGCCTCAGGCGAAGGATTTGCGCGGATCAAAGGCGTCGCGAACTGCTTCGCCAGCAAAGACCAGCAGGCTCAGCATCACGGCGATGACCAGGAAACCGGTGAGCCCGAGCCACGGTGCCGTCAGGTTATCCTTGCCCTGTGCCAGCAGCTCCCCGAGGGAGGGCGAGCCCGGCGGCAGGCCGAAGCCCAGGAAGTCCAGGGAGGTCAGGGTGGTGATCGAGCCGTTGAGGATGAACGGCAGGAAGGTCAGCGTCGCCACCATGGCGTTGGGCAGCAGGTGAACCGTCATGATCCGCAGGTTCGAGAGGCCGAGCGCGCGGGCGGCCCGGACGTATTCGAAGTTCCGCGCCCGCAGGAACTCGGCGCGCACGACGCTGACCAGGGCCACCCACGAGAACAGCAGCATGATCCCGAGCAGGACGAAGAAGCCGGGGGCGATGAAGGCCGAGATGATGATGATCAGGTAGAGGGTCGGGATGCCGCCCCAGACCTCGATGAACCGCTGGAAGGCGAGATCGACCCAGCCGCCGAAATAGCCCTGCACGGCGCCGGCCACGACCCCGATCGCCGACGAGACCGCGGCCAGGATCAGCCCGAACAGCACCGAGATGCGGAAGCCGTAGATCACCCGCGCCAGCACGTCCCGGGTGGTGTTGTCGGTGCCGAGCCAGTGCCAGGGGATGTCGGCGCAGGTCGCGCCGCCGAGTTTTTCCGCCACCGGCTTGCACTGGGCGTCCGACAGCATCCAGGTCGGCGGCGACGGCGAGGGCGTCGGCAGGTCCTCGTTGATCGTGTCGTAGGAGAACCGGATCGGCGGCCAGACCGCCCAGCCGTTCTCGGCGATCTCCTTGCGGATCTCGGGCGAGCGGAAATCCGTCACCGCCAGGAAGCCGCCGAACTTCTCCTCCGGGTAGTCGACCAGCACCGGGACCAGCCACTCGCCCTTGTAGGACAGGAGGAGCGGGCGGTCGTTGGCGATGAACTCGGCGAACAGGCTGAGGATGAACAGCGTCGCGAAGATCAGGAACGAGCCGTAGCCGAGGCGGTTGCGCCGGAAATTGTCGAGCCGGCGCCGGTTGATCGGCGATAGCCAGCCCCGACCGCCCGCAACCAGTGCCGGGGCTGGGACGGCCTCGTCGGGCCGCAGGACGATCGGCTGGGCGCCCGGCATCGGTGCCGGGACGACCTCGCTCTCACCGGCGCGCGCGATCTCATTCATGGCCGCGGCCCTTGCCGAACTGGACTGGCCTGTTCCGCCCGCGACGCCCGGAGAACGATCAGGCGTCGAGGCGGATCGCGGTGCCCTCGATCTCGTTCGGGCGGACGCCGCCGGTGCGCTCCATCCAGCGCCGCAGCAGGCGGACGTTGCGGCGGTTGGCCTTGAAGGCCGCATCGAACAGGTCGCCTGCCAGCGGCACCACGCCGAGCAGGCCGTCGAAGGCGACGTTCAGCCCCATCCGGGCCACCAGCCAGCGGGGCGCGCCCAGGCGCTTGGCCTCGTAGACGATGAACGAGGAGATCACCATGCCGGCCACGTCGCCGATCACCGGCACGAGGCCGATCAGCGCGTCGAACCCGATCCGCCGGTTGATCCCCGGGATCACGAAGGCCGTGTCCATGAAGTGGGCCAGCGTTTCCAACCGGGCGAGGCTCGCCTCCCGGTCCAGATCCGTCGACAGGAACGGCGGGAGGCGCGTCGACGCCGCACCCGCGAAGGCCTTGGTGCCGGCGAAGGGTCCGGTCCCGGAAGCCTGTCGGGAAGCCTGAGTGAAATCCATCGCGGGGATCCGTCGGAGAGCCATCAGCGTCAACGACGTGGCCCCCCGGCCGGATCCCCGCAAGGCGGGCGCCTGCGACCATCATGCCGCACCCCCGCCGATGCCCCGCATCCGCTCCAGGGCCGTGTCCAGGGTGGCATCGGCCTTGGCGAAGCACAGGCGCACGAGGCTGCGCACGGAGCCGTCCGGGTAGAACGCGCTCACCGGGATCGCCGCGACGCCGTGGCGGGTGACCAGGGCCTCGCAGAAGGCCACGTCGTCGGCGTAGCCGAGGCCCGCAATGTCGATATTGAGGAACCACGTCGCCTGCGCCGGCAGGACCCGGAAGCCGAGATCACGCAGGCCCGCGGCCAGTCGATCCCGGGATGCCGCGTAGCCCGCCCGCATGGAGTCGAACCATGGCTCCGGCTTGGCGAGGCCATAGGCCACCGCGTCCTGGAGGTTGGGCGGCGTGGTGAAGGTGAGGAACTGGTGGGCCTTGGCCAGCACCCGCATCAGCCGGGCATCGGCCATCACGAACCCGACCTTCCAGCCCGTGAGCGAAAAGATCTTGCCCGCCGAACCGATCTTGACCGTCCGCTCCCGCATGCCCGGCAGCGCCATCAGCGGCTGGTGGCGGGCGCCGTCGAAGACCACGTGCTCCCAGACCTCGTCGCAGATCGCGGTGACGTCGAAGCGTCTGCAGTACCGGGCGAGCAGCGCCAGGTCGTCCGCCGCGAACAGGGTCGCGCTCGGGTTGAGGGGGTTGTTCAGCAGCACGGCCTTGGTCCGCGGGCCGAACGCGGCGGCGAGCGCCGCCTCCTCGAGCCGGAAGAACGGCGGTTGCAGGGTCACGATCCGCGGCACGCCGCCGGCCCGCTGCACCAGCGGCAGGTAGGCGTCGTACATGGGTGCGAACAGCACGACCTCGTCGCCGGGCTCGATCAGCGCCAGCAGGGCGCCGGCCAGGGCCTCCGTGGCCCCGGAGGTCACCATCACCTCGGTCTCGGGATCGAGGGCAAGGCCCTGGTGCCGGGCGTAATGGGCGGCCACG
>Ga0182229_1000280_pt1 | contig 13189 bp, 16 predicted proteins | sample G6R1MG_32_FD_129663 | JGI IMG/M metagenome (GOLD analysis project Ga0182229, IMG submission 129663) | Miscanthus phyllosphere microbial communities from Michigan, USA - G6R4_MAIN_07NOV2016_LD1 MG | ecosystem: Host-associated > Plants > Phyllosphere > Phylloplane/Leaf | place: USA: Michigan...
CCGCACGGACCTCGTCGTCCGTGCGGGAAGCGAGAGGCGCAGCCGAAGCGGCGGTGAGGGGGCGGTTCAGAACGGGACGCGCGTCCTGAACCGCCCCCTCACCCTCGGCTGCCGCCTCGTTCCGGCGACGACGAGGTCGCCGGAGCCCTCTCCCCGCAAGCGGGGCGAGGAGCATTCCGCCTGCACGCCCGAGTGAAGGCTAAAGCCTGCGCCACCGTGCAAACGATCGGAAACCCGATAGGAGCGGCCCCGATCAGCCGCCGGTCTCGCGCAGCCAGTCCAGCATCCCGGCGGCGGCGGCCCGGCCGCCCGCGAAGGCGCCCTGGAGCAGGTAGCCGCCGGTCGGGGCCTCCCAGTCGAGCATCTCGCCGGCCAGGAACAGGCCCGGGCGGGCGCGCAGCATGGCGCGGCCGTCGAGGGCGTCGAGGTGCACCCCGCCGGCCGTCGAGATCGCCCGCTCGATCGGGGCCGAGCCGACGAGGTCGAGGGGCGCGGCCTTGATCAGCCCGGCCAGCGCCTCGGGCTCGGCCGGAAGGGCACCGGCCGCCTCGCGCAGCAGGCCCGCGGCCACCGGCGAGAGCCCCGCGGCCTTGCGCAGACGGGTCGCGGTCGAATCCCCCGGCCGCGCCTCGGCGAGGCGGCGGGCCAGAGCGTCCCGGGTCAGGTCGGGACGCAGGTCGACGATCAGGCGGGCGCTTCCCCGCGCGGTGATCGCCGTGCGCAGGACGCGCGACAGGGCGTAGACCGCTCCGCCCTCGATCCCGGTCTGGGTGATCACCGCCTCGCCCCGCACGGCCGTGCCGTCGCAGGCGAGTGCCACCCGCTTGAGCGGCGCGCCGGCAAACCGCTCCCGGAACAGGTCGGACCAGGCCACCGCGAAGCCGGCATTGGCCGGCTCCAGGGGCGCGACCTCCACGCCGAGACCTTCGAGGAGCGGCACCCAGCGCCCGTCCGAGCCGAGCCGCGGCCAGCTCGCCCCACCGAGCGCCAGCAGGGCTGCCCGGGGCCGGATCTCGACCGCGCCATCGGGCGTCTCGAAATGAAAAGACCCCTGGGCGATCGCCGTGAGCCGATGGCGGGTGCGGATCCGGACGCCGAGCCGGTCGAGCCGCGCCAGCCAGGCCCGCAGCAGCGGCGACGCCTTGAAGCTCGTCGGGAACACCCGTCCGCTCGACCCCACGAAGGTCGGCTCGCCGAGTTCCGCGCACCAATCCCGCAGCGCCTCCGGGGGGAAGGCCGCGATGGCCGCGTCCAGATGGCCGGCGGGATGGTAGCGGGCCAGGAAATCCGCGCGCGGCTCGCTGTGGGTGAGGTTGAGGCCGCCGCGCCCGGCGATCAGCAGCTTGCGGCCCACCGACGGCATCCGGTCATAGACCGTGACCGCACGGCCGGCCTGCGCCAGCACCTCGGCCGCAGCCAGCCCGGCCGGCCCGCCGCCCACGATGGTCACCTCTTGGGCGATGTTGTGTGTGTCGTCCGGCATCCGCCTGGAGAGGGGCAGACCGCCTCTGCCTGTCAAGCCGGAAGGGCTGGGGGGAGGCGGGACGCAAAGGCGTGCGCTACGCGCCGTGCAGGTTCACCCGTGAAGCTGTAGGAACCAAAATGCGACACAGATAGGTTCTTCTCCGTTCTCCGCCTCGCGGAGATGGACGACCTTCGTATCCGAGGGCCGTCGGCGCACTTATCCCTCTCGCCGAGCTGTCCATTCCACACGGATGCGGACGGCCGTGCAGCTCGGACCAAAGGTCAAGATACGTGGGCCCTCCCATCGCCGTCACCGGGATCCAGGCGCAGCCAGCCCCCGCCGCCGCCCGGGAGCGCCTCAGCCCCCTCGAGATCCGCGCGATCGTGTTCGGCCTGATGACCGCGATGCTGCTCGCGGCCCTCGACCAGACCATCGTGGCCACCGCGATGCCGACCATCGGGCTCGCTCTCGGCGATGCCGCAAACCTCCCCTGGATCGTCACGGCCTACCTGCTGGCCTCCACGGCGGTCACGCCGCTCTACGGCAAGCTGTCCGACATCCACGGCCGGCGGATCATGCTGCTGATCGCCATCGCGACCTTCGTGCTCGGCTCGCTCGCCTGCGCGGTGGCCCCCACCATGGTGACCCTGGCGCTCGCCCGGGGCCTCCAGGGCATCGGCGGCGGCGGGCTGATCGCCCTGTCGCAGACCATCCTGGCCGACATCATGGCGCCCAAGGAGCGGGCGCGCTACCAGGTGGTGATCGCCGGCGTGTTCGTGGCGGCCTCGGTGGCGGGCCCCCTGCTCGGAGGCTTCTTCGCCCAGCACCTGCACTGGTCGCTGATCTTCTGGATCAACCTGCCGATCGGCTTTCTCGCCTTCGCGCTGACCAACGCCAAGCTGAAGCTGCTGCCGCGCAACGAGCGCCGCCACACGCTGGACTATCCCGGCGCGGTCCTGCTGGTGCTGAGCTCGACCACCCTGTTGCTGGCCCTGAGCTGGGGCGGCGTGCGCTATCCCTGGGGCTCCGCTCCGGTGCTCGGCCTGCTTGCCCTGGCGGCCGTGCTAGGCGGCGGGTTCGCGGCCCGGCTCGCCACGGCGGCCGAGCCGCTGATCCCCACGGAGGTGCTGAAGGACCGGGTGGTCTACAGCGCCACCCTGTCCGCCTGCTTCGCGATGGGTACCTTCATCGGCTTGACCATCTACGTGCCCATCTTCCTGGAGGGCGTGATCGGGCTCACCGCCAGCGAGTCCGGCGTGGCCCTGGTGCCGCTGATGGTCGGCACCGTCACGGGGGCCACGCTCTCGGGCCGGTCGATGCTGCTGTTCCGGCACTACAAGCGCCTGCCGCTCGCCATGATGAGCCTCAGCATCGCCTGCTGCGCCGTCATCGCCCTGGAGGGGCGGGCGCTGCCGTTCTGGCTGATGGAGGTGCTGTTCGCGCTGCTCTCCATGGGGATCGGGACGATCCTGCCGCTCTCCACCATCGCGATCCAGAACGCGGTGGCGCCCCACCAGCTCGGCATCGCGACCGCGGCGATGAATTTCTTCCGCTCGCTCGGCGGCGCGCTGATCGTGGCCGCCTTCGGGACGATCGTGCTGGGCGGCGCCACCGGGACCGGGCACGATGTCGAGAGCCTGATCCGCGGCGGCGATCCCGCGCAGCTCGCCCTGACCTTCCGCTGGGTATTCCTGGCCGCCTGCTTCGGCCTGGTGGCGGCCTTCGGGTTCCTCGCCTACATGGAAGAACGCCCGCTGGGCGAGCGTCCCGCGGCGAGGCCCGGCAGCGCGCCGACCGCCGAGATCCCGACATGAGGCTCCAATCTTGGCTTGGGTGATCCTGCTCGCGGCCGGCCTGCTGGAGGTGGTCTGGGCCTACGCGATGAAGCGCTCCGCGGGCTTCACGGCGCTCGTCCCGAGCATCGTGACGGTCGTGGCCGCTCTCGGCAGCTTCGTCCTGCTGGCCTTTGCGATGCGCAGCCTGCCGCTGGGCACCGCCTACACGGTCTGGACCGGTATCGGGGCGGTCGGCGCCTTCCTGCTCGGCATCCTGATGCTCGGCGAGAGCGCGAGCCCGCTGCGGATCGCTGCGGCGGCGCTGATCGTCTCGGGCCTGGTACTGATGAAGCTCTCCGGGGAAAGCTGAGCCGGAGTCCGCCGGCCGCCACGGCCGTGCCCTTGAATCGCCCGGTTCGCCCGCTTAATTCGCTCCCATCGGCTGCGGGCCCCTCTGGCGGGCGCTGTTCAGCGCCCGTGATGTCGGAGCCGATGCTTTCCTTCCGGAATCAGCATCAGGTCCCGCACATGATGGACGTTCTCACCGTCGAATGGCTCGGCAAGCCATTGTGGATGTGGCTCGGCTTCCACGTTCTTATCGCCTGCCTGCTCGCCTTCGATCTCGGGCTGCTGCACCGGGACAAGGAGCATGAGATCGGCGTGCGGGAGAGCCTGCTGCTGACCGGCTTCTACTTGTCCCTCGGCCTCGCCTTCGGCGGCTGGATCTGGTGGTATCTCGGGCCTCAGGCGGGTGAAGAGTACGTCACCGGCCTCGTGGTCGAGAAGTCGCTGTCCATGGACAACGTCTTCGTCATCGCCATGATTCTGGCCGCGCTCGGCATCCCCCGCGCCGCCCAGCACCGGGTCCTGCTCTGGGGGATCCTGGCCGCCGTGCTCCTGCGGGGCCTGATGATCGGCCTCGGCGCGGCCCTGGTCCACCAGGTCCACTGGGTGCTGTCGCTGTTTGCCGCCTTCCTGATCTTCGCCGGCCTGAAGATCCTGTTCTCGGGTCCCGAGGAGGAAGGCGACTTTCAGAACAGCGCGATCGTGCGCTGGATCAAGAAGACCTTCCGGGTCACGCCCGAGCTGCATGGCCAGCATTTCGCGATCCGCCGGCCCGATCCGGCCACCGGCCGGAAGGCCCTGTGGTTCACCCCGTTGGCCCTGGCTCTGGTGCTGGTCAACGGCGCCGACGTGATCTTCGCCGTCGACAGTGTGCCCGCGATCTTCGCGATCACCACCGACACGTTCGTGGTCTACACCTCCAACATCTTCGCGATCCTGGGGCTCCGCGCCCTCTATTTCGCGCTCGCCGCGATGGTCGACCGGTTCGCGTATCTCAAGACCGCGCTCGCCTTCATCCTGATCTTCATCGGCGCCAAGATCGTGGTCGCCGACACGTTCGGGCTGATCCACGTGCAGCCCTGGGTCTCCCTGGTGGTGACCCTGTCGTTGCTGGCGATCGGCGTGCTCTACAGCCTGTGGCGCACCCGCAGCGACGCCCCGGCCCCCGCGGTCTCCGGCTCAGCACGCCAGGAGGCGGGCGCCCACCGCGCCTAAGGTCCAGGTTTCAAAGGGTCGAGACCTTTTGCTGGTTCGGGGCAGAGCCTGGTGTCTCGGGGGCTCCGCCCCCGAACCCCGCCAAAGGGCTGAGCCCTTTGGAAACCTCGGGATTTTCAGCCTCGTGTCGGCAGGGCGGCGATCAGGTCGCGCAGGGTGGTGATGGTCGAGGCATCGGCCACCCCGTCCACCCGTGCCTGGCGGAAATGGCGCTGGAACGCCGTGACGACCGCATGCGTGCGCGCGTCGAAGACACCGGTCAGCGGCAGGTCGTAGCCGTAGAGCGCGAACATCGCCTGCAGCGCCTCCACGGGCTGTCCGGCATCGCCCTGCGCGAAGAACCGTCCGTCCCGCAGGCTGGCCGGCGGCACGCTGTGGCCGACGCCCTCCGCGGCGAGGCGGTCCCACGGAAACGTCTCGCCCGGATCCTCCTTGCGCTCGGGCGCCACGTCGGAATGGGCCAGGATCCGCTCGGGCGGGATCGGCCAGCGTTCCAGGATGTCCCGGGCGAGCGCGATCACCGCCGCGACCTGTGCCTCCGGGTAGGGCGGCAGCCCGCCGGCATGGCCCGGATGGACGATCTCGATCCCGATCGAACGGGAATTGAGGTCGGTGACGCCCTTCCAGGCGCCCCGGCCCGCGTGCCAGGCGCGGCGCGCCTCGGGCACCATCTGGACGATGCCGCCATCCTCGAACACGAGATAGTGGGCCGAAACCTCGCTCAGCGGATCGCGCAGCCGCGCCAGGGCGGCGGCCCCGCTCTCCATGCCGGTATAGTGCAGGATCAGCATGTCGGGCCGCGCCCCACGGCGCTCGCCGTGGTTCGGCGAGGGGGCGACGCGGCGGGCAAGAGGGCTGTCCGGGGTCAGCGTCATGGCCGGTTTGTGCCATGGTTCACGCCCGGATGCGCCGTCGAAAGTTCCGGATCGCGCGGACGCGTCATTGACGGCGTTCGGACGATGCGCCCACATGCAGGGCAACAGCGGAGGTCGACGATGGCCGGCCCGGTACGGGACAAGGCGGCGCCCCGGCGCATCGGCGTGAAGACGTTTCGGGGCAACCTCGACGCTTTCCTGCGCGAGGCCCGGGACGGCAACACGTTCCTGGTCACGGCGCGCGGCGAGGTCTTGGCCGAGATTCGACCGCCCGCTGAAGCGATTCGGGCAGCCCGGACGCCCGGGACGCTCCGCGGCCGGATCCGCATGGCCCACGATTTCGACACCCTCCCGCCGGAGGTGCTGGCGTCGATGCAGGGCGAGGAGCCGTGAGGCTCCTGCTCGACACGCACGCGCTTCTCTGGTGGCTCGGTGACAGCGACGCTCTTGGGCACCAAGCGCGTGCACTGATCGCGGATCCCGGCAACGACGTGCTGGTCAGCGTCGCCACGCTCTGGGAAATCGTCGTCAAGGTCCGGATCGGCAAGCTGCAGGCCGATATCGCGGAGATCGATGCAGCCCTCGTGCAGGACCAGTTCGTCCGATTGGACATTCAACCAGCACATCTTGCGGTGCTCAGCAGCCTGCCGAAGCACCCCGATCATCGCGATCCGTTCGATCACCTGCTCGTCGCGCAGGCGATCAGTGAAGACGCGACGTTCGTCTCCGAGGATCGGCATGCCCCCCGGTATCCGGTGCGGCTCGTCACCTGCTCCGACCCTGCGGCCTGAGGTGCTCACCGCTACCCGCGCTCCTGCACGATCCGGTCGTAAGCGGCGTTGATGGCCGCCAGCCTCTTTGTGGCGATCGTCACCGCCTCGGCCGGGAGGCCCCGGGCGAGCGCCCGGTCGGGATGGTGCTCGGCCACCAGCGCCCGGTGGCGTGCCTTCACGGCCGCCTCGTCGGCGTCGCGGTCGAGCCCGAGCACTGCGTAGGGGTCGTCCGGCAGCCGCACGTGCCGAGCCGCGATGCGTTGGAAGGCGGTCTCGTCGAAGCCGAAGATCCCCGACACGGCGCGCAGGTAGCGCTCCTCGGCCTCGTGGAGGGCCCCATCGGCGCCGGCGATCTGGAACAGGCCGTCGAGTACATCCTCGAGGAGGGCAGGCTCGTCGCCGAAGGTCGCCGCGAGTTGGCGGGCATAGGCTTCGAAGCCGCTGGTGGTTTTCTTCGCCAGATCGAACAGGCGCTCGACGCCAGCCCGCGCCGAGTCTTCGACGTGAACGACCCGGCCGAACGCCTCGACCTCGGAGGGCAGCACGACGCCGTCGGACTTGGCCATCTTGGCGGCGAGGGCCACCAGCCCGGTCGTGAACACCACGTCGCGGGGCGTCGGCCCGAAGGGTGCGCCGATTCGGTCGACCAGGAAATGGCCGGCGACGCCGCCGATCAGCGCCCCGAGGGGACCGCCGACGGCGAGCCCGAGCCCGGCACCCCCGAGCTTGCCCCAGGGCCCCTGAGGCTTGCCCTGCGGCTTGGCCTCCTGGCTCATGGGCGGGGCGATCCCGAACGGGATCGTGGACTCGGTGCGATCATGGTCGACGGCTTTGCGTCCCGCGCCGGGGACGCGCCCGGCCGGGGGCCGGGATAGCCGCTCCTCAGGCGGCGCGGAAGGGCCGGGACGCGCCCGGCCCCCGCTCTGGGCGCTTTAGCGGCAGTAGATGTTGCCGTAGGCGTCGCGGTAGGTGCCGTAGGGGCAGCGCGGCGCGGTCGAGGCGCCCACGATGGCGCCGCCGGCGCCGCCGATCGCGGCACCCGCCAGCGCGCCGCCCGCCCGGCCCGTGGCGGCGGCGCCGATGGCCGCACCGGTGAGCGCGCCGAGGCCGGCGCCGCCCAGAGCCCGGTCCTCCGGGGTGTTGCAGGCGCCCAGCGACAGGGCGGCGATGGTGGCGAGGGCGGCTGCGGTCAGCTTCTTCATGGTCCCCTGATCTCCCTTGTGCATCCGGTCCGGCCGTCGGCCGTGATCGTCGCGGATCGCGGTGAGCTTAGCAGCAAAGCAATGCCTGCCATACGGCTAAGGTTCCACACGCGGCGACGGAGTTGCACCATCTTCCCGTCTCGCCCTATGCCACCGGTGTGAGACGACGCTCCGGCCGGGGCGCCGCGGCGCCATCCCCGAGGGTCCCATGTCGAGAGCCACCACGATCGTCCGCCGGGCCGCGGTTCGCCCCGACCGCGTCGCCGATACGGTGAGCCTCGACCACGCCGCCCGGGCGGCGGCCTCCGGATCCCTGGTGGCGGAGGGCGGCCTCGGGTTCGATGTCGCGCTCGTCAAGGCCGCGGCGCTGGAGGACGGCGATGCCCTGCGTCTGGAGGACGGCCGCCTCGTGGCGGTACGGGCCGCCCCGGAGGACCTCCTGGAGATCCGCGCCGAGAACCCGGCCCGGCTGACCCGCCTGGCCTGGCAGCTCGGCGGCAATCACGTCCCCGCCGAGATCGCCGCCGACGTGCTCTACGTCCCGGCCTCGCCGGCCAATGCCGAGCTCATCCGTGGGCAGGGCTGCACGGCGAGCCCGGTCTCGCGCCCCTTCCGGCCCGAGCGCGCGGCGCACGACCACAGCACCTGCGGGCACGACCACAGCCACGACCATCACGGGCATGATCACGGGCACGCGCACCAGGATCACGGGCACGGGCACGACCATGGTCACGATCACGCCGATCACGGCCATGACCACGCCGAGGCCCACGACCATGGCAAGAGCCACGACCATGGGCATCCCGGGCACGTCCACGGCCCCGGCTGCAACCACGACCATTAGAAGCCAGCCGGCCGGACCGGCTCCCACGGCGTCCGGGCTCCCGCGCGAAGCCCCCGCCGTCCCGGCGCGCACGCAGCGCCCGTAGCCGGCACGATTCCCGGGTTGAGAGATCGCCGGATCGCTGCGCCGCGCCCGATGACGCGGCGGGAGGATGGCGCGCCGCGATCGTCCCGGTTTCGCCCCCCGCCTCGGCAGGCCGCGAATTCTCCCGCCGAAGACCGGCCGCGACGAGCCTTCGGATCGCCCAAAATACCGGGACGTCAAATAAAGATGATCCGATATTTTGATCGATCAAATATTAAAATCGAACTTTTCAGATACGGCACCATAAGCCCATCGCCGCTTCCAGATCACCAAGTGTTGCATCAAGATCACAGACTCTGAGCTGAGCTTTCGATACGACGCCCAGGAATTCATTTCTTGGACCACCATTCCATGCGTAAGATCATTGCGTCCCTGACAGCCTTTACGGCGCTCACCACCGCCGCTGCCGCAGCAGATCTGCCCCGCCGCGCGTATACGCCCCCGCCGCCGCCCGTTCCGGTCTTCTCCTGGGCCGGGGCGTATTTCGGCATCAACGCCGGTTACATCACCACGACCAAGGACAGCGTGACGACGGCCGGCGTGTTCCCGGGCAACACCGGCGTCCGGGCCGGCAACCGTCCGGCCGCGCTGGGCCTGCCGCGGGACGGATTCACCGGCGGCGGCCAGCTCGGCTACAATTTCCAGTTCACGCCGGGCTCGGGCTTCGTCGCCGGCGCCGAGGTCGATCTGGCCTATACCGACCTGAACCGCACCCGCAGCACAACCGGGCGCCTCGGCGGGATCAGCACCTTCCGGCAGATGGGCGACTCCCTCGGGACCGTGCGCGGGCGCGTCGGCTACGCCTTCGACCGCACCCTCGTCTACGCCACCGGCGGCTTCGCCTATGGGGCCGAGACCTATCGCGGCGTCTTCCAGACGGCAGCCGCCCAGCCGAGCTTCTACGGCAGCAGCTCGCGCGTCGAGACCGGCTACGCGGCCGGCGGCGGCATCGAGTTCGCGCTCCCCACCGATTCCGTGTTCAACGTCTTCCACTCCAACGCGGTGACCCTGAAGGGCGAGGCGCTGTACTACGATCTCGGCCGCCGCACCGTCCCGCTGGTGGCGGTCGGACCGGGCGTGGGCGCCTACGCCGCCCGCTTCCGGAACGAGGGCGTGCTCGGCCGCTTCGGCTTGAACTACAAGTTCGGCAGCTAGAGCCTTCGCCGCGGAAGCCTGGTCGATCCAGGTTTTCCGGTCCGAGCGGCTGGCGCGATGCGCGAGCCATCAAGGGCTTCGCCTGAGATCGTCGCGATCGCTGGTGGGCTCTTCGGGGACCGACGGACCGTCGATCGTTCGGCCCTCGCGCATTCCGCGGGGCGATGCGGCGCCGGTTCGCCCGCGCTGTCCGTTTGCCGATCCCTCGGCCGCGGCATTCCCCGCCCGATCAAGCTGGTCGCCCGGTCGAAGGCCGCCCCAGGAGCCATCTCCCGGGCTTTTCCGTTCTTCCTCAGAGCCGCTTCGGCACCGGCCGCCGGCAATAGGCGCGGGCCTCCGTCTCCGCGAGGCCGTCCTGGGCCGTCACGCATTGGTCGAGGGTGAGCCCGATGCTGGCCGCGTAGGGCTCGTTCGGCGACAGGGCGGCACGGGCGAGGCTGGCCAAGTAGAACAGGAACGCGGCCGCCGCGACGAGCAGCGCGGCCACGAGGGCACGGTTCAGCATCCGCTCCAATCCCGGCCTCGCCGAAGGACCGTGCGGCCTCACGGGAAGCCCACGAGCAGCTGCGCCAGCGCGAGGAGCACCAGCCCCGCGCAGATCAGCACGAGGGCGGTGCGATCGAAGCCGCTCCGGCGCATGGCGGTCCGGCCTAACACGCGCGACGCGGCGGGACGCTCACTGGAGCAGGCCCCACAAGCCTGTGGCCAGGCCACAGGCGAGTGATACCAGCGCGGCGCCGAGCAGCGCGCGATCGATGCGGCGCGCGACCCGATCCTCCTGTTGAAATTCGACCATGGCGCGCCTCCCTCGAACCGGAGACTGGCGGCCGCCTGTTGCTACCCTGTGTCGTGGTGCCGGCGCGAAACCGCCGCAGACGGCGGCGGGGATGGGCCCGGCGCGGCGGCACGGCGCAGGAACACCCCGGGCGGCCCCCCGTTGGACGCGTATCCCAACGCGAGACCCCGCATGACCACCGATCCGCTGCACAAATACCCGCGCCCGCCGTTCGAGGCACAGCCTCAGAGCTTCCCCGGCAAGACCGGCCGGATGGCGCCCGAGCCCGATCACGGCGAGAACAGCTACAAGGGCTCCGGCAAGCTCACCGGCCAGGTCGCCCTGATCACCGGGGGCGACAGCGGCATCGGCCGTGCGGTGGCGATCGCCTATGCCCGCGAGGGCGCCGACGTCGCGATCTCGTACCTGCCCGAGGAGCAGGCGGATGCCGAGGCCGTGAGCGGCTGGATCGAGAAGGCGGGCCGGCGCGCGCTGCTGCTGCCGGGCGACCTCAAGGACCCGGCCTACGGCCGCTCGATCGTCGCCCGCACCGTCGAGACCTTCGGCCGCCTCGATGTGCTGGTGAACAACGGCGCGTTCCAGCAGCCGAACCAGGGCTTGGACTCCGTCGAAGACACCATCTTCGAGGACCATTTCCGCACCAACGTGTTCGGCCCGTTCTACGTGACCAAGGCGGCCTTGGCCCATCTGAAGCCCGGCGCCTCGGTGATCTTCACCTCCTCGGTGAATTCCAAGCACCCGATGCCGTCCCTCATGGCCTACAGCGCCACCAAGGGCGCGCTCAGCAACATGGTGCTGAGCCTCTCGCAGCTCTTGGCCGAGAAGGGGATCCGGGTGAACGGCGTGCTGCCCGGCCCGATCTGGACCCCGTTCATCCCGTCCGGGATGAGCCAGGATTCGGTCAAGTCCTTCGGCGACCAGGTGCCGTTCGGCCGCCCGGGCCAGCCGGCCGAGCTCGCCTCCGCCTACGTGATGCTGGCTTCCGAGGATAGCAGCTACACGTCCGGCGCGCTGATCACCGTGGCCGGCGCGATGCCGGTGCTCTGATCGCGGACCGCACCCGCGTCCTGCATCGGGGGACACCGCCAGGCGCCTCACAGGGCGGTGTCCCACATCCGCGCACTTTTCGCAGCTCGCCCGTCCATGGTATCGACAGAGCCTTCTCCCTGAACCGCCGGATGACATCGGCCGCGCCCCCAGGCGCGGTGCGGCGGCGGGATACGGGTCAGCATGGATCTGGCACACGTGACGGCGGCTGAGACTTGCGGCGCACTTCCGGGTTGGCGGTTCTCCGTCGCCCCGATGATGGACTGGACCGATCGGCATTGCCGCGCCTTCCACCGCACCCTGTCGGCGCGGGCGCGGCTTTATACCGAGATGGTCACCACCGGCGCGGTGCTGCACGGGCCGCGCGAGCGGCTGCTCGGTTTCTCGACGCTGGAGCATCCGGTGGCGGTGCAGCTCGGCGGGTCGGACCCGGCCGAGCTGGCGCAGGCCGCGCGCATCGCCGCGGATTTCGGCTACGCCGAGATCAATCTCAATGTCGGATGCCCCTCCGACCGGGTGCAGGACGGCCGCTTCGGCGCCTGCCTGATGCGCGAGCCCGCCCTGGTCGGTGATTGCGTGGCCGCCCTCAAGGCCGCCGTGTCCGTGCCGGTGACCGTGAAGTGCCGGATCGGTGTCGACGACCAGGATCCCGAGGCGGCCCTCGACGCGCTTGCCGACGCGGTCGTGGCCGCCGGGGTGGACGGGCTGATCGTCCATGCCCGCAAGGCCTGGCTCCAGGGCCTGTCGCCCAAGGAGAACCGTGACGTGCCGCCCCTCGATTACGGCCGCGCCACGCGGCTGAAGCAGCGGCTCGGCGCCCTGCCGGTGGCGGTGAATGGCGGATTACGTGATCTCGCGGCCGCGCAGGCGCGCCTGGCCGAGGTCGACGGTGTGATGGTCGGTCGCGCCGCCTATACCGAGCCGGCTTTGCTGCTCGGTGTCGATCCGGAGCTGTTCGGCGTGGCCCCGCCGGTGCCCGACGCCTTCGCGGCCGTGGAGGCGTTCGAGCCTTACGTCGCCGCCGCCCTGGCGCGCGGCGAGCGCCTGCACGCAATCACCCGCCACATGCTCGGGCTGTTCAACGGCCGACCCGGCGCGCGCGCCTTCCGGCGCCATCTCTCGACCCACGGGATGCGGCCCGAGGCCGGCCTCCAGACCCTGCGGGACGCGGTAGCGACGGTCTCGCGCGCGGTGCCAGAGGCGCGGGCGGCGTGAGCTGCGCGCGCCTCAAGGCGGGCTCAGGATCAGCCGGTCGCCCCGGACCTCGTAGGCGGACAGGCGCGTCAGGAAGGTCTGGCCCAGCAGGTTGCCGGCGAGCGAGCCGGGCCGCGCCACCATGGCGTTCACCCGCCGCTCGGTGATCGTGCCGATACGCAGCGCATCGAGCTGGATCGGCGCGGCATAGGCGAGGCCGTTGGCGGTGGAGACCCGGGCGGTGAAGTCAGCCGGCGCCGGATTGATGCCGAGGGCGGCCGCGTTCTCGGCGGTCAGCACCACGCTGCTCGCCCCGGTGTCGAACAGGAATTGCTGCACCCGGCCGTTGACCTCGGCCTCGATCCGGAAATCACCGTCCGCCCGCCGGGTGATCGTCACCGTGCCGCCGGGGCCGGACG
>Ga0182229_1000281_pt1 | contig 13165 bp, 9 predicted proteins | sample G6R1MG_32_FD_129663 | JGI IMG/M metagenome (GOLD analysis project Ga0182229, IMG submission 129663) | Miscanthus phyllosphere microbial communities from Michigan, USA - G6R4_MAIN_07NOV2016_LD1 MG | ecosystem: Host-associated > Plants > Phyllosphere > Phylloplane/Leaf | place: USA: Michigan...
AGCATGATCCGATCCTGTTCGCGTGGCGCTCGGCGCCGCGCCAGCACGCCCTGGCGGCCAGCCTAGCAGTCGGGCTCGGCGTTCCCCTGGCGCTGCTCGGGCTACTCTGCCTGCGCGACCTCGTCGGTGCACTCACCTGGGACCGCGGCACGCCGCCGCTGCCTTTCCTGCAGCTGGCGCTTCCACTCCCCGACACGCTCGCAGTGCATCCCATGGCGCTGCTCCCCGGCTGGCCGCTGAGCCGACCCGACCTCTGCCTGTGGGCTCTGGTCGGGCTGGCGGTCAGCGCGCTGGGTGCGGCCGCGCTCGGCTGGGTGGTGGGGCTGCTCTGCTTCTCCGCACAGACCCGCGCCGCCAGCCGCCTGCGGGCCACGGCGACGGAGGCGATCCTGCGGGCGCCGGCCGCTGCACGCGAGGACGTGCGCGGCCTGCCCGCGCTCGTCGGGCGGGCCCTGTCGGGACTGGGCGGCGTGATGGCGCTGGGCATCGTCCTACCGGCCTTGACCGGTTCGGCCCTGCTGCTGGCTCTGGCGCTCGCCGAACTGGCGGCCCCGCGCCTCGTGCCCGTCGTGGCGGTTGCGCTGCTTGCCACCGGCCTCGCCCGCGCCCTCCTCATGCGCCGCAACGCCGCGCGGGCCGCCCTGCGCCGCGCAGAATCCGCTGCAGCGGAGGAGTCCTTGAGCGACCTGCTCCGGCGGATGCCGGCGGTGCGCGCTCACGGTGCCGCCGCGTTCGAGCGCCGCCGCCTCGGACTGCGCAGCCTCGCCGCCCGCACCACCCTGGCGCGGGCGGAGCGGGCGCTGGCCTACGCCCGTGCGCCGGCGCTCGCCCTGGTCGTGCTGCTACCCGCGATCCTCATCGCGGCCGCGCTCTGGCGGGGCCACGAGCCCGTCGCGATCGATCGCGCCCTGCCGGGATCGCTTGCCGCCGCTGCAGGCGCCTTGGGTCTCGCCGCATTCTTGATTGTCGTCTGCCTGCGGCTCTGGACCATGCATGTGGAGATCACCCCGACCTTCCAGGCGATCAGTGCCACGCTCAGGGCCCTCGACGCGCGGCGCGCGGGCTCCACCGGGCGCCGTCCGCCGCCGTTCCCGCCCGGCGGCGAACTCGCGGCGTTCGATCTCGGGGCCTACGATCCGGCGAGCGGCGAGCGGCTGGCCGGCGTCTCCCTGTCCGTGCCGATGCCGGCCCACGTCGCCATCGTCGGCGGACGTGGCGGCGGCGCGCGGGCGCTGGCGGCCGTACTCGCCGGGCAGATCGAGCCCACCGCCGGCCACGTCGCCTACGACAGCGTCGATCTGCGCACCCTCGACCCGGCCGAGCGCGCCCGGCGGATCGCGTTCGCCGGCTCCGAGGCGATCCTGATCGAGGGGACGCTGCGCCAGAACCTGCTCTACGGCGCCCGCAGCGGCGAGCGTGAGGCCTCCCATCAGGCCGAGCGCATCGCCATCCTCAAGCTCACCGGGCTCGACGCTTTCGTCTACGAACGCGGCCTGGAGGCGTCGGTCGATCCGGCGTCCGAGCCGGCGGTCGCCACCGCCCTGGTGGAGGCTCGCCGCGCCGTGCGCGCCCGGCTCGCCGAGGACGGCATCGGCCGTCTCGTCGAGCCGTTCGACCCCGAGCGCTACAACCATCAGGCCACCGTCGGTGAGAACATCCTGTTCGGCGAAGCAGTGGGGCCGGCCTTCTCGGAAGCGCGCATCGCGGCGCATCCCTACCTGCGCGCCGTGCTGGAAGCCGAGGGCCTGACCCGTGCGCTGGCGGAGATCGGCCTGCAGGTCGCCCGCTCCACCGTGGAGATCTTCTCCGACCTGCCAGCGGATCACCCCCTGTTCGACGCCTTCTCGCTTTTTCCGGCGAGGGAGCGCGGGTATTTCGAGGATCTCGTCGCCCGCCAGCCGGACGCTCAGTCCCTGCGCCGGGGATTGGCCGGCCAGCGCGACCGCGAGCGGCTGATCGGGCTGGCGCTACGCTACAGCGAGACGCGCCACCGCTTCGGGCTGGTGGATGCGGCGTTCGAGGCGCGACTGGTGGCTGCGCGCCGCTCCTTCGCCGCGCTGCTGCCGGCCAAGTACCGCCACAAGATCGAGTTCTACGATCCCGACCGGGTGACCGCGGCGGCGAGCCTGGAGGAGAACGTCCTGTTTGGGCGCATCATGCAGGGGGAAGCAGGTGCCGAGGCGCGCGTGCGGGCCCTGGTGCGGCGAGTGCTGGCCGAGCGGGGACTGGAGCCCACGGTCTACCGGCTCGGGCTCGCGACCCGGGTCGAGGTCGCGGCGGCCGGTCAGCGAGCGATGGCCGGCGTGGAACCGCTCGGTCCCCGCGAGCGTATCGCCATCGACTTGGCGCGCTGCCTCGTTCGCCGACCGGATATCCTCGTGGTGGGGCTCGCTCCGGACGGGCTCGACCGCATCGCCGACCTCCGCCACCTCCGCAAAGACCTCGGCTTGATCGTCTGCCTGCCCGATGCGGCGAGCCTGAAGGAACTTGCGTCTTTCGACCGGGTGCTCACCGTCGAGCGCAACACCGTCGCGCCGATGCCCGAGGTTCGAGGCATCGCGTTCGAGCCCGCTCAGTGACCTGCCCGCAAATCCGCCCCAAAACCGTGTTGTTCGGCGTGCCGGCCGCCGCCCCGTGCTGGGCCGGCGTTCCATCATGGTTCAGCCGTGACTCTGGGCGGTGCATGCAGATCGTTTCCCGGATCAGACCTCAGCTGCTCGGCCTCAGCCTCGTGCTCGCCCTCGGGGCGGGTCCGGCCACCGCGCAATCGGCCAAGGCGCTGGCACCGATCCCGGCTGCGACGCTGGCGCTGATGGCGGTCAAGGGCACCACCGCCTCCGCTCCGGTGCTGTTCCGGGCCTACAAGAAGGAATCCGAGATTGAGGTCTGGAAGCGGGCTACCAACGGGCGCTTCGTCTTCATCAGGAGCTACCCGATCTGCCGGTGGTCCGGGCAGCTCGGCCCGAAGACACGATCGGGCGACCGTCAGACGCCGGAGGGGTTCTACACCGTGGCCAAGGGCCAGATGAACCCAAACTCGAAGTATTATCTCTCCTTCGACGTGGGTTATCCCAATGCTTACGACCGGGCACACGGCGCCACCGGCTCGGCAGTCATGGTGCACGGCATCTGCTCGTCGATGGGCTGCTTCGCCATGACGGACCAAGTCGCAGGCGAACTCTTCTCCATCGCGCGCGATGCCTTCGGCGGCGGCCAAACGGCGTTCCAGTTCCAGTCCTTCCCCTTCCGCATGAGCGCCGCCAACATGGCGCGTCACCGCACCGACCCGAACATCGGCTTCTGGCGCCAGCTCAAGGAAGGCTCCGACCGGTTCGAGGCCGGCGGCGAGGAACTGGCGGTGAGCGTGTCGGGCGGACGCTATGTCTTCGCGCCGCTCGCCGACTCGCAACGCGAGGCCGCGGTGCAGGCCCACCGTACGGTCGAGGAGGCCCGCATCGCCGGCCTCGTCGAGGACGGGGCGGCCGCGGTGCGCACCACCTACTCGGACGGCGGCCAGCATGCGTTCTGGGCGGCCCTGATCGGCAGGGGTGTTTCCGTCGGAGAGATCAGCCGGCCGGAGGCCCTTGCCTACGCGGGCCAGGAGGTCGTGGTGATCGCCGCTCGCCACAGGCCCACGTCCGTTCCCGTTCCCGAGGCGGTCTGGGCCCCCTGGATCGCGCCCGGAACGCGTTTCGTCCCGCATGGTGTCGCAGGATTCGTGCCCCTATACGAGCGAGCGGTGCCCCGCTTCCCCGCCCCGGCGACGCGCTACGCCGACACGTGGCCGTCGATCCTGCGCGACACCGTGGACGGACGACTGTCCGATCCCGGCTTCCGCGGGGCGATGCGGATGGCCGAGATGGTGGTCCAGCGCTGAAGCGGACAGGCTTGCGTCTGATCAGTCGAACACGGCGTGTGCGAGCACGCACCTGTACGCCGATAGCCGCCGCTTACCTGATCGAAGTACACTTCGCGTCAGGCAAACGGCTCCGGGCAACCTGTGCGCGGGCTGCCTTGAACCTGTAACGATGTCGACGCGTGAGAGAACGCCTGACTTTGCGTCAGTGCGACTGGTGCTGATCGATGATGTCGAATGGTCCCGTATTGGACGATGACCTTGTCCTGCGTTTTTGGGGCGTCCGCGGCTCGACGCCCGTCAGCGGCCCCGAGTTCACGGAGTTCGGCGGCAATACGCCCTGCATGGAGATCCGCTGCGGCGAGCGTCTGTTCGTGCTCGATGCCGGCTCGGGGCTCGGTGCATTCGGTCGTGAGAACCGCGAAGGGCTGCCGCAGGAGATCGACCTGCTGTTCAGCCATCTCCATCTCGATCACACCGCCGGCCTGCCGTTCTTCAAGCCCGCGGTGTTCGACGCCGAGCGCACCATCCACACGTGGTGCGGCAACCTCGACGGTCGGTGCGCCGCTGAAGCGCTGGACCGACTATTCTCGCCGCCGCTGTTTCCGGTTACCCTCGACATCCTGCCCTGCACCCTGAAGCACCACGGCTTCCGAGCAGGTACGCCGTTGACGTTCGGCGACGGCCTGGTCGTCGAGACTATCCTGCTCAACCATCCGCAGGGATCGGTAGGCTACCGCTTCGACCATGCGGGCAAGCGGCTGTGCATCATCAGCGACATCGAGCACGGTGATCCCTGGCCCGACCCGGCGCTGCTCGACTTCGTGCGGGACGCCGATCTGCTGGTCTACGACGGCATGTTCACCCAGAGCGAGTATCCCCGCTGCTGCGGCTGGGGTCACTCCACGTGGCAGAAGGGCGTCGAACTGGCTCAGGCCGCCGGCGTCCGGGCGCTGGCGATCATCCACCTGCATCCGGGTCACCCCGACGCGCAGTTGCGTCAAGTCGAGGCGGAGATGCAGGCCGTGATGCCCTCGGCCTTCATCGCCCGCGAACGTCAGTCCATCGACGTCGGCGCTCCTGCCTGCACCCAAGCGGTCCGGCCGCAGCTCACGCTCGCCCGCACCGCCTGAGCGCTTCCCGGGCGACGCCGTTTCCGGCCCCGTACCTGTCCCCCGAGATGTCTTCATACCGCCGTCGGAGCGTCCGCGCCCTCCTCGCGGCCGATGCGGCTGTGGCGACGGCTCCAGGCGAAGTAGATCACCACGCCGATCGCCATCCAGACGATCAGGCGCAGCCAGGTATCGCCGTCGAGCGAGGCCATCATGCCGCCGCAGAATAGAATACCGAGGATCGGCACCAGCGGCACCAGCGGGGTGCGATACTCCCGCTTCGCCTCAGGCTGAGTCCGGCGCAGGATCATCACGCCGATGCAGACCAGGATGAAGGCGAGCAGGGTGCCGATCGAGGTCATGTGGCCGAGCTGGGAAATCGGCAGGAAGCCGCCGAGTGCACCGGTGAACACCATGAAGAACAGGTTCGAGCGGTAGGGTGTCTTCCAGGTCGAGTGGATCGCCGAGAAGAAGCCCGGCAGCAATCGGTCCTGGCTCATAGTGTAAAACACCCGGCTCTGGCCGAGCAGCAGCACCAGGATCACGGTGGAAAAGCCACAGATCACGCCGAAGGTGACGAGGCCGCGTAGCCAGGGAAACGGCGTCTGAGCGATGGCCGTGTTCACGGGCGCCGCGTCTCCGCGCATGGCGTCGTAATGGACCAGGCCGGTGAGCACACCCGCGAAGCCGATGTAGAGCGCGGTGCAGATGGCGAGCGATCCGAGGATGCCGATCATCATGTTGCGCTGGGGATTCTTGGCCTCCTGCGCCGCGGTGGAGACCGCGTCGAACCCGACATAGGCAAAGAACACCACGCCAGCCGCACGCATGATGCCGCTCCAGCCGTACTCGCCGAACTGGCCCGTGTTCTCCGGGATGAACGGCACGTAGTTCTGGGCCTTGATGTAGAACAGGCCCACCCCGATCACGACGAGCACCACCACCAGCTTGACCAGCACGACCGCGCCGTTGACCCGCGCCGACTCGCGGATGCCGACCATCAACAGCGTCGAGGCCGCCACGATGATCAGGATCGCCGGCAGGTTGATCAGTCCATGGGCCATCGACCCGTCGGCGAGCTGGTAGGTCTCGAACGGCGAGTGCACGAAGGCCCCGGGCAGAATGACCCCCAGCGTGTCGCGCAGGAAACGGGTGACGTAGCGCGACCAACTCACCGAGACGGTGGCGGCACCCACCGCGTATTCGAGCACGAGGTCCCAGCCGATGATCCAGGCGACGAACTCGCCCATGGTGGCGTAGGCGTAGGTGTAGGCCGAGCCCGCAACCGGGATCATCCCGGCGAGTTCGCTGTAGCACATGCCCGCGAAGGCGCAGCCGATGGCGGCGATGGCGAACGAGATCACCACGGCGGGGCCGGCATGTTCGGCGGCGGCGATGCCGGTGAGCGAGAACAGACCCGCCCCGATGACCGCGCCGATGCCGAGGCCGATCAGGCTCCAGGGCCCGAGATGCCGTTCGAGCTTGTTCTCTCCGGCCTCCGCGTCGCTGTTGAGCCGCTCTAGGGATTTGATCCGAAACAGATCCCCCACAATGCCCGCCGCCATCCGTCATCCCCCATGCGGCGGGTGTGCCCGCCTCGTGTCTGTTATGGCCACGATCAAGCGTCGAAAACCGGCGCGGCGCAACAGCCTGTTCGCAAGCGGGATGCCGAAGGGGACCGGCCAGAGGTAGATACAGACGGCGGTGGTGCCCGCCGAAGGCGAAGCGTCAGGCGGAGACGAGCAGGGCGGCGCCGGCCACGCCCGACAGGATCAGCCGCATCCGACTCATCCAGGGAGGCACGAGGCCACGGCGCGACAGGTCCTGGTCGATCAGCCCCCAGACCAGGACCAACCCACCCAGCACCCGCAGATCCCACGGGGCCGGGGCCGCGAGCGCTGCCCAGGCCAGCAGCGAGGGCACAATCGCCACGAGGTAGTCGGCGCTTCCCGCCCCGCGGGCGGCCGCGGCACCCCAGCGGATGCCGCCGAGGAAAGAAGCGATCACCGCCCCATAGGCCGAGAGCATCGTTCGCGGCGAAAGGCCGATCATGCCGAAGCCGCCGTCAGAACCGCTGACAGCAAGCGCGGCGAACCCCAGGAATGGTATCAGCCCGGCAATCCCGAGGAGGAGGGCACCGATCGGCACCGTGTTCCGCAGGGCCATGCCTTCTCCGCGGTATCCCAGCCCCCGATCGGGCGGCCATTTACGCTGCTATACATCCACGCAAGCAGGAGGTGTTAGCAACCGTGACCATTCGTTGCACCGCAGCGGTCGCCGGATCGTACGGTGCACCGTCCATCGGTCTTATTCCCAATCCTGTACCTGAGGGGTGGGCTGTGTTTGGATGCGGCCGGGGCGTCTGTCGATCTGACGGCTTACCGGTCCGGTTCGAGGTGCCGCCCGTCCCGCGATTGTCAATCCGCTCCTTTCCGACGCACTGTGCACGTACTCCGAACAGGTGGGCAGACCCTGCTCCGGCAGGCGTCCGCGTACAGGATGAGATACGCTACAGTAAGCCCCGTACGGATGGCTGGCGTCGGCCAGCACGTCTTCGATCTCGGCTTCCACCCCGCCTGAAGGCCACTCCGGGGGGCAACGCACCGGCCGGGATCCAGAGCCTGATCGCGGTCCTGCGCCGACGCGCGGTCGCGCGCGTGACGCTGGAGGCGATCGGCCCTTGCACTCAGCCCCTGGTGAGGGTGCTGGTGGAGACCAGCTTCTCGGTGAAGCTCATCGATTCACGCCGGGTCAGGTGCCTCCGCACCACCGAGGGGGTGATTGCCAAGACCGAGCACCAAGACCGACCGGTTGGACGTGGGGCTGATCGCACGTTTTGCTCCCCGCATGAGCGAGACCCTGCGCCCCGTGCCCGGCGCCGATCAGGTTGCCCTGAAAGTGCTGGCCACGCGTCGACGCCAGCTCACCGAGCTGATCGCGATGGAAAGGACTGGCCTGGAGCAGGCCCTCGAACCGCGCGTGACCGACAGCCATCGCGTGCTCATCGCCACCCTGGAGGCGGCCAGTTCCGAGGTCGAGGCGGAGTTCGGTTTGCACATCGGCGCAGATCGAGTGCTGGTACGCAAGCGGGCCATCTTAGTCTCGCTCCCGGGCAGCGGCTCGCGCATCGTCGGTGTGCTCATCACCGTTATGCCCGTACTCGGCGGGATCGACCGTATGGCAGCAGCCAGCCTCGCCGACATGGCGCCCTATTCGAGCCAGAGCGGGACGGATCCCAGCCGCCATGCCATCGCCAGCGGGACGGCCCTGCCTGCGCGCGTCCCTCTCCATGGCCGGTATGGTCGCGGCCTGGGCTTGCCAGAGCTTCCGCCAGCCGTACGCGGCCATGCGCGAGGCAGGCAAACACGCCAAGGCCGCCATCTCGTCGTCCTGCCCCACAATCTGCGACGACAAAACCTTTCGACAGCAAACTGGTGGCTTGAGCCACCATACAGACGCCTTTCAGTCCTTCCAAAAAGCGGACTCAGACTTCGCTCAAGTCCCGCGCGGGCCGGCCGATACAGTCCCGGCTCTCATCAGGAGCTGACCGTATCGGTAGCTGATGCAGAGGGCAGGCCTCGGCCATGAAGTCCACGAGCCTCGCCCCACCTATGATCACGCCGCCGAGGCCCCCTTGCCCTCGTCGAGGCCACGTTCCTTCACGCAGGGCGAGCGGACGTTGATCCGGCGCCGGCCTGTACGAAGCTGGTGATTTGATCCTTGAGGGGTGCGAAGCTCTCCTCGTCGACGTCGTCGGCGTAGCCCTGCTGCGATAGGAGACGGACGCGCGAACGTCCGGGCCTCCGTCATGCTGTCGTGACGGCTGAAATTCCTATTGCCCACGTTCCAGCCCGTCAAAGGACGTAGGCGGATACCGATCGATCCCTGAGACTCCGCACCGTCGTCGAAGCTCGGTGCCCACAGCGCCGCCGTCGTCGGGCTAGTGAGTCAGAAGCAGAGCGGAGCGCTGGCGCCGATCCAGAGCGCGACGCCCTCGCGCGCCCACAGCAGCGCGCCGACGAGCGCCAGCGCGGCGAGCGCGGCCAGGATCGCGGCCTCGTACGCCCCGCTCATGCCGGCCTCGCGGGGCGGAGGATCGGCCGGTCTTGGATCGGCAGGTTGAGACCGGCGGCCAGAAGCGCGATCCCGATCGAGAGCCACCACGCGCGATCGTAGGAGCCGGTTACGGCATAGATCCGGCCCGCGCCCCAGGCGCCGAGAAAGGCGCCGATCTGATGGCTCAGGAACACGATACCGAACAGCGTCGAGAGGTAGCGCACGCCGAAGATCTGGCCGACCACGCCGCTCGTCACCGGCACAGTCCCAAGCCAGAGGAACCCCATGGCGCAGGCGAACAGCGTCGCGCTCGAACCCGAGACGGGCAGGGCGAGGAACAGGACTATCACCCCGGCGCGGGCCGCGTAGATCCCGGCCAGCACGAGCGGCTTGCGCAGGCGGTCGGCCGCGACCCCGAAAGCGTAGGAGCCCAGGATGTTGAACAGGCCGATCAGCGCCAGCGCGCGAGCCCCCACCGCCGGATCGAGCCCGGCATCCGTTAGGGCCGCCGGCAGATGGGTCGCTACGAAGGCGATGTGGAACCCGCAGACGAGGAAGCCCGCGTTGAGCAGCCAGTAGCCGGGATGGGCCGCGGCCTCCCGCAGCGCCTCGCCCAGCGAAAGGGCGGGTGCGGCCGGTACGGTCTGCACCGCTGCGGGAGCGGGGCGCCGGGCGAGGCCCAGCGCCAGCGGCGTCATTGCGGCGGCGAGACCGGCGCCCGCGAGCAGCGCCCCGCGCCAGCCGAAGCCGTCGAGCGCGATCTGCGCGGCCGGCACGAGCAGGAACTGCCCGAGGGAGCCGCCCGCCGTGACGATGCCGGCGGCCGAGCCCCGCCGCTCGAGCGGCATCAGCCGCACCACCGCGCCAAGCACCACCACGAAGGTGGTGCCGGTCATGGCGAGCCCAAGCAGGAAGCCGAGGGTGAGGGTGACGCCTAGCGCGCTCGATGCCGAGGCCGCAAGCGCGAGGCCGGCGGCGTAGACGAGCCCGCCCACCGCCGCCACCCGGCCCGGCCCGTACCGGTCGGCCAGGGCGCCCGCCAGCGGTTGGGCGAGACCGAAGACAAGGTTCTGCACGGCCATGGCGAGGCCGAAGCTCTCACGCCCAACCCCGAGGTCCAGTTCCATCGGCCGCATGAATAGCCCGAAGCCCTGGCGGATCCCGAGCGCAATCGTGACCATCGCCGCGCCGCAGGCCAAGACGATCCAGGGGGAGGGGGTGCGGGTTCGCGAGGGTGCGTCGAGACGCACGGCCTCTTATCGGTCCGCCCGGCCGGCCTGGATCTCGCCGGCCCGGCGCTGATCCACATAGGACACTGCGCTTTCCGCCGGCAGGTCCAGCGTCGCGGCATAGGACGCTTGGCCCAGCGCCGCGAAGGGACCGTTGCGGTAGGAGCGGGCACGGTGGCCGTAGGTAACGCCTCCGTGGGGGCCGACGACGCAGCCCCCGGCCATCGTCAGCACGTGGTCGCCGGCCGCGGTGTCCCATTCCATGGTCGGGGCGCAACGCACGTAGAGGTCGGCCTCGCCGGCCGCGATCAGGCAGAATTTCAGGGCGGATGAGGCGACGCGCCGCCGCGTGATCGCCATGCGCTCCAGGCAGGCGTCGGTGGCATGGTCGCCGTGGCGGCGGCTCACCAGTGCGACGAGCCCCGCCTCGGGTGCCGCCCGCACCCCGACCGCATGCGTCTCCCCCGGACGCCCGTTCCGGATCGGCGCCTCGAGCGCAATCACGCCCGCGCTCCAGACCCGGAACAGGCCCGGGGCCGCGAGCGCCGCCGCGACGGGGCGCATGCCCTGCACGAGGCAGATGTTCACACAGTATTGCAGGCTGCCCGCCAGGAAGTCGCGGGTGCCGTCGAGGGGATCGACCAGGAAGAACAACGGCGCGGGCTCGACCTCGCAGGCCGTCTCCTCCGCCACAACGGGGATGTCGGGCCAGGACGCGGTCAATGCGGCGAGGATGAAGCGCTCGGACTCCGCGTCGGCGTCGCTCGCGGGCGAGCCGTCGGGCTTGAGCACGTGCGGGCATTCCCCGCCGTGATAGCCGCGCAGGATTTCCCCCGCCTCGCAGGCAATCTCGGCGAGCCTGGCCGCGATCCGGTCGCGGGCGGGTCCGGTCAGGGGGAAGGTGAGGCCCCGCGCGGGGACGGCGGCAAGCGCGGTCATGGTCTCAATTCTTGCACCCCCCAGTCGCGCTTGTCGACCGCCCGTGTGAGGCATGCTTCGGCTTTTCAAAGCAACGCCGGGTGTCTATCGATGCCCGAACCGCGAGGGTTTCTTCGGACGACACGTCCCGCCAGCTCGGGGTGCGGTGCCGGTCCGCCCCCCTCTCGACCCCTTCCGGCGGAGCGCGCCATGACCACCGTGACCCTCGATTCCCTCGACCTCTCGGCGCTGCTGTGCTCACGCATCTGCCACGACGTGATCAGCCCGATCGGGGCGATCGTGAACGGCATGGAGGTGCTGGAGGACGATCACGATCCCTCCATGCGCGAGTTCGCCCTTGATCTCGTGCGCAAGAGCGCCCGCACGGCCTCGGCACGGGTGCAGTTCGCCCGCATCGCTTTCGGGGCGGCGGGCTCGGCGGGCTCCTCTATCGACCTCGCCGACGCAGAGAAGGTCTCGCGGGCGATGTTCTCCGACGAGAAGACGCAGCTGAGCTGGAGTGCGCCGCAGGCGCTGTTCCCGAAGAACAAGGTCAAGCTGCTGCTCAACCTCGTTGTGATCGCCTCCTCCGCGATTCCCCGCGGCGGCGCGATCGACGTCAAGGTGACGGGGGAGGCCGACGCGCCGATCTTTGTGCTGCTCTCGAAGGGGGGCTACGCCCGCATCCCGACCCACGTCGAGGATCTGATTGCGGGAACGCCCGAGGGCGGCACGGTGGACGCGCACGGCATCCTGCCCTTCTACGCCGGCCTTGTGGCCCGCGCCGCCGGCATGACCGTCGCGTTCTCGATCGCGGGCGACGAGGTCACCATCCGCTCCGAGCCGACCGCGCTCGCCGTCGAGACGATCCCGGCCGCCGCCCGCCCCAGCGAAGACGGCGAGCGCCCTTCCGACAGCGAGCCACCGCTCCTCGCGTGACGCCTCCCTGCCGCCGCGACTTGATCGAAAGGCCGCGAGCCTCTAATCGGGCCGCGCCTTTCGCCCGGCGCCACTTCCTTGGGCGAGCCTGCGCTTAGGGACAGATATGGCCAAAGAGAAATTTTCCCGGACGAAGCCGCACTGCAACATTGGCACGATTGGTCACGTCGATCACGGCAAGACCTCGCTGACGGCGGCGATCACGAAGGTGCTGGCGGAGTCGGGCGGTGCGACGTTCACGGCCTACGACCAGATCGACAAGGCGCCGGAGGAGAAGGCGCGCGGCATCACGATCTCGACCGCCCACGTCGAGTACGAGACGGCCAACCGGCACTACGCCCACGTGGACTGCCCCGGCCACGCGGACTACGTGAAGAACATGATCACGGGCGCCGCGCAGATGGACGGCGCGATCCTGGTGGTCTCGGCCGCCGACGGCCCGATGCCGCAGACCCGCGAGCACATCCTGCTCGCCCGTCAGGTCGGTGTGCCGGCGCTGGTGGTGTTCCTCAACAAGGTCGATCTCGTGGACGACGAGGAGCTGCTCGAGCTCGTCGAGATGGAGGTGCGCGAGCTCCTCTCGAAGTACGACTTCCCCGGTGACGACATCCCGATCACCAAGGGCTCGGCCAAGGTCGCGCTCGACAACGGCGACAAGAAGGTCGGGCACGACGCCGTGCTCGCGCTGATGGCGACCGTCGACGAGTACATCCCGCAGCCCGAGCGTCCGATCGACATGCCGTTCCTGATGCCGATCGAGGACGTGTTCTCGATCTCGGGCCGCGGCACGGTGGTGACGGGCCGCGTCGAGCGCGGCATCGTCAAGGTGGGCGAGTCGGTGGAGATCGTGGGCATCCGCGCCACCCAGACCACCACGGTCACGGGCGTGGAGATGTTCCGCAAGCTGCTCGACCAGGGCCAGGCGGGCGACAACGTCGGCGTGCTGCTGCGCGGCACCAAGCGCGAGGACGTCGAGCGCGGCCAGGTCGTGTGCAAGCCCGGCTCGGTCAAGCCCCACACCAAGTTCAAGGCCGAGGCCTACATCCTGACCAAGG
>Ga0182229_1000282_pt1 | contig 13159 bp, 18 predicted proteins | sample G6R1MG_32_FD_129663 | JGI IMG/M metagenome (GOLD analysis project Ga0182229, IMG submission 129663) | Miscanthus phyllosphere microbial communities from Michigan, USA - G6R4_MAIN_07NOV2016_LD1 MG | ecosystem: Host-associated > Plants > Phyllosphere > Phylloplane/Leaf | place: USA: Michigan...
CAGCAGTACGTCGCCGACTTGGAGGCCCGCCGGGCAGTTCAGGTCCAAACGGCAACTACGAAGGCTTCCGAGGCCCAGCGTGCCGCAGAGATGGCAGCAGCCCGAGCCGACGCACAGGCGCAGGCGCGTTTCGCCGAGCAGCTAAAGGTGTTGGGGAGTCATCTTGCTCCACAGCGTCCCGATCCCGCTCTAGCGAATAGCAACCCCGCCGCATTTATCGCTCAGCAGGCGCAGTACGAAGCCGCCAAGGCCCAGCATGACGAATTCATGCAGCAGGCGGAATCGCTCGGAGTCGATGCTGGTCAGCAGATGACCGAAGCCGAAGTGACGGCGCGCGATCGTGAGTTGATGACTATTCCCGAAGTGCAGAACGAAGGCACCAGGGAGCAGTTCTTCAGCAAGGCGATCGGGGAAGGCAAGAAGCTAGGACTGGATATGTCACAGCTCGGCCATGCCACCGCCGGTGAACTGAAGGCGCTTCGTGAAATTGCCGACTTGCGTGAGAAGGCCGAGAAGTACGACGCGGCCACGGCCCGTCAGATGCAGCGTGTGCGTGACGGCAAGAAGGCGCGAACCACGAAGCCTAACGCGGCCCAGCCTAGCAGCGGCGTTACCCGTGGATACCGCGAATCGCGCGAGCGGTTGCAGAAGTCCGGCGATGTCAAAGATGCCGCCGCTGCGATTGCCCGCATGGGATTGTAAGAGTGCTGACGCCAACGTCGTGAGACAGTCGGCACTCTCGTTAGGATAGAGACCATGGCAGTACCTTCGAATACCATCCAGACGATGACGCGAGTGGGCAACCGGGAAGACCTCTCGGACCTCATCTCGAACATCAGTCCGACCGAGACGCCGTTCGTGACCGCTATCGGCCGCGAGAAGGCTGAGGCGGTCTATACCGAGTGGCAGACCGACGCGCTGGTGTCGGCCAACCCGCAGAACAAGGCTGTTCAGGGCGACGACCTGTCGAACGAGAACCGTCCGGCGACGACCCGTCTGGGCAACTACACCCAGATTTTCACCAAGGTTGTCGGCACCTCGACCACGCAGCAGGCGGTGAAGGCGGCGGGCCGCGCGAACGAGCACGCCTACCAGATCGCCAAGGCTGGTAAGGAGTGGAAGCGCGATCGTGAGGCGCGTTACACCGGCAACTTCGCCGCTGTTCCGCCGTCGTCCACGGTTGCGGGTGAGGCTGCCGGTGCGCTGGCGTTCATGCGCACCAATGCCTCGCGTGGCGCTGGTGGTGTCAATCCGACGCTCTCGGGCACGACGCAGGGCTACCCCAACGCCCCGGCGACCAACGGCACGCAGCGTGCTTTCACTGAGACGCTGCTGAAGTCGGCGATTGCCTCGGCCTGGAATGCGGGTGGTGAGCCTACGCTGGTCATCATGTCGCTTGCCCAGAAGCAGACGGCGGCGACGTTCTCTGGTCTGGCGCAGCAGCGTCGGGAGTCGGGCAACAAGCGTCTGACGATCATCGCCGGTGCCGACGTGTACGTGTCGGACGTTGGCGAGCTTCAGTTCGTCCCGGATCGCTTCTGTTCGACCCGTGACGCGCTGATCGTTGATCCGGAGATGTGGGCGATCCGCACGCTCGATCCGCTCCAGAAGCGCAAGCTGGCCACCACCGGCCTTGCCGATCGTGACGCGATGTACTCGGAGGAAACTCTGGTCTGTCGTAACGATGCGGGCAACGCAGTAATCAGCGATCTTACCTGAGGTCTAGCAAAGGAGCATATGCCATGCTACATCTACTTTTCCACAAGGAGAGTAGCATGGCACGTTCCATTTGTACGATTGAAGGCTGCGAAAAGCCAGTCAATGGGCATGGGTATTGCGACAAGCACTACCAACGTTGGGCCAAGCATGGGTCGCCTTTTGGCGGCGAACGAAACCATGCGCCTGATGATGTCCGTTTCTGGCGTTACGTGGATAAAGGCGCTGATGACGCTTGCTGGGAGTGGACGGCCCGCAAGCAGGTCGGGGGCTATGGTCGGTTCCAGATAGGCGGCAAGGGCGGGCCTCATAAGCTCGCGCACCGGCTATCTTTTGAGTACGCCAACGGGCGTCCGCCTACCCCCGGTCTGGTCGTCATGCATTCCTGCGATAACCCCGGATGCGTCAACCCAAACCATCTTTCGGAAGGCACCTACCGGGAGAATACCGAAGACATGGTGCGGAAGGGCCGTAACAGTTTCCATGTGGCCTATGGAGAAAGCTCTGGCGTCGCTAAACTTACAGATGAGCGCGTTAGGGAAATACGAGCCGCAGAAGGCGTTACAAATGCTTCCCTAGGTCGGAAGTTTGGCGTATCTCCTTCTACTATCAAAGCGGTGCGTAAGGGCACCACTTGGACGCACGTTAGCTAAGGAGAGTGAACATGGGACGACCCCGCAAGATCACGGATGACAACCCCAACACGGGGGTTCCGTACGACAAGACGATGGGCGGTTCGCAGGGCAAGGACCTGCCGGACACGACCGAGAGCGGCGACACCGATCCTTCGGTAGCCGACCTTCCTCCCGCCAACCCGCTTGGTGAGCCGGTGAAGCCCGCGCATGAGTATGCGGACATCTCGGAAGCCGGAAAGCGTGCTGCGATGCTTGGCGTGGAGACGGAGGAGACTGCGGATGTGGCGGATTACGTCGCGGGTGAGACGGTTGTTGAGCACCCGCTGTCGCCCACCGACGCCAATCCCAATCCGCACGGGCAGCGTTCGAACCCGGATGCGAACCTCGTCACCGACACCGATGAGAAGGGCCGTGAGACCCGTTCGGTCCGTGACGAGAAGGATATGGTGGAAGTCACCGGCGCTGATACGCTGGCGAGCGAAGTCCATACCGGTGACGGACGTACGATTGGCCGTGGCCAGGCCATGAAGGTCGATAAGGACACGGCTGCCATCCTGCGCAAGAACAAGCAGGTGAAGTGACCATGCTGGACGAACGCCTTCTCGATTATGACCCCTCGACGGGCATGAAGACCTGGTTTTCGTCCAGCGACGATGACGGCGGCACGTGGAACCTCAGATATGAGCAAGACGTGTCGCCGTTGTTGGACGCGAACAAGGAAGCGCAGTCCGAATCGTGGGACAAGCGTTCGGACATGTGGCACGCCGCCTCTATCCCGAACGTCGTGCTGATGGAGTGGATCACCAAGCACGGGATTGAGTATTGGAATCCCAATCACAAGGACGGCGTTAAGCGCCTCCTCAATTCCGACGAATACCGGCACCTTCGGGTGCGTGAATTTATTCTCTGAGGTGTGCCATGAGTGACCACGGTATTTACAGGACGACCCCTCTCACGCTGGCTGATGGGCAGCAGTCGCGGTTCAGCCTTACGCAGCGTGGTGCGCTTCGGATTGCGACCGAGGATGCCGCTGGCACGCCGTCTGGGACGCTCAGCGCAGGCACCGATCGCAGCGGGACGGCTGGCACGACGAGCACCACCCTCGCCCCAGCCAATGCCTCGCGTAAGGGGCTAAACATCCAGAACATCAGCGCCAACAACCTCGGCATCAACGAGTTCGGCAACACGGCGGCGATTGGGTCGCCTGGGACGTACACCGTTCCGGCTGGCGGCTCGATCAACATTCGCACCACGAACGCCATCAACGTCATCGCGTCTGCCGCTGGTTCGGCATACACCGCGACGGAGTTTTAGCGGTGGCTGAGATCATCTCGCCAGCTCGCGTCGGTGGCGGCTACATCGACTATACCGATAACGACTATCCCGCTGGCAACTATCTTACCCTGCTAGCAGGGCAGACGGTTCAGCTATCGCGCGACCTACAGCCCAATCCCACGCGCACTCGCCTCAATCCACCGTGGTCGAACTTTGCGTTCTGGGACAACACCGCGAAGCTGATTAAGGCCCGCGCCCAGCATGATACGTTTGACGTATCGGCGGCGGTGCGGATTGTCAGCGACAAGATCGGCGGTGTCCTGCGGATTCAGCTGATGACCGCCGACAATGCCTTTATCATCGCTGCTGAATCCTTGGCACTGACATCGAACGTCGGCGAGGAGGAAGGGCTGACGACGGGCAGCAAGATCGCGGTTGGTACTCGTCTGGCAGCGGTCGGGGCGAAGATCATGCTTACCTGCACGGTCAACGCTACGCTCCGCGAGTTCAGCCCCATCTTCTATCCAACGGGGTACGACGCATGAGCACGCGGGTATTCTACGATACGGGTTCGCTGTACGTGGAGGGCCGTGAGCCTTACCCGTCGCGCTCGCTTCTGGCGGCAATCTCGGGAACGCGAGTCCAGATCACGACGCTCAGCGGGATGATGGTCGCAAACCTCGAATTCGGGGAGTACGCGACCAAGACTGGGGCTACGTTCGCCACCGCCGCACTGGCCAAGGCTTACTTAGACGGCGAATTCATCAAGTTTCCGCCTGCGCCGCTCGTTCTGGTCGGTGCAACTACGATTGCCGAGACGATTGGCCTAGCCGTATCGCTGGGTGTGCGTCGGTACAGCCTCACGATGACAGGTGCTGCGGTCGGTGATCGGCTGATCGTGACGCTTACGGGCGTGCCTACCAATGGCAGCGTTCAGGATATATACGTGTCTGCGGCCAACACGGTCAACGTCGGTGTGCTTGTGCCCACCTTGGCGTTGGGAGCGCAGGTGTCCGTGCCGATCGCGGTTTATAAGGTAAGCCAGTAGTGTCCATCGCAATCGGCCTATACGCACCCGGCAGCATCGCGACGTACAGCGACCTGATCGCCGAGATTCGCGACATGATGGACGACGCGGCTTACTCGCGCGACGCCATTGACCGGGCATTGCGTAAGGCCGAGGCGCAGTTCAACCGGGTGCTGCGTACGCCCGAGATGGAAACTCGCACGACGTTCACTACGGCTGGCGACCTGACTCCACTCCCGCTCGACTTCCTCGAAATGCGCTCGCTATTCGTGGAGGGATCGCCCGACCAGACGCTGACCAGCCTTTCGCCCGCAAGTGTGACGAATACCTATGGGGGCAGGGCCGGTCCGGCGTTCGGCTACTCAATCGAAGGCAACACGATCCGTATCAGCCCGAGCGACGCTGCCGGGTTGGAGATGGCCTATTACCGCCAGATCGAGCCGCTGTCTGACGCCAGGCAATCCAACTGGCTACTCCGCAAGCATCCCGACTTGTATGTCGCTGGGGTGCTCTACCACCTCGCTCGTCGTGAGCGGGATCAAGAGGGCATGGTACAGGCGGCGCAGGAAGTTGAAGCGCTGATTGCCGCGATCAAGGTTTCGTCACTGGCGGCACGCTGGGGCGCTGCCCCGCTTACCCCGCAGGGCGTGCGTCAGGTTAGCCGTAGGGTGCGGATATGATGCTGCGGCGTGGTGCGTTTGGTTTAAAACCCTCTGCCAGTTCCGTCGAACCGACGCGGTTCCCTATCGTTTACTCCGTCGAGTATCCCTATCGGGCCGATATCGTTAGAACGCCGCAGCCCAGCCATAATGGGATGACCGATAGCTGATGTCAACCAAGCGCATCATGTACCCGCCATTCCTGCCCGACCGCGACCCGGTTGGCGTAGCGACGGCCGCTATCAACGTGCTACCCGCATCGGTAGATGCTCAATCCGGTGCGACCAACTATCGTCCGGTCAAGTCGTTCGCCAACATCAGCACGGCGCTTCCGGCGGAATTCCGTGGAGCTGGCGCATTCATCTCGACCGATGGCGTAATCTACCTGATCGCAGGTTCGGCCACGGGGCTGCATCGCTATTCCGCCGGGACGTGGACGACGCTCGCTACGGGGTTGAGCGTTCCCGGCCGCTGGCGGTTCGCGCAGTTCGGCAACTTCGTCGTTGCGGTTAACGGGGTAACGACCAAGCAGATCAATCTGACGACAGGCGTTGCTAGCGACCTCACCAACTGCCCTTCCGCCAATGGCGTGGCGGTGGTCGGGGATTACGTCGTCATCACGCAGGCGGGCGGGGATAAGCTGCTCGTCAAATGGTCGGGCTTCAACGATCACACCAAGTGGACGGCGGGGGTCGATCAGTCCGGTTTTCAGCCGATGCTGACGGGCGGCGAGATCAAAGGCATTGCGGGCGGCGAGTACGGTGTCATCCTGCAACGCTTCCGCCTCGTCCGCATGGAGCGCACGGGCGACGCAACCGCTCCGTTCAGCTTCAGCGAGATTACGCCTAACTTCGGCTGTGCGTCAGCGGGTAGCATTGCACAGGCAGGCCGCACGATCTTTTTCCTGTCCGACCGTGGCTTTATGGCACTAGAGGATGGGCAATCGCTGAAGCCGATCGGCAATGAGAAGTTCGACCAGGCTTTCCGCGATTCCATCGGTCCCGACGATTACGAGAAAATCTGGGCTGCCGTCGATCCGAAGCGGTCGCTGGTGTTGTGGGGCATTCCAGGCACTCCGGGGCGTATTTGGGTCTATAATTGGGTCATTGACCGCGCTTCCACGATCGAGGTGCCGTTCCTTGGCATGTTCGCCGGGTATGAGAACAGCCTTACGCTAGAGGACGTGGCGGCGGTTTATCCGAACCTCGACACGATGCCTTACTCGCTGGACGATCCACGGTTTCAGGGCGGCGACCCTCGCTTGTACATCGTTGACCGGCAAAGCCGTATCGGTGCGCTCTCCGGTCCCAACCTGGCGGCGACCATCTCCATCGGGTGGCAGGCGTTGGCCGATCCGGCGGTTGCACGGGTGCGTTCGGTGGTGCCGACGTCGGATGCGGCCAGCGGGATCACGGTGACGATCGATGCACGTCAGCAGATGGGCGGGCCGATGGGCGTAGTTACGTCGGGTGCGATCCAGACCAGCGGGCGAGTGCCTATCCGTGCGCGTGGACGGTACATGGCCATCACGACCAAGATCGCAGCGGGAACTCCGTGGTCCTACGCTACCGGACTGGACTGCGACTATGACAAGGGAGGCGTGCGATGAAGCCGGTTCCTGTCGATGCCAAGCGGCTTGATTGGCCACGGCTGGTCGCCAATGCCATTAACTACCTGATCGCACCTCAGATGGGCAACGTCCGCTATCAGGACGGCAACCTGCAATGGTTCGACGGCGACCAGTGGCAGAACGTGCCATGACGTTCCCACCGGAGCATTGGTCGGAGTATCAGTCGCGGCGTTCGACCATTCGTGGGATGTTGGACGAGCGCTGCTACACGATTGACTGGTTGGATGTGATGATCGCCAATGGTGACGCGCGCGTGTTCGCTTCGCCTGAAGCTGTCATCGTCGTGGCGGTCAAACGATACCCGGCAGGCGCGACTGAGCTGCATGGACTTGTGGCAGCGGGGACATTGAACGCCATTCTTCCGTTGATTGCCGAGTCGGAAGAATGGGCCAAGGGTAACGGTGTGACGTTCGCTGCAATAGCATCTCGCGAAGGCTGGTCGCGTGTGCTAAAGGAAAGCGGATACCGCCTGCATCAGACCGAACTTAGGAAAGAGTTGTGACGTATTTTATGGGCCAGACGAACCGCTACAACGGCGCGCCCGGCCCTAACCACACGCGAGGGAGACGCGATATGGCTAAGACGGATATACTGACACCTGACGTACTAAAGCAACTGTTTGCGTATGATGCCGAAACCGGCCGTCTTACGTGGCTTCATCGTGATTCAAAGTGGTTTGCTGATGGGCTTAAGGCCAAAGAGCATACTGCTAAAATTTGGAACGCTAAATGGGCGGGGTCCGACGCACTTAGGATTAATTCGTATTCCGGCTATGGGTCGGGAGCCGTGCTTGGAATTCCTGTTCTAGCTCATCGCGTAGCGTGGAGCATATATCACAGCCTGCCCCTCTCCGCGTTTGGTGAAATCGATCATATCAATGGTTGTAAGTCCGATAACCGGATCTGCAATCTGCGCGCGGTCGGCAAGGCCGGAAACAGTCGCAATCTAAAGCTCTATTCTAGCAATAAGAGCGGGGTGCCCGGTGTGATATGGGAAGAATCCCATAAAGCATGGGCGGTAAGAATCAATTTCAATGGTCGCCAAAAGCGTATATCACGCCACAAGCTGTTTAGCGAAGCGGTTGCTGCGCGTCAGCGCGCTGAGGTAGAGCACAACTATCATCCTAACCACGGCCGCATTGCCGAATCGACAGGAGGTTAAAATCGGACTCTCCTCAACCAAGCAGAAATCCACCTCAACGCCTGTTTATTCGGGGCAGATCGAGGGCGCGGCTGGTAACATCAATTCCGCATACGGAGCGCAGGCACCAAAGATCAGCGCAATCAGTGACCAGCTCGGCGGGCTTGTACCCAATCTCGTCAATCAGTTTCAGAATGGTGATCCTAACGTCAATGCGGCAAGCGGGTACAATCAGGACGTGCTGTCGGGCAAGTATCTGGATGCGGGTAATCCCTACCTCGAAACGCAGATCAGCAACACGAATGATGGCGTTCGTAACGGGTTGGCGGCATCGCTCGGCACGCGTGGCCTAACGGGAGGTTCGGCGTTCGGCGACATCATCACACGCAACCTTGCCCAGAACGAGAACAACCTCCGCTACGCCGACTACTCGAACGAGCGGACCCGCATGGGGCAGGCGGCGGCTGGCTCTGCCGGGCTGGCAGCGGCACAATATCTTCCGCTGACGGCCATTCAGGATATTCTCCAGGCGCAGCAGGCTCCGGTTCAGTCGGCGGTTGGTGCCGGTTCAGGCATCGGCGGGTTGCTGGGCTCGTATTCGAACACGACGCAGAAGTCGTCGCCTTCACTTGGGGCCATTATCGCGCAGATCGCAGGCAACGCGGCACAGGCATACGCGGGGGGTGGAGGTTAATATGGCGGCGTTTTCTACTCAGCGCGGGCTGTTTGGCGCGCCTATGATGGATCGATCGGCGGAGGGTGCCGGGCCGGTTCAGCGCGACGCGGTGGTTCCGACGTACAAGAAGCCGTCAACCGCAAACCTCATCATCGGCACTATCGGGGATACGCTGTCGCAGATTGGTGGCGGTCGCGGTACGTACCTCCCCGGTTTGCAGCAGCGCCAGGCCCAGGCGTATGAGACGCAGCAGCTTCAGCAGCGACGGGCGGACGACTATACCGATTGGCAGCGCAAGGAACAGTATAAGGCCGAACACGCCGGTCCCGCTCAGGACGACGCATTCACCACGACGCTCCGCAATGCCGGAATTGATCCGCAGTCGGCTGAGGGGAAGGCGCTTTACCGCCAACGCGCACAGACGCAGGCCAACCCAGCCCCGACGTTCGTGTCTGACGGCGCTGGCGGTGGCCGATGGGTACAGCCGTCGTTCGGGGCGAACGCCGCTCCCCCTTCCGCTCCAGTGGGCAAGCTAACGCCTGTAGGAGGTGCGTCCCTCGGGGCGCGTAGCTTTCCGCTCCGATGAAATCCTGCCCCACCTCATTCAGCAGGAAAGCGGGGGTCGTGTAGGCGTGGCCGGTCCACAAACCCGCTACGGACAGGCGAACGGCCTCACCCAAGTTCTTCCCGACACTGCTAAGGGCGTGGCGAAGCGTTTGGGTGTGCCGTATCGTGATGACCTGATGCGGGGTCGAGATGAGAACGCGGCAAACTATCAGCGCGCGATCGGTCAGGGGTATCTGGAGGAAGCATTGTCCAAAACGGGCAATGTCGCCGATGCTCTCCGCTATTACCACGGTGGACCTAACCGCCGTTTGTGGGGTAGAAAGACGAACGCCTACGCAGACAACATCCTTCGCCGGTTGGGGGTATAATGGCACAGCAGCAGGCCCGCGACGAAGCGGGTAACATCTGGAACGTGGACGAGGCTGGCAACGTCATTAGCCTTGCTTCGCCTGCGCCACAGAACGGGGCCAGCGTTGTTGCGTCCAACCCGGTTCAGGCAGCGCGTCAGTCGGTTGACCTTGGAGGCGCACAGCTTGGCAACCAGCGCACTGCACAGCAGATTGCTATAGAGGCTGCCAAGGCTCCGTTCGCTCCTCGACAGGCGGCGGCGGAGACGAGCAAGGCGGAGGCTGATGCGGCTGCGGCGGCACTCACCTTACAGAAGGCCCAGCGTGAGGCGGCTCTCCCGGTGTCGGGGCAGGTAGGCCGTCAGAACCTCCAGCGCGCCATTGACGATATCAAACGTGCGTTTGCGGCCGGCCCTGGTCAGACCTCGGGCATCGCTGGTCTTGCCGATTACCTCCCGACGACTGAAAATCAGCAATTCGACGCGGCCGGTAATTCGGTGCGTGGCTTTGTCGGTCCTGCGCTTGGCCTTACTGGCGGGCAGCTCAACACGGAAAAGGAAGCCCAGCGAGCAGTCGGCCCATATATTCCGCAGTCCGGTGATCGAGATGCGGTAATCCTCGACAAGATCAGGCGCTTGCAGGGTCTCGCCGATGCGATGGGTGGCACGCGCCGCAGTCAGCAGTCGGGCGACCAGCAGGCAATCGATGCTGCTACAGTAGGCGGCGGAAATGGTCCCGCTGGCTACGACGTGGCCGGTGTCGGTGGCGTCGCGCCGGGCAGTGGTGGCGGTGATGGCGGTTCGTTCATCGACGCGGCCGGGATCAAGATGGCGCAGCGTATGTCGCAGGCGTACAACCGTGGCGCGAGTGCCAGCGACATCAACAAGCTGCTCCGCGACAACGGCTATCAAGAGCTTGGTGCCGATGGCGTCCGTGCGATCGAGAAGCGTGGGCCGATCAACTTCGCGCCGCCTGCGGTTGATGACACTCGCGGCAGCGTGGGCCGTGCGCTTGGCGATGTGGCTTCGTCTCCCCTTGGCGCTTACGCTATCTCGGCAGGTGATGCCGTAACGGCTGGTACACTGGACAACATCGCTGGTGGGCAGGCTGGTTTGGCGATGGACTATGCCCGCGAACAGAATCCCACGGCTTCGCTGCTCGGGTCGATTACGGGAGGTGCGCTGGCGGCTGGTGGTGCTGAGATCGGGCTAGGGGCGGCTGGCCTTTCCGCTGGTCGTGCCGCGCTGGCGGGGGACGCGCTCTACGGCGCTGCCTATGGCGCGGGTTCGGCTGATGACGGGCAGAGCCGCCTGGGTGGCGCGGTGCTAGGCGGGGCGCTTGGCGTTGGTGGCGGTGTAGCTGGCCGTGCGGCGGCTCGTGGCATCGGTGGCACACTGACCGGCGTACAGAACGCCAACGTACAGGGGCTTCGCGCTGCCGGTGTGCCTTTGACGGCGGGACAGGCAACCGGCGGTGTGCTGAAGGGCGTAGAGGACCGTCTGTCTGGTCTTCCCATGATCGGCGATGCGGTGAACGCTCGTCGTCTGGAGGGAATGCAGGGTTTCAACCGCGCCGCGTTCAACGAGGCGCTTGCTCCGATCGGCGCGAACACCGGCGGGGTTACGGGCGAGGCTGGAATCGACGCGGCTCAGGCGGCGACGCGGCAGGGGTACGATACTGCCCTGAACGGTGTGTCGGTCACTCGCGATCCGCAGTTCACCGCCGATTATAATGGTGCCATCAATCAGGGGGCTGGTGTTCCGCGCGTCGGGCCTGAGTTCGAAGCATGGGCGCGATCCGATCTGGACCCGCTTACCGCTCAGCCGACCTTCGATGGCGCAACGGTTCAGGACTTCATTCAGCAGACGCGCGGAGCGGACTTCGGCAACGATGCGATGGGCAACCTTGTCGGTCGGTCGGTGACGGGGGCGGAGGATGCAATGCGGGGGCTGGTCAATCGTCAGGCTCCCGACGTTCTTCCCGCTCTAGGACGAGCCGACCAGGCTTACCGTGGTACGCAGGTGCTGAAGGACGCGGTAAACCGTGCCCGTAACGGTACTCGCGTCGGTGAAACCGGCACCTTTGCCCCGTCGCAGCTTTCCGACGCGGCGGCGGCGAATGCCAAGCGGTTCGGCAACAGTCAGGGTACTACCAGGCAGCCGTTCTTCAACCTCACTCGCGCCGGTCAGGACGTGCTTCCCAATTCCGTTCCTGATAGCGGCACGGCTGGTCGGGCAATAGTCGCTGGTGGATTGGGGCTTGCGGGCCTAGGCGGCGGCGCTGGTTATGCGACTGGTGAGGGCGAAGGTGCCGGGTACGGTGCCGGTGCAGGTCTGGCAACTGCGGCATTGCTAGCAGCAGGTGGATCACGCGCCGGGCAGAACCTGCTAGTGCGCGGTCTGCTCGATCGTCCGCAGGTGGCGATCAACCTTGGCCGTCGCGTAGGGAACCGGGCGATTCGTGGTGGCATATTCGGTGCGCCGCTGCTCGCCGGGACCACGCCTGTTCTGCTCCCGGCGCAGTGACCACTGATGGAACAGCTCCAAGATGAAGCCTTTGAGCATTATACCAAGGGTGACACCAAGCATGTCGCACCGTATAGCCGATATGGAAGGTAGCGTATATGCCTAGCGCATCCGAGTTCTCGATTGATCCCAACCAGAATGTAACGATTGGTGGTATCAACGTCGCCGAGAATTGCTCGCCGAACGGGATCAACAACGCCATTCGTTACGTCGCTGCGGTTGTTCGCGATGTATCGGATAAGACGCCATCGGCGAACAACTCCATGCCGATCAGTGGTGGTGCGTTTACCGGCGACATCACGCGTTCGACACGTGGCGGGTATCTCCACCATGCCGGATCGGCTCAGACTGACGGGCGAGTGTTCTTTGTAGCCGAGGGTTCGGGGCGTCCTGCCGCATCCGAGGGCGCGGTTGTGTTCTACTACAGCTGATGGACGTTCGGTTTCTCGGTGCTTGGCGGACGGTCAAAGGCGGCGAAGTCCTGATCGATGGGACTTGGCGTCAGATCACGCGTGCCGAGACTTACAGGGGAAATGCATGGCGGACGTGCCTGACCTTAGCCTCGCCGTTTACGGTTTCGATCAGTCCCACGTTTGTTGAGGGACGCGCATCGTCGTTCAGGCCCATGCGACAGACTGTGACGACTGATTATGCGCAGGCGATGCCATCGGGCGGGGTTGCTCCGTTCACCTATCAGTGGGCGTCTGACGTAACGAGCACAAATCCGAACAGCGCATCTACGGCGTTTCGTGCTACACTGAACGGTGACACGGAAATGAACGGCACCGCGACGGTGACTTGCACGGATAGCAGGGGCTTTACGGCTATGGCGCAGGTGGATTACTATCTCAGCAATCAGTCAAACCAATAGGCGGTCTGATGTACCATTTCTTCGAAGCCATTACGAACACTAGCGGCGATAGCCTCGTCGGGTTTCGTGTTGCGCTGCGCACCGCCGACAA
>Ga0182229_1000283_pt1 | contig 13158 bp, 10 predicted proteins | sample G6R1MG_32_FD_129663 | JGI IMG/M metagenome (GOLD analysis project Ga0182229, IMG submission 129663) | Miscanthus phyllosphere microbial communities from Michigan, USA - G6R4_MAIN_07NOV2016_LD1 MG | ecosystem: Host-associated > Plants > Phyllosphere > Phylloplane/Leaf | place: USA: Michigan...
CATCAACCTGCCGTAGCTTGGCGACGATCTCCTCAGCCGTATGCTTCTTCCGTCCCATGAAAATATCCTCCACATGGCCCAAAGCCATACCTCAGGGAGGACCACTTTCCAGGGGGCAGGCCAATCATTTAATTGAACTTTAGATATGGACAACATCAGGATAACCACCAATAAAGGTGGAGATACGCTTTTCCGATTTGGAACAACAATTCAATCTCCGGTGAAAAATTATAAAAAAAATCCTAGATTGCAATCCGGACGATATGTTAAATCCTGCGATGTAATTTATGGATAACAATATTTATAAATAAGTCACTTGATGTGAAGCCGGCTAAAGGCTGTTATGACCCAGGGGCTTTGAGGAACCCAGCTGAGGAGGCATGACCTCTTCGCACGCTGCCTACCCGTCCGACGTCTGCGATGATGAATGGGCTCTGGTCGCTCCTCACCTGACGCTGCTGCGCGAGGATGCGGGGCAACGCGAGGACAGGTTGCGCGAGGTGTTCACCGGACTGCGCTGCGTGGTGAGGGCGGGCGCGCCGTGGCGGTGGATGCCCGACGACCTCCCGCCCTGGGAAGCCGCCTACCGGCAGGCCCAGCGCTGGCTTGCAGCGGGATGCTTCAAGCCACTCGCCGACGATCTGCGTGCGCTGCTGTGCCGGGCCTCCGGGCGCTCTTCTGAGCCGAGTGATGCCATCCTCGACAGCCGGACCCTGCGCTCAACCCCCGAAAGCGGCGAGCGGGCCGGGTACGATGGGGCGAAACGGAAGAAGGGGGCGAAGGTCCATCTGGCCGTCGGTACGTCGGGCCACCTCCTGGCGCGGCACGTCGCACCAGCCGACGCGGACGACCGCGCTCGGGTCGGGCGTCTGGCCGAGGCCGTGCAGGCCACCACCGGGGACAGCGTCGATCTGGCCTACGTCGATCAGGGCGACACGGGAGAGAAACCGGCCCAAGCTGCGCGCGAGCATGGCATCGCCCTGGGGGTCGTCAGACTGCCCGAGGCCAAACGCGGCTTCGTCCTCCTGCCGCGCCGCTGGGTGGTCGAGCGCTCCTTCGCCTTGGGCCACCTGCTTCCGCCGCCTCGTCAGGGATTGCGAGCGCTATCCCAGCACGCTCGCAGATCTCCACATCGTCGCCTTCGTCTGCCTCATGCTCAAACAGGCGCCTCAACTCAGACGCTGGCGAGGAAGTTGTCGGGATCCTCGTCGTAGCGGGTGGCGACGGCGCGGAAGTGCGTGATCTTGCCGAAGAAGCGCTCCACCAGATTGCGGTACTTGTACGAGAACGGGCTGAAGGCCAGGACCTGTTTGCGGTTGGGCATCGGCTTCACGTTCGCCCAAGCACCCTGCTCGGACATCCGGGCTTGCAGCGCATCGCTGTCGTAGGCCCGGTCACCCAGCAGGACCTGGCCTTCACCTAGCCCGCCCAGCATGTCGGTCGCCGAGCGTCCGTCATGCGCCCGACCGGGCGTGATCGTCAGCGCCACGGGACGGCCCTCGGCATCCACCAGCGCGTGGATCCTGCTGATCAGGCCGCCCCGTGAGCGACCCATGCCACCGGATCCGCCGTCTTTATTCTGGCGCAGGCCGCATGCTGGTGAACCCGCAAGCTGGTGGCGTCGATCATCTGCAGGTCGCCCTCGTGAGCCTTCGACACAGCAACCGGATGCCGCGCCAGCGCCGGAAGCGGTTGCCGCAGGTCGTGTAGGGCCCGTAACGCGCCGGGATGTCGGCCTATGGCGCACCCGTGCGCAGCCGCAAGGGGATCCCGTTCGACACCCGTCGGTCGTCCAGCCGATCCTTGCCGCGCACGTCCGTCGGCAGAACCGGCTCGATCACCGCCACTCGGCATCCGCCAGGTCAAACCGAGCCATCCTCGGCCCTCCATTCGGAGAACCAACGACGCCACGGCCAAACCGTGCCAGCCATTATGGGTTCACGACCTAGCTGTAGGCCGCCTTGTAGAAGGCGAACTGGCGGGGCTGGTCCTTGCGGGTCGGGATCACCGGCTCGATCCGGCGTTGCCTGAGGCGACGGCGCACGGGTGGGCTGGAGTAGCCCCTGTCCCCCGCTGTCCGACGGGGCGGCAGACGTGGGCGGCCTCGCCCTGGCCGCGGCATCGCACCCTTGTCCATCAGAGCGTCCAGCGCGACCTGCTCATGGCGTTCGCCCGCTGTTAGCACGGTCGTGACCGGCCTGCCCCCGCCCTCGGCGCGCAGATGCAGCTTGATCGAGCCCCCCCGCTCTGGCTGCACCCGAGCGCTTCGCCCACGCCCTCGACCGTGGCCTCACCCCCCGATGGCGCCGGACCGGCGTGCCCCGGCGGCGTGCTGGTGGACGCGTACCACCGTGGCGTCCACGAAATGCAGGTTCCAGTCGAGGTCCCTGCGCGCATCGGCCTGCGTCTGCAGCCACTGCAGCACCCGGTCGAACACAATCGGCCTTCGCCTGCGGTGGAAGCCGCTCAACACCGTTCCCACAGCACCATAGCGCGCGGGCAGATCCTCCCAAGGGGCACCGGCGCGCAGGATCCAGAGCATGCCGTTGAGGATTTGGCGGTGATCCTTCGTAGGCCGGCCCGTGCGCGGCTTCTGCGGAGGCGGCAACGGGTCGATCTGCTTCCACTGCGCGTCGGTCAGTTCGAAGCGTCGCAGCAGATACACATGGGGCCCATGACCCCATCCATTAACCCTTTGCAAAGATGTCCTAATTGTTAACGTGAAGACAGCGCGTAGCAACCATCGAGGCCGCAGTGCGGTTCTCGACACCGAGTTTGGAGTAGATCCCTTCCAGGTGCTTATCGACGGTACGATGGCTCAGCCCCAGGATTTCTCCGATGTCCCGGCTGGATTTGCCCTGCGACAGCCAGAACAGGACGTCGGCTTCGCGGGCCGTGATAGGAAGTCGGGCTCGCAGCCGTTCCGGGCCTGACAACGGTCCGTCACGGGACAGTCGCAGGAGGATCTCGGTCTGCGTCCGCCCCAGGAAGCTGAGGCTGCAGAGGGCACCAGCCCGATCCTTCAACGTCAGGTTCGCGGAGCCTGTCCCGGCGAGCCAGACGCGCAGCCACTCCTTGCCCTCGTGGGGCAGGGTCGCGGCGCCGAGAGCGTTCGGCGCGAGCGCAGCGAGCAGCGTTCCGGCCTGGGGGGTGCACCACAGCACGGTCCCGTCGTCCGACACGGCGAGCAGCATCCGCCCCGTGCTGTCGAGAGCCGCCCGCGCGCTCTGCGCCGCGCGCGCGGAGGCGAGATGTACGACGATGCGAGCCAGGATCTCGTCGGGGGCGATGGGCTTGGTCACGTAGTCAATGCCCCCGGCGCTCAGGCCCTTCACAATGTGTTCGGTTTCGCTCAAGCCCGTCATGAAGATCACCGGCACGCCGGAGAGGTGCGGCTTGGCCTTCAATCGGCGGCAGGTCTCGAAGCCGTCCATGCCCGGCATCACGGCATCGAGCAGGATGATGTCGGGGGTGATCTCATCGACGAGCGCCAAGGCGAGGTCGCCGGCCACCGCGACGAGGACGGTCGCCCCGGACCGCTCGATCGCCTCTGTGAGGAAGCTCAGAGTGCCGGGCGAGTCATCCACCACGAGGACGACGTCGCGGTGAGGTTCGGCCGTTTTGTCGGGGTCAGCCATCCCGGGCGAGCCCCTGGAGGACTGAGAGATACCGGCGCAGGTCGTAGTCCGCGACGAGGCCACGCATCTCGGCGACGAAGGCGGGCGAGACGTCCTCCTCGCCCTCTAACTGCGCGAGCTTGGCCTCGATGCCGCGGATATGACCGATCCGGCCCAGACGCAGCAACTCGCCGACGTGACGGCGACCCGGAGGAACGGTCGCGCCACCCTGCGGCACGGCGGGCGGATCTGAAACCGTGTCTGTCCACTCGATCCGCAGAAGGCGGCCGACCCGCTCGCGCACCTCGCGCAGATCGAAGGGCTTGGTGAAGATCGCGTCGTGGGGCGTATCCGCGCCGCGCACGGGGCTGATCTCGTTGACGTTGGCCGACATCATCGCGATGGGGCCGGTATGCCCCTGCGCGCGCAGCCGGGCGGCGACGGCCCACCCGCTCATGCCCGGCATGGCGATGTCGAGCAGGATCAGGTCGGCGCCCCCTGCCGCCACCGCTGCGAGGCAGGCCGGACCCGATTCCGCCTCGCGCACCGACAGGCCGATCGGCTCCAGGATCGCACGCATCAGGGCACGGTGCTCGGAATCGTCGTCCGCCACCAGCACCGTGCGGCGCGCGCCCGCATAGGCCCGTTCCAGCGCTGGCGTCGGCGCGGACCGGCTCACGGCCTTGGGGCTGGCCACGGAGGCCAGCATCAGGCGCAGCCGCGCCTGCGTGCCGCCGCCGGCCGGACAGGTCACCGTGATCTCGCCGCCGAGCAGCTGGGCCAGCAGGTTGGCGATGGTCAGCCCGAGGCCCGTCCCCGGCGCGTTGCGGGCGGCGGGCGTCGAGCCGCGCTCGAAGGGCTCGAAGATCCGGCCGAGATCCTCTTGCGCGATACCCGGCCCCGTGTCGCGGATCGTGAACACCGCAACCTGGCTGCGATAGCTCAGGTCCAGCGAGACGGCGCCGGCCTGCGTGAACTTGATGGCGTTCGAGAGCAGGTTCAGCAGCACCTGCCGCAGCCGCTTCTCGTCCCCGGCGACCACCATCGGCAGGATCTCGGGCCGGGTGAAGCGGAACTCGAGGCCGGCCTCCCGCGCCTGCAGGTGAACCATGTCCACGAGCTGGTCGAGGAAGTCGGGCAGGCGGATCTCGTCGCGATGGATCTGCAGGCGGCCTGCCTCCATGCGCGAGATGTCGAGCAGACCGTCGATCAGGCCTGACAGATGCTGAGCGCTGCGCCGGATCACGCGGATGCCGTGGAGGCGAGGTGCGGGAATCGTGGGGTCGCCCTCCAGCAACTGCGCGTAGCCGAGCACGGCCGAAAGCGGCGTGCGCAGCTCGTGGCTGATGCCGACGACGTAACGGCTCTTGGCGAGGTTGGCCGCTTCTGCCGTCTCCTTGGCGGCCTGCAGCTTGGCGTCGGTGACCTTGTGGGCCGCGATCTCGGATTGGTAGAGTGCGGTCTGCCGTCGGGTCTCGGCCTGGGCGACACGGCGGCTGTCCTGGGCCAGCACGAACAGCCACGCCACCACCCCCGAGATCACCACCAAGCTGAAGAACACGCTGAGCAGTGCGGCCTTCAGAGGCTCTTTCGCCCCCGGATGGGCGAGGCTCGCCCCCGTGTGGACGATAAGGAGGATCAGCCCGATCACCGAGACGAGGGCCAGCATCAGGGCGAGGTAGCGGCCGAGCGGCCCGCCGATCCAGGCGGCGATGCGTGCTGGGACGACGCGCCCGAGCGCGCTCTGCACCTGCGCATCCAGCCGGCCGTGGGGCTTGCACTGGTCTCCGCAGCGCATGTCGAGGGAGCAGCACAGGGAGCAGATCGGCCCCGAGTAGGCCGGACACTGCGCCATGTCCTCGGCCTCGAACGGCACGTCGCAGACCCGGCAGACGATCTCGGGGCAGTCACCGTCCCAACGGATCCACTGCGTCGTCGGCGCGCGGGCGATGTAGTAGCGCCCCCCCGTCGCCCAGGCGATGGTAGGGGCCGCGCCGAAGGCGCAGGCGAGCGCCAGCAGGGGGCCGAACGGCTGGGTTGTCGCCCCGGCCAAGCCCGCATGGACGACGCAGCCCGCGACGAGGCCCAGCACCATCGCGCCGGTCCCCACGGGATTGACGGCGTAAAGGTGGGCACGTTTGAACTCGATGCCCGGCGGCGATAGGCCGAGTGGTTTGTTGACGGCGAGATCGGCGGCCAGTGCCCCGACCCAGGCCGACACGACCACCGCGTAGAGGGGCAGCGTGCTGGCGATGGTCTTGTCGATCCCGAGCTCCATCAGAAGCAGCGCGATCGCCACGTTAAATACCAGCCAGACCACCCGGCCTGGATGGCTGTGGGTCAGGCGTGAGAAGAAGTTCGACCACGCGATCGAGCCGGCATAGGCATTGGTAACGTTGATCTTGAGCTGGGACACCACCACGAAGGCGCCCATCAGCAGGAGCGCCATGCGCGGCGAGTCCGTGACGTAGCCGAAGGCCACCGCGTACATCTGCGTCGGCTCGGCCGCCCGCCCGGCCGGCACCCCGTGCGACAGGGCGAGGACGGCCAGCCCCGCGCCAAGGAGGATCTTGAGCATGCCTGGCACGATCCAGCCCGCTCCGCCCGCAAGCACCGCGAACCACCAGCGCCGATTCCCGTTCGCGTCCGGGGCGGGCACGAAGCGCAGGAAGTCGACCTGCTCGCCGACCTGGGCCATCAGGGCGAGCAGCACGCTCGTGGCGAGGCCGAAGCGGGCGGCGTCGAAGCCCGCGCCCGCTCCACCGAGTCCGGGAAATCCCGTCAGCCGGTCGAGGGAGGCGTTCCCGCTCAGTGCGATGCAGACCAGCGGCAGCAGGTTCAGCCCAATCCAGAGCGGCTGCGTCCAGATCTGGAAGCGGCTGATCAGCCGGATGCCGTAGACCACGAGCGGGATCACCACCCCCGCGCAGACGACGTAGCCGAGCCAGAGCGGCAGGCCGAAGCAGAGCTCCAGCGCCGTCGCCATGATGGCGGCTTCGATGGCGAAGAACAGGAACGTGAAGCTCGCGTAGATCAGCGAGGTCACGGTCGAGCCGAGATAGCCGAAGCCGGCGCCGCGGGTGAGGAGGTCCATGTCGACGCCGTAGCGCGCGGCGTAGACCGTGATCGGCACGGCGGTGGCGAAGATCAGGCATCCCACGACGAGGAGGGCGGCGAGCGTGTTGGTGAAGCCGGCCGCCAGCACCAGCGTGCCGCCGATCGCCTCCAGCGCCAGGAAGGAGAGCGAGCCGAGCGCCGTCTGCGCCACCGCGAAGGCCGACCAGTGCCGGGCCTTCTTGGCGGTGAAGCGCAGGGCGTAGTCTTCGAGGGTCTCGTCGGCGACGAGGCGATTGTAGTCGTGCCGGATCGGGATGATGGACTGGTGGCCGGTCATCGATCGCAACTCGTCGCTCGACAGCTCACAGGATCGCGCGCCGCACGACCACCGGCAAGATTCGTGCTCGGACGTCCGCCCCCGCCGACGATCCCACCCGCCCACGACGGAGCGCCCGGAATCACGGCGGCGTCGGGTCATTGTGTGCGATGGTGGACCGAGGAGCCACGGCCGGCCATACGCAAAACAGCGTATATGCTGCGCTGCACTGTACGGCCTAGCCTGATCGCGATCCGAGGCCCTCGACGGCCGCCGGACGCACAACAGTGGCAGGCAGCATGGCAGACGACACCGACCGGGGCAGATCCCTCCATTCGCCGTTGCGCCGCAAGCTGCTGATGGGCCTCGCCGGGGCTCCGGCGCTGGCACTGATGGGCCGGAGCGCGTTCGCGGCCGCCCCCCCGACCTCCGCGGTCAACACCACGGGGCTCGCCGTCACCGACACCGAGGTGACGGTTGGCATCCTGCACTCGATCACCGGTACGATGTCGATCTCGGAGACGGGCGCGCAGCAGGCGGAAAAGCTCGCCATCGAGCAGATCAACGCGTCCGGCGGCATCCTGGGCCGTAAGATCAAGATCATCCAGGAGGACGGCGCCTCCGACTGGCCGACCTTCGCCGAGAAGGCCAAGAAGCTCCTCGTCAACGACCATTGCGCGGCAGTGATGGGTTGCTGGACCTCCGCCTCGCGCAAGGCGGTGCTGCCGGTGTTCGAGCAGTACAACGGCCTTCTGTACTACCCGACCTTCTACGAGGGCCTGGAGCAGTCCAAGAACGTGTTCTATACCGGCCAGGAGGCGACCCAGCAGATCCTCGCCGGCCTCGACTGGGTGCACAAGGAGAAGGGCGGCGACACGTTCTTCTTCGTCGGCTCGGACTACATCTGGCCGCGCACGTCGAACAAGATCGCCCGCAAGCACGTCGAGAACGTGCTCAAGGGGAAGGTCGTAGGCGAGGAATATTTCCCTCTTGGCCACACACAGTTCAACTCGGTGATCAACAAGATCAAGCTCACCAAGCCAAAAGTGATCTTTACGGACGTGGTCGGTGGCTCGAACGTGGCCTTCTACAAGCAGCTCAAGGCTGCCGGCATCGACCTATCCAAGCAGACCCTGTTGACGATCTCGGTGACGGAAGACGAGATTGACGGCATCGGCGGCGACAACATCGCCGGCGCCTACTCGTGCATGAAGTACTTCCAGTCGATTGAGAACGAGAACAACAAGGCCTTCGTCGCCGCCTTCAAGAAAATGTGGGGCGAGAAGACCGTCATCGGCGACGTCACCCAGGCCGCCTATCTCGGGCCGTACCTGTGGAAGATGGCCTGCGAGAAGGCCGGCTCCTTCGACGTCGACAAGGTCGTGGCCGCCTCGCCCGACCTCGAATTCAAGGGCGCGCCGGAGGGCTACGTCAGGATCGACCCGAACCACCACCTCTGGTCGAAGACCCGCGTCGGCCGGGCCAAGACCGATGGCCAGTTCGAGATCGTCTACACGAGCCCCGAGTTGATCAAGCCGGACCCGTTCCCGAAGGGCTACCAGTAGGCCGCACCTGCGCGCCGCGGTCGCGGCGCGCGACTTGCAATCGGTTGCCTGCAGGCTCGCCACGATCACGACCCCGGAGGGCGGACGCCCTGTTTCGCGGAGCGCGCGGATGTTCGGTGACTACTCCCTCGGCGATCTCAGCGCGATCTTCGCGATGCAGGGCTTCGCCGGCCTGATCCTGTTCTCTGTCTACGTGCTGATGGCGCTGGGGCTTGCCATCATCTTCGGCCAGATGGGCGTGATCAACATGGCGCACGGGGAGTTCATGATCCTGGGCGCCTACGTCACGTATCTCTGCTCGACCTTCTTCCAGGCGCACCTGCCGGCGCTGTTCCCGGCCTACTTCTTCCTCGCGATGATCCTCGCCTTCTGTGCGTCGGGTGCGATGGGAATGCTGGTGGAGTGGGCACTGATCCGCCATCTCTACAAGCGCCCGCTCGACACGCTGCTCGCCACCTGGGGCCTGTCGCTGATCCTGCAGCAGGCCTACCGCTCGATCTTCGGGGCGCGCGAGGTCGGCGTCGAACTGCCGTCCTGGCTGATCGGCTCGGTGCAGATCACCGACACCATCGAGGTGCCGATCAACGGTCTGTTCGTAATGGCGATCACCACGCTGATCACGGTGGGCGTAGCGCTGCTGATCTACCGCTCGCGCTTCGGCCAGCAGGTCCGCGCGGTGATGGCCAACCGCGCGATGGCCGGCGCCGTCGGCATCGATACCGAGAAGGTCGATCGCTACACCTTCGGCCTGGGCTGCGGCATCGCGGGGGTGGCAGGCTCGGCCTTCACCATGATCGGCTCCACGGGGCCGACCTCGGGCCAACTCTACATCGTCGATACCTTCCTGATCGTGGTCTTCGGCGGCGCGGCGTCGCTGCTCGGCACCATCGCCTCGGCCTTCTCGATCTCGCAAACCCAGTCCACGCTCGAATTCTTCCTGTCCGGCTCGATGGCCAAGGTGCTCACCCTGCTCGCGGTGGTCGGCATCCTGATGCTGCGGCCGCAGGGCCTCTTCACCCTCAAGGTCCGGCGCTGAGGTTTTTTGACGATGACCAACCCCGTCCAGGCTCTGACCAAGTCCGTCACCGTGAACGACAACCCGTTCATGAAGCCGATCGAGTGGCTGAGCCTCGCCCTCGTCGCCCTCGTGATCCTCGTCGTTCTGCCGAGTCTGCTCGACGCCTTCCGGCTCAATCTCGTTGGCAAGTACCTCACCTACGCCTTCGTGGCGCTCGGCCTCGTGATCTGCTGGGGCTACGCCGGCATCCTGTCGCTCGGCCAGGGCTGCTTCTTCGGGCTCGGCGGCTACTGCATGGCCATGTATTTGAAGCTGGAGGCGAGCAGCGTCGAAAATACCAAAATCCAGTCGACGCCGGGCATCCCCGATTTCATGGACTGGAACCAGATCACGGAGCTGCCCTGGTTCTGGAAGCCGTTCCAGAGTCTGCCGCTGACGCTGATCCTCGTCGTCGCGGTGCCGGTCCTCTTCGCCTTCGTGATCGCGACTGCGATGTTCCGGCGCCGGGTCGGCGGCACCTACTTCGCCATCATCACCCAGGCCATCGCCGCGATCCTGACCATCCTGATCGTCGGCCAGCAGGGTTATACCGGCGGCATCAACGGCATCACCGACCTGCGCACGCTCCACGGCTGGGACATCCGCACGGACAGCGCCCACACCCTGCTCTACTTCGTCAACGGCGGTCTGCTGGTCGGCTGCGTTCTGATCGCGCAGTATGTGAAGAAGTCGAAGCTCGGGCGCATCCTCGTCGCCATGCGCGACAAAGAGGACCGCGTGCGGTTCTCCGGCTACTCGGTGGCCGGCTTCAAGGTCTTCGCCTTCTGCTTGGCCGCCGCCTTCGCTGCCATCGGCGGGGCGATGTTCACCCTCCAGGTCGGGTTCATGTCGCCCTCGTTCGTGGGCATCGTGCCCTCGATCGAGATGGTGATCTACGCCGCCGTAGGCGGGCGGATGTCGCTGTTCGGCGCGGTCTGGGGCACGCTGCTGGTCAATTGGGCCAAGACCAGTTTTTCGGAATCCTTCCCCGACCTCTGGCTGTTCGGCCTCGGCGCGCTCTTCATCGCCGTTGTGCTCGCCTTCCCGAACGGTCTCGCCGGCATCTGGCGCGAGCACATCGAGCCCCGCCTCACCCGCCGGGTGAAGTCCTTGCGCCCCCCGCCGCCCGTCATCGTCCCCCACGGCGCCCCGGCCGAGTGAGAGATCCATGAACGCCGCGATCCTCCCCGCCTCCCTCATCGGCGCCAACCCGGACGCCCCCGAATACCTGCTCGCGGTGGATGCGCTCACCGTCTCCTTCGACGGCTTCAAGGCGGTCAACGACGTCTCGTTCTACGTCGACCCCAACGAGATCCGGGTGATCATCGGGCCGAACGGCGCCGGCAAGACCACGGTGCTCGACCTGATCTGCGGTCGCACCCGGGCCAGCGCCGGCTCAATCAGGTACAAGGGCCAGGAGCTGACCAAGCTCTCCGAGAGCGCCATCGTCCAGGCCGGCGTCGGGCGCAAGTTCCAGACCCCCTCGATCTACGACGACCTCACGGTGTTCGAGAACCTGGAGATCTCGTTTCCCCGCGGCCGCTCCGTGTTCGGGGCGCTGACCTTCAAGCGCGACGCGCAGGTGCGCGAGCGCATCCACGAGATCGCCGAGACCATCTTCCTCAAGGACCAGTTGCTGGAGCGGGCCGAGTTCCTGAGTCACGGCCAGAAGCAGTGGCTCGAGATCGGCATGCTGCTGATCCAGGACCCCGAGCTGCTGATGCTCGACGAGCCGGTGGCGGGCATGAGCGTGGCTGAGCGCATCAAGACCGCCAAGCTCCTGAACCAGATCATCGTCGGCCGCTCGGTGCTGGTGATCGAGCACGACATGAAGTTCGTCGAGGACATCGCCCACCGTGTCACCGTGCTCCACCAGGGCAAGGTCCTGTCGGAGGGCTCGATGGAGCGGGTCAAGAACGACCCCAAGGTCATCGAAGTCTACTTGGGACATTGAGCATGCTGCAGACCGCGCATTCCCCGACGACCCGGACGCCCCCGCCCGGTGCGATCCCCGGCGCCGCGCCGATCCTGGCGATCGAGAACCTCCACGCCGCCTACGGCCAGAGCGAGGTGCTGCACGGACTGAATTTTTCCGTCGCGCCCGGCGAGATCGTCGCCGTGATGGGCCGCAACGGCATGGGCAAAACCACGCTGATGAAGACTCTGATGGGGATCGTGCCGGTGAAGGCCGGCTCGATCCGCGTGAACGGCACCGAGATCTCCGAGATGAAGAGCCATACGCGGGTGGCACGAGGCCTCGCCTACGTTCCGCAGGGCCGGATGATCTTCTCCACGATGACGGTACAGGAGAACATTGAGACGGGGCTCACCGTCACCGGCGCCCGCAAAGTGCCGGTGGACCTCTACGAGATGTTCCCGGTGCTGCTTGAAATGAAGGGCCGGCGCGGGGGTAACCTGTCTGGCGGCCAGCAGCAGCAGCTCGCCATCGCCCGCGCGCTCGCGAGCCGGCCGAAGGTGCTGCTGCTCGACGAGCCCACCGAGGGCATCCAGCCCTCCATCATCCGCGAGATGGGGCGGACGCTCAAGACAATCCGTGACGCGCGCGGTCTGTCGATCGTGGTCTCCGAGCAGGTACTGAGCTTCGCCCTCGACGTCGCCGACCGGGTGCTCGTGATGGAGAACGGCGAGATCGTCCACGAGTCGCTGCGCGCCGACATCGACGAGGCGCAGGTCGCCCGCTTCCTCTCGGTCTGATCGCACCGGCGATCATCGACCGCGGCGGAGATCAGGTTTCGCGCGCAGCCGGACAGCACCGGTCGCGCGATCGGGGACGCATGTCCCGTCATCCAGGGAAGGGAACACGGAAAACCATGCCCGAGACGCTGATCAAGGTCGATCTCACCCAATCGGCCTACGACAACGACAGGGTGCACAACCGCTGGCACCCGGACATCCCGATGGTCGCCACGGTGAAGCCCGGCGACGACTTCATCGTCGAGACCTACGACTGGACCGGCGGGTTCATCAAGAACGACGATTCCGCCGACGACGTGCGCGACATCGACCTGTCGATCGTCCACTTCCTGTCCGGCCCGATCGGCGTCGAGGGCGCCGAGCCCGGCGACCTGCTGGTGGTCGATCTCCTCGACATCGGCGCCAAGCCCGAATCGCAGTGGGGCTTCAACGGCTTCTTCTCGAAGAAGAACGGCGGCGGCTTCCTCGACGAGCACTTCCCCCAGGCCCAGAAGTCGATCTGGGATTTCGAGGGCCTGTTCACGAAGTCGCGCCACATTCCCGGCGTGCGCTTCCCCGGCCTGATCCATCCGGGTCTGATCGGCTGCCTGCCCGACCCGAAGATGTTGGAGACCTGGAATACCCGCGAGAAGGCCCTGTTCGACACTGATCCGGGCCGGGTGCCGGCGCTGGCCACACTCCCCTTCGGCCCGACCGCGCATATGGGCCGGTTGAAGGGCGAGGCGAAGGAGAGCGCCGCGGCCATCGGCGCCCGCACGGTGCCGGGGCGCGAGCACGGCGGCAATTGCGACATCAAGGATCTCTCGCGCGGCTCGAAGATCTACTTCCCGG
>Ga0182229_1000286_pt1 | contig 13147 bp, 14 predicted proteins | sample G6R1MG_32_FD_129663 | JGI IMG/M metagenome (GOLD analysis project Ga0182229, IMG submission 129663) | Miscanthus phyllosphere microbial communities from Michigan, USA - G6R4_MAIN_07NOV2016_LD1 MG | ecosystem: Host-associated > Plants > Phyllosphere > Phylloplane/Leaf | place: USA: Michigan...
ATTCGAGCCGGATCGGGATGCCGAACCGGTCGCGCAGCGGCGTGGTGAGCAGGCCGGCGCGGGTCGTCGCCCCCACGAGGGTGAATTTCGGCAGCTCGATCTTCACGGAGCGGGCGGCAGGGCCTTCGCCGATGATGAGGTCGAGCTGGTAATCCTCCATCGCGGGATAGAGGATTTCCTCCACCGCCGGGTTCAGGCGGTGGATCTCATCGATGAAGAGCACATCGCGCTCTTCGAGGTTGGTCAGCTGCGCGGCGAGGTCGCCGGCCTTGGCGATCACCGGCCCGGAGGTCGAGCGGAAGTTCACCCCGAGTTCGCGGGCCACGATCTGCGCCAGCGTGGTCTTGCCCAGCCCCGGCGGGCCGACGAACAGAACGTGGTCGAGGGCTTGGCCCGTCTTGCGCGCGGCCTCGATGAAGATCTGCATGTTCGCCCGCGCCGCCCGCTGCCCGATGAACTCGGACAGGTTCAGCGGACGGATGGACTGATCCGCATCCTCTCCGCGCTTCTCGGCCGAGAGGAGGGGATTCGTCGGGGGTTTGGGCTTGGTCATGAACCTTTCGGCGCCTGCGCGTCCGGGACCGCCCCTCCTACCGTGTGGAGTGGGGGAAGTCTAAGCGTGAGGGCATGTCGCCTCTGGCGCGAATCGTCGTGAAGCTGCAACCTTGGCAATGCAACCAAATCCGGCCGGTCAGCGCTTTACGGGTGCGCCCCCGCCGGATCTCTGCACCAGTCCAGGACCATCATGTTGCGATCGCTTTGCCTCGGCGCCGTCTGCGCCGGCCTTGGGTTGGCTTCTGCGCAGGCCCGTTCGACCCGCCCCTTGGAAACGGAGCAGCCCGCCGCCCAGGCGGAGGCGACCGTCCGCCCGGTCTCGGCGATGGTGACGGAGAGCCAGCCGGTCTGCACGCACACCCGCCGCCGCCTCTGGCTCGAAGGCGAGGGCTGGGTCGTCCGCAAGATCGCGACCTGCCGTTAGGCGGGGTTAACGGGCGTTTACGCAGTCCGCGCGGCTGGCGGGGCCGCCGCGCCCGGAACGACATCGGTGATGACCCGTTCCCGGTTCGAGACCGGCCGACACCGGAGCCCTTCATGCGTACGCGTACACTGACCCTCTTCGCCGTCCTGGCGACTCTGCCCCTCGCGCTGCCCGCCGCAGCGGAAGGGTATCGATCCTACGGCTATTACGGCACCGGCATCCCCCGTGTTGCCTATGGAAGGGGCTTTGCAGAGCCCTTCGTGGCCGGCGATTATATCGGGGCGCCCTTCACCCAGGTACCGAGCCCGAACCGGATCGTCCCGGCCCCGTGGAGCTACGGCACCTATGGCGTGCCGACCGTATCCGGCATCGCGGCCCCGCCGACCGGGGCGCCGACCCTCACGGTCATCCATGCCCCCGGCGCGCGGAAGACGGCGCGCCGCGAGGGTGATGCCGGCGACGTGCGGGTCGTGAACGTCAACGTTCCCCGTCGCTGACCGTCTCGTACCAGCCGGCATAGGGCGTGTTGCGCGCCATGTGCCGGTTGAGGTCGGGCGATCCGTCCTGCCACCAGACCGGCCCGCGCTCGCCGAGGGCGACCTTCGCCACATCGACCGCCGCGCGCGCCGCCTTCATGGATGCCGCATCGCCGCTGCGCTTGGCCTGGGCCACCGCCCGCCGTGCGTCCATCAGGGCGGACACGAAAGCTTTACGCCGCCCTACCGGCAGCGACGGATCAGCGCACCTCCACAGCCTTCCGCGTACGACGAAGTAGCGTCCATCGGGCGTAATCGGCGGCGGGGCCTTCGCCGTTGGCGCGGACTTAAGCTTTTTCCTTTCACGGTGCCCGGAAGGTGAACCGGGACCGCCATGCAGATCGTCGTCGTCGATTCGAGCCAGGTCGTCCTGCGGGTGATCGGCTCGTTGCTCGAAGCGCGCGGGCATACCGTTCACGAATTCACCGAATCCGACGCAGCCCTGGCCTTCCTCACGGACGTGCCGGAGGTGCGGGTGCTCATCACCAGCCTCGAAGTCCGGCCCATGAACGGGCTCGAACTCTGCTGGGCGGTGCGGCTCCTCGCCGAGGACAGGCGGCCCCTGCACATCATCACGATGTCCTCCGCGAACAGCGTCCACAACCTCGCCGAGGCGCTGGATAGCGGCGCCGACGACTTCATCGAGAAGCCCCCGCGCGCCGAGGAGTTGCATGCGCGGCTGCGCGCCGCCGAGCGCATGGCCAAGCTCCAGGAAGAGCTGATCCGCCTCGCCGAGACGGACGGGCTCACGGGCCTGCTCAACCGGCGCACCTTCCGCGAGCGCATCGACAACACCATCGCGCGCGGCATCACGGGGCGGCCGCCCTCGCTGATCGTGGTCGATATCGATCATTTCAAGCGCATCAACGACGTGCACGGCCACGATGTCGGCGACGAGGCGATCCGCGCCGTGGCGGGTCTCCTCAACGAGAGCGGCATCGTCGGCCGACTCGGCGGCGAGGAATTCGGCATCTTCCTGCCCGAGCGCGACCTCGACTCGGCGCTCTTCCACGCCGAGGGCCTGCGGGTGCGCGTCCGCGCGCTGCGCATCGCCTGCGGTGATGGGACGATCGGCCTGACCTGCAGCTTCGGCGTCTCCACCTGGGCCGAGGCCGACACCGTCCCGGCCCTCATCAAGCGGGCGGATGTCGCGCTCTACGAAGCCAAGGCCGCCGGCCGGAATCGCGTGATGACCGAGACGCGCCGGAATGGCTTGGTGCCGATGTCCCGTCCGAACGTCTCGTAACGGCGCGTCGAAATCATTACAATTTTACGCAATCTCTTTTTCGAACACCGCGCCAGGCCAGTTCGCGGAAAACTGGCCCTGGATGTGCGCAGTAATCCTTAATTTCGGCGGTTTGGGGGTGGAACGGATCTTGGAGCTACTTCGGATGACTTGGCCGGAATGTCCCGGTCAGGGAATACGGGGTGCGATAACCATGACCACGCCGATTGGCGTCCTTATCTTGGATGAACCCGAGGACCTGAGCGCCACGGTGCGCGCCAGCCTCGAACACATGCCGGAATTCTCGACCATCGGGGAGGAAGACCTCGCCCATGACGGCGGGCCGGCCGTCGCCCTCGTGTTCCTCGACGAGGCCCGCTTGGCGGATGGCGTCGCGCGCATCAGCGGCCTCAAGGAGCGTCAGCCGAGCCTGCGCGTGCTCGTGTCGTTCAAGGCGCTCACCGCCGACGACCTGCGGGCCGTGCTCGCGGTGGGCGCGGATGCGTTCGTGGCGCGCTCCAAGTCGCCGCGCGATCTCGGCGCCGCCATCGTTGCGCTGGCGGAAGGCGCCGATTGCCTCGTGCGGATGGAGCCGGTTCCGGCGGCCGAGGTGATGGACGGGCAGGGCCTGACGCCCCGCGAGGCGGAAGTGCTGCGCTTCCTCAGCGCCGGCTTCAGCAACAAGGAAGTCGCCCGCCGCCTCGCCCTCAGCGTGCGCACGGTGGAGACGCACCGCCTCAACCTCCGGCGCAAGACGCAGACCGGCCGGCTGAAGGATCTCGTCTCCCTCGCGCGCCAGCTCGGCCTGTCGCCCGTGGTCGATGCGGAGCCCGTCCGCCGCAGCGCCGAGCCGCGCCAGGGCTCGCAGGAGGATCACTCCTCCCGCCACTGACATGCGTTCAGGCGGCCTTGGCCGCCGAACGCCGTCTCTGCTTGGTCTTGAGCTCCTTGCGGACACGGGCCAGACGCGATTGCAGCAGGCCGAGCACGGCCGCTTCCTCCGCGCGGAGCTTGCCGGGATCCTCGGTGAGTTCGGATTGGACCGCGCCGCTCATCTGATCGAGCAGCGCCCCTTCGAGGTAGCAATCCAGCACCTCGGGATGGATGTAGCACTTCCGGCAGATGGTCGGGGTGTTGCCGAGGCGTTGGGCGACGTCCTCGATCGCTTGGCGCACGTTGCGCTTGGCGCCGGCCTCGCTGTCGAACGCCTCGAAGGCGCGCAGCGCGAGGGCGGCCAGCACCGTGCCGGCCCAGGTGCGGAAGTCCTTGGCGGTGTAATCCTCCCCGGTGATCTCGCGGAGGTAGGCGTTCACGTCTGACGAGGTGACGTCGCGCTGGATGCCGTCCTCATCGATGTACTGGAACAATTCCTGGCCGGGCAGGTCCTGGCAGGCCTTCACGATGCGCGCGACGCGCTTGTCCTTGAGCGAGACGTTCCATTCCTTGCCGCTCTTGCCCATGAAGCGGAAGCTCAGTTCCGCGCCTGCGATCTTCACATGCGGGTCGCGGAGCGTCGTCAGGCCGTAGCTGCGGTTGGTGCGGGCGTAGTCGTCGTTGCCGACGCGGATCAGCGTCGTCTCCAACAGGTGGACGACGGTGGCGAGCACCTTCTCGCGCGGCAGGCCCCTGCGCCGCATGTCGGCGTCGATCCGCTCGCGGACCTTGGGCAGGGCGTCGGCGAAGCTCATGATGCGCGAAAACTTGTCGGCCTCGCGCGCCTGCCGAAAATCCGGGTGGTAGCGGTACTGCTTCCGGCCCTTGGCATCCCGGCCGGTGGCCTGGATATGGCCGTTGCGGCGCGGGCAGATCCACACATCGACATAGGCCGGCGGGATGGCGAGCTTCTTGATGCGCTCCAGCGTCGCCCCGTCGCGCACGGGCGATCCCTTGGGGTCGCGGTAGCTGAAACCCTTGCCGCTGCGGCGGCGGGTGAGGCCGGGGCGGCTGTCGTCCATGTAGACGAGCCCAGCTTCCTCGGCGGCGTGTTTCAGGTCGCCGCCGCGCTCGGCCAATTCCACCGCGGCCATGGTGAAAACCCTCCCGTACCGGGCCGGACTTTCCGGCTTCCGACAACTTGGATGCCGAAGCCGCGTTCCGGGTGCGACTTCCGTTTCAGGCCCAGGCGGTGCAGGACCGGGCGATGGAGAACACCGACTCGCCGCGCCGCCTCGTCTTTATCGCCACCGAGGATTGGTTCTTCGCCTCGCACTTCCTGCCGATGGCGCGGGCGGCGGTGGCGATGGGCCTCCAGGTGTCGGTCGTGGCGCGGGTGCGCGAGCACGCCGACATCATCGCCGCGACGGGCGCCCGCGTCGTGCCGTTCGAGGCCGAGCGGTCGAGCCTCAATCCGATGGCGGCCGGCTATGCGGCGGGGCAGCTCGCCGCGATCCTGAAGGCGCTCAAGCCGGACATCGTCCATTGCATCGCCCTCCGCTCGATCCTCGTCGGGGGCACGGCGGCGGCGATGGCGGGGGTATCCGGGCGGGTCTTCGCCGTCACCGGCCTCGGGCTGATCGGCGCCCGCGAGGACCGCATCGGCCGCACCGGGCGCCTCGCCCTGCGGGCGCTGATCCGGGGACCGCTCGCCTCCCGTCGCACGCGCTTCCTGTTCGAGAACCCGGACGATGCCCTGGCGCTCGGCCTCGACCCGTCCGACCGCACGGTGACGGTGGTGGGCGGCGCGGGCATCGACCCCGCCCTCTACGCGCCGACGCCCCTGCCGCCGCTCCCGCCCCTGCGGGTGGCCCTCGTGGCCCGGATGCTCTGGTCGAAGGGCGTGGATATCGCCGTCGAGGCCGTCCGCCTCGCGCGGCAGGGCGGCGCGCCGGTCGAACTCTCGCTCTACGGCGCGCCCGATCCCGGCAACCGCCGGGCGATCCCCGAGGCGACGCTCCAATCCTGGAATGGAGAGGGGATCAAGTGGCACGGGGCGACGCGCGACGTGGCCTCGGTCTGGGCCGCGCATCACGTCGCCTGCCTGCCCTCGCGGGGCGGTGAGGGCCTGCCGCGCAGCCTCCTCGAAGCCGCCGCCGCGGGACGCGCCTGCGTGACCACCGACGTGCCGGGCTGCCGCGCCCTGGTGCGCGACGGCGTCGAGGGGCTGATCGTCCCGCCGGGCGATGCGGCGGCGCTCGCTGCGGCTTTGTCCCGCCTCGCCGCCGACCCCGCCCTTGTCGCCCGGATGGGCGAGGGCGCCCACGCGCGAATCGAGACCGGCGGCTTCACCGAGGCGGCCGTGACGGACGCCACCTGCCGCCTCTGGCGCGACCTTCTGGACACGTGACCATGCGCCCGCCCGACGATCCCGAAGGCTTCATCCGAACCAACACGCGCCTGCTCCCAGTACCGCACGCGCCGGAGATCCGCCTGCACGTCGCCGATGAGGCGACCGCGCTGTGGCAGCGCACGGAGGACGAGCTTCAGGAGATCGGCCTGCCGCCGCCCTTCTGGGCCTTCGCCTGGGCGGGCGGGCAGGCCCTGGCCCGCTACCTCCTCGACAACCCCGCCCTCGTGGCCGGCAAGCGGGTGGTGGACTTCGCCTCCGGCTCCGGCCTCTGCGCCATCGCGGCCTGCATGGCCGGCGCCGACCACGTGACCGCGAGCGACCTCGACGGCTTCGCCGTCGCGGCGATCCGCCTCAATGCGGCACAGAACGGTGTCTCCGAACGGATCGCGCCGACGCAGGCCAACCTGATCGGCGCCCCCTTCGACGCCGACATCGTCCTCGCGGCGGATGTCTTCTACGAGCGCGACCTCGCCGCGATGGTCACGGACTGGCTCACCGGCCTGCAGCGCGAGGGGCCCACGGTGCTGATCGGCGATCCCGGCCGCACCTATCTGCCGAAGGACAGGCTCACCTGTCTGGCCACCTATACGGTGCCGGTGATGCGCAGCCTGGAGGATGCCGAGGTGAAGCGCAGCCACGTCTGGCGGCTGAACGACTGAGCGGAGACGCTTCGCAACCCGAAGCCGCTACACTACTTGTCTGGTGGGCGGCCCGTTCCTTGCGCCACCGGCCCCACCTGATTCAAAGGTGTACCATCGTGACACTCACGCCGCGCGTTCCCCGCGTCGTCGCCTTCGCCGCCAGCGCCAAGCGCCCGGCCCGGACACGCTTCCTCGTCGAGGCGGTGGCGGCCGAACTCTTCCGCCTGCGCCGGATCGACCTGCGGGTCTACGATCTCCTCGACGCCGGCCCCGGCCTCGGCGCGACCCAGCGCTCGGACCTGACTCTGCCCGCCGCGCGGATGATCGACGCCATTGAATCGGCGGACGCCCTCATCCTCGGCACGCCGGTCTACCAGGGCGGCTATGCGGGCCTTTTCAAGCACGTCTTCGATTTCATCGACCCGGCGAAGCTCGCCGGTCGCCCGGTGGTGCTGACCGCCACCGGCGGCGGGCTGCGCCACGCGCTGGTCGTCGAGAATGCGATGCGGCCGCTCTTCGGCTTCTTCGCCGCGCATGTGGCGCCGACTTCGGTCTATGCCGGGCCGGACTGCATCACCCATGAGACCGTGACCGATCCGGCCATCGCCAAGCGGATCACGGCGGCGGCGAGCGAACTCTCGGCGCTCATCGATGTCGCCCGCGCGGCCGAGGCCGCGACAACGGCGCGACACACGTTCGAAACCTCCGCAGGTTAGAACCGCTCGACACGCTGTTACGCTCGGTGCCACCCTTCGGCCGCCGCCGCGTCGCGGCGAGCGATCGTCCGGAGGGTGCATGTCTGGTTCCTCGATTCCGTCGCGGCAGGGCGGCGGCCCCGTCCTTCCGGCGACCTACACAACCGCCTCCGGCATTCCCCGCTACAACCCGCTCTCCCAGGCGCTGCACTGGCTGACGGTCGTCCTGTTCCTCGCCATCCTGCCCCTCGCCTGGGTCGCCCTGGCGCTCCCGAACGGCGAGTCGAAGGGCACGATGTTCGTGCTCCACAAGTCGACGGGCCTGACGATCCTCGCGGTGGTGGTGATCCGCATCGTGTGGCGGATGATCAGCCCGGCGCCGGCCGATCCCAAGACGCCGAAGGGTCTCGAACTCATCGCCCGGGTCAACCACTGGCTGCTCTACGCGATCTTCCTGATCATGCCGGTGAGCGGCTACCTGCTTAGCGCCTTCTCCGGCCGCTCGACCCCGTATTTCTGGCTCTTCACCATCCCCGGGCTGGAGAAGAACGAGGCTCTGCACAACGCCTTCGAGGCGGTGCACGTCTTCGGCCAGTTCGCCGTGTATCTCCTCGTCGCCCTGCACATCGCCGGCACGGCGTGGCACCTCGTGATCCGCCGCGACGGCCTGCTGGAGCGGATGCTGCCGGTGCAGGACGGGCGCGGCAGCCGCTGAGCCCTACGGCGTCACCTTGCGCAGGACCAGGGTGACGCCCGTTTCGGGATCGCGCCGCCAGCCGCCATCCCCGTTCGGGACGAGATCGATCGTGTGGCCGCGCTTGGCCACCATCGTCATCCGGCCGTTGGCGAAGCGCCACGTCACGGGATCGAAGACCTCCATCCCGTCGTCGCGGCACCCCGGCAGGAGCTTCACCGTGCCGTCCGCCGCGAGGCCGAGGCGGCAGGTGCCCTGCTGGCGCAGCCGGTCGAGGCGGTAGGTCCCGGCCTGCTGCGACAACGCCGGAATGGGGGCGGGCGCCGCCGCTGCCGTGGTGGGCTCCCCCAGGGACGGCACGACGGCCGGCATCGCCACCGTGTCTGCCGGCGGCGGCTCGGCGCCGGGCGGGCGCATCCCCGCCGTGTCGAGGGGCACGAGGCTGTAGGTCTCGCCGTTCTCCGTGGCGGCATAGCTGCGGCGGTCCTGGCGGCGCTTGAACGGCAGCACCGGGCGGACATTGGCGTCCACCAGCCGCACCGCATCCTCGGAGTAGAGCCAGCCGGCCACATTGGCCATGAAGGGCAGCGACCGGCGGCATCCGGCGGGGAAATTCACCTTCTGTCCGGCCGGGCCCCTGTCCGGCAGCAGCGTCATCACGCAGCGGCGGTTTGTGCCGTCGCGTGACAGGTCCCAGGTGCCGGGCACCTCCGCGACCTTGGTCGGCAGCGTGTCCTCAGGGAAGGCCGGTGTCATCGGGACGGCGGCGGGCGTCGGCGGGGCCGGCGGCGGCGTGAGGGTGTTCTCCGGCGGCTGCGAGCCGAGGGAGAAGCCCAGCGCGGGGGACATCGCATCCTGCTGCGCGAACGCCGCGACCGGCGCGAGCGCCAGGGCCGCCGCGAGGACGAGGGGGGTGGTGCGCGTCACGCCTTCGGGCTCCAGGGCGTCTCGGCGACGGGGGTGATCGGCCCGCGCCCCTCGAACCACGACAGCACGTTGTCCACGACGAGCTGTGCCATGGCGGTGCGGGTGTGCTCCGAGGCCGAGCCGACATGCGGCAGCAGCACGGTGTTCTCCAGCGCCATCAGCTCGGAGGGGACATGCGGCTCCTTCTCGAACACGTCGAGCCCGGCTCCGTGGATCGTGCCGGCCTTCAGCGCCGCGATCAGCGCATTCTCATCGACCACGCTGCCGCGCGCCACGTTGACGAGGATGCCCTCCGGCCCGAGGGCCTGAAGCACCTCGGCATCCACGAGGTTCTTCGTCTCGGCGCCGCCGGGCGCCACGACGATCAGCACATGCACCGCCTTGGCGAGGCCGACGGGGCTGTCGTGATAGGCGTAGGCCACGCCCTCCTGCCGGTTGCGGCCGTAATAGGCGATCTCGACCTCGAAGCCTTCGAGCCGCTTGGCGATGGCGCGCCCGATCCGCCCCAGCCCGAGGATGCCGACCCGCCGCCCGCGCAGGGAGGCGGTGAGCGGGAAAGGCGCCTTGGGCCAATGGCCCTCGCGCAGGTAACGGTCGGCTTGGGGCAGACGGCGGATCGTCGCCAGGACGAGGCCGATGGCGAGGTCCGCGACTTCGTCGGTCAGCACGTCGGGGGTGTTGGTCACGACGATGTTCCGCTGCGCGGCGGCCGTCGCATCGACCGCATCGTAACCCACGCCGAAATTCGCGATGAGTTCGAGGGCGGGGAGCCGGTCCATCAGCGCGCCGTCCACGCCGCCGCCGACGCACAGGCCCCGGATGCGCGGCCCGACCTCGCGCAGCAGCGCCTCGGGATCGGCCGCGCCGTCGAGGCGGTGGACCGTGAAGCGGCTGTCGAGGGTGCTCTCGACCAGCGGATGCATCCTGCGCAGGAGCAGGATCTCGGCGGGCTCGGCTCCGGGCATCGTGGCTGGCCTCGTGTCGGAAAAAGGCGGGGAGGAGAGCGGTGCGACCGAGGACATACGCTGTTGTGTCGGGCTTCCGCTAGAACCGGCATGCGCCGCCTCTTCCGAAAACGCCCGCCGATCCTTACTAAGGAGCTTCGGACAGGAGCGACAGCGCCGCCGAGGCCATTCCCGAAGACAGCAAGACCATGACCAGCCCTCGCACCCTCTACGACAAGATCTGGGACGACCACGTCGTCGATGTCCAGCCGGACGGCACCAGCCTCCTCTACATCGACCGTCACCTCGTACACGAAGTGACGAGCCCCCAGGCGTTTGAGGGGCTTCGCGTCGCCGGCCGCAAGGTCCGCGCGCCGGGCAAGACGCTCGCGGTCGTGGATCACAACGTGCAGACCTCGGACCGCACGAAGGGCATCGACGATCCGGACAGCCGCATCCAGCTGGAGGCGCTGGCCGAGAACGTGCGCGACTTCGGCATCGAGTTCTACGATGCCCTCGACCGCCGCCAGGGCATCGTCCACATCATCGGGCCGGAGCAGGGCTTCACCCTGCCGGGCCAGACCATCGTCTGCGGCGATTCCCACACCTCGACGCACGGCGCCTTCGGCGCGCTGGCCCACGGCATCGGCACCTCGGAGGTCGAGCATGTGCTCGCCACGCAGACGCTGGTGCAGAAGAAGGCCAAGAACATGCGGATCACCGTCGACGGCAAGCTGCCGGCGGGGGTGACGGCCAAAGACATCATCCTGGCGATCATCGGCGAGATCGGCACGGCCGGCGGTACCGGCCATGTGATGGAATATGCCGGCGAGGCGATCCGCGCCCTCTCGATGGAGGGCCGGATGACCATCTGCAACATGTCGATCGAGGGCGGCGCCCGCGCCGGCATGGTCGCCCCCGACGAGATCACCTTCGCCTACGTGAAGGACCGGCCGAAGTCGCCGAAGGGCGAGGCCTACGACCGCGCGCGGGCCTATTGGGAAAGCCTCGTGACCGACGAGGGCGCCCATTTCGACCGCGAGGTGCGCCTCGACGCGGCCAACCTGCCGCCGCTGGTGAGCTGGGGCACGAGCCCCGAGGACGTGATCTCGATCCAGGGCCTGATCCCGGATCCGGCCGCGATCGCCGACGAGAACAAGCGGCAATCCAAGGAGAAGGCGCTGGCCTATATGGGCCTGACGCCGGGCACCCGGATCACCGACATCGCCCTCGACCGCGTGTTCATCGGCTCCTGCACCAACGGGCGGATCGAGGATCTGCGCGAGGTCGCGCGGGTGGTGGGCGAGCGCAAGGTCCACCAGAACGTCTCGGCGATGATCGTGCCGGGCTCGGGCCTCGTGAAGGCGCAGGCGGAGGCCGAGGGTCTCGACAAGATCCTGAAGGCGGCGGGCTTCGACTGGCGTGAGCCGGGCTGCTCGATGTGCCTGGGCATGAACCCGGACAAGCTGCGGCCGGGCGAGCGCTGCGCCTCGACCTCGAACCGCAACTTCGAGGGCCGCCAGGGTCCGCGCGGCCGTACGCATCTCGTCTCCCCCGCGATGGCGGCGGCGGCGGCGGTGGCGGGCCGTTTCGTGGATATCCGCGAGTGGCCGAACGCCTGAGCCCAAGAAAATGGCGGCGCGGCGGAATCGCGATTGACGCAGGCCCCTGCGCCGCCTAAACGAACCCCGTCGCCGGCCAAGGCCGACGGCGAGCCCAGGTGGCGGAATTGGTAGACGCGCTGGTTTCAGGTACCAGTCTCGCAAGAGGTGAAGGTTCGAGTCCTTTCCTGGGCACCATCAGTGGCCTAAAGCGCTGATCCGCAGAAGATCCCCTACAAAACTGAGTCGATCACGACCGAACCGGTTCAGAGCTTGAACGCACTGAACCGGCCGAGCCATGTCCGCATCCGGCGGTCAAGCTCCGGGCGGGTCCGCAGGTGCCCGACGAGGAGGGCGCGGGCGGCGGGTGCGAGACCGCGCCAGCTCAGGGGCCGAACGAAGTCTACGAGCGGGAGCGTCTCGCAGCCGAAGCGGCGCTTGTAGTCGTAATTGCCGATGCTGAAATCGAAGGTGCGGACGCCCTCTGCGTGCAGGGCCGCCATGGTCCGCTCGATAATCAGACGGCCCGGCGAGCAATTCGCCCAACGGCCACCCGTCTGGCCGATGCGGATCATGATGTAGCGGTCGCCCTGGCGCAGTCCGAGAAGACCCGCCACCACCTCCTGTTCGGCGCCGTCATCCGCCATCAACGCCGTCAGGACGGCGCTTCCGTCGGCGAGCGCCCGTTCCACCAGACGGCGGTAGAACGCGGCGACGTCGGGCTCGTTGAGGAAGTAGTCCGTCCCCAGCGACGCCATCCGCGTTTCCTGGCGCCGGTCGATCGCCGCCAGCAATCGCTGCGCGTGGTCAGGCTCCGTCACACGCACGAAGGCCGCGCCGGGATTCTTGGCGAAAACCCGCCAGCTGCGCTCCAGCTCCTTGCGCACGGTCTTCTCGAGGCCCGACCGCCGCCACCCGTCGTAATCGCCGTCGATCCGGATGACGTTGCCGTTCAGGGCGCAGGCGACGGCGCCCGGCAGCAGGGTGAGCGGGTTCGGCCGCTGGCGCTGGTCGGCCTCCATCTTGGCGAGGCGGATCAGGTCGGCGCGCGGCAGGGCGCGGCGGACGGCGCGCCACAGCCGGATCGCCTCGGCCCGCCCGCGCGGCGCGGCTGGTCCCAAGATCGGGGCGTTGTAGTCGGTGAGATTGAGATCGGCGAACTCGATCACTCGCAACGAAGCGATCCGCCGCAGCACCAGGGGGAGCACCATGGCGAGATCGCCGGTCCGCCCATCGCGGATCGTCACGATGAGCGTCGTGACGTCGTCCCGGTCCGCCAGGGTTTCGTACCAGCTGTCGAGCCACGTCGCCGTCTGGAAGATCGTCGGCGAAAAGCCGCCACGGAACGCCGACTCGCCGGCCTGCCGTGCGACCTCGACCCGGTACTCGACCGGGGTCGCAGGCTGCCCGGCAAGACCGTGCGCGGGGGACTGACCGAGCTCGCGATCCAGAACGGTCACGCCGCCGCCTGGGCGTCGATGATCTGTCCGGGATTCGCGCCGTCGAGCCGGAAATCGACCACCCGTCGGGCATGGCGCTCGCGCTTGACCCAGCGGCTGTTGCGCAAAGCCTTCTGCAGGACGGCCTTCGACCAGTAGGACGGCCCGGAGATCGAACGG
>Ga0182229_1000287_pt1 | contig 13137 bp, 15 predicted proteins | sample G6R1MG_32_FD_129663 | JGI IMG/M metagenome (GOLD analysis project Ga0182229, IMG submission 129663) | Miscanthus phyllosphere microbial communities from Michigan, USA - G6R4_MAIN_07NOV2016_LD1 MG | ecosystem: Host-associated > Plants > Phyllosphere > Phylloplane/Leaf | place: USA: Michigan...
GGGCCGGCCCGGGCCGGCCCGTGAGGTCGAGGAAACCGCGCGCGTGCTGCCAGAGGTCGATGCGGCGCAGGCCCCGTTCCGCCCGGATCCGCTCCAGCGCGTCGGCGAAGGGTCCGTCGAGGGGCAGGTAGGGCAGCATCAGCCGCGGCGGCAGACCGAGACGCCGGGGCGCGTCGAGCAGGGCGCGCAGGGCGCGCTCCGACTCGACGGCGGCGATCAGCGGCGCGCCGAAGATGCCGAAGCCGTGGCTCCAGCCGGCCAGGACCGGAAGACCCAGGATCCGCCGGCGCCGGACCCGGCATGGCCACAGGGCGAGCAGGCGCGCGCCCGGCTCCTCCGGGATACGATCGAAGACGGTCAGCAGTTGCACGCCGTCACCGAACGCGCCCGCTGCCGCGAAGACGAAATCCGGCTCGTAGAAGAGATTGTCGACGAGCGCTGCTCGGCTCAGCGCGCGCCAGGCCGGTACCCAGGCAGCGTTCCGGTCGATCGGCCGCAGGGCGCAAACCCAACCCCCTGGGAGGACTGCCGTCGGAAGGGATGCGTGTGTCAGGTCGATCTCTCCGGCGGCGGTGAGACGGGCGCGATACGGCCGAGCCGGGAACCCGCTCTAGCACGAGAGTGGTGCCGGGCGAGGCGGCCCGACACGTCCCGCATTGACTTCCTCACGATCCCGGCTCATATCGAAGCCGCAGCGTCAGCGGCCGTATGGATCCGCTTGAGAGGGCTGCGTGACGACCTGCGATCTCCGCGTCAGACGCGAGACTCGGGTCGGCCCCTCTCTTCAACGTGCATGCACCCTGACAGCCCCATCACGCGGGCGGTCTCCCAAGCCCACGGACCTCCGACGATCCTCGCGCCGCATGGCGTTCGAGGGGTGGTCCCGCTGCCTTGAAAGTTCCTCCTTGACCCAGTTTTCCGATTTCGGCCTCGCCGCGCCCCTGCTCAAGGCGCTGCAGGAGGCCGGTTACACCTCGCCGACCCCGATCCAGACCCAGGCCCTGCGCCCGGCGATGGAGGGCCGCGACCTCTGCGGCATCGCGCAGACCGGCACCGGCAAGACCGCGGCCTTCGCGCTCCCGATCCTGCACCGCCTCAGCCTCGACGACCGCCGCGCCCCGCGCCGCGGCTGCCGGGTGCTGGTGCTTTCGCCCACCCGCGAACTCGCCAACCAGATCGCCGAGAGCTTCTCGGACTACGGCCGGCACCTGCCGTTCACCAACACCGTGGTGTTCGGCGGCGTCACCATCGGCCGCCAGGAGCGGGCGCTGGCGCCGGGCGTCGACATCCTCGTCGCCACGCCGGGCCGGCTCATCGACCTCGTCGATCGCCGCTCGCTGACGCTCGAGGGCGTCGAGATCCTCGTCCTCGACGAGGCCGACCAGATGCTCGACCTCGGCTTCATCCATGCGCTCAAGCGCATCGTGAAGATGCTGCCGGCCAAGCGCCAGAGCCTGTTCTTCTCGGCCACTATGCCAAAGAACATCGCAGGCCTTGCCGACCAGTACCTGCGCGATCCCGTGCAGGTCGCCGTCACCCCCGTCGCCACCACCGCCGAGCGCGTGGAGCAGGAGGTGATCTTCGTCCACACGGGCGCCAAGCAGGCGCTTCTCGGACACATCCTGCGCGATCCCAAGATCGAGCGCGTGCTGGTGTTCACCCGCACCAAGCACGGAGCCGACCGCGTGGTCCGCGGCCTGGAGAAGACGGGCACCCCGGCCAGCGCGATCCACGGCAACAAGTCCCAGCCCCAACGCGAGCGGGCGCTCGCGGCCTTCAAGGACGGGAGCTGCCGGGTGCTGGTGGCCACGGACATCGCCGCGCGCGGCATCGACGTGGAGGCGGTGAGCCACGTCATCAACTACGACCTGCCCAACGTCCCCGAGAGCTACGTTCACCGCATCGGCCGCACGGCCCGCGCCGGGGCGAACGGGCTCGCCATTTCGTTCTGCAACGACGAGGAGCGTGCGTTCCTGCGCGACATCGAGCGGACCACCCGGCAGAAGGTGCCTGTCGGCGCCTTCCCCGAGGGCTTCGTGGCCCCGAGCCGCCAGGAGGCCGCCGACACGGCTGCCGAGGAGGCCCGCCGTCCGCCCCGTCCCCCGCAGGGCCGTCCCGGCCAGCGTCAGGGCCGCCCCGGCGGCGGCGGTCGTCCGCCCGAGAACCGCGGAGGCGGACGGCCGCCCCGGTCGGACGCCGCCCCCGGCGGCCGCCCCTCCGAGCCGCGCCGCGGCGACGCCCGTCCTCAGCAATCCGGCAACCGGCCCCGCCCCGCCGCCACTGGCGGCGGCGCCAAGGGCGGTGAGGGCCGGGCCATCGGCTGGCTCGACCGCTCGCCTCGGTCCTGATCGTCGCACGGCGGGAACCTCGCTCCCGCCTCGCGCCGTCGTACGCCGTCCCGGATCACCGGGGCGGCGTCGTCATGTGTTGCCTCGCTCGTCGCCGACTCCATCTGATCCTCGATCACGGACCGCTGCAGGAGAGGGTGATGCGCTTCGAACTCTACCGGGATGCGGCCGGGGAATGGCGCTGGCGGTTGCGCGTCCAGAACGGTGCCGTCATCGCCGATTCGGGCGAGGGCTACGTCCGCCGCGAGGATTGCGAGCACGCCATCAGCCTCGTGCGCGGCAGCACCGATGCCAAGCTGGTCGACATGACGACCCAGATTGCGTGACGGCCGGCACGAAACGGTTCGGCCGGTTGGTGCGTTTCAGGCGTCCAAGTCGGCTGATCCTCGCCGATCGGGATCGCATCCCAAGGGAGATCTGAACGTGTTGAGAAAATTTCTTCTGGCCGCGCTCCTGGCGCTTGGCTTCGCAGCCTCGGCGCCGCAGGGCGCCTCCGCCGCCCCGGTGGGGCCGGCCCTGGCCCTCCAGAGCGAGGCGGCGCCCGCGACTGTGGAGAAGACCCAGTATTACGGCCGCCGCTTCTACGGCCCGCGTCCGTTCTACCGCCGCCCCTATTACGGCCGGCGCTTCTACGGCCCGCGCCGGTTCTACGGCCGCCGCTTCTTCGGTCCGCGCCGTTTCTACGGCCGCCCGTTCTACGGCCCGCGCCGCTTCTACTGAGCTGTCTTTGCTGCAAGTGGTTTGACCGCTCGCAGCGCCCATTGACGCCCGGGCGCCCTGCGAGGCCCCGGGCGTCGTTCGTTCTCGCATCGATTGTCGGCGCGTCTCCGGCAGCGGGCGCTTCCGCAGCGACGGCGTTCCGGGATAGGCTGCCGGATGACGAGACGGTTCGCGTCAGACGAATCGCTCCGGAGGACGCCCGATGACCCCCACCACGCTGCGGGAGCGCTGCGTCGAGACGCGCCCCGATGAGGTTTGGCAGTGCGTCCCGCTCGACCTCGCGGTCTCGGCGCTGACGATCCTCGTCGCGGCCGGGCTGGTCCTGGCCGGCGTGATGCCGTGACCGGATCGAATGCGTCCGAGGCCTCGCGGGAGGATACGGGAATGGCGGACCATACGGCGGAGGCGGAGCCGAAGGGCGACCTCACGGTGCGGACCATCGCGATGCCCGCCGACACCAACGCCAACGGCGACATCTTCGGTGGCTGGGTGATGTCGCAGATGGATCAGGCCGGCGGGATCGCCGGCGTCGATCGGGCCAGGGGCCGCGTGGTGACGGTGGCCGTCGATGCGATGAGCTTCATCCGCCCGGTGCGCATCGGCGACGTGCTCTGCGTCTATACCCAGGTCGCGAAGGTCGGGCGCACCTCCATGCGGATCGAGGTCGAAGCGTGGGCGCGCCGCTTCCGCACCCAGATCCGCGAGAAGGTCACAGAAGCGACCTTCACCTTTGTATCGATCGATGACCAGGGCCGACCCCGCGCCCTGCCCGAGGGCTGAGGCCGGGTTGCTCGCTCCCGGCCGCCCGCGTAGGCACGGACAAGCCCGTTCCCCACGCGAGACGCCGATGCGATTTACCGGAACCGAGTCCTACGTCGCGACGCCCGACCTCACCGCGGCGGTCAACGCGGCGATCGTGTTGGAGCGGCCCCTGCTGGTGAAGGGCGAGCCCGGCACCGGCAAGACGGTGCTCGCGGAAGAAATCGCCCGCGGGCTCGGTTCGGACCTCATCGTCTGGAACGTCAAGTCCACCACTAAGGCGCAGCAGGGACTCTACGAGTACGACGCGGTCTCGCGCCTGCGCGACTCGCAGCTCGGCGACCCGCGCGTCTCTGAGATCGGCCACTACATCCGGCGCGGCAAGCTCTGGGAGGCGTTCACCGCGCCGGAGCGACCGGTCCTGCTCATCGACGAAGTCGACAAGGCCGACATCGAGTTCCCCAACGACCTCCTGACCGAACTCGACCGGATGGAGTTCCACGTCTACGAGACCGGGCAGACCGTGAAGGCCGACCGCCGTCCCGTGGTGATCATCACCTCGAACAACGAGAAGGAACTGCCGGACGCCTTCCTGCGGCGCTGCTTCTTCCATTACATCAAGTTCCCCGACGCCGAGACGCTGCAACGGATCGTCGAGGTGCACTATCCCGGCATCAAGCATCGCCTGGTCGAGGAGGCGCTCCGGGTCTTCCTCCAGACCCGCGAGGTCCCCGGCCTCAAGAAGAAGCCCTCGACCTCCGAACTGCTCGACTGGCTCAAGCTCCTCGTCTCGGAGGATGTCTCACCCGAAACCCTGCGCGAGCGCGACGAGCGTAAGCTGATCCCGCCGCTGCACGGCGCGCTCCTCAAGAACGAGCAGGACGTGGGGCTGTTCGAGAGGCTGGCCTTCATGATGCGGCGGGAGGGGCGTGGGAGTTGAGGCTGGCAGGCGGGTATGCCGCCGGACTCCCACGGGTGGCGGTACGCGGAGGCGACCGTCCCGGGGGCTGGTCGTTCGTCCACATGACCATAGGTGAGGCGTCGTTGTAGCGAAGCGTATGGAATCCGCCCGGAGATGAAGACGAGAAAACTCGGTCGGACCGGCCTCGACGTCTCGCCGCTCTGCCTCGGCTGCATGACCTACGGCATCCCGGACCGGGGCCCCCATCCGTGGACGCTTGGCGAGGAGGAAAGCCGGCCGCTGATCAAACGGGCACTCGATCTCGGCATCAATTTCCTGGATACCGCGAACTTCTACTCCGACGGCACCTCGGAGGAGATCGTCGGCCGGGCGCTGAGGGATTATGCGATCCGCGACGAGATCGTGCTCGCGACCAAGGTGTACTTTCCCCTGAAGGACCGACCGAACTCCGGCGGCCTTTCACGCAAGGCCATCTTCTCCTCGATCGACGCCAGTCTGCAGCGGCTGGGCACCGACCACGTCGATCTCTACCAGATCCACCGCTGGGACGACGCCACGCCGATCGAGGTGACCCTGGAGGCGCTCCACGACGTCGTCAAGGCGGGCAAGGCGCTCCACATCGGCGCCTCCTCCATGTTCGCGTGGCAGTTCGCCAAGGCGCTCTACACCGCCGACCTCCATGGCTGGACGCGCTTCGCCACCATGCAGAACCACCTCAACCTGCTCTACCGCGAGGAGGAACGCGAGATGCTGCCTCTGTGCGACGATCAGGGCATCGCCGTTCTGCCCTGGAGCCCGCTCGCCCGCGGGCGCCTGACCCGTGATCCAGACGCCACCAGCGCTCGGCAGGAGTCCGACAAGGTCGGCACCGGCCTCTACGCCGCCACCGTACAGGCCGACCGGCGTGTGATTGAGGCCGTGGCCCGGGTGGCGCAGGCCCGCGGCATTTCGCGGGCGCAGGTGGCGCTGGCCTGGGTGATGGGGCAGCCCGGGGTGACCGCTCCGATCATCGGCGCCTCGAAGCCCGGCCACCTCGACGACGCGGTGGCCGCCCTCGACGTCGACCTGACGCCGGAGGAGATCGCATCGCTGGAATCGGCCTACGTGCCGCACGCGGTGGCCGGTCTCGCGTGAGCGGAGAAGCCCTTCCCATGCGCCGATTGATCCTCCTGCGCCACGCCAAGTCCGACTGGCCGGGCAACGTCTCCGACATCGACCGGCCGTTGAATGCACGCGGCGCGGCGGCGGCACCGCGCGTCGGCGCCTATGTTGCGTCCGAGGGCCTGCACCCGGCCCATGTGATGGTCTCGCCCGCCCGGCGCACGGTCATGACCTGGGAGGCGGTACGACCGCATCTGCGGGGACTCGAGGCAGAGATCGTGCCCTCGATCTACGAATCCTCCCGCAACCGCCTGCTCGCCGCCGTACGCTCGGCTCCCGACACAGCGGATTCCCTCCTGCTGATCGGTCACAATCCGGGGCTCCAGGATCTCGCGGAGCATCTGATCGGGGCCGGCTCGCGCCGCGCCCGCATGGCCCTCGCGGAAAAATTTCCGACCGCCGCGCTCGCCGTGATCGACGTCGAGACCAGGAGCTGGTCCGGAATCACACCCGGAGCCGGTCGGTTGGAGCGCTTCGTCACCCCACGCGCCCTCGCCGAAGCGGACGGGGCGCCGAGGGCGGATTGAACCGATCCGGTTCGCCGCCGTTCCTCGAACCCCGATCCCGGCAGCCCCCTCCACGCCGTGCTCCTCGAAGCGCTCCTCGCCCTGACGACGGTGATGCCCCGGATCGATGCCGGGATGCAGGAGGCGCGCATGCGCGTCGCCGCGCTCAGGCTGACGACCCCCTGGCCGTCGGCCGAGGCCGGTCCTCCGGTACCACCCATCTTCCAATTCGGCACACGAGCCGTCTCGAACTGGCGTGAGGAGGCGGGCGCGAGCCTCCTGCCGGCTTCGCTCGCCTTCGTGGCAGAGCACGCCGTGGACGACCCCGCTTTCGTGGCACGCTGCGTCAAGCTCAACAACTACTGGTGCATCAAGCAGGCCGGCTGGGCGGGGGAACTCGGGGGCGACGCCGAGCACCACACCGCCTTCGCCACCGCAGCCGACGGGGCGGATGCGGCGGCCCAGCTCCTGCGCCGCTATTATCGCAACTACGGCCGGCGCACGGCCCTGGCCATTGTGCGGCGCTGGGCTCCGGCCGAGTGCGGTCCGTCGCGCATCGTCTCGGCGCCGCCGCGCGTGGGTTTCAAACCATCGACCGGACTTGCACCGCGCGGCATCGGCACGACGGTCCGTGCCCGTTTCCTGGCGCGCCACGGCCGCGGCGGGATCGCTGGGCCCGGCGGCGGCGCGATGGCCCTGCGCGTGCAGCCCTGGTCGACACGCGCGCGGCTCGCTGGGCATCCGGGCAGGGTGGCCAGGACCGCTGCTCGCCCACGGCCGATGCCCGCGCTCGCTCCGGTGTCCGACATCATCTCGGACCTCCATCCCCCCGCGAAGCCGCAGGTGGTACGCCGCCCGGTCGGCGTTCCCGTGCCCGGCATCACCGTCCGCTCCGCCTCGCACCGATCGACAGTCGGTGCCGCCGATCCCTCGGCCCTGCTGCGCACAGATCGCCTCGCGGCCGAGGCCGCGGCCTTGCCGTCGATCGCCGCCGGTCTGCCGGCCGGCAGCCTGCTCGATCTCAGCGTGCCGGCCCCCTTCTGTGGCAGCGACGAGGCGCGCATCCGCGCCTACGCCGCCCGCATTGCGGCGAGCCTCGGACTCGGCCCCGCCGACGACCTCCGCCTGTTCGAGGCCGACGGATCGCCGACGGCCGGGCTCGCTCCGGTGATGCTGGCGATGTCCTCGGTCGAACTCGGTTCGCTGCGGGCCGCGCCGATCCTCGTCATCGCAGCGATCGCACGGTTGACCGACCGTTTGGCGGCCGCGACGGACTGACCCTGGTCTCAGCGTCGACACCGTCCCGCTGCGCTATGGGCGTGGCCGTCAGCAGCTGCCGATCCCGCTCCCGGTAGGGCCGAAGCAGACACTGTTATGAGTATGCGATTAACAAATCTCGACAAATTTCGGTCCGTGCAGAAAACATCTTTCCAGAAGAGCTAAAACAACCGTTGGAAATATGAACGTTGACCCCGCTCATGGATCGTCTATCAACGGTTGTGTCCTTCCGTCGGCCGTAAATTTCAGTGGCGAGTTTTCGAGCATCCGGCTGTGCGAGGCACGGGGTCATGAATGCCGCATCCACAAGTGCTCAGAGACATGGCCCTCTTCGTCGAGGTGGCCAAGCGCAAGAGCTTCAGTCAGGCGGCCACGGCGCTCGGGATGCCGATCTCGTCACTGTCGCGGCGGATCACCCTGTTCGAGGCGGCGGTCGGCCTACGCCTGCTCGATCGAACCACGCGTAAGCTCGTTCTTACCTCCTACGGCGAGGCCTATCTCGCGCAGGCGACCCGCCTCGTCGAAGAGGCTCAGCGTACGTTCGACGACATGGTGGCCCAGGCGAAAGGCCCCACTGGCTTCCTCAAGATCGCCGCGCCGCCCGATTTCTGGGTGCTCCGGCATCTGTCCGAGGTAATCTCGGAGTTCTCCCGCATTCACGAGCACATCCACGTCCACGTCGACCTGCGGCCCGCGCCCGTGGATCTGGCTGCCGACAGCTACGACCTCGCGATCGCGATCGAGGAACCCAGGGAGACGTCGCTGATCGTGCGCCGGGTCGCCGACGTTCAGAACGGCCTGTTCGCGGCCCCCTCCTATCTCGACGGGTCGGTCCGGCCGCAGCACCCGCGCGATCTCGCGGGCCACCAGGTGATCGTGCCGGCGCTCGGCCGCGAGGCGGCCTGGACGATGACGCGCGACAACGAGGTCGAGACGGTGAAGGTCGGGGGACCGATCTCCTGCAACAGCTTGAGCCTCGCCCGGCGCTTCGCCGTGGCCGGGCAGGGGATCGCGGCGGCCAACGTGATCAACGTCGATCGCGACGTGTTCAGCGGGCGGCTCGAACGGATCCTGCCGGAATGGCGGTTGCCGACGACGCCGATCTATATCGTGACGACCTCGCGGCTCCTGCCGGCGAAGTCGCGCAGCTTCATCGATTTCACGACCAAGCGGCTTCAATCTCTTCTAACGGCCGCGGCGAACGGATCGTGGGACGAGACCCAGCCCAACGTCGATGACGTGCTCACCGAACCCTACGCGGCGGTCGGTACGTAGGTGCTTCGGTTCTTAGCGCGACCGGGTGGGAATCGGGGCGCCGGCGCGTTGCCCACGTGTCGCTAGCGTCGAGGCGGCGGCACTGGGCGGCAGTCTGTGATCCTCACGGACAGAGGGGACGAAAGGGTTGGCGATGCCTGACTCCCGGTCGGTCCGGTCGAAGGCGTAACCGGCGTTGATGCCGGCATAGAACCCGCTGAAATCCTCAGCCGCAACGGGAGAGGCCGCGAACACGACCCATACGGGTGCGAGGGCGAGACACCGGACGACGAGGGGTTGGCGCACGGCTCGGCTCCGATGCCCGGGACGACGGACTCAACCACGACCGGGACGTTCGCCATGAAAAAAGGCGGCAGCCGCGCGGCCACCGCCTTCCGGTGCGATCAGTAATCGACGTTGATGCTCTGGGCTTCCCGGCCCTTCTGGCCGTCGACCACGGCGAGCGTCACCTGCTGACCCTCGGCCAGGGAGTCGAGGCCGGCGCGCGACAGGGCGGAGCGATGGACGAAGACGTCCTTGCCGCCGTCGTTGACCGAGACGAAGCCGAAGCCCTTTGCGGGGTCGTACCACTTCACGGTGCCGGACATCTCGACCGAGGGGCCGCTGGGGCCACGGCCACCGCCGCCACCACCACCGAAGCGATCGCCGCCGTAGCCGCCACCGCCGGCGTATCCACCGCCGCCGCCGCCGCCGAAGCGATCGCCACCGCCGCCGAAGCGCGGGGGACGGGCCTCACGGCGCGGGGCGGCTTCCGCCGTCGAGGTATCGACGCTGGTCACGGCCGTGACTTGCGGACCCTTCTGGCCTTGGGCGCATTGGACGGTCAGGCGGGTGCCCGGCTGCAGGTCGTCGTGACCGGCGGCCTCGACCGCGCGGATGTGGAGGAAGGCGTCGCCGGTGCCGTCGCTGAGTTCGACGAAGCCGAAGCCCTTCTCCTTGTTGAACCACTTCACCGTGGCGTCACGCTCCGGTCCCGTGGGGGCCGCGGCAGCCGGCGCGCCGCGCGGGGGGCCGCGGTCGAAGCCGCCGCCACCGCCGCCGTAACCACCACCGCCACCGCCGTAACCGCCGCCGCTCGAGGGAAGCTGATCCGGCCAGCGCGGCGCATCCCCACCTTCGTCGAAGCCGCGCTTCTGCGGCCCTCTAAAATCACGACCACGTCCCATTGAAAGCTCGCAAAAACCGTCCGCCAACCAATCGTCTCGAATACCGCGTGCGCGCTATCCCAGACAGCCCACGCCCCGCACTATCATCACCCCTGGTCGCGGGAACCAAGACTAACGCCTCAGTCCTGACGCAATCGCGGCTCGGCTGCAAGGTCCTTGTGCCCGGCGCCACCCGCCGGAGCCCGTTTTCAGTGTCGAAACGCGTAGCTTTACCCGGAATGGTTGCGCGAGTGCCGCCGGACCGGCCGGCGCCGGGATCGCGGCGGCGCGAATCGGCGGTTAGCAAACCGCAAACCATCGCCACTGTAACCTGCCGGCCGCCGCTCCGTCGGACCTCCCGGCGCAGGCCCTCCCGTCGATGATCGCCACCCCGACATTCCCCGACATCTCCGCCCTCGTCGTCGACGAGAGCCTCTACATCCGCCGCATCGTGCGCGACATGCTGATGCGTGTCGGGATCAAGCGCGTGCTGGAGGCTCCCGACGGGGCCGAGGCGCTAGGGGTGCTCGCCGAGAGCAAGCCCGATCTCACCATCATCGACTGGGACCTCGCGATCCTGTCGGGCGAGGAGTTCATCCGGCTGGCGCGCACGCCCACCACCTCTCCGTCGCCCACCGTGCCGATCATCCTCATGCTGGCCCAGCCGCGCCGCAACGTGGTCGACCGCGCGCTCTCGCTCGGCGTCAACGAGATCATCGCCAAGCCGTTCTCTCCCAAGACCCTGTGGTCTCGCCTCGACGAGGTCATCAACCGGCCCCGGCCGTTCTCGCAGGTGAAGAGCCTGCTCAGGCCGATTCCCCGCGCCAACAGCGCCGCCAAGGCGATGCTGTGATCCTCGGGCGCGCTGGTTCGACGGCGCCCGGGCCGAAAATGATCACCGTCCCAAATCGTACAACCCTACCGATCCAGCCTTTGCAGTTCTCATGCGCTGCCTGTAGCGTCGCACATTCAGCGATGGCCCGGCACGCCGCCGAGGTCGCGACGGGTGGGGATTCCGGCGCTTCCGATGAGGGATGAGAGTGCCGCAGCCGTGCAGGCCCTGTCGGCCGCCGGTCCGCAAGCGCCGCGCGAGACAGTCCTTTCGCCGCGGTCCGGCTTGGCCGCGTCGGCGCCGGCCTTCGTCCACCGGTATCCGTCGCAGAGGCCCGGCCGGCGCGACGCCTACGCGGCGCTCGACCTCGGCACCAACAATTGCCGCCTGCTCGTGGCCGAACCCGCCTCGCACGGCTTCCGGGTGATCGACGCGTTCTCCCGCATCGTGCGCCTGGGCGAGGGTCTGGGCAGCGCCGACCGCCTCAGCGAGGCGGCGATCGAGCGCACCGTCGAGGCTCTGCGCATCTGCCGGGGCAAGATGGAGGCGCGCGGCGTGGTGCGCTCCAAGGTCATCGCCACCGAAGCCTGCCGGCTCGCCGTGAACGGGGCGGAATTCGTGGCGCGGGTCCAGGCCGTGGTTGGCCTCGACCTCGAGATCGTGGATCGCCAGACCGAGGCCTACCTCGCCGTGACCGGGTGCGCTGCGCTCGCCGACCCGCGCGCGGAATCTGTGGTGATCTTCGACATCGGCGGCGGCTCCACCGAAATCGCGTGGCTGGACGGTGCGGCCACCAACCCCTCCACCGACCCGACCCTGCGCATCCGCGCCTGGGATTCGCTGCCCGTGGGCGTGGTGACGCTGGCCGAGCGGCACGGCGGCGCCGACGTCACCCGCCTGATGTTCGAGGGCATGGTGGAGGAGGTGGGCGACCTGCTCTCGTCCTTCGCGATCCGCGCGGCATCGGCCGCGACCGCGCCCCATTTCCACCTGCTCGGGACGTCCGGCACCGTGACCACGCTTGCTGCGATGCATCTGCGCCTCGCCCGCTACGAGCGGCGCCGGGTGGACGGGCTCTGGATGAGCGATGCCGAGGTGACGGACGCCATCGACGACCTGCTCGGCACCCGGCTCGACCAGCGAGCCGACAACCCCTGCATCGGCCGCGATCGGGCCGACCTCGTGCTGGCGGGCTGCGCCATCCTAGAGGCGATCCGCCGGGTGTTCCCCTCGGAGCGCCTGCGCATCGCCGACCGCGGCCTGCGCGAGGGCCTGCTGATGAACATGATGCGCGAGGACGGCGTCTGGCGCCGGGACCGCTCCCGCTGATCCGTCTTCCCGCAGCGTCGCCAACGGGATAGGGACGGGGCTTGCGAACAACGGGTAGCGTGCGATGACCGACCGACGGGGCGGAGGCGGGGGCCTTCGCGGCGACCTCAAGCAGCGGGTGAAGTCGGCCCGCGGGCGCACCGTCTCGCAGAAGCGCTGGCTCGAGCGGCAGCTCAACGATCCCTACGTGGCCCGCGCCAAGCGCGAGGGCTACCGCTCGCGCGCCGCCTTCAAGCTCTTGGAGATCGATGAGCGCTTCCATCTGCTCAAGCCCGGGCAGCGCATCGTCGATCTCGGCGCCGCACCCGGCGGCTGGTCGCAGGTGGCGGCCAAAGTGGTCGGGACGCAAGGGCGCATCGTCGGCATCGACCTGCTCGAGATCGAGCCGATGGCGGGCGTCGAGTTCATCACCCTCGACTTCCTCGACCCCTCCGCCCCCGAGCGCCTGACCGGCCTGCTGGGCGGACCGGCCGACCTCGTCCTGTCCGACATGGCCGCCAACACCACGGGCCACAAGAAGACCGACCACCTGCGCATCATCGGGCTCGCCGAGACGGCCGCCGAGTTCGCTAGAGAGATCCTGGCGCCGGGGGGTGCCTATCTCGCCAAGGTCTTCCAGGGGGGCACCGAGGGTACGTTGCTGGCCGACCTCAAGCGCGACTTTTCCGTGGTCCGACACGTCAAGCCCAGCGCCAGCCGAGCCGATTCGAGCGAGCTCTACGTGCTGGCGACCGGCTATCGCGGGGCGATCGGAAATGCGGTCGGAGCGGACGAGGCGTGAGAAATCAGAACGCCGTGCGGCTGCGGATCGCGGCGGTCAGCGTGCCCTCGTCGAGGTAGTCGAGTTCGCCGCCGACCGGCA
>Ga0182229_1000288_pt1 | contig 13099 bp, 12 predicted proteins | sample G6R1MG_32_FD_129663 | JGI IMG/M metagenome (GOLD analysis project Ga0182229, IMG submission 129663) | Miscanthus phyllosphere microbial communities from Michigan, USA - G6R4_MAIN_07NOV2016_LD1 MG | ecosystem: Host-associated > Plants > Phyllosphere > Phylloplane/Leaf | place: USA: Michigan...
CACCGACGCGGGCACCGCCTCAGCCCCCCGTCGCCGCCCCGGTCAGCCACCGGGCCGGCGCCCTCGTAAGTCCGGGGGCGAGCACCGGTAGACAATCATATTTTAGGAATAATGTCAAGAGGCGGCGTGGAGAATCCCTCTGCGTCGACACACGCCCATGAGGCGCCGGCAGCCGAGGTGTCGGAAGACGCCGCTCCGCTACCCAAGCGTATCGGGCCGATCGGGTCGGAGCGAGGCCGCGCGCTCGATCCACGGGACACCTGTTCATCGCCCCCCGTGGAACCCTGCCGATCCGGTACCCCGTGATCGGCGGGGCCACTCCTCCCGCTGCGCCGCTGGGACCGACCCAAAACAAAACCCGGCAGCCCTTTCGGGATGCCGGGTTTCGCGTGTTCGATCCGGTGCTTTGGTCAGTGCACTGAGGGAGCGTGGACCGCTGCGGCCAGCCTGTCCTGCAGGAAGGCCGGGGCGCCGACCACTTCCACCTGCGCCCCCGTCCGGCTGCGCCGCGAAGCCCAGTCGTGGAGCATTTCCAGGCAGGTGTGGTCGATATGCTGGAGCTTGTGCGCGGCCAGGCGGATGCGCCCCTCCTTGGGGGCGCGTTCCAGGGCTTCGGTCAGCGTGGGCAATTGCAGGAACGTGGCCGAACCCGACAGGCGGATCTCCGGCACCGCCGCGACCCCGCCCGCATGCTCGACCTGCGCCGCGTGGCCTTCGACCCTCAGGCGGCCCTTGAGCAGGGCGGGAATGACCTGAAGCAGGCTGAGGCCCAGACCCACCAGAACGCCGGTGAGCAGATCCGTCGTCACCACGGTGACCATCGTAATCAGCCAGATCGCGGCCGTGGCGATGCCGTAGCGCTGGTGCAGGTGCTTGGCGTGGTGGGGGCCGACCAGCCGCCAGCCGGTCACGACGAGGATGCCGGCGAGCGAGGCGGTCGGCACCAGGGTCAGCACCTGCGGCAGGGCCAGGAGGAAGGCGAGGATCCAGACCCCGTGCAGGATCGCCGACGCCCGCGTTGCGGCGCCGGACTGGACGTTGGCCGAGGAGCGCACGATCACGCCCGTCATCGGCAGGCCGCCGCACAGGCCGCACAGGATGTTGCCGGTGCCCTGGGCGCCGAGCTCGCGGTTGTACTGCGTGCGCGGTCCGTCGTGCATCCGATCGACGGCCGCCGCGGAGAGCAGGCTCTCGGCGCTGGCGATGACGGCCAGCGTCAGGGCCATCACGATCATCGTCGGTTCGGCCAGCCGGGCCCAGGCGTCCGCGCTCGGCATGGCGAGGCCCGCGAGGATGTTCTCCGGCACCACGACGCGCTTGACGGACAAGCCGCCGACGACCGCGACCAGCGTGCCCGCGACGACACCCAGGAGGGCGCCCGGCAGCATCTTGAAGCGGGCGGGGCGCAGCTTCTCCCAGGCCAGCATCGCGACGATGGTGGCGCCGCCGACCATCATCGCGCCGGGCTTGTTGCCGTGATCGCCCGAGACGAAGTCGAAGAAGGCGGCGGGGATCGCGATCAGGTTGTCGAGGCCGCTCGCCCGCGGCAGGGCGTCGGTCAGCACGTGGATCTGGCCCAGGACAATCAGAACGCCGATGCCCGCCAGCATGCCGTGGACCACGGCGGGCGAGATCGCCCGGAACCAGCCGCCGACGCGGACCGCTCCGGCGACGAGCTGGATCACGCCGGCCAGGATCATCACGGGCGCGAGGGCGTCGATGCCGTGCTCGCGCACGAACTCGAACACGATGACGGCGAGACCCGCGGCGGGGCCGCTGACCTGAAGCGGGGAGCCGGCGAGCAGGCCGACGACGATACCGCCGATGATGCCGGTGATCAGGCCGCGCTCGGGCGGGACGCCGGAGGCGATGGCGATGCCCATGCAGAGGGGCAGAGCCACGAGGAAGACGACGAACGACGCGGGAAGGTCGCGCGACAGCGAGGCGGGCATGAGCCGCAACAGCGAGGAGAGCACCAATCAGTCCTTCGAGGCGGCGACGGTGACGGGACACACATCACGCGGGCCGCCACCCGGATGCATGGCTCCTGCGCCAACGGTTCATCGGACGATCCCGGCGAGACCCCAGAATGCAACCGTGTCTTGTATGACGGCTCAATGACAGTGCACGTCACGAATTGCTCCCACGCGGGCCACGAAAACCCAAGCGTCATCTTGTGCGTTTACGCACCAGATTGTCTTTAGACTTTAATCCACGGATTATTCCTTCGCGTGCCAAGTCGCACCTCTCGTCGGACGTTCGCGGATTTGCCGGGATTAAATCGTCTGCTGCCGAGCGGTCACGGCTCCTCGGGGGGGCCGGACAGGCATCGACGTCCCCGGATCGGACGCCGCCGCCAGCACCCGGCGGGCTGGCGACGTGCGCGAACCGGGGATCGATGCACCGTGTCCGGGGGCGGTCGCGCGCCCCCGATCAGGTTATCGCTGAAGCGGCCGCTCTTGGATCCTGCCGTCGAAACCGACATGCAGCAGGCGCTCGCCGCCGTCCGGGCCCGTGGCGGCGACGTCGAGGTGACGGGGGCCGCGGCCGGTGATGCGGACGTCGCCGTAGCCCGCCTTCCCGACGGCGGCGGTCAGGGCGGGCAGGTCCGGCGTCGGGCCGAGGCCGACCTTGTCCTTGGCCCAATCCATGCTGCCGGGCGGCGGGCCTCCGGCGCGCCCGAGGGTCGTTTGGCTGCCGTCGGCGCGGGTGATCAGCTTGGCGTGCAGGAACCCCTTGTCGAAGCGGCCCTGGACGGTGACGGTCTCGCTTTTGGCCACGAGCTTGCCGTCCTCGCCCTCGCGGCCGGTCTCGACCAGGGTCCGGCCCGTGCCGTCCTGGAGGACGAACTTGTTGCCGAAGAGTTCGGCGACCTCGCCCCTGGCCGCGATGCTCCCCGACGGGGCGAGCGCCGAGATCGCGGTCGGCGCGACCGGGGTGGGCGTCACCGTCTGCCCGGGCTGGGCCAGGGAGAGGCCGACGGCGGCCAGCGCGAGCGGTGCGGCGACGGCCCCGACGACGAGCCCCCGCCGGTTGCGCAGCCCTCGGGCCAGCCCCGATGCCCGTTCGGGCCGTCCCTGAGCCCCACCGTCGAGGGGGGTGGACTTGGTAATCGTGTCGTCGCTCATGAGGATTCGTCCTGTCCGGTGTGGTCCCTCTCGGGTCGACGGAGGTTTAGGATCGCGGGCGAAACCTGCCCTGAACCGCATCGTTCAGGTTCGGTTAAAGGCGGGCCGCTACGGCCCCGGCCCGCCGGGGAAAGAACCGCGATGAAGATCCTGCTGGTCGAGGACGACGCGGCGCTCGCCGCCGGACTCGCGAAAGTCCTGCGCGCCGAGGGGTTCGTCCTCGACCTCGCCCGCGACGGCGTCGATGCCGGCCACCTCGGAGAGACGGAGGCCTACGACGCGGTCGTGCTCGATCTCGGCCTGCCCAAGCGCGACGGCGTGTCGGTGCTGCGGGGCTGGCGCGCGGCCGGGCGCACGATGCCGGTCCTCGTCCTGACCGCGCGCGACGGCTGGAGCGACAAGGTCGCGGGTTTCAAGGCGGGCGCCGACGACTACCTCGTCAAGCCGTTCCGGGTGGAGGAGCTCGTGATGCGCCTGCGCGCCCTCGTGCGCCGGGCCCAGGCCAACGGCGCCGCGCGGGTCGAGTGCGGCCCCCTCGCCTTCGACGCGGGCCTGGGCACCTTCGAGCACCACGGGTTGCCCCTGCGGCTGACCGGGCTCGAATGGCGGGTGCTCTGCGCGCTCATCCTGCGCAAGGAGGCGGTGATGCCGCGCGGGCAGCTGATCGAGCGGGTCTACGACGGCGATGCCGGGGTCGATTCCAACTCTGTGGAGGTCATCATCACGCGCCTGCGCCGCAAGATCGCGCCGGCCACCATCGAGACCGTGCGCGGCCACGGCTACCGGCTGATGCCGGCGGGCGACGCGTGAGGCCGCAGGCCACGGCGCCGACCCACCGCCGCACGCCGGGGCGGCTGCTCTTCGGCGGCCCCGGCTCCCTGCAACGGCGGCTCCTGCTGGCGGCGGCGGTGTTTCTCGGCGTCGCGCTGGTCGCCGCGGGCCTCGCCGTCGGCTTCATCCTGCACCGCTTCGTGCGCGGCCAGATCGACGGACGGCTCGACGACCGCATCCTCTCGCTGGTGTCCGACCTGCGTCCCGGTGCCGACGACGGCCTGTCGCCGGGCCGCGACCGCGACGGGCCGCCCTTCGACCGGCCGCGCTCCGGCTGGTACTGGCAGGTGCGCCGGGGCGAGACGGTGCTCCGGTCCGGCTCCCTGGAGGGCCGGGATCTCACGCTTCCGGACATCCCGGCGAGCGCGCGGAACCCGGATGCGCCCGTGCCGGGCGACGGCACCGGCCCGTGGGGGGACGGGCTGATCCTCAGGGTGCTCACGGTGCCGGGCCGGGGCGGAGGGCCGGCCACCGTCTACGCCGCCTCCGCGCCCTCGGCCGCCCTGCGCGGCCCGGTGCTGGAGGCGCTGCGCACGCTCGCCGTCTGCCTCGGCCTGATCGGCCTGTTCCTGTTCGCCGGGGTGCTCGTCCAGGTCCATCTCGGCCTGCGCCCGCTGCGCCATCTGTGCGACCAGCTCCTGCGGGTGCGTACGGGGGGGCTGGAGCGCCTGTCCGGGCGGCAGCCGGCGGAGGTCCGCCCGTTGGTGGCGGAGATGAATGCCCTGCTCGATCAGAACGCGGCCAACCTCGATCACGCCCGGACCCACGTCGCCAACCTCGCCCACGGCCTGAAGACCCCGCTCGCGACGCTGTCGATGGCGCTCGCCGACAGCGGCGCCGACCGCGACGGCGGGCTCGTGCATCTGGTCGCGGGCATGGACCGGCGCATCCGCCATCACCTGCGCCGCGCCCGCGCGGCGGCCGTCGGCGGTCCGGCGCGGACTAGGGTCGATCTCGCCGCCCACGTGGCCGACCTTCGCCTGGTCATGACGCGCATCCATGCCCACAAGAGCATCACGATCGTCGCCGAGGTGCCCGAGGGGATGACGGTGGCCTGCGAACCGCAGGATCTCGACGAGATGCTGGGAAACCTGATCGAGAACGCCTGCCAATGGTGCCGCGGACATGTCCGCGTGGGCGCGGCGCGCGAGGGCGCCACCGCGACCGTGCGGGTCGAGGACGACGGTCCGGGCCTGGACGCGGCCTCGCAGGCCGAGGTGCTGAGGCGCGGTCGCCGCCAGGATGAGAGCGGGCCCGGCCACGGCTTCGGACTGCCCATCGCCGTGGAGCTCGCGGAACTCTACGGCGGCTCCGTCGTGCTCGGATCCTCCGATCTCGGCGGCCTCGCGGTGAGGCTGACCCTGCCCGCGTGAGACGACGGCGCGGGCTTCGCGACCGATCGCACCGTCGCACGGATCGGGGAGACGGCCTGGACGCGGAGGCCGGGACGGAGCGCGCGGGTCAGGTTCCGGTGCAGGCCTTTTCCTGCTCGGCCATCTCGCCCGGCTTGTCCTCGTGCGCGCCGGGGCGGGTGCGGCCCCAGGCATCGTCGGCGCGGGCCTTGAGGTAGACCCAGAGGTCGTCGACGTAGCAGGCGACATTCCTGTTGTCGCCGAACGCCGGCATGACCTTGTTCTCGGCGGCGTTGACGTCCTTCTTGCCGCCCATCACCGTCTCCTGAAACTTCTCGTAGGAGAGGGTCTTGAGGCTGTCGGCCAGCGCGGGCGCGTAGGTCGAGCCGGCTCCGTCCGGCCCGTGGCAGGTATGGCACTCGGCGTGATAGCGCCGGTAGCCGGAATAGGTCATCCAATCGACCTTCCTGCCGTCCTCGCTGACGTTGTAGGTGGGGTGCCCGTCCTTATCGAGATACTTTCCGCCCTCGGACGAGGCGGGCTTCTGCGGTTCGGCCTGTGCGGTGGCGGCGAACAGCGATGTCGCGGCGAGCGCGGCGACGGCAAGGTGGCGCCTTTTCGGCATCGGAGCCTGTCTCACGAGCGTCTCTCCCTGGATCGTTGTGGGATACCCGCCCTCGTCGGGTCGCGGCCGACCCGCGCGAGGTGAGCTCTCATGGTTCGCGACCGTGGCGTTCGGTCGCACAGGGATAACTTATGAGGTCTTCATAAGGATGCGTCAAAGTCTGACTTTTTTTCAACTACATTGAGCCGAGTCCGATCTGCCCGGATGCGGGCAGTGTTCGCCGTCCGGTCGGGGGTGGATACTCAGAATTCGGTGCCTCGCGGCTCCGGCCGATCCGACGGGATGCGGGCCCCGATCTGCCGTGCCTGCCGCCCGGTCGGACCGGCGCGTCGAGGCACGGACCGGGCCGAGAGGCGAATGGCGAGCTCCGGCAATGGTGCCGCGGATCGTGCGATTGCGCACAACCTTCCGACGAGACGGCAGTGCGGCCCGAACTTTCGTCGGTCCAGGCCATTGTCGGCGCATAGCAATACATAAGGAGACAGGATCTTGCGTATCACCACGATCACCCTCGCCGCCGCTCTCGCGGTCGTGACGGCCGGTGGGGCCTGGGCGCAGGCGGGCACCGGCGGCGCCCTGCCGGGTTCGAGCGTCGGTGAGGCCTCTGGCATGCAGCCGTCCGGCGCGGGAACCGGCACGCGGTCCACCGGCAATCCGGCCGGCGTCATCGACGGCACCAATCCGAATCCCAACGCCGGACGTGCCGGTGGCATCCGCTCGCCCGACGCTGCGGTCAACACACCCGACGTAACGATCGGTCGCTGAGATCGGGAAGCCGACACCGCATCCGTAGGTGATCGGGCCGATCGGAGGCGGGATGGGATCTTCGCCTCGAACAGTGCCGACATCCACCGGACCGACCATCGGATAGCGCGCCCATCGCGGCGCGCTTCTTTTTTGCCCTGCTGCACCGCCGAAGAATGTGTACGGCGCCTGTCAATGAAGTCTGTCGATTAGACTATCGAAATTTCTCAATGCCAACGCTTGCAGGCATTTTATCCCAGACCCTCTCGGGGGTTCGACATACAAATTCTAAGTTCGTCCGCGATAGGAGAACAATGACGCGTATCGCCACGATCACCCTGTCCGCCATCCTGGCCGTGGCGGCCACGAGCGCAGGGTGGGCGCAAGGGCGTCCCGGTCAGGGCCGTCAGAGGCTCCTCAGGCGAGCTCGGTCTCCTGCAGCCCTACCGTCATTCGGGGATCCGGTCTTCGAAACCAGCAACGATCCGGCCGGCGTCATGGACGGCACCGATCCCGACCCGGACCCCTATCAGGCAGGCGGGATTCTCTCGCCGGAGGCCGCGGCCCACGGATGGGGACGCTGACGGCTCCGTTCGCGACCGACCTCTCGTACGGCCCGCCGAGCGATGGGGGCAGATCGTCCGACCATCGAGATCTGCGTCCTCGGGATCCGTAGCCCGTCGCGATCGGGCCGTCGGATCGTGGCCGGAGGGACGATCCCCGCAAGGTTCGGCGAGGCGAGACCCGGCTCTTGCGGCCTTCACCATCTGCGGCGGCGTGAGATCGCATGGACGGACGACGCGCCGAGACGAGGCGGCGGGTCCGTCGCGGGGATCGTCCCCGACCTATCCGACCGCGCGGCATCCGGACCGCGGGCCGCGCAGGCGGACTTTCGAGGTCGTTCGATCCTGCGTCGCGGCAGGCGACCGTCCGGTTTGAGAGTGGGGAGGACCATGGCCTGGACGAGCAGTAACGGACGATCGGATCCGACCGCCATGGGCTGACACGAATTTTAATCCACCACAGTGGCGATTTTTTTGAAACAAAGCGTGATACTTTTATTACAATCCTGGATTCGCTGCTCCCGGACCGATTGGGGCGGTGCAACGCAAGTTGAATTCAGGGATGATGACATCCGTACGGGAGGCCGCCCTCCCTCCGCCGCAGTCTCCGACGGAAGTCACGCAGCATGATCGGTTCTCTTCGTAAGGTCATCGGGGCGCTGGGCGCCCTCGCCCTCAGCCTCACCGGGACGGCGGCCCACGCTGCCTCCGCCGCACAGCCGGGTCAGACGATCGGTCTGCCCACCGGCGCGCAGCTCCCGATCGGCCTCATCCTGCTCAACACGTCGAGCTTCGGCATCCGGGATACCTCGCCGGTCCAGGCCGAGAGCAACATCAACCTGCCGGGCGTGGTCTGGGTTCCGGGCGTTCAGCTCTTCGGCGCCCGCCTGCACCTCATCGCGATCCAGCCCGTCGTGGCGGCGCGCTCGGCGGCGGCCGGCGGCCGTTACCAGAGCGGCATCGGCGTTCCGCTGCTCGCGGCCCAGCTCGCCTGGAAGGTGACGCCGAACTTCAGCGTCAGCTACCTGTTCGGCGGCTACCTGCCGATCCAGACGCAGTTCGTCATCAACCAGGGTTCGATCCAGCAGCGCTTCGCCGCCTCCTATCTCAAGGACGGGCTGAACCTGACGGCGAACCTGCTCTACGGGCTGTATCCCGACCCGGTGAACGCCCAGAACGTGATCTATCCCGACTTCCTCAACCTCGACCTGACCGCGGCCAAGACCTTCGGCAAGTGGCAGCTCGGGCCGGTCGCCTTCGGTTCGATGGATCTGCCCGTGTCGCGGCCGACCTATCGCCGCCAGGCCCAGTTCGCGGTCGGCGGCCTCGTCGGCTACAATTTCGGCGACTTCTTCGTCCAGGCCTACGTGACCCGCGACGTGCTCGAGCAGAACTACGGCGGCTACGACACGCGCGGCTGGCTGCGCGGCGTGTTCTTCCTCTACAAGCAGGCGGAGGCCAGCGATCCCATCGGCGGCCTGCTCGCCCGCCGCAACTGACGGACACCGAGCGGGCCGATCGCCGCCCGCTCGCCGGCCCGATGCCGCCCGGCGCGTCGTCCCCCGATCCGGGACGGCGCGTCGGGCTTTTTTCGTCCGCCGTCGCGCCGGCGTCGGGGATCGGCCTGCGGACCGCGGGACGGGGCGTACCCGGCCGCGTTGCGCCCTGCCGGGGGCTCGGCTAACCGGAAGCCGAGAGGCCCGAGGCAGCATGACCATCGACACGTCCCACCACGACAAGATCCTGATCGTCGATTTCGGCTCCCAGGTGACGCAGCTCATCGCCCGCCGTGTGCGCGAGGAGGGCGTCTATTGCGAGATCGTGCCGTTCACGAAGGCGCAGGCTGCCTTCGCCGAGCACCGGCCCAGGGGCGTGATCCTCTCGGGCGGTCCCGAATCGGTCACCACCGATCTGTCGCCGCGCGCGCCGCAGGCGATCTTCGAGGCGGGGGTGCCGGTGCTGGGCATCTGCTACGGTCAGCAGACCATGGCGGCCCAGCTCGGCGGCGAGGTCGAGGCCGGCCACCACGCCGAGTTCGGCCGCGCCGAGATCGAGATCGTTTCGGAATCTCCCCTGTTCAAAGGCGTCTGGGCGACCGGTGAAAGGTACCCGGTCTGGATGAGCCACGGGGATCGGGTCACCAAGCTGCCGGACGGGTTCACGACGATCGGCCTGTCGAAGAACGCCCCCTTCGCAGCCGTGGCGGACGAGTCCCGCCAGTATTACGCGGTTCAGTTCCATCCGGAGGTGCATCACACTCCCCACGGCGCGCTCTTGATCCGCAACTTCGTGCGCGACATCGCCGGCTGCTCCGGCGACTGGACCATGGGCGCCTACCGCGGGGAAGCCGTCGCCAAGATCCGCGAGCAGGTCGGCGCGGAGCGGGTGATCTGCGGGCTGTCGGGCGGGGTGGATTCGTCGGTGGCCGCCGTGCTGCTGCACGAGGCGATCGGCGATCAGCTCACCTGCGTGTTCGTGGATCACGGCCTGCTGCGGCTCGGCGAGGCCGAGGAGGTCGTGCGGCTGTTTCGCGACCACTACAACATCCCCCTCGTCCACGTTGAGGCGGCCGACCTGTTCATCGGGGCGCTCGAGGGCGTCGACGACCCGGAGGTCAAGCGCAAGACCATCGGCCGGCTGTTCATCGACGTGTTCGACGAGGAGGCCAAGAAGATCGGCGGCGCCAAGTTCCTGGCCCAGGGCACCCTCTATCCGGACGTGATCGAGAGCGTGTCGTTCTCCGGCGGCCCGTCCGTGACGATCAAGAGCCACCACAACGTCGGCGGTCTGCCCGAGCGCATGAACATGCAGCTCGTCGAGCCCCTGCGCGAGTTGTTCAAGGACGAGGTCCGCGTGCTCGGTCGCGACCTCGGGCTACCCGACGCGTTCGTGGGCCGCCATCCCTTCCCCGGCCCGGGGCTGGCCATCCGCTGCCCCGGCACGATCACGCGGGAGAAGCTGGAGGCCCTGCGCAAGGCCGACGCGATCTACCTCGACGAGATCCGCCAGGCGGGCCTCTACGACACGATCTGGCAGGCCTTCGCGGTCATCCTGCCGGTGAAGACGGTGGGCGTGATGGGCGACGGGCGCACCTACGACCACGTCTGCGCGCTGCGCGCCGTGACCTCGGTGGACGGCATGACGGCCGACTTCTACCCCTTCGACATGGCCTTCCTCGGGCGCGTCGCCACGCGCATCATCAACGAGGTCAAAGGCATCAACCGGGTCACCTACGACATCACCTCGAAGCCGCCCGGCACGATCGAGTGGGAGTGAGGGACGGGCTCGCCCGCCGCCCGCGAGGGCGCGGGCCGGGCCGGTCTCGACGTCGATGTCTTCGACGGGGCGTCGGGGTCCGGCATGCCGCTCCCCGCACCGGTTGTGCGCTGCGTCGTTGACTTGACGGGTCCATGGTGCGAGTGCGCCGCGCATTCCTGCCGCCCCGGGAGACCGTGCCGCGTGATCGCCCGTTGGTCGCGCCGCCGTCGGACGGGCGGCGCCGACACGGAGCCCTCATGACCCGCGCCTCGACCCGCGCCTTCCTCTTCCCCGGCCAGGGCAGCCAAGCCGTCGGCATGGGCCGCGCGCTCGCCGAAGCCTTCCCGGCCGCGCGCGCGGTGTTCGACGAGGTCGACGAGGCGCTGGGCCAGAACCTCTCGACCCTGATGTTCGAGGGACCGGCCGAGACCCTGACGCTGACCGCCAACGCCCAACCGGCCCTGATGGTAGCGAGCCTGGCCGTCCTGCGCACCCTGGAGTCCGAGCGCGGCCTCGACCTCGCCCGCGACGCGGCATGCGTGGCCGGCCATTCGCTGGGCGAGTACTCGGCGCTTGCCGCCGCCGGCACGCTCTCGATCGCCGACGCGGCCCGCCTCCTGCGCATCCGCGGCGAGGCCATGCAGGCCGCGGTCGCGCCGGGGGCCGGCGCCATGGCCGCGCTGATCGGACCCGACCTCGCCACGGCCCGCGAGATCGCGGCGGAAGCGGCGGAGGGCGACGTCTGCGACGTCGCCAACGACAACGGCGCCGGGCAGGTCGTGCTCTCGGGCCACCGCGAGGCGATCGACCGGGCGATCGCCCTCGCGCAAGGACGCGGGGTGAAGCGGGCGGTGCTGCTGAACGTGTCGGCCCCGTTCCACTGCGCGCTGATGGCGCCCGCCGCGGACGCGATGCGCGCGGCGCTCGCAGAGGTGACGCTGCGTGCGCCTGCGGTCCCGGTCTACGCCAACGTCGAGGCCGCGCCCCTCACCGACCCGGACGCGATCCGCGCCGCTTTGGTCGCCCAGGTCACCGGCACCGTGCGCTGGAGCGAGAGCGTGGCGGCCATGGCGGCGGCCGGCGTCGAACGCTTCCACGAACTCGGCGCGGGCCGGGTGCTCACCGGCCTCGTCAAGCGCATCGCCCCCGGCACCGCGGCCAGCGCCGTCGGCACCCCCGACGACGTCGCCGCCTACGCCTGATCCCCGCACAGACAGAGAGACCGCCATGTTCGATCTCACCGGCCGCAAGGCCCTCGTCACCGGCGCCACCGGCGGACTCGGCGGGGCCATCGCCCGCGCCCTGCACGCGCAGGGCGCCCATGTCGCGCTCTCCGGCACGCGCCGGGCCGCCCTCGACGAACTGGCCATCGAGCTCGGGGGCGAGCGCGTCTGCCTGGTCGAGGCGAATCTGGCCGAGCGCGACTCCGTCGAGGCGCTGGTGCCGGCCGCGGAAGCCGCGCTGGGCGGGCTCGACATCCTGGTCAACAATGCCGGCATCACCCGCGACAACCTCTTCATGCGGATGAAGGACGAGGAGTGGGACGCGGTGATCGCGGTCAACCTCACCGCCGCCTTCCGGCTCTCGCGCGCGGCGACAAGGGGGATGATGAAGCGGCGGCACGGGCGCATCGTCAACATCGGCTCGGTGGTGGGCGCCACCGGCAACCCGGGACAGGGCAACTACGCGGCGGCCAAGGCCGGCCTGGTGGGCATGACCAAGGCCCTGGCGGCGGAGGTCGCTACCCGCGGCATCACCGTAAACTGCATCGCGCCAGGCTTCATCGCCTCCGCCATGACCGACGCCCTTAACGAGAAGCAGCGCGAGACCATCCTCGGCCGCGTGCCGATGGGACGGCTCGGGACGGGCTCCGAGATCGGCACGGCGGCGGTCTACCTCGCCTCCGACGAGTCGGCCTACCTCACGGGGCAGACCCTGCACGTCAACGGCGGTATGGCGATGTTCTGAGCCGGGCCGGCGGGCCGCTCCGGCGGCCCGCAAGACGAGGGCACCGCGCCGCGGCGATAGTCTTGCGGGAAGACCTGCGATTGCTGCGTCGCGGAGGAAACAAGCCGGTTCTCGACCCGAAAACCACGCCGATGAACGCTTTCTGAACCGCCCCTCGCCAGCACCGAAACCCTGTGTTAACACCCGGCTCAGCCGTGCAGGGGGGTTGACGGTTCAGCGGGTTGCGGCTTTCCAGACGACGCGCGATCGGACACCGGCCGCCTGCAAAATCCCCGAAGCGGGAGGGCGGCCACGGCGCTCTCACCATCACGTTCGAGAAGACGAGGACCAACAACGATGAGCGATATCGCTGAGCGCGTGAAGAAGATCGTCGTCGAGCACCTGGGCGTCGAGCCCGAGAAGGTGACCGAGGGCGCGAACTTCATCGACGATCTCGGCGCCGACAGCCTCGACACCGTCGAGCTCGTGATGGCGTTCGAGGAAGAGTTCAACGTCGAGATCCCGGACGACGCCGCCGAGACCATCCAGACGGTCGGCGACGCGATCAAGTTCCTGGAGAAGAACTCGGCCTGAGACGGGGGCGCGCTCCGCCGGACCGGACACCGGTTCGGCGTCGAGAGCGCGCAGGGC
>Ga0182229_1000289_pt1 | contig 13096 bp, 15 predicted proteins | sample G6R1MG_32_FD_129663 | JGI IMG/M metagenome (GOLD analysis project Ga0182229, IMG submission 129663) | Miscanthus phyllosphere microbial communities from Michigan, USA - G6R4_MAIN_07NOV2016_LD1 MG | ecosystem: Host-associated > Plants > Phyllosphere > Phylloplane/Leaf | place: USA: Michigan...
ACCCGCAACGCCCAGGTCGAGCTCTACCAGTCGGGCGAGGTCGACTACCTCGTCGCCACCGACGCGGTGGGCATGGGGCTCAACCTCGACGTCGATCACGTGGCGTTCGCCGCCAACTGGAAGTACGACGGCACGCGCTTCCGCAAGCTCACGGCCGCCGAGATGGGCCAGATCGCGGGGCGCGCCGGGCGCCACCTCTCCGACGGCACCTTCGGCTCCACCGGGCGCTGCCGCCCCTTCGAGCCGGAGATGGTCGAGGCGCTGGAGACCCACCAGTTCGATCCCGTGCGGGGCGTGCAGTGGCGCAACCCCGACCTGCGCTTCGCCTCGCTCGCCGATCTCCAGGCCAGCCTCGACGAGCATCCCCACGAGTCCGGCCTGACCCGTGCCCCCATGGGCGAGGATCAGGCCTCGCTGGAGATCCTGATGCGCGAGGACGAGGTGCGCGACATGGCGACGAACCGTGCCTCCGTGCAGCGCCTGTGGGACGTCTGCGGCGTGCCCGACTACCGCAAGGTCCACGCCCAGACGCACGCCGAACTGGTCTCGCAACTCTACCGCTTCCTGATGCGCGGCATGGCCGGGCGCATCCCCAACGACTGGTTCGCCCGGCACGTCTCGGCCATCGACCGCACCGACGGCGACATCGACACCCTGTCCCAGCGCATCGCGCAGGGGCGCACCTGGACCTTCGTCGCCAATCGTCCCGATTGGCTCCTCGATCCTGCACATTGGCAGGGCGAGACGCGTCGGGTAGAGGACAGGCTGTCCGACGCCCTTCACGAGCGCCTCGCGAGCCGCTTCGTCGACAGGCGCACCAGCGTCCTGATGCGGCGCCTGAGAGAGAACGTAATGCTGGAAGCTGAGATCACCCCCGGCGGGGACGTCACCGTCGAGGGTCAACACGTCGGTCATCTGCACGGGTTTCAATTCGTTCCCGACGCAGCTGCAGAAGGGCACGAGGCCAAGACCCTGCGCAGCGCCGCCGAGAAGGCGTTGGCCGGAGAGATCGAGGCCCGTGCCGAGCGGTTCTCGATGGCTGCCGATTCCTCGCTGGTGCTGTCGCACGACGGCGTGATCCGCTGGACCGGCGACCCCGTCGCCAAGCTGACGCCGGGCGACAAGCTGTTCGAGCCGGGCCTGCGGCTCTTGGCCGACGACAGCCTCACCGGCGCCCACCGCGAGAAGGTCGAGGGGCGTCTGTCCGCCTGGCTCAAGGCCCACGTGGTGCGCCTGCTCGGGCCGCTGATGGAGATCGAGTCGGCCGCCGACCTCACCGGGCTCGCCAAGGGCATCGGCTATCAGGTGGTCGAGGCTTTGGGCGTGCTGGAGCGCGCCCGCGTCGCCACCGAGATGCGCACCCTCGACCAGGACGGCCGGGCGAACCTGCGCCGCCACGGCGTGCGCTTCGGCGCCTACCACATCTTCCTGCCCGCGCTCCTGAAGCCCGCGCCGCGCACCCTCGCCGCCCAGCTCTGGGCGCTTAAGAACGGCGGCCTGGAACAGCCGGGGCTCGACGAGATCGGGCATCTGGCCGGCTCCGGCCGCACCTCGATCAAGGTCGATGCGGGCATCGCCAAGGGGCTCTACCGGGCCGCGGGCTTCCGCGTCTGCGGCGAGCGGGCCGTGCGCGTCGACATCCTTGAGCGGCTCGCCGACCTGATCCGCCCGGCCATCGCCTACCGTCCCGGCACCACGCCGGGCGAGCCGCCCGCCGGCACCGCCGACGGCGACGGGTTCGTGGCCACCGTCAGCATGACCTCGCTGGTGGGCTGCTCGGGAGAGGATTTCGCCTCGATCCTGAAGTCGCTGGGCTACGCGCCGGAGACGCGGCCGGGCAAGGCGATCACCGTGCCGCTGCTGCCCACCGCGCCCACCGTCCCGGCCGCCGTGACGCCGCGTGCGGTGCCGGCCGGCGAGGAGGCCGCGACGGACGCGACCGTCAGCGCCGGGACGGAGGCGAGCGCGGAGACCGTCGAGCCGGGCACCACGTCCGACTCGGTGGCCTCGGACGCCATCGAGACGCCCGCCGCCGAGCCCGTCGCCGAGTCCGAGCCCGTCGCCGAAGCCGAACCGGCGATCGCGCAGCCCGCCGCCGCGGACGCCGCGCCGGAGCCCGTCGCGGAGTCGGCGGCTCTGGCCGACGCGGCCGAGGAGCCTGCTTCCATCGAAGAGGCTACCGTCGAGACGGCCTCCGAGGAGACCGCCCCCGCCGAGGCGTCCCACGAGGACCCCGCCCCCGCCGAAGAGACCCCGGTCGCGACGGCCCCCGAGGAGCCCGCGACACCTGAAGCCCCCGCAACCGGGACGGCTGCCGACGCTGCGGTGCCCTCCGCGGACGTCGCTGCGGCCGGCGAGGGCACCGCGGCGGACGCGGACAAGTCCGTCGAGCCCGAGACGGTTGAGGTCTGGCGGCTCCAGCGCCATCAGCGCCCGGCCGGCCAGCGTCCCAACCGCGGTCGCGGTGAGAACCGGCCCGGCCAGGAGGCCGGCCGCTCCGACGGAAGCCGCCGCGACCGCCGTCCCGACGCCCCCGGCGGCGAGGGCCCGCGCCGCCCGCGCTTCGAGGGCGGGCGTCCCGAGCGCGAGGGCGGCCGGGAGGGTGGTCCCGGTCGGTCCGCCCGCTTCGAGGGCCCCCGCACCCGGCCGGAGCGCCGCGACGAGCCCCGTCGCCCGCCCGCGCAGGAGCAGCGTCCGCCGCGCCGCGAGCGCCAGCCCGATCCGGACTCGCCCTTCGCCAAGCTCGCCGCCCTGAAGGCGCAGCTCGAATCGGGCGACGGCGGCAAGCGCTGACGGGCCGACCGGGAGCGCGATGAAGCCGGAGCGGCAGCGCCTCGACAAGTGGCTGTGGTTCGCGCGCTTCGCGCGGACCCGCTCCCTCGCCGCGGCCCTGGTGACGGGTGGCCACGTCCGCGTGAACGGCCGCCGCGCCGAGTCCGCCGCCAAGGGCCTGATGGTGGGCGACGTGCTGACCGTCGCGGCCGAGCACGCCACTCTGCTGGTGCGGGTGCTCGATCTCGGCGAACGGCGGGGTCCCGCCCCCGAGGCCCGATCGCTCTACGCGGACCTGTCTGCCGGCACGGAGCCGCCGTCAGCGGACTGAGAAGAGATCCGGTCGGCGCAGGCGCAGGGCCAGCAGCAGGGTCAGCGTCTTGATGTCGGTGATCTCGCCCCGGTCGCTCATCGCGGCAAGCTCCGAGAGCGGCATCTCGCACACGGTGATGTCCTCGCCCTCGTCGGCCAGTCCTCCGCCTTCCCCGACGCGGTCGGCTTGCGCGTAGGCGCCCAGGAACAGGTCCATCCGTTCGGTGGAGATACCGGGCATGCTCCAGACCCGCGAGACGAGTTCCAGGCGCGAGAGTCTCACGCCGGTCTCCTCGTAGGCCTCCCGGCGCACGCCCTCCTCCGGGTCGGGCTCGTCGAGCAGGCCTGCGGGCGCCTCCAGCAGGTCGGGCGTCCCGTCGGCGTAGAACAGCGGCGCGCGGAACTGGCGGATCAGCAGGGCGACGCGATGCTCGGGATCGTAGGGCAGGACCGAGACAGCGCGGCCGTGATCCTCGATCTCGCGGGCCAGCCGACTGCCGTCCGGCATGGCGATGTCGGCGATGAGGAAACGCCCCCATCCGTCGTGGACGAGGCGGGTGCCGCGGATCACGGGGGCCATGCAGTCTCCTTCGGCCGGGGATCGTCGTGGCGACGCCCTAGCCCGCAAGGTGGTGCATCAATGAGGCAGACCGTCAGGCCGCCGGGGACCCGTCGCGCCGCAGGATGAAGCGCAGCGCCGGACCGTCGCGCTCCAGCCGCTCGACCCGTCCGCCCGCCTCGCGGGCCGCGTTGGGAATGTCGACGCCGGCCAGCGGATCGGTGCAGACGACGACGAGACGGTCGCCCGGCGCGAGATCACTCAGCGCCTTGCGGGTTCGGAGCGCCGGCAGCGGACATTTCAGGCCGCTCAGGTCGAGATCGATCTCCGGCATCGCCGCCCCCCATCGTACGGAGACGGCGCGGGCCGCCCGAGGCCGCCCGCGCCGTCCGATCCTGTCCGTCCGGCTCAGTAGCCGTAACCGTAGGCGGGATACCCGTATCCGCCGTAGCCGTAGGCCGGATACCCGTAGACGGGACGGGCGTAGCCATAGTCGTAGTAGCCGTAGCGCGGGGCCGCGCTCGCGGCGATGGCACCGCCGATCAGGCCGAGGGCCGCGCCGGCCGCGAGGGCGCCGCCCGCCCCGATGCCGCGGCGGTAGCCGTAGCCGCGCCCGTAATAGCCCCGGCCGTAGCCGCCGCCGTAGTAGCCGCGGCCGTAGCCGCCGCGCCAGCCGACCTGCTCGACGCCGGCGGCGGGACCGCCGACCTGCGCGCCGGCCAGCGCCGGGAGGGGGGCCGCCTGGGCGGGGGCGAGCGAGGTCAGGGTCATGCCGGCCGCCGTCAGACCGGCGAGGGCGAGAGTGCTAATGCGCATCATGCGTCAATCTCCGTTCGAAGCCGCGTGAACCCGTCAAACGGCAAGGCCCGGGCAAGCGTTCCGACGCCCACGGTTGCGGTGTCCCGGCCGTGACGCCTCGCACGTTGCGAAGCGGAGACTGTCCCGCGATTCAGAACAGGCAGGCCTCGAAGGCCGGATCGACGGATTTGCCCCACGGCCCGTCGTACTCGGCGAGCAGTGCCTCGGCCCGGGTCCGGCCGGCGGCGACGATCGCCTCCAGGGGCTGGAGATAGCCGGTCTCGTCGCGCCCGGCCGCGTCGCGGCGCGCGCGCGCCTGGAGCCCGCCGCGCGCGATGGCGAGCGCCTCCGCGGCGACGGCGCCGAGGCTGCGTCCGGCGAGGCTCGTGGCGAGCCCGAGCCGGGGCGCGGTGGCGCGCGCGGCCTCCCGGTCGGCGGCCGTCCAGTCCCTGACGAGGTGCCAGGCCGCGTCGAGGGCGGCGGGCTCGTACAGCAGCCCGACCCAGAACGCCGATTGCGCGGCGATCATCGCGGGGCCGCCGACGTCGGCGCCGCGCATCTCCAGGAAGCGCTTGAGGCGCACTTCGGGAAACACGGTGGAGGCGTGGTTGGCCCAGTCCGAGACCGTGGCGTACTGCCCCGGCAGCTGGTCGAGCCGGCCCGCCATCAGGTCGCGGAAGGAGGCGCCGGAGACGTCGTGGTAGGTCTCGCCCCGCTTGACGAAGTACATCGGCACGTCGAGCAGCCAGTCGGCATAGGCCTCGTAGCCGAAGCCCGGCTCGAACGCCTGCGGCAGCATTCCGGTGCGATCCCCGTCGGTGTCCCGCCAGATCTCGGAGCGTCGCGACAGGAAGCCGTTGGGCCGGCCGTCGGTGAAGGGCGAGTTGGCGAACAGCGCCGTCGCGACGGGCTGCAGCGCGAGGCTGACCCGCATCTTGCGCACCATGTCGGCCTCGGACGAGAAGTCGAGGTTCACCTGCACGGTGGCGGTGCGCAGCATCATGTCGAGGCCCAGCGAACCGACCTTGGGCATGTAGCCGCGCATGATCCGGTAACGGCTTTTCGGCATGAACGGGGTCTCCTCCCGCGTCCATTTCGGGCTCATGCCGAGGTCGAGGAAACCGATGCCGAGCGGCTCGGCCGCACGCGCGGTGGCCTCGAGGTGCTGGGAGAGCTCCGCCATCGTGCCGTGGAGGTCGGGCAGCGGCGCCCCCGACAGCTCGAACTGCCCGCCCGGCTCGATCGAGATCGCGCCGCCGCCCTCGGGACCTGCGAGCCCGATGATGCTGCCGGCGTCGTCGATCACCTCCCAGCCTGTCTCGCGGCGCAGGCCCTCCAGCAGCGCGCGGATGCCGCGCTCGCCCTCGTAGGGGACGGGCGCGTGGCCCTCCCGGTAGAACGGGATCTTCTCGTGCTCCGTGCCGATGGCGAAGGCGTCGGCCGGCTTCTCGCCGGCCGCGAACCACGCGATCAGTTCGTCCCGCGTGGTGAGCGGGGTCGTATCGGACGTGTCGCGCGCCATGCGCCGCCTCGTTCAGAAGGATCGCGGATCGGGAAGGACGAGACGGGAGGCGGCTCGATCGGGGATCGAGCCCGCACGCCGTCCGGGCCGGATGTCGTGTCCATAGATCAGGCGGAGAGGGCGAACAACGCAGGCGCGGCGCGAGCCTCCGGCATGCGGCGTCATCGCCCGTCGCCGAGCACCGCCTGGACAAGCGCCAGAACCGCCACCGCCGCCGTGTCCGCCCGCAGGATGCGCGGTCCGAGCGACAGGGCCACGGTGCGGGGTCGCGAGACGATCAGCGTGCGCTCCTCGGGCGAGAAGCCGCCCTCGGGGCCGACCAGAACGGCGAGCGGCGGGGGCGCGGCCGGATCGGCCGCCGCCCGCAGGGCCGCGACCGGGTCGGCGATGGGGGCGTCCTCGTCGCAGAACACGAGCAGACGGTCCGACTCCAGGGCGTCGAGGCAGGCGGGCAACCTGAGGGGCTCGCAAATCTCGGGGATCGCGAGGATGCCGCACTGCTCGGCCGCCTCGATGGCGTTGGCGCGCACCTTGTCGAGCCGAACCCGCTCTCCTTGGGTGTAGCGCGTGATCACGGGCTGGAGGCGCCCCGTGCCCATCTCCACGGCCTTCTGCGCCATGTAGTCGATGCGCCCCACCTTGAGGGGGGCGAACAGGTAGTGGAGGTCGGCCGGGCAAGGCTGCGGGCGCGTGCGCTCCACCACCAGCAGCTCGGCGCTCTTGCGCCCCTGCGGACGGAGCCGGGCGTGCCACTCGCCGTCGCGCCCGTTGAAGAGCAGGACCGGTTCGTCCTCGCTCCGGCGCAGCACGGTGAGCAGGTAGTTCGCCTGCGCCCGCTCCAGCGGCAGGACGAGGCCGGCGGCGAGATCCGCCTCGACGTGCAGGCGGGGCGCGGTGAAATCGTAGGCGGCCATGCGGCCTCGTCGCGTGGGGCCCGGCCGCTGTCAACGCGACAGGAAGATGATGCACGCGCGCAACAGCTCCGAAATTTCGCCGGATCGCACGCAACGGAGGCCCGGGACGCGCCCGCAAGGGCGTCGATGCCACATTCCGATCCAGAACCGGGACTAACCGGCGGTCCTATGAATTTGCGACCCACGCGGGCCGGGCGGCACGGGCGTTCCGACGGCGAGGGTCGGACAGAACTCCGGCGCGGCGGGCAAGAGGACCAGGGCACCATGTCAACGAAGACCATCGCGACCGCTGCGGGCACGCTCGCCGCACTCGTCCTCGTCGCCGGCTCGGCGCTGGCGCAGAGCTCGTTCACCCAGGCGCCGTCGATTCCCCTGCCGACCGGCGAGGCCGCGCCCGCCGAAGCCCCGGCGCCCGTCGTCAACGCGCCCCCCGTCTCCGTGGCGCCCGCCCAGCCGGTGGCGCCCCAGGCCGGCAGCACCGATTGCGGCAGCATCCAGAAGACCCTGCTGGAGCGCAAGAACCTCATCGCCAAGGCGAACGCGGCCTCGACATCCAAGCAGAAGATGACCCCGCAGGAGGCCTGCTCCCTGTTCGGCAAGCTGACCACGAACGGCTCCGAGGGGCTGAAGTGGATCACCACCAACAAGGAATGGTGCTCGATTCCCGACTCGTTCTCCGAAGGCTTCAAGGCCGACCATCTCAAGGTCTCCGGCATCCGCACCAAGGTCTGCGGCATCGCCGCCCAGGCCGGGAAGATGGAGGCGCAGGCCCGCGCCCAGGCCCAGAACGGCGGCGGCGGCGGTGGCCTCCTCGGCGGCCCCGGCCTGTCCGGCAGCTTCAAGTTGCCCCAGGGCGCGCTCTGATCCGCTGATCCCGCCGATTTCCCCGTGAGTCCCGACGAGCGGCTCGGGGGCCGCGTCTCCGACGCGGTCGCCGGGCATTGGGCCGACCGCTGGGCGCCGCCCCGCGCCCGCCCGTTCCTACGGCTGGCCCGGATCGAGCGGCCCGTGGGCTGGTGGCTGTTGCTGCTTCCGTGCTGGTGGTCGGCCTCCCTCGCCGCCACCGCCGCCGACCGGCCCTGGCCCGATCCCTGGCACCTGGCCCTGTTCCTCGTCGGTGCCGTGGCCATGCGCGGAGCGGGCTCGACCTACAACGACATCGCCGACCGCGACCTGGACGCGCGGGTGGAGCGCACGCGCTCGCGCCCCCTCCCGTCCGGGCAGGTGAGCACGAAGGGAGCGGCCGCCTTCCTCGTCGTTCAAGGACTGGTGGGCCTCGCCGTGCTGCTGCAGTTCAACGGCACGGCGATCCTGGTCGGCATGGCCTCGCTGGTGCCGGTGGCGGTGTACCCGTTCATGAAGCGCGTGATGCCGATGCCGCAGGCCGTGCTCGGCCTCGCCTTCGGCTGGGGTGCGTTGATGGGCTGGGTCGCCGTGTTCGGACGGCTCGATGCCCCCGCGTTCTGGCTGTACGCCGGAACGATCGGCTGGATCGTCGGCTACGACACGATCTACGCCGTACAGGACATCGAGGACGACGAGATGGCGGGCATCCGCTCGTCCGCCCGTCTGTTCGGGAGCCGGCTGCGATTCGCCGTGGGCGCGTGCTACGCGGCGACGATCGTCCTGTTCGTCCCCGCGCTGGCACTCTCGGGGGCCGGACTGCCGGCTTGGCTCGGGCTCGGTCTGTTCGCCGCCCATCTCGGACGGCAGGTCGTGCGGCTCGACGCGCGCGACGGGCGCGGGGCGCTGACGCTGTTCCGCTCCAACCGGGATGCGGGCTTGATCCTGTTCGCGGGGCTCGCCGCGGACACGCTGTGGCAGGGGTTGGCCGGCTGACCTTACGAGCGGGCGATGATCTCGTTCTCGCCGCGGTGGATCTGCGGGCGGGCCGGCAGGCGGGCGGTCTTGCGGCGCACGAGGAAGCGGGGGCGGCGGCCGTTGAGCAGGCCGCCTCGGCGGCGCTGGCGCGAGCGGCCCAGCGCCAGCGGCCCGAGCTGGCAGGTAACCTCGGCGACTTGGCCGTCCTCCCGCACGATCATCCGGGGCAGGCCGGTCTTGGCGGCGCAGTCGCGCCACTGCGCCACCACGTCCTCCTCGCCGAACGGCCCGAGGCGAGCGAGCACGCCGCCCTCGGCATCGATCAGCAGCAACGCGAACCGGTCCTCGCCGCAGGCATCCGCCTCGTCGTCCGCGAAGGCCAGCGCGATGCCGGCCGCGGCGGTGGCGAAGGGCATCCGGCCGATCACCGGCAGAGGCGTCGCGGCGTAGTCGAGGTCCGTCACGGCCATTCCGTCCTGGATCGGCCAGGCAGGTGAGCGGGGCCGGCAGTCCGCGTTCAGGTTTGGGTAAGTCATCATCGGATTAACGCCCCGAAGCAAGTGGCGGCCGTGGTCAGACCGTCCGTTATGCCAAGCAGATTTGCGTCTAACCTCCTCGCAGGCGCTTAAGAGTGAGCGTTAAGCGATGGTGGACATCGCTCTCACGCTTCGAATGCTCAACGGTTCCTTGCGCCGACTTCCGCAATGCCGCGCATCGCGCTCTGCCTGAGCGACGTCGCGCGCTGCTTGTGGCCGCGGGCGGTTGCACCGTACAACGGCGGAGGCCCGCCGTACCCGGGCCCGCGCCCTCTCCTTCCGGACCGCATGACCGACCCGATATCCACCGAGCGGGCCCAGGCCCATGCGGCCCTGCTGCCGGCCCTGCGCGCCACCATCCGCGAGGCGGCCGCGCTCGCCCTGCCCCACTTCTGCGCGGGCGGGCAGACGACCGCGCGGGTCTGGTCGAAGGCCGGCGGCTCGCCGGTCACCGAGGCGGACGTGGCGGTGGACACCTTCCTGAAGGTGCGCCTGAGCGAGATCGAGCCGCGGGCGGCCTGGCTGTCGGAGGAGACCGTCGACGACGCGCTCCGCCTGAACAGCGACCTCGTCTGGATCGTCGATCCCATCGACGGCACACGGGCGTTCCTGTCGGGGCATCCCGACTGGTCGATCTCGGTGGCTTTGCTGGACCGCGGCGTGCCGGTGCTGGGCTTCGTGCACGCGCCGACCCTCGACCGCTTCTACGAGGCGGCCGTGGGTCTGGGTGCACGGTGCAACGGGGAGCGGATCGGGACATCGCAGCGCACGACCCTCGACGGGGCCGGCGTCACCGGCCCCAAGCCCCTCTACGACCGCTTGGAGCGCGGCGCCGCCAAGGGGGGCTCGGCGCGGTTCACCCGGATCGACCGGGTGCCGTCGCTGGCCCTGCGCGTGGCACGGGTGGCTGAGGGGGCGATCGACGTCGGGCTGGTGTCGAGGGATTCGCGCGACTGGGATCTGGCCGGCGCCGACCTGATCCTGCGCGAGGCCGGCGGGACGGTGTGCGACCCCGACGGCACGCCGACGGTCTACAACCGACCGGAACCGCGGCACGGGGAGTTGGTCGCCGTGTCGCGGTCGTTGCGGGATGCCGCGATCGCGGCCCTGAAGGTCGCTTGAGCGAGGTGGGTATCGGCTTTGTGGAAAGCCGGGACCCACCTTTCGGGCCGAGGCTCTAGGCCGACTCGCTCACCGCGACGGCGGCGGGGGCGAGCCCAAGGCGCTCGGCGAGGTGCCAGCGCAATTCGCGCGGCGAGTGGTAGTCGTAGGACCGGTCGATCAGGTGGCTGAGGTCGGCCCCGGCTTTGCCGGTGGCCCGGCTCTCGCGCAGGGCGCCGATCCGGAAGGTGGACGCGCCCGTCACGGGCGAGCGTGCGCCGACGTGGCGCGTGTATTCGAACTGCATCGTCTGTCTCTTGTTTCTCGCCGATTCTCTCGCAGCGTGGCGAGCCCGGCGTCTTTTCTGGTTCTTGTCGTTGTGTGCGACGCCCGCACGACGGTCGGCGGGAGACGCGTTCTTGGAAGGCATCTGCCGAGGCACGGTGCCGAAAGACCGGATCAGGCGGTCTGAAGGTTGCCGGCGGCGTCCTTGCCGCTGCGCTTGTCCGTCAGGATCTCGTAGGAGACCTTCTGGCCCTCGATCAGGTTGCGCAATCCGGCGCTCTCCACGGCGGAGATGTGCACGAACACGTCCTTGCCGCCGTCGTCGGGCTGGATGAAGCCGTAGCCCTTGGTCTCGTTGAACCACTTCACGGTACCGGTCTGCACGTCGTCGTCCTTATCGTCTTCGCCCGAACGGCATCCCGTGCCCGCGCGGAGGCGGGCAGCAGAATGATCGTCCGAGATGTGTCGGAGAAACGGGCGGTGAGCGGCTGGGAAAACTCTGGCGCGTCTCACCGGTGCCCGTTGAGAGACATGTAGGTCGGCGGTGGGGCGGCAACAAGGCGGGGTGTCCGGTCGCGGCACGTGCCGGCCGCGGCGGATCGACCGGAGCCGCCGCCCTGTGACTTTCTCGGGCGGCGATGCATATTACGGACGAGGCATGAGGCAGTTAGGCATTCCATGGCGGGTATCTCCGTGTCCCTCGAAGGGGCGAACATCCAGCTATCTTTCCAGAAGGACGATCAATCGACCGCCGTGGTGATGGACTCCCGCGCCGCGCGCGCCCTGGTGCGCGCCGTCGGCCAGTTGCTGACCGCCATCGACGACGGCGACGAGACGGAGCTGCCCGACGACCTCAGCGAGGAGGAGATGGCAATGCTCGACGTGACCTCTTCGGCGATCGAGGTCGGCACGGACGAGAAGGGTCAGGCGGTGGTGGCCCTCCAGGCCGGCGCCCTGCCGCCGTTCCAGCTACGACTCACCGACGAGGAGGCCCGCCACGTTGCTGCCAGCCTCGCCGAGATCCTGGCGGCCCCCCGCGACGTGCGCGCCTCCCACGGCGGCCACTGAACCGTCCCGGTTCATCGGCACTTGACAAAAAACCCCGCCTCACAAGGCGGGGTTCTGGTCAGTCGAGGACGGTTCTCAGAGCCGGATGCCGGGGTCGGTCGGGCCGCCGGGCAGGTAGTCCGGCTCCGAGCCCGGTCCCTTCGGCTCGTCGATGTCTGGGTCGTTCACGGGATAGGGCGAGCGCGGCCCGGTTGGGCCGATGTCCGGCAAGTCGTCGGGGGCCGGGGGCGGCGGAAGATCGCCGGGGATCTGACCGCCGGGCGTGGGTTCGGGAAGTCCGGGATTGGCCATGGGCCACCTCCGTCTCGCGCTGTGGGGGATGCCGGACCAACCCATGCCTCCCCGGAGGGTTCCGTTGCCGGGCCGGGCGGTCAGGGCCGGACGCAAGGGGCGCGCGTCTCGGGGTGAGGGTTGGTCGCTGCGTCCGGTTTGGGTGGCGAACGGAAGTTGACCGGCAGCCATTAAGCAGCCGTTCGACCTTGCGCCCATCTCGGCCATTCGAGACATCTTCGTCCGTCCCAGGAAGCAGATGCCGGTAGGCCCGGCATGGATGCTGCGCCTCGTCGGCCCGCCCTTCAGCGTTGTTTGGATCGCCCCGCCTCCAAGAGCGCGACCGCGGCCAAAACACCGCCAAGCGCCAGCCCGACGACCTTAAGGCCGGGGTGCATGGCTGCCGTTGTGGCGAGCGCGGTCTCGCCTGGATAGCGTGTCGAAGTGCGGCGTGCCAGCAGGTGATCGTAAAGCCGCGTGAAGGCGCGATCGATCGCTTGGGTCTCAACGAGCGTGCGATCCAAGAGCTTGACTGCCCTGGCGTGACCGAGCGCGTGTGCGGCGCTACGCAGCGTGCCATACCGGGCGATGTAGAAATGCGCCGCAACTTGACCGTACTCGATGTTGATGAGGTCGCGGTCGGCGGCGTTCCCGTGCTTGGCTATTTCCGCTTCGTTGAGATCGCAGATGCCCTGCATGGCGGGATCGTTTCTGGGGTCGGGCCTTACGCCGATTGAGTCAAGAACCTCGTCCAACCGATTCAGCTGAACGATGTTCTGTTTCGATCCGGCCTCCAGCATCTGTTTCAGCTTCGGCAGAGTCGCCGTCTTGTTGTTGCGCGTCGCCTGCGCCGCCCCCTGCCGATGCGCTCCGTGGAGAAGGTGTAACCCGTCCTCGAATAGTCGCCGGTTCCCTGACATCGTTCCACACCTTGTGTTCGCCGACTTGGGCTCAGAGCCTGTTTGGCAGCCCCGACCGCCCTCGTCGTTCGGTTGATGCGATCGACCACGGTGGCCAACGCGGCGGGCGAGTGCCCGGGTCCGCCTCAGGATCGGTTTCGGCCTTCCGCAAGCGACAGTCTGGGGTCGTACAGCTTGCCCGAGAGAGGACCTTCGGAATCACCGAGAAGGGTCGAGAG
>Ga0182229_1000290_pt1 | contig 13073 bp, 9 predicted proteins | sample G6R1MG_32_FD_129663 | JGI IMG/M metagenome (GOLD analysis project Ga0182229, IMG submission 129663) | Miscanthus phyllosphere microbial communities from Michigan, USA - G6R4_MAIN_07NOV2016_LD1 MG | ecosystem: Host-associated > Plants > Phyllosphere > Phylloplane/Leaf | place: USA: Michigan...
AAGCTCGGCTACTTCGCCCAGCACGCCATGGATCTGCTCGACGGCGACCTCACCGTGTTCCAGGACCTGGAGGCGAGCTTCCCCCAGGCGGGCCAGGGCTCCCTGCGGGCGCTGGCGGGCGCCTTCGGCTTCTCGGGCGACGATGTCGAGAAGCGCTGCCGGGTGCTCTCGGGGGGCGAGAAGGCCCGCCTCGTGATGGCCAAGATGCTGTTCGACCCGCCGAACTTCCTGGTGCTCGACGAGCCGACCAACCACCTCGACATCGCCACCAAGGAGATGCTGATCCAGGCGCTGTCGGCCTACGAGGGCACCATGCTGTTCGTGAGCCACGACCGGCATTTCCTCGGCGCGCTCTCGAACCGCCTGCTCGAACTGACGCCCGACGGCATCCAGCAGTACGGCGGCGGCTATACCGAGTACGTCGCCCGCACCGGGCAGGAGGCGCCGGGGTTGCGGAGTTGAGCGCCCGGGAGATGTGGTGGGATCGAGGGGTCGTCAGAGCGAGGCGTCGCCCTGATGAAGACGGCGAGCAGAGCCCGCATCCGACGCTTGCCGGACGATCCGCGACCGCCTCTGACGGTCGACGAGGGGAGTGCACGGATCGCCATACCGGACCAATCTCTGCCGTTCATCAAATGGTGAGGACGCCATGATTTGATTTTGCCGAATGGCGGCAAGACCTTGATGCTCTCCTCCCCATCCGCGGCCGTCGCTCCGCCGGCCCGTCGAGCGAGGCTCGGCCCCCACCTCGTTCTCGGCACCATCGTGGCCCTCGGGCTGGCCCTGCTCTGGTGGGCGCGAGGCGGCTGGGTCTTTCCCCTCGACGACGCCTACATCACGCTCCACAACGCCCGCGTCCTGATCGAGGGCCGCGACCCGAATTACGGCGTCTCGGCGCTGGTCGGCGCCACGAGCCTGCTCCACCTCGCCCTGGTGACGGCGTTCGGCCTCGTGTTGCCGGGGGAGGCCGCATCCTATCTGGTCGCAGCTGCCGGCCTGGTGCTGTTCCTGACCGGGTTGCTGACGCTGGCACGCCGGATGGGATTGCGGTGGCCGGAGAGCGTGGCGCTGGCGCTGGTGGGGCCGATGTCCGGCGCGACCCAGTTCCTCAACGGCCTCGAGACCGGGCTCGTGATGGCGGCCGAGACGTGGCTGCTGGTGCTCGCCCTAAACGGCCCGTCGCGGCGGCTCGCGCTGGCCTGCGGGCTTCTCCCCTTCCTGCGCCCCGAACTCGGCTTGCTGTCGCTCGCCCTGATGGCACGGCAAGCCTGGCATCGGCTCGCCGCCGGACCGGACCGCGCGGCGGCCCTGCGCGCCATCGCGGCAGATGCGGCGATGGCCTTGACGGCGGCCACCCCCTGGCTGGCTTGGAGCTTCGTCGAGACCGGTACCGTCCTGCCACAGACGATGGCGGCCAAGCAGGCCTTCTTCGGCTCGTCCTCTCTGGGTCAGCCAACGGCACTCGCTCTTGCCGCCTTCCTGATCCTCGCTGGGCTGGGGCCGGTGGCGGTGGCACTTCCCTTCCTCGGCCGCGACACGCTGGCCTTGGCTCTGTGGAGCTTCGTCGCGCTCTTCGCGCTCGGCTTCGGGCTGACCGCACCGAGTCTGCTCGCGCACAACGAGCATCGCTACACCTTTGCGCTGCTGCCAGTCGCTTTGTTCGCACTGATGCGGCTCGGCGCCTTGCGGGGCCCGCGTCTGCTGCACCTCGTCGTCCTCGCGCAAGGCGTGATGGGTGTGGTGCATCCCCCCGATATCACCGCCGGGCAGAAGCGGGTCGCGCAGTACCAGGGCATCGCACGCTGGGCGCAAGCCAACCTGCCGCCGCAGGCCCGCGTGTTGATCCACGATGCCGGCGTGATTGCCTACACCAGCGACCTTCCCCTTACGGACCTCGTAGGACTGAAATCGCCCGGCAGCGTTGCCGATCACCGCCGCTGGACCGCACCGAGCGGGGGCGCCGAACGGTTCCGGGCGGTCGATGCGATCGCCCAGCGCGAGCATGCGACGCACGCGATCATCCTCGACGACGCGCCGGACCGGTTCTGGGGCACCCTGGCCGACGACCTGCGCCGTGCCGGTTGGCGCCTCGATCCCCCTGACACCGCAGTCGCTAACAGTCCCTACACGCTCTACCGGCTGACGCCTCCGGATGGCCCGATCCCGGATCCATGAAGCGGCTGACCACGCCGTTCCGTTTCAGGGCGAGCCCGAACACGGCGGCAGCGAGGGATGTTCTGCCGATCATGGGGCGTCGTCTCAACTCCAGTCTTGAGATACACGGACGACTTAGGGATCTATCCTGACCCGGAGAACGAATGGAGAATAGGAATCGGGACTGGTTTGGCGATAAATGATGAGCATTGTTCATGGATCGGGCCATGGGCCCGTCATCCCCGCTCACACCGCCGCCTTCCCCCGCACCCGCCGCTCGGCCTTGCGGGTGGCGGTCTCGCGCAGCTGCGCCTCGATGGTGCCGTTGGCCCGGGACCGCATGGCGCGGATGGCGTCCACGTCGTCGAAGGTCTCGGGGAAGCGGCGCGACAGCCAGAGATAGGCGCTGGCGAGCTTGACGGTCTTCTCCTGGTAGGCGAGGTCGCCCGACAGGTTCGGCCGCAGCGCCGGCACGGTGAGCCGTGCGGCCCGGGCCTGGGTCCAGCGCTCCAGCATCCCCATGGCGACGGGATCGCGCCGGTCCACCGGGCAGACCGAGAACGCGAACTTCTCCTGGATCGGCAGCCGGGCGCGATCGACGATGCGGGCGACCTCCAGGATCTCGTCGAGCGCCGAGGGCTGGAACGGCGAGCCGGCGTAGAAGGTGGCGCGGGCGAAATGCGCCAGCACCTCGGCCAGGCTCTCGCTGCCGAGTTCGCGCGCCACCGACTCGATGGCGATCAGGTCCGGGCGCACGAAGAAGCGGGTGTCGGCGGCGGGTGCCGTCGGGGCGCCCGAGAGGGCGTCGCGGATCGGCCCGAGGCCGCCCTCCTCGATCGCGCCGACATAGCCCGCCTCCTGATGGCCGAAGCGCCCGGCGCGCCCGGCGATCTGGCGGATCTCGGAGTTGGTGAGCGCCCGCTCGGCCACCCCGTCCCACTTGCGCCACGCCGAGAAGATCACGCGCTTGAGGGGGCCGAGGTTGAGCCCCATGCCGATGGCGTCGGTGGTCACCAGCACCTCCGCTTCGCCCTCGCGGAAGCGCGCGGCCTCGGCCCGGCGCACCTCCGGCGACAACGCGCCGTAGATCGTCGCGACCCGGTGGCCCGCCGCCACCAGGATCTCGCGGTTCTCGTGCACGGCGCGGCGCGAGAACGCCACCACCGCGTCGCCCGCCGTCACCGCGTCCAGCGGCACCGCCTTGTCCAGGGCGACGAGCGGCGTCTTGCGCGTGAAGGCGACCACCTCCAGGGACTCGTCGGCGGCCTCGGCGGCGCGGCGCACGGCGCTCAGCGCGTCGTCCGAGCCGCAGACGATCACGGTGCGGGCGGGGATGCCGAACAGGGCGTTGCTCCAGGCCCAGCCCCGGTCGGGATCGGACAGCATCTGGATCTCGTCGATCACCGCCACCTCGATCGGCCGGCGCAGGTCGGCCGTCTCGATGGTGCGGGCGGTGTGGGTGGGGTCGTCCTCGCCCAGCACCTCCTCGCCGGTGACCATGCCGGCCCTGAGCCCGCGCTCGGCCAGCGCCTCGTAGTTCTCCAGCGCGAGCAGGCGCAGCGGCGCGAGGTAGGTCCCGGTGGGGGCGGCCTCCAGCAGGCGCAAGGCGGCGTAGGTCTTGCCGGAATTGGTCGGCCCCATGTGGAACACGATGCGCCGGGCGAGCCGCCGGGCGGCCGTGAACTTCTCGATGTAGGCGCCGAACCCCGCCCGGTCGCGCAGGCGGCGCCCCTGCGCCTCCTCGCCCGCGAGCGCCCTGGCCCGGGCGCGCACGCCCTTCAGCGTGTCGCCGATGGATTGCGCGAACTGGCCTGAGCCGGAAAACACCCGCGAGCGTAGGGAGCGGTCGAGATGGGCGATGTAGTTCGGCCCCTCGGCCCCGGTCTCGTGCAGGTCCTGCGCGATCTGCCCACGCAGTCGCTCCACCGCCCGGCGCAACGCCCGCTGCGCCTCCCGGCCGGCCTGGGCCACGCCGAGTTCGAGTTCCTCGCGGCGCCACGCGGGATCGTTTCGCAGCGCGATCTCGTCCAGGATCTCGCGCGTGTCGGCCTCGGGCAGCAGGTCGAGGCGCAGGTCGAGCCGTCCGCCGTCGAGCAGCGGGATCGTCACGCGGATGCGCCACGCGATGCCGTCCCGCCCCGTCTCGGCCCGCAGCGCCGGCAGCGCGGCGGTGAGCGCCTTGATGCCGGTCTCGGCGAAGGCGCGGCGCGCCCCGAGGTCGGAGAGCGCGCGGGCCACGTCCGCGTCCTCCACGAAGCCGTCGATCTCGGGCAGGCCGAGCCGCGCGCGCAGCTCCTCGCGATCGACGGCGCCCGCCGGCACGCCGAGCCGGTGCAGGGCGTCGGCGAGGAGGTCGTCGGTGGGGTGGATGCGTTTGCGGGCCATGATGCACCCTCGGGACCGGACGCGTCCGGATCAAGTTTTTCCACACGGGTTCGGACGGGACGTGAGCGCGCAGCTCCCCCCGAACCGGTGCATCGGCCACCGTTTGCGGATCGGATGCGACCTTTTCCGTCCGTCGGTCGTTGACCCCGCACGAGACGAGGCGGCCTCGCTGCGCCCCGTCGTTCCGAAACTGGAAAGATTCGTTATGAACATCAAGCTGATCGCGGCGGCCGTCCTGTTCGCTCCCCTCGCGTTCGCGGGCGCCGCCCAGGCCCAGGGCACCATCCGCGGAGCCGAGCGCGGCGTCGAGGACGGCAACCGGGCGGCGGGCCCGATCGGGGGCGTGGTCGGGGGAGCGGTCGGTGCCGCCACCGGCACCGTCGGCGGCGTCCTCGGCGTCGATCCCGATGCCCGCGAGGACCGCCTGGACCGCGAAGAGCGCATGGAGCGCCGTGAGGACCGCCGCATGCGCGACCGTCGCGACCGCTAAACGCATCGCGCCGCCCGGACTCGATCCGGGTGGCGGATCACCTTGGACCTCGGCTCCGGCGGAGCCGGGGCCCGTCGCGCCGGGATCGCAGGACCGGCTGTTCATGACCGGCTGAACATAACCAGCCGTCCTTCCCGCTCCTCCCGCCGGACGGCTCCGGTGGCGCCCATGCCTTCGGGTTCGGAAGCCTTCGTCGCGAGATCGGAGCGACGTTTGCAGAACGTCGATCCCCGCTCCGGTCACCGGAGGACGTCCGAGGCTCGTTCGCCTCTCGCGTGCCGCCTCCGATCGTACGGAACCGTACGTCGATCGCATCCGGACGATCGGCGAGCCGCCTGAGGCGATCGTCGCATCGTCCGTGCAGGCCGTCGTCCTGCGGACACCACGACCTGCTTCAAGGGTCTGGTATCGTCGAAGGAGTCCGGAACCCCGCATGGCGATTTCGCCTTGCCCGAGCGGTCCCGACCGGGGGGACGCGGGCCCGTCGGGCGAGAACATGCGGGTCCCCTGCCACACCGATGGTCCGGCCAGCGGCGAGCGCGCCGCCCCGTCCGATCTCCCCACGGCTTCACGGAGTCTCAATCCGGTTCCGTCTAGCGTCGTCGCCCGGCGGGGCCATGCGGTCCGTCGGACACCCGGACCCGGGATCGACGAAAACGAGCTTCGTGCCTTTCTCTCGGCTCACCCCCCATCGCCGACGTCCCACGGCGCCCCCGACCCGGAGACCGGGGTTCGCGCGCGACGTCGGCGGCGTGGCGCTGGTCGAGTTCTCCCTCGTGGCCGTGCCGCTCTTCACGCTGGTCGCGGTGATCGTGGAGGCGGCGTTTCTCGTGTTCGCCCAGCACGGGCTCGACGTCTCCGTGGAGCGGGTCGCGCGCCTCGTGCGCACCGGTGAGTTCCAGGACGCGGCGAACGGCGACGATCCCTCGACGCGGCTGCGCGACCTCCTCTGCCGGTCCGGGATCGGGCTGTACCGCTGCGAGGAGATGCGGCTCGACCTCATGCATTCGGCGACCTTCGCCGTGGATCGGATCGCCCCGGCCTACGATGCCGACCGCGGCGACTGGGCGGCGGGCTTCGGCACGCGGTTCACCTGCCCCGGCGGGGGCGGCATCGTCGCCCTGCGCGTCGCCGTGCCGGTGCTGCGCCCGTTCGGCTTCCTCGATGTCACGGGCCAGCGCATGCCCGACGGCAGGCAACTCCTCACCGCCACCGCGCTCTTCCGCACCGAGGCCTACGCGGAGAAGCCCTGCGCATGAGGGGGATCGCACACCCTTCGGCCGCCCGGGCGCCGGGGCCGGGGCGCCGGGCGGTGCGACGCGGCCTCGCCGGCTTCGTGTCGGCGCGAGGCGGAGCGAGCGCGGTGGAGTTCGCGTTCGTCGGACCCGTGCTGGTGCTGCTGTTCGCGATGGCGATCGAGGTCCCGCGGGCGATCGCCACGAACAACCGCCTCGCCCAGGCCACCACGGCGCTCGCCGACCTCGCCTCCGGCACCGACTACGCCGACATCGCCGACGTGTTCGCCGCCGCCCAGGTCGTGGCCTCCCCCTACAGCCTGGCCGGGGCCGGCATCGTGCTGACGGCGGGCGGCGTCTATCAGACCGGAGAGAGCTTCGTCGCCAGGGTCTGCTCCAGCGTTCAGCACCGCGACGAGGCCCGTGCGGTCGGCACCAGCCTGGGTCCGCCGCCGCAGGGCACCGCCTCGAAGGGCGACCGCTTCGTCATGGCCGAGATGCGATTGCGCTATCGGCCGCTGTTCTCCTTCCTGCCCGTCCTCAAGGAACTGACCTTCACCGGCCGCACGATATGGCCGGTCCGTCAGGGCACTGCCTACAACGGGCAGGCGGAGGTCGTGCTGCCCGGCGGCAAGCCCTGCCCGCCGTGAGGCGCGGGCGATAGCTGGGGCGACACGTCCCGATCCTCGATACCGCCGGGGCGAGACCGGCCTTGCCGCACGCGCGCAGGCAGGTCCGTTAACGCGAAAGGTCTATCCCACCCGTGGAACGGGCGGGAGCGAGGCACCATCTCGATGACGGCGCGGGATGCGACGGAAAAACCGGCACGGACTCTCCTCCGCAGGCTTGCCTTCGCCCGTCTGAGCGCCGACCGGGGCGGCTCGGTGGCGGTCGTGTTCGGATTGTCGGCGACCGCCCTCGTGGGCCTCGTCGGCGGGGCGAGCGACTACGCCCGCCTCGCCTCGCGGCGCACGCAGCTGCAGAGCGCGGTCGATGCCGGCGTGATGGCCGGCGGCAACGCCCTCAAGCTCGTGGTGTCGAGCACCGAGTCCATCGTCGGGCTGACCACGCAGATCATCCGGACCGAGCTGAAGGCGCCCCCCGAGGATACCGTCTCGATCCAGGTCGACGTCGCCCCCGACAAGACCAGCGTCGAGGCGGTGGCGGACCAGACCGTCAAGCTGATGTTCGGGCCCTTCGTCGGCATGGGGGCGATGCCGGTCTCGGCCCGAGCCAAGGCCAGCGTCGTCGGCAGGATGCGCCTGTGCATGCTGGCACTGGAACCGGCCTCGCCCGGGGCGTTCAACCTGGAGAAGAGCGCGCAGGTCACGGCGTACGACTGCGCGCTGTACTCCAATTCCAAGAGCGGCGCCGGCATGGTCGGCCGGGACAGCGCGCTCGCCCGCGCCCAGACCATCTGCTCGGCGGGCGGCTTCCGGAACGACCGGGCGAACTTCACGCCCAACCCGCAGACCGGCTGTCCCCCGATCCAGGACCCCCTGCGGGACCGGGCTGCGCCGCCGATCGGCGATTGCTCGCCCCTGTCTCCGCTCCTGCAACGCCTCGACAAGGCCACCGGCGAGAGCAAGGGCGCGAACGTCGTCGCCAGCGACGCCACCCTCGAACCCGGTACCTATTGCGGCGGACTGCAGATCACCAAGAAGGCGGTGGTGACCCTCAAGCCCGGCATCTACGTGATGAAGGACGGGCCGCTGGTGGTGGACAAGACCGCCACCGTGAACGGAACGGACGTCGCCTTCTACTTCACCGGGAGCAACAGCGGCCTGGTGTTCGACCGCAAGACCACCGTCAACCTGTCGGCGCCGACGAGCGGCGTCATGGCGGGGCTGCTGATGTCCGAGAGTCCGCGGGTCGACCGGTCGTTCGATCCGGTGGATGTGGTCAACCTGCTGGTCGGGGACGTGATCTCGCCGACGCCCCCGCCCCTCGGGACGAGCCGTGTGATGCGCACCTACCGCATCATCAGCGACAACGCCCGCACCATGCTCGGGACCATCTACCTGCCGGCCGGGCGACTCGTGATCGATTCCCGCCGGCCCGTGGCCGACCGCTCGGCCTACACCGTCGTCGTGGCCCAGCAGATCAACCTCTACGAGGGGCCGAACCTCACTCTCAACGCGGATTACGACCGCACCAGCGTGCCGCTGCCCAAGGGCGTGGGCCCGGTCTCGGGCCGGCTCCTGATGAGCCAATGACGGGAACGCGACCCTCGCCGGACGCGACGCCGCGGATCCGCCCGGACACGGGGGCGGCGTCCGAGGCCGAGCCGATGCTCGCCCTGATCCTCGACGATTCGGAGATGAACAACCTCCTGCTCGCCCGCGCGCTCGCCCCGGTGGCGGGATGCCGCCCGGTCGCGTTCACCGAGCCGGAGGCGGCGCTCGCCTTCCTGCGCGCCAACGTCGCCCGCATCGGCGTGGCGATCACCGACTACGACATGCCCGGCATGACCGGGCTGGAGTTCATCGCCGCCGCCCGCGCCGTCCCCGGCTTCCGCCACGTGCCGATCGTCATGGTGACGAGCATGGACCAGCAGAGCCTGCGCCGGGAGGCGCTGAACCTCGGCGCCACCGACTTCCTGGGCAAGCCCTGCGACCCCGTCGAGATCCGGGCGCGCGTCACGAACCTGCTGGCGCTCTCCCTGGCCTACCGGGGCGAGCAGGAGCGGTCCGAGGTGCTGGCGCGGGAGGTGGCTGCGGCGGTGGCCGTCTGCGAGGCGCGCGAGCGCGAGATCATCGCCCTGCTGATGCGCGCGGCCGAGCACCGCGACACCGACACCGGCGACCACATCGCCCGCGTGGCCGCCTATGTCGGCATCGTCGCGCGCAACCTCGGCATGGACCGGCCGGCCTGCGCCCGCGTCAGCCTCGCCTCGACCATGCACGACGTCGGCAAGATCGGAATCTCGGATTCGATCCTGCTCAAGGAGGGCCCGCTCGACCCCGAGGAGCGGCGCGAGATGGAGCAGCACGCCGAGCGCGGCCGGCGCATCCTCCAGGGCAGCAGCTCGGAGGTGGTGCAACTCGCCGCCGTGATCGCGGTGAGCCATCACGAGCGCTGGGACGGCACCGGCTATCCGGCGGGCTTGGCCGGCGAGGCGATCCCGCTCCCCGGCCGGATCGTGGCCGTGGCCGACGTGTTCGACGCCCTCGTCTCCGAGCGGCCCTACAAGGAGGCGTGGCCGCCGGAGCGGGCCGCCGCCTACCTGCGCGAGAAGCGGGGCAGCCATTTCGACCCGGCCTGCGTCGATGCCTTCCTGGCCGGCTGGGACGAGGTGATGAGCCAGGCCGAAGGCGGTTCCGCCTGATCCACCCCGCCGGCACCTCGTCTCTTTCCGAGAGCCGGCGACCACCTGTCGGACGATGCTCTAGGAGGCTTGCCCGTTGCGTGCCCCGAATCCGATGCGTTCGCTCTCCGGACGACTGGCGCTGGCGGTGGCCGGCGCGGTCGCGGTCGCCCTGCTTCTGCTGACCGGCCTGTCGACCTGGCGCGAGGTCGAGCGCTACACGGCGGCCAAGCGCGAGGCCCTGCGCATGACCGCGCGGATCCTGGCGGCGAGTTCCGCGCAGGCCACCGCCCAGAACGACGAGGCGGCGGCGCAGGCGACCCTGCGGGCGATCGCCCACGGCACCGCCCTGGTCTACGCCGCGGTGGAGCGGGCCGACGGCGAGATTCTGGCCGAGCAGGGCATCGGCCTGCGGCTCTCCGACGACATCGATCTCGATCAGGGCGCCGTCTCGCCGCTGGCGCTGATGACGACGCGCACCCTGCGCGTCACCGTGCCGGTCGAGGAGAACGCCCGCGCCATCGGCCGCGTCGTGCTGGTCTCGGACAACCGCGACCTGGCCGAGCGCATCGCCGAGGTCGGGATGACGGCGGCGCTCGCCGGGCTGCTGGCGCTGGGCCTCGGGCTCGCCGTATCGATGGGCCTGCAGCGCAGCGTGACCCGCCCGCTCGCCGCGCTCGCCCGCACCATGGACCACGTGCGCCTGCGCCACGACTACGCCCAGCGCGTGCAGGCCGGCCATGGCGAAGTCGGGGCGCTGGCCCAGACCTTCAACGACCTGCTCGGGGCGATCAACGAGCGCGACCGCGCCATCGCGGCCTACGGCGCCGGCCTGGAGGAGGAGGTGCGCGCGCGCACCCACGACCTGATCGAGGCCAAGCAGGCCGCCGACCACGCCAACGCGGCCAAGTCCACCTTCCTGGCGACGATGAGCCACGAGATCCGCACGCCGATGAACGGCATGCTGGTGATGGCCGAACTGCTCGCCGCCGCCGACCTGCCGCCGCGCCAGCAGCGCTACGCCCAGGTCATCGCCCGCTCGGGCCAGTCGCTGCTCGCGATCATCAACGACATCCTCGACTTCGCCAAGGTCGAGGCGGGACGCCTGGAGGTGGAGCGCATCCCCGCGAGCCCGCGCGAGATCGCCGACACCGTGATCACCCTGTTCGCCGAGCGCGCCCGCGCCGCCGGTCTCGACCTTGCCGCGCAGGTGGACGCCGACGTGCCCCGGCGCCTGCTCGGCGATCCCGTGCGGCTGGGCCAAGTGCTCGGCAACTTCGTCTCGAACGCCCTCAAGTTCACCGCCTCCGGCCACGTCCTGGTGCGGATGACGATGGAGCACGAGGCCTCCGGCCCCCTCCTGCGCATCGCGGTGACCGACACCGGCATCGGCATCCCCGACGACCGCATCGGCGAGATCTTCGCCGCCTTCACCCAGGCCGAGCAGTCGACCGCGCGCCGCTTCGGCGGAACCGGGCTCGGCCTGTCGATCGCCGAGCGCCTGATCGCGGCGATGGGCGGGCGCGTCGGCGTCGAGAGCCGGCTGGGCCACGGCTCGACCTTCTGGGCCCGCATCCCGGTCGAGGGCGCTGAAGCCGCCGAGCCGCCGCCGCGCCGCGTCCCCGCGGTGGCCGGGTCGGTGCGGCTCGGCGAGGTCGGCGAGGCGACCCGCGCCGTGCTGGCCGCCGAGCTCGACGCCGCGGGCTTCCGCCTCGCCGAACACGGCGACGCCTGCATCCTCGACGCCGCCGAGCTTCTGGCCCTGGGGCGGCGCCCGCACGGCGCGCACAGACTCGTCGCGCTGGTGCCGATCGGCGACGCCTCGGGACCCGGCCTGCTGCGGGCCGGGCTCGCCGACGCATGGCTGCGCCGGCCGATCGCCGGTGCCGAGTGGCGCCCGCTGCTGGCCGCACTCGCCGAGGGCAGCCCGCTCCCCGTCGATCCGGCCGGCGAGGCGGACGCGCCGTCCGCCGTCCTGCCCTCGTTCACCGGAGCGCGGGTGCTGGTCGCCGACGACAGCGCGGTCAACCGCGAGGTCGCGGCCGAGGCGCTCGGCCGGCTCGGCATCCCCGATCCGGTTCTCGTCGAGGACGGCCGCGCCGCCGTGGAGAGGGCCGCGTCGGGGCGGTTCGACCTGATCCTGATGGACGGCAGCATGCCGGTGCTCGACGGCTTCGCCGCCGCCGCCGCGATCCGTGCCCGGGAGATGCAGGAGGGTGCCGCGCGGGTGCCGATCGTCGCGCTCACCGCCCACGTCGTCGGCGACGGCGCCGAGGCCTGGCAGGCGGCGGGCATGGACGGGATGCTCGCGAAACCCTTCACCCTGGCGCAACTCGCCGCCCTGCTCGCGCGGCACGTCCCGGCCGTCGCGACCGGCCCGGCGGCACCCGCGCCGGCGCCGATGCCGGTCGCGGCACCCGACGGGGCGCTGCTCGACGAGCAGACGCTCGCCAACCTGGAAGAACTCGGCGACGGCGACTTCGTGGCCCGCATCCTGGGCCTCTACCGGGCGCAGGCCCCGGAGGCGCTGGCCGATCTCGACGCGGCGCTCGCGCGCGGAGACGCCCCCGCCGTCGCCCGCGCCGCCCACGGCCTGAAATCGATGAGCGCCAACATCGGCGCCGCCCGGCTGAAGGATGCGGCCGACGCGATCGAGCGGGCCGCCCGCGGCGGCGGCGTGCTGCCCGCGGACGGAGCGGCCGGCCTCGGAACCCTGTTCGCCGCCACCCTGGCGGCGCTCGACGCCCGCATCGGGCCCGGCGACGCGCGAGCGGCGGCTTAGGGCGATGTCCGTGATCTTCGAGTCACGGAAATCGCCCGATCTTTTCGTGTGGCCGCATTGTCTTCACGCGCACCGGGAATCGCGTCGCTCGAAAATGCTCCGGGACCTACCCGAGGGCCGGCGCGACGCGCGACCCGTTCCGAAGACAGTATCGCAAGGGTCCGCAGGACGAAACGGTCGACGGAATACAGGCGCAGCGGTTCCCAGCCATCGGTGACGGCAACGCTTCACGGGGGAAGCGCAGCCAGGACACAGGGGATCATCCATGCGCTCCATCGCCGCCGCCCTCATCGGAATCGCCCTCGCCGCCGGGGCCTCCTACGCCCACACGAACCGGACGGACGCGTCCGGACGGGAGGCCGGAACGCCGACATGCGCGACCAAGCCCGGGCCCGGCCTCGTGTTCGGCCGCAGCCCGGTGGCCGATTGCAGCTTCGTGGCCGAGCGCGGCGGCGTCCGGGAGGAGCCCAGGGCGCGGCTAGCCTATTCCGCGCAGGCCAACGAGGCCGAGCAGGCGACGCAGACCCTGGCGATCCGCGCGCTCAAGCTCGGGCAGCGCAGCGCAGACGGCGAGCCCCGTCTGAGTCGCGATGATGAAGGCCTTCTCGACGCTTCCGTCCCGTTCCCGTGAAACCAGTCGCGGACCGGCCTAGAGATCGCGGATGTGCCGGAGATTGCGTCGTGATCGGCTCGTGTTGCGTCCGCACCGGGCGACGCAAC
>Ga0182229_1000291_pt1 | contig 12984 bp, 12 predicted proteins | sample G6R1MG_32_FD_129663 | JGI IMG/M metagenome (GOLD analysis project Ga0182229, IMG submission 129663) | Miscanthus phyllosphere microbial communities from Michigan, USA - G6R4_MAIN_07NOV2016_LD1 MG | ecosystem: Host-associated > Plants > Phyllosphere > Phylloplane/Leaf | place: USA: Michigan...
GTCTGGCCGTGGGTTTATCCTGGCGTATCTGTAGGATTTCCGGATTTTGCTGCGCATCTTCCGGTTGCGGCAGGAAACATTCTTTATCCACTTGGGCGGTCCGGGGCGTTCGGCCATCGCCGGCTGCTCCATGGAGCGGCCGCCGAATCCGGATCCGAAATCCGATGCCGGTCCTTGTGGTGGTGCGGCCGCGGTCGGCTCGCCTCGGACACGGCCGCGCCTGCGGGGGGATCGGGGCGGAGCTTCGGTGAGCCAGGGCGCTGCCTGCACCCGCAAATGGTCACGGACCTGTCGGAACCCTGACCTCTACAGCGGCGTGATCAGCGCGGGTCGCCGAACCGTCCGCGTCGGGGCCCGCAGGATCCGGCGGGCCGGGGATTCGAGGAGCCGCCACGAGGCCTCCGCCAGCAGCAGGGTCAGCGCCAGATCGAGCCCCAGGGTGATAGAGCGCGGCGCGGCGAGAGGCAGCCCGAGCGCCGACAGCAGGTGGTCCGCGTGCAGGGGCACGTGGAACAGGTAGGCGCCGTAGCTGATCACGCCGATCCGGCGTAGCCAGACGCTGTCCAGGAGCGCCACCACGCGGCTCTCCGGGGCTTGAACGATCTGCAGCAGCAAGAGCGCCGCGAGCCCCCCGCTCAGGCGCCCGACGAGCAGCCATCGGCCGGTCTCCCCGGCCAGGAGCGGCAGGGTCAGGAACAGGGCCAGCACGGCGACCAGCGCGGCATCGCTCCGGAGCCATCCCGGCAGGGGCGGCGCGCGCAGCCCGGCCAGGCCGCCGAGCGCGATCAGCCCGAGATTGGCCAGGGTGTCGACGTCCAAGCTCACCCGCGAAGCGCCGGTCGACCACAGGGCGACATGCATCAGCACGCTGGCACCGACGAGCGCGCCGCACAGTGCCGCAAGATGGCGCTGCGGCAGGAACAGGGCCGCCGGCGCGAACAGCAGGTAGAATTGCTGCTCGACCGCCAAGCTCCAGAGATGCCCGAGTTCCGTCCCCCAGCCGTGCCGCTCGATGTAGACATTCGTCGCGTACAGCCAGGTCGAGAGCTTGAACGCTTCGTCGCCGAGGTGCAGCGGGCCGCCCAGCGGGGTCGCGTAGAGCACGAACAGGAAGACGTAATAGACCGGCACGATGCGGGCGAATCGGTTCCGGTAGAACACCCGCAGGCTGTCCATCGGCGTCGCCGCGCCGGCCTCGATGCGTGCGCGGGATGCCGCGAGGATGCGGACGATCAGGAAGCCGCTCAGCACGAAGAACAGCCAGACCCCGGCGCTGCCGGCCGCCTCGGTGCGCGGGCTCGGCACCTTGTGGCTCACGAAGACCATCAGGAAGGCCACAGCCCGCAGGCCGTCGAACCCGAGGATACGGCGCTCTGCCGGATTCATGCACGCCTCGTCCGCGTCGATCCCGCTGTCTAGGCCGTCCCTGTGCGAGGGCGGCCTACCTCGATCGGCGTAGGCAAGGCCGCTCGAACATCTGCCGCATTGCTGTATTCGGCATTGGCGAGGCCCCGTTTAGGGTTGTTTAACAATATCGAAGTGGGGTATGATCGCGATGGCCCGTCCGATTCCGGGTGGAACACTGATGTGAACGGTCATCGCTCACATACGCCGGCCCGCGGAAGATGCGATATCCTGCGGCGCTCCCGGCCGCAGGCAGCCTCGGGGCGTCGCTGCGCGATGTCCGGCCGCACGGTCCGACCGATTCGCGACGCTCACCGGCGCATCCCGAGCAGGATGACCAAGCCCACGGCGCATGCGGCCCCGGCCTGGGCTGCCAGCAGCGCGGCCAGCCAGCCCTGCAGCAGGCCCAACGCGAAGCCGACCGCGCCGCCGATCAGGGCAGCGAAGACCAGTAGGACCAGCAATTACTTATCTCCACTGGCGATTCGGCCGGCTATGTGCAGTTGTATCACGCAAATTCCCGGGCGTGCCAATATCTCTAGACATTCACGTGCCCAATATTTGTCCAGTCCCGGCGGCTTCCTGTCCGGCCGCATGGAATCCCCGCTTTCGATCACATCGCGCACTGTCTCTTGCACCTTTCGCACCGAGTGAGGAGCCGCCGCCATGCTGCGCCCGGTTGGAACCCCCACCTCCATCACCCCATCGTCGCCGCACCATATGGTCGAGACGATCAACGAAGCGTTGGTCAACACATTGCCGGTCGCATCCCCCGTGCGATTCCGGCTCCGACTCGGCTGGACGACGAAGCGTGCACTCGATACCGCGGTCGCGTTGACGGCCCTGTGTCTGCTGCTGCCGCTGCTGCTGTTCATCGCCCTGCTGATCTGGGGCAGCGACGGACGCGCCCCGATCTTCCGGCACATGCGGCTCGGCCGGCACGGGCGTCCCTTCGGATGCCTGAAATTCCGCTCGATGGTTCCGGACGGCGACGCGATCCTGGCCGGGCATCTCGCGGCGCATCCGGACGCCCGCGCCGAGTGGGAGGCGACGCACAAGCTGACCCGGGATCCCCGGGTGACGAGCCTCGGCCAGGTTCTGCGCAAGACCTCGCTCGATGAGCTGCCCCAGCTCTGGAACGTGCTGCGCGGGGAGATGAGCCTGGTCGGGCCGCGCCCGATCGTGCAGGGCGAGGTCGCCCGCTACGGCACGGCGTTCGCGGCCTGCTTCTCGGTCCCGCCGGGGCTGACCGGGCTGTGGCAGGTCTCGGGGCGCTCGGACACCACCTATGCCGAGCGTGTGGCGCTGGATCTGGATTATGCCAGCCGCTGGAGCCTGCGCCGGGATTTCGCGATCCTGCTGCGCACCCTGCCGGCGGTGCTGCGCCAGCGCGGCAGCCGCTGAAATCCGCGCCCGTCAGGCCGGATCGTCATGCGCCGCGGGGGCCAGCACGCACAGGCGCCAGAACTCCACGAAACCGACGGCATAGAGTGCGACGAGAAGACTGTACCCGGACATCGTAGGGGCCCCGCAGTGACCGCGGGCCTCAGCCTGCCGGGGATATGGTTAACGCTTCGTTAGCGTTCCGCAAATGGGCGGCCTGCGGCACCACGCCCCGTCCTGCCATCCTCGGCCGGACGCGCGACGGGCGCGCACGGCGATGCGCGCGCGCCCGCGGAGCCGATCCAGCCGGAGGGGACCACCCTACCGGCAGGCGATCGAACCCTTGAAGCCGCACGGGTCGCCCAGCTTGGTGAAGGCGATGCGCTCGAAGGTGGCGGCGATCGGCCGGCCCGGGTAGCGCGCCGGCCCGAGCCAGGATTCGATGTCCCGGCCCTGGCCGATCCAGATGGAGAGCATGATCTTGCCGGGATGCGACGGGATCGGCTTGTCGGGCCGGGCTCGCACCTCGCGCAGCAGCCGGCCGTTGACCGACCAGCGCAGGCGGTCGGGCAGCCATTCCAGCGCGTAGTCGGCCATGGTGGTCGAGGCGTCGAAGCCGAGGCTCTCGACGGTCTCGTGCTCGCCGGCGCCGCCGGTGAAGTAGTTGAGCTGGACGCCCTTCGGGTCCTTGCCCAGGAATTCGAAGTCGATCTCGTCGTTGGTGCTGCGGTCGCCGTCCTCCGGGCCGTTATAGGTGAAGAACGCCGAGACGAGACCCGAGGCCGCGCCCACGCGCATCCGGATCTCGTAGGTGCCGTAGCCGTAGCGCGCCTTGGTCTGGATCTCGGCGCAGCTGAAGGCGCGGTCCTTGTAGGGGCTGTCGGTCAGACTGAGGGTCAGTTCCCCCGGCGTCGGGATCTGGACGCGCTGGCGCGACCACGTGCAGCCCTGGTGATCGCCGTTGACCCAGCCATCGGACACGTACCAGCGCCGGTCGCCGAGGCTCGCGAACGTCTCGACGAAGGAGGTCCCGCCTTGGAAGGCCGGCGCCGGGCCGGCGGCCTTGGGGGCGTCGTCCCCGGCCACGGCCGGCAGGGCCGGCAGAAGCAGGGCGGTCGCCAGGCAGGCGCGGCGGATCGGGCGGCGCGGTCTCGTCATGCTCACATCCTCGCCTGAAGCGCATTCGGGCAGTCCGGCGGGAGTATCGACGCGACCGGTCGGCGGAGCCGTGATCTTTCGGACGAGCGGACCCGGCGCCCGAACCCTCCTTTTGGACGATCTCGCGTCTCGCGCGCGGGCTGCCTAGCCTGCGGAATGGTCGTCCGGCCCCGCCGGCCGAAGGCGTTTGGAGTTGTCCGGTGCGAAGCGTCCAGGCCCAGCCCGACGGAGCGGATGTCTGCGTCATCATCGCGGCGCGCAACGCCGAGGCCACCATCGCGACCGCGGTCGCCTCGGCCCTGCGGCAGCCGGAGGTCGCGGAGGTCATCGTCGTCGACGACGCCTCCACGGACCGGACCAGTGCGGCCGCCGAGGCCGCCGGCGACGGCTCGGGCCGGCTGAAGCTGCTGCGGCTGACGCGCAATGCCGGGCCGGCGGCCGCGCGCAACGCCGCCCTGGCGGTCGCGACCGCGCGGCTGCTCTGCGTCCTCGATGCCGACGATTATTTTTTGGATGGGCGCCTGGGCCGGCTCCTGGCCGCCCCTCGCACCTGGGACCTGATCGCCGACGACATCGTCCTGGTCCGGGGCAACGCCGCCGCCACCGTCGCCGGCCTCGTGACCGGGCCCGGCCAGCCGCTACGGCTCTCGCTCGCGGCCTTCGTCGCCGGCAACATCGGACGCGCGGGCGAGCACCGGCGGGAACTCGGGTTCCTCAAGCCGATCATGCGCCGGTCGTTCCTGCAGCGCCACGGCCTGCGCTACGACGAACGGCTGCGGCTCGGCGAGGATTACGCCCTCTATGTCGAGGCCCTGGCGGCGGGCGCCGTGTTCGCCGTGACGGCACCCTGCGGCTACGTCGCGATCGAGCGCGCGGATTCGCTGAGCGCCCAGCACCGGACCGACGATCTGGGGGCGATCATCACCTTCGACGACGCGATGATTGCCCGGTCGGGGCTCGCGCCGGACGCCCGTAAGGCCCTGCGGGCCCATCGCGACGCCACGATGCGGAAATGGCAGCACCGGCGCGTCCTCGACCGCCGGCGCTCCCACGGCTACGCGGCCGCCCTGCGCGAGCTGCTCCACGCGCCCCGGGCCTGGCGGCACATCCTGTCCGAGACCCTGGCGGCCAAGCTGGCGCGGCTCGTCCCGGACCGCGCGCCCGAGGGGGATGGGGCGCCACGCCTCCTGCTCGGGCCGGGGCCGCTGTTGCGGCCGGCGCGCTAGGGCCGTTCCTGGGCGCGGTGCGATCGGGCTCGCCCCCGACGCCGGGATGGGCCGCACCCCGAAAGCCGGCAGCCACCTTTCGGGACGCGGCTCCCAGCGCGCGGCCGGCTGGGTTCGTCAGTGATCGCGCTCGCCGTTCCGCGTCCGGACCGCCGACACGTCGCATTGGACGTCGTCGAGGGCGCAGCGCACCCGCTCCAGCGCGGCACTGAACAGTTCGGTGATTTGCGGGTCGCCGGATTGCGCCGCCGCCCCATCCTGGAAGCTGTCCAGCAGGTACGGCATCATCTTCCCATGAAGTGCCAGGTAGGCTCCGGGACTCGAGAGTTCATAGACGACTGCCAAGGCATGATAGGCGCGCACCAAAACCTCGAGCGCAACATCTGCGCTGCGTGAGCTCTGGTTGAAATCATCGCTGCTCTTCATAGCGCCGATAAACTAGTTTCCACCCGTTATCTGGGGGTAACATGCCTTATCAACACTGTCGACGCTTCCATTCACGTCAATTGTCGTCACTGAAGTGCGGCGCGACATTTATTGCGAGCTCATGGCTCAACGGCAACAGTCGCACGGTCGGCAAGACCAATCCGCGGGCCGCGTTCAGCCGCGCATGTATCGCGTCGGCCGGATCATCGTGGCGATCTTGGTCTCGACCTCGACCAGCACGCTGTTCACGAGGTGGGCCGCACCCTCGACCGTGCCGGCGGCCAGTGTTTCGCGGCCGCTGGTCTCTTGAATGATGCGGAAATTGTCCTCGACGAACGCCCGGATCTTCTGCTGGGCGCTTTCGAACTCGCCCGGATGCGCCGTCTCGTAGAGGAGGGCCAAAGCGAGATAGGCGCGGCCGACCATATCCAGGGCCAAACTTGCGCTCCGTTCGCTGGTCTCGCTTTCTGTGGAGGACACGGCAGGTGGATTCCCTGTCAAGCGTTAAGTTGCAAATCTATCAGTCTGTCTGCTCGCGAACAATCAATAAAAATACGCGCTATAGTGATTTTTATTGAGTTTCCACGAGCTTGGCCCGGCGCCGGAATGGATCTTGATTCGACCCCGCGGACCGGGAAACCCGCGCTCCGTCCGACGCCGCATGCCGGCCCATCGCTGACGGCGTCGGCCGGCATGCGGCCGAATGGGCTGGGGGCTCCGTGACCGGTCCCTGGGACATGACGCGCCTCCGTCGACCGATCGGGGGGCAGGGTACGCATTTTCGTTCCGGTCCCGTGTCATCGCCCCGAATGGTTCATCGATAAATTCCGGTCTTTGTCAGTAGCTCATCCGCAAGTGGCATATTCGCTGAGCTCCATAGTTTCCAAAACCATTGATTCTGCATGTGCTGAACACATACTGATTCGCAACAAATGTTTGTGTCAAGCCACTTGATAAATTTAACGTCGAGATTTTAAACTGATGGGAACAGGGGCGGGAGCGATTGTGCAGATGTGGATCTTGGGAAGATACAAAATCTCCTACAAGATGTCCGTTCCGCTTCTGATCATAGCGCTCATAAGCGTCGGCATGATATACTATACGCTCAATATACTGGGCGACATTACCGAGCGGAATCACGTTCTGGTGGATTATTACGTCGCGCGGCTGGAGGCGTTCGCGGAGGTGCGCCAGGACTTCCAGACGGCCGGCCTCATGAATCGCAACCTCCTCATCGGCCGGCCGGCCAACGAACGTTCGGATTTCGAGACGACGTACAAGGCGGCGGTGAAACGCACGGCCGACAACATCCAGACGCTGGCTGCGGGATCCTTGAAGAAGGAGGTCCGGGATCTGCTGCTGGAGATCGGAGCGATCGCGCGCGCGTATTATGACGTCCTGGACAGGTCCAACGCCCTCGCCCTCAGGGATGATCGCGGTGCCGCGACGCAGCTGGCCATGGAGACCAGTAAACCGATCGCGAAGCGGTTCGAAGAGACCGCACGGGTCTACGAGGGGCGGGTCGATGCACGGCTCGCCGACGGTAAGAACGCCACCGAGGCCGCGGCCAAGCAAGCCAAGCTGGTCCTGATCGGTTCTGCGGTGGCCGGCCTGCTCGCCGCCCTCAGCCTCTCGGCCGCCATCATCGTGTTCGGCGTGACGCGGCCGCTCGGGAGCCTCGTCGCCGTCCTGGAGCGCATGGCGAAGGGCGAGATCGACGCCACCATCGCGGAGGCGCAGCGCGGCGACGAGATCGGCGCCGTCGGGCGCGCCGTCGAGGGCATCAAGGCGAGCGTCGCCCGCAGCGCCGCCGAGGAGGCCGAGCGCAAGCGGGCCGCCGACATCGCCGCCGCCGCCGCGCGCAGGCGGGCCCGGCTGGACCTGGCCCAGAGCTTCGAGCAGGCGGTCGCCGGCATCGTCGAGCAGGTCGCGTCGTCGGCGACCGAATTGCAGGCCACCGCCCGGGCGATGACCGATATCGCCCAGGAGGCCGGCAGCCAGTCCGGCACGGTGGCGGCGGCGGCCGAAGAGGCTGCGGTCAACGTCACCACGGTCGCGGCCGCCACCGAGGAGCTCGGCAGCTCCATCCGGGAGATCGGCCGGCAGGTGCAGGGTTCGAGCGACCTGGCCCAGAAGGCGGTCGGCGAGGCCGACCAGACCGCCGCCCTCGTGGCCGAGCTGAGCGCGGCGGCCAGCCGGATCGGCGACGTGATGCAGATGATCTCGGCGATCGCCAGCCAGACCAACCTGCTGGCCCTCAACGCCACGATCGAGGCGGCGCGTGCGGGCGAGGCGGGACGGGGCTTCGCCGTCGTCGCCACCGAGGTCAAGGAACTCGCCGGCCAGACCGCCAAGGCGACCGAGGAGATCGCGGGCCAGATCGGCCGGATCCAGGGCGTGACCGGCGAGGCGGTGGGCGCGATCGGCACGATCACGAACCGGATCCGTGAGATCAACGGGGTGGCGAGCTCGATCGCCGCGGCGGTGGAGCAGCAGGGGGCGGCGACGCAGGAGATCGTGCGCAACATCGCCCAGGCCACCGCCGGGACTAAGGAGGTGACCGGCAACATCGTCGGGGTCGCGGGGGCTGCCGAGCAGACCGGCGAAGCGGCCGGCAACGTCCTCTCGGCGGCGACCGGCCTGTCGCGCCAGTCCGAGCAGCTCTCGGCCGAGGTTGCCGCTTCCTCGCCACCATGCGGGCTGCGTGACGGGGCTGGGGTGGCGTTCGTCCGGGCGAGGGCGGGCCCGGGAGACCCGCAGCGTTCCCGAATCAGAACATCCGGACCAGGCCCATCCGGTCCTGTGCGGCGCCCTGCGTCGCCCGGAGCTTGAGCGCCAGCACCCGGTTGTGCCGGGCCATCGCGCGAAGCACCTCGGCGGTCTCGGGATCACCGGCGCGGGCCAGGGCCTGGGCGGCGCCGGCCATGTCGGTGGCGGCGGCATCCGCGAGTGCCGCGGTGCTCAGATCCTGGGAGGGCGCGGGGGTCGAAATGGCCATGTCTGCCCTTGCTTGCGCGCATCGTCCCGAGACGCGGTCGCCGGCTCTCGGGAAACGGCGATGCCCCATCAAACTCGCGGCGCCGCGTCTTCGATCCGACATCCCGGACGAGGCTCCGGCGCGGCCCGATCCTCCGAACGAATGGTTAACGATTGGTAAAGCCCGGGTCCGGTCATTTCCGGACGGGCAGGCGTCCCACGAGCCAGCCGGCCTCGTCGCGCACGAGCAGGGTCCAGGGCGGTCCCGGATGGTCCTCGGCGATCGCGTCGGCCATCTCGGCGATGACGCTGCGCGCCTCGAACAGGGCCTCCGCGAGGTCGGTGGCCTCGACGCCGGTCGTGTCGTGGAACGTGATCTCGGCGTTGGCTAGCTCGAAGTAGAAGCGCGCGGCCAAATGGACTCTCCCCAGCCAAAGTCCCCCGGAGCGTTTGGCCCTGCGATCTTGCCCGCCTAAACACCCCGGCTTCCAGCCCTTAAAGAAGAGAAAAAGACTTAGCTTTTAGGCTGGTTGATCTCGCGCAGGTATCCCGAACATCGCGGGATCTGCGGGGGCTAAGCCAAGCGAGGTATCGCGCCCGGTCTTGTGGCGGCCCCCTCGCGGCCCCCTCGCGGCCCTCTGGCAGCCTGCTGGCGGTCCTCGGGGGCGGGCCGCCCGGCCGGATCATCGCGGCAGGGTACGCCGTCCCGCCGACCGCCCCTACGCCTTAGTCCTGAGGTGCCGCCGCGATGGCCGCGCCGTAGAGCGGGACATCCGGACGTTCGCGGTGCGACGAGGCAAGGACACGGCAAGCATGAACATCACGATGGTCGGGTCGGGCTATGTCGGGCTGGTCTCGGGGGCGTGCCTGGCCGATTTCGGCCACAGGGTCGTGTGCGTCGACAGCAATCGCGACCGGATCGACGCGCTGAAGGCCGGGCGGATCCCGATCTACGAGCCCGAACTCGACGCGCTGGTCGCCGAGAACGTCCGCCAGGGCCGGCTCTCCTTCGTCGTCGATCTGGAGGCCGCGGTTGCGGAGGCGGACGCGGTGTTCATCGCGGTGGGCACGCCGTCCCGCCGGGGCGACGGTTTCGCCGACCTGTCCTACGTCCATCAGGCGGCCCGCAGCATCGCCCGGGCGCTGACGCGCTTCACCGTGGTGGTGACCAAGTCGACCGTGCCGGTGGGCACCGGCGACGAGGTCGAGCGCATCATCCGCGAGATCCGGCCGGACGCCGCGTTCGCCGTGGTGTCGAACCCGGAATTCCTGCGCGAGGGCGCGGCGATCTCCGACTTCAAGCGCCCCGACCGCATCGTGGTCGGCACCGAGGATGCCCGCGCCGAGGCGGTGATGCGCGAGGTGTATCGGCCGCTCTACCTGAACGCCGCGCCGATCCTGGTGACGTCCCGGCGCACCGCCGAGCTGACCAAATACGCCGCCAACGCGTTCCTGGCCGCCAAGATCACCTTCATCAACGAGATCGCGGACCTGTGCGAGCAGGTCGGCGCCGACGTCCAGCAGGTCGCCCGCGGCATGGGGCTCGACAACCGGATCGGCGGCAAGTTCCTCCATGCCGGGCCGGGCTATGGCGGCTCGTGCTTCCCGAAAGACACGCTGGCGCTGGTCAAGACCGCCCAGGATGCCGGGACGCCGCTCCGGCTGGTCGAGACCGTGGTGGCGGTCAACGACCAGAGGAAGCGTGGCATGGCCCGCAAGGTGATCCGGGCCTGCGGCGGGGTGCGGGGCAAGACGATCGCGGTGCTGGGCCTGACCTTCAAGCCGAACACCGACGACATGCGCGACGCGCCCGCGCTCGCGATCGTCGCCGGCCTGCAGGATGCCGGCGCGCAGGTCCGCGCCTACGATCCGGAGGGGATGGAGCAGGCCCGGCCGCTCCTGCCCGGGGTCGACTTCGCGCAGGATGCCTACGCGTGCGCGGCGGGCGCGGACGCCCTGGTGATCGTCACCGAGTGGAACGCCTTCCGGGCGCTGGACCTGGCGCGGCTGCGCGCCACGATGCGGGCGCCGATCCTGGTGGACCTGCGCAACGTCTACCGGCCCGAGGAGGCCCGGCAGCACGGGTTCTCCTACAGCAGCGTCGGCCGTGCCGAGGCGCCGGCTTCGGATCGGGAGATTGTCCTGCCGCTCCGCGCCGTCGGCTGAAACGCCCGCCCCGGTCGCCGGATCGGCCGGCCGGGGCAGGCCCAAACAAAGAGCCGTGCCGGATCGCGGCGCGATCGGGCACGGCTCTGTGTCGTCGGGTCTGCGTCAGGCGTCGCTCAGGCCGCCGGAGCCTTCACGGTGGCGAGGCTCGAATCCTCGCGCAGGAAATACTTGTTGGTCAGGTACGCGACCTCGGTCCGGTTCTTCGCCTTCAACTTCTTCATGATGTTGCGGACGTGAACCTTCACGGTGCTCTCGCACATGTTCAGTTCGTAGGCGATGATCTTGTTGGGCGTGCCCTTGCGCAGGGCCCGGGCGACGCAGAGCTGGCGGGGGGAGAAGATCTCGTCCTCGCCGGCCTCGACCGGCTCCTCGACCTTGATGCTGGCCAGCAGCGGGAACAGGCATTCCGCCGGGATGTAGACGCCGCCCGCCTGAACGAGCTGGAGCGCCTGCAGCGCGATGTCGACGGAGGTCGTGGTCGGGATGTAGCCCTTCACCCCGAGCTTGATGATGCGCACGATCTGGTCGAGGTTCTCCCCGTCCGAGATCACCGCCACCGGCGGGGCGTCGACCTCGCCCTGCAGCAGCGCCAGCTCCCGGGTGATCTCGGCCCACGCGGCCTCCGAGAGGTTGCCGTCCGGCCGGCACAGCACGACCACGTTGGCGGCCGCGAACGGCGTCTGGCGCTTCCAGCTCTCGATGTCCGGGAAGACCTCGAACACCGTATCCTTGTCGGCTTCCCGGAGGGACGCCGCGAGGCATCGACCGACGAGTTGCCGCCGATCGATGATCACGATGCGGTTCGTGCGGGCCAGGGTCGGGTCCCGCCGCTCGATGACGGCCGGACCGTCACCGCCCTGCATCCCCGAGACCTGCACCCCCGAGACGCCGCTACGGGTCTGGAGACTGTCCCGATCAACGATGATGCGCTCGTCTCGAGTACCAAGACTGGCCATAAGAAGTTACCTCCTTTCGCAGGAAGCCCATTGTCGGACGGTGACTTGGGAACCCAATGACCGCGCCTTGGGCGTGACACTGGTAATTGCGGTCGACTCGGCGCCTTACTGGAAAGGTTCTCGATGACCGCGGATATAATGCTAACTTTCGTAAAATGCGCTGTAAATACCCTGTCGGCGCCTATTTGATTAAATTTCTACGCACGTTAATTCAATCACGGACTACGTACGTAGGGGATCGTCCAATCGGGCGCGACGTCTCGAAAAGATCTTGGCCGATATTCGCTAGGTCTTTTCATGTGTGCGACTGTTCGGCTGGGCATTGCGCCGGTATCGCAGTGACGGACCTCAAGTTTTGGCAGGCGGTAATATCAAGCCCGCAAATCCGGTGTTTCCGTCCATGGGAGTGGCGGTTTCGCGTGACGAATTCAGTCATCGGAATCCGTGTGTGCTGTTCCATTTTGCCGGTTCAGATCCGATTCTGGTCCGCGTGCCGGTCCTGAGCGATAAGGCGCCTAAAGATCAGGTTTCGCCGACTATCGGGTCTATAGGGACTGATTTTTAGGCGACTCGACGCATCCGGGCCACATGACGGCCCGTTCGGGGGCGAATCAGAGCCGCGCCGGAAGCGGCGATGGGGGGCGATTCGTCGGCGGGCGTCCCAGGTGTCCGGGATCGATCGCGGCGGGGCGCGGAGAGGCCGGCTCGGTCCATCGGGGCCAGGGCTGCCGGATGAGGCGCAACGGTCACCCCGAAGCGCGTCTCCCGCCCCAGCAGAGGGGAGCGCGCGCGTGCTGGCTGCGGATAGACGTCCATTTCCGCCGCCGGCGCGTCGGATCTCGTCCCGCGACCCGACGCGCCGGGCCCCTCACGCGACCCGCGCCAGCAGATCCCGCATGCCGTGCGTATCGACGAACTTCGCGGTCTCGCAGGCGAGGAGGCCACCCTGCATCTGCGCGTAGGTTTGGCTGTCGAGGGTGCGCAGGAACGCGATCACCGAGTCCGCCAGCGGCTCCGGGAACGCCCAGCCGAACCCCTCGGCCGCGGCGTAGCGGCCGGTGGCGGTCTCGGCCCGCGCCAGCGTCAGCGCCCCGCACAGGCCGCCCTCGTAGAGCCGGTTCGGCAGCAGCCAGTCCGAGTTCAGCCCGTCATCCAAGTAATCGACCGCCCAACTGAAGTGGACGCCGGCGTAGATGTCGGGCAATTCCCCCGGATTGGCGTAGGGTCCGCGGAACGCCATGTTCGGATGCCGGCTCAGCGTCGCGGCGAAATCCTGCGGGTCGATA
>Ga0182229_1000293_pt1 | contig 12961 bp, 14 predicted proteins | sample G6R1MG_32_FD_129663 | JGI IMG/M metagenome (GOLD analysis project Ga0182229, IMG submission 129663) | Miscanthus phyllosphere microbial communities from Michigan, USA - G6R4_MAIN_07NOV2016_LD1 MG | ecosystem: Host-associated > Plants > Phyllosphere > Phylloplane/Leaf | place: USA: Michigan...
GGTTTTCTTCGACTCGGTCCGTGTGCCTGTCGAGAACCTCGTCGGCGAGGAAAACCGGGGCTGGGACTACGCAAAGTTCCTGCTCGCCAACGAGCGCACCGGCATCGCCCGGATCGGCCTCACCAAGGAACGCATCACCCGCATCAAGCGCCTCGCCCGCGAGATGCCGGCGGGGGCGGGCACGATGTGGGACGACCGCGATTTCCGCGCCCGCGTCGTGGGCGTCGAGGTCGAGCTGAAGGCCCTGGAGATCACGCAGATGCGGGTCGCGGCCAAGCAGGGCAGGGCGGATTCCGTCGAGCCGGACCCGGCCTCCTCGCTCCTGAAGATCCGGGGCTCGCAATTGCAGCAGGCGGCGACCGAACTGCTCCTCGAACTCGCCGGCCCCTTCGCGCTCGCCGCCCCCGCGCGGGGGCAGGGCGCCAACGATCTGCCGGGCGGGTTCGACTGGGTCGATGCCGCCGCGCCGAGCTACTTCAACAACCGCAAGGTCTCGATCTACGGGGGGTCGAACGAGATCCAGCACAACGTGATCGCCAAGGGCATCCTGGGGCTCTGACAGGACATCGGCATGGATTTCGACCTGAACGAGGATCAGTCGCTCCTGCGCGACAGCGTCGAGCGGCTCTGCGCCGACCTCTATCCCGCGTTGGAGGCCCGGCAGAAACATGCGGGCGCCCCCCTGGGCTTCCCCGAGGCGAACTGGCGGGCGTTCGTGGAACTCGGCATCCCCGGCCTGCCCTTCTCGGAAGAGGAGGGCGGGTTCGGCGGCGGGCCGGTGGAGACCATGCTCGTCATGGAGGCGGTGGGCCGCAACCTCGTCGTGGAGCCGCTGCTCGCCTCGGTCGTCCTCGGCAGCACCGCCCTGCGCCTCGGCGGCAGCGCTGGGCAGAAGGCGCGGTACATCCCCAGCCTCGTCGAGGGCTCCCTACGGCTCACCCTGGCCCATACCGAACGGCAATCACGCTACGACCTGTTCGACGTGGCGACCACCGCCCGGCGCAGCGGGGACGGCTTCGTGCTGAACGGCGCCAAATCCGTGGTCCCGAACGCCGACTCGGCCGGGCTGATCGTTGTCTCGGCGCGCGTGTCCGGCGAGCGGCGCGACCGGAGCGGGATCGGCCTGTTCCTCGTGCCCGCCGACGCGGCCGGCGTGGGCGTGACAGCCTATCCGGCCCAGGATGGCGGCCGGGCGGCGGAGGTCTCGTTCTCGGACGTGACCGTGCCGGCCGACGCCGTTCTCGGCGACCCGGAGGCTGGCCTGCCCCTGCTGGAACGGGTGGTCGAGCACGGCATCGCGGCGCTGGCGGCCGAGGCGGTGGGCTCGATGGAGACCCTGCACCGGCTCACCGTCGAGTACCTGAAGACGCGCACGCAGTTCGGCACCTCCATCGGCGCCTTCCAGGCGCTGCAGCACCGGGCGGTCGACATGCTGATCGAGCTGGAGCAGGCCCGCTCCATGGCGCTCTACGCCGCGATGATGGTGGAGTCGGACGATCCGGCGGCCCGCGCGGCGGCGCTGGCGGCGGTGAAGATCCGCATCAACACCGCCTGCCGCGCCCTTGGCCAGGAGGCGGTGCAACTGCACGGCGGCATCGGCATGACGATGGAATATCTCGGCGCCCACCACTTCAAGCGCCTCGCGATGATCGCGACGCAGCTCGGCGACACCCCGCACCACATGCGGACCCTCACCGACGCGGAGGACGGGCTGCTGGCGGCGTGAGGGGGCTGCCCCCTCACGGCCCTTCCGGGGCGTCAGTTGAACACCGAACCCAGGCCGCCCTGCACGCGGGCGAGGCCCGACTTCGCGACGCCGTTGCCCGGATCGATGGTCGCGGCGCGCTGGTAATTGTCGAGCGCTTCCTTGCGCTGGCCGGACTTCTCGTAGGCGAGGCCGCGATAGGCCCAGGACGTGGCGTCCTTGTTGTTCACGTTGAGCGCCGCGTTGTAGTCCTCGATCGCCTTCGGATACTGGTTCGTGGCGATCAGGCTCTGGCCGCGCGCGGCGTAGGGCGCCGAGACGAAGGGGTTCCGGTCGATGGCCGCGTCGAAATCGGCGATGGCCTGGGTGTCGAGACCCTGCTTCTGCTTCACCAGACCGCGCGCATGGTACGCCTCGGCCGATTCGGGGCTCAGGCGGATCGCGACGTTGAGGTCGTTGAGGGCGCCGTCGAGGTTGCCCTGCGCCCGCTCCACGTTGGCGCGGCCGATATAGGCCGGGCCGTAATTCGGATCGGCGCTGATCGCCTTCGAGAAATCCTGCAGGGCGGCGTCGTTGCGGCCGGTCTGGCGCAGGGCCAGCGCCCGGTTGTTGTAGGCCGAGGCCGAGTTCGGATCGAGCTGGATCGCCTTCGTGAAGTCGTTGATCGCCTCGCTGAACTGGCCCGCGCGGGCATAGGCCGCGCCGCGGGTCGTGTAGGCGGCGGCGTCGTTCGGGTTCCGCTGCACCACTTCGCTGAGCGAGGCGATGTTGCTCGTCGTCGCCCCCGTCGTATCCGTTTCCAGCACCGCGTACTGGCGCGCGCCCGCGGCCGAACCCACGGTCTCGCAGCCCGCCAGCCCCGCAGCCGCGACCACCGCCGCGCCGACCAGCGCGGCCTTCACGAGCCCGTTGCGTTGCGTCATCGCCCCATTCTCCCGGGAGCCGCCGCGCCCCGCACGGTGCCCCGCCCCTAGTCCTGTCCGCGCCGGCGCATCGCGCCCGGTTCCGGCAACCCGCGCGCAACCTCGCGCAACGCGGTGAATGCCCCCTTAAGCCGGGCCGCCCGATCGCGGCCGGGCGAACCCTGGAACGGTTGGAAGCGGCGGGATGTGGCGAAGGTATGGCCCCCGCCGCCGGGCCGCGCAATCGCGCCGCCCGCCGTCTCTTCCGACGGACGGGTGTGGCGCGCGGGCCGCAACCGGGGCGGGTGCGATCAGCCCTTGAGGCGGGTGACGTGGCCCATCTTGCGGCCGGGGCGGGCCTCGCCCTTGCCGTAGAGGTGCAGGTGCGCGCCGGGCTCCGCGAGGAGCGACCGCCACGCCTCGACCTGATCGCCGATCAGGTTCTCCATCTCGCAGGGCAGGCCGCCCGTGCGGGCCGCGCTGCCGAGCGGCCAGCCGCAGACCGCGCGGACATGCTGCTCGAACTGCGAGGACAGCGCGCCCTCGATGGTCCAATGCCCGGAATTGTGGACGCGCGGCGCGATCTCGTTGACCACGAGCCGCTCGCCGCCCTCCCGCACGAGGAACATCTCCACCGCCAGCACCCCGACATAGTCGAGGGCGTCGGCGATGGCGCGGGCGATGCGGAAGGCCTCCTGCGCCGTCTCGGGGGAGACGCCCTCGGCCGGCACCCGCGTGAAGGCCAGGATGTGGTTGCGGTGTTCGTTCTCGCAGAGGTCGAAGGCGGCGAAGCTGCCGTCGGCGCCGCGCGCGGCCACCACCGAGACCTCGCGCTCGAAGGGCACGAAGCCTTCGAGGATCAGCGGCGCGCCGCCGAACTCCGCGAAGATCGCGTTGCGGTCGCCCTCGCCGGGCTCGCGGATGATGCGCTGGCCCTTGCCGTCGTAGCCGAAGCGGCGGGTCTTCAGCACCGCCGGCAGGCCGATCGTCTCCAGGGCGCGGGCGAGGTCGTCCGGCGTGTCCACGGGCCGGAACGGCGCGGTGGGGATGCCGAGCCGATTGATGAATTCCTTTTCCGAGAGCCGGTCCTGGGTCGTCGCCAGGGCCTCGGCGTTCGGGTGGAGCGGCGCGTGGCGGGCCAGCACCTCGGCGGTGGCGCGGGGGATGTTCTCGAACTCGTAGGTCACGACATCCACCGACGCCGCGAAGGCGGCGAGCGCCGCCTCGTCGTCATAGGCGGCGCAGGTGGTCCGCGCGGCCACGTCGAAGGCCGGGCTGTCGGCATCGGGGGCGTAGACATGGACCTTCAGCCCATGGTTCGCCGCCGCGAGGGCGATCATGCGGCCGAGCTGGCCGCCGCCGACGATCCCGAGCACCGCGCCGGGGGCAATCGCGTTCTGCGTCACTGTCCTTGAGTCTCCGGCCGTTCGGCCACGGATGCGCTCTGCGCCGCGCGCCACGCATCGAGGCGGCCCGCCAGCGCCTCGTCCGAGAGCGCCAGCACGGCGGCGGCGAGCAGCGCGGCGTTCACCGCCCCGGCCCGGCCGATGGCGAGGGTCCCCACCGGCACGCCGGCCGGCATCTGCACGATGGAGAGCAGGCTGTCCTGCCCCGAGAGGGCCTTCGATTCGACGGGGACGCCGAAGACCGGCAGGCTCGTCATGGCGGCGGCCATGCCCGGCAGGTGCGCCGCGCCGCCGGCCCCGGCGATCACCACCTTGAACCCGTCCCCGCGCGCACCCTTGGCGAAGGCGACGAGCCGGTCGGGCGTGCGGTGGGCGGAGACGATGCGGGCATCGTAGGGGATCGCCAGCGCATCCAGGGTCTGCGCGGCATGGCACATGGTCGCCCAGTCCGACTGGCTGCCCATGATGATCGCGACGGGTGGCGCCGACATGCGTGGTTCCAGCAAAAGAGGGCGCTTAACCGCGCGGCACGCGGATCGCAAGGCGGGACGGCTGCCGACCCACCGCCTTCAGGCGATGATATCCGGCGTCAGCACGTCCTCGATGTAGGAGATCCGGTCGCGCAGGGTCAGCTTGCGCTTCTTCAGCCGCTGGATCTGCAACTGATCCCCCGCCACGCTCCGCTCCAGCGCCTCGATGGCGCCGTCGAGGTCGCGATGCTCCTCGCGGAGCCGGCCCAGTTCCGATTCGAGATCGGACTGCCCGTTCTCACCCGACTCAGCCGCCATCGCACCCTTGAAAACCGAAACCCCTTCGAAGGTCAGAAGCATGCGTCACGCCTCAGCGGTGGGCAAGCGCCGGAGCAACCCTTGCGAAAGGTTGCCCAGCGAAAACGCTTCGACAGGCCCGCCAACCTGTGTCAGTCTGCCCGTGTCAGAACAATGACAGGAGATTCGCCTCATGTCGCTGCAGACGCATCTGAGCCAACTCGCCCGTAAGCACGAAGCCCTCGAGCGCGAGATTCAGGAGGCCATCCACAGGCCCTCGGCAAGCGATCAGCAGATAGCGGAACTCAAGCGCCGAAAACTTCACCTCAAGGATGAGATGAACAGGCTGCAAGCCACCGGCACCTTGCACTGACACCCATGCGATAGGCCAAGGCAGGCCGCGCCGCTCCCCACCGGACGGCGCGGCTTTTTCATGCCCTGAAAGGTCCGGGCGGCACACCGATGACGGTGCGGCCGGCGATCTGGTAAGCTCGGCGCGAGACGGCGGAAGACCGTCCAACGACCCCGAGGACACGCCATGCCAGCGAGCCGCTACGCCGAAACCCACGCCGCCGCCGCGCGCGACCCCGAATCGTTCTGGCGGGACGCCGCCCGCGCCATCACCTGGGACCGGATGCCGGAACGGGCCTTCGACGGAGGCCAGGGTCCCTACGGACGCTGGTTCCCGGATGGCCGGCTCAACGCCTGCTACAATGCCGTCGACCGGCACGCGGAATCCGACCGCCGCGACCAGGTCGCGATCATCCACGATTCGCCCGTCACCGGCACCAAGCGGACGATCACCTACGGCGCGCTGCGCGACGAGGTCGGCACGCTCGCCGCCGTGCTCGCCGACCTCGGCGTCGGCCAGGGCGACCGGGTGGTGATCTACATGCCGATGGTGCCCGAGGCGATGGTCGGGATGCTCGCCTGCGCCCGGCTCGGGGCGGTGCATTCGGTGGTGTTCGGCGGCTTCGCGGCCAACGAACTCGCCAAGCGCATCGAGGACGCGCAGCCGAAGGTGGTGCTCGCCGCCTCCTGCGGCCTGGAGCCGAACCGGGTCGTCGCCTACAAGCCGCTCCTCGACGCGGCCATCGCGGCCTCCGCGCACAAGCCCTCGGCCTGCCTGATCTTCCAGCGCCCGCAATGCCGGGCCGACCTCGACCCCGCCCGCGACCACGACTGGGCCGGGACGATGGAGGCCGCGCGGGCGGCGGGGAAGCACGCCGGCTGCGTGAGCATGGCGGCCACGGACCCGCTCTATGTCCTCTACACGTCGGGAACGACGGGCAAGCCGAAGGGCGTGGTGCGCGATACGGGCGGGTACCTCGTGGCGCTCGCGTGGTCGATGCCGAACCTCTACGGCGTCGCCCCCGGCGAGACCTATTTCTGCGCCTCCGACATCGGCTGGGTCGTCGGGCATTGCTACATCGTCTACGCGCCGCTCCTGCACGGCTGCACCACGGTGCTCTACGAGGGCAAGCCGGTGGGCACGCCCGATGCCGGGGCATTCTGGCGGGTGCTGGAAGAGCACAAGGTCGTGTGCCTGTTCACGGCGCCGACCGCTCTGCGCGCCATCAAGAAGGAAGACCCGCAGGGCGAACTCGTCGGCCGCCACGACCTGTCGTCCTTCCGCTCCCTGTTCCTGGCGGGCGAGCGGGCGGACCCGGATTCCGTCGCCTGGGCGGAGCGGGTGCTCGACCGGCCGGTCATCGACCATTGGTGGCAGACGGAGACCGGCTGGCCCATCGCCGGCAACCCGGTCGGGCTCGGCCTCCTGCCGGTGAAGCGCGGCAGCACCTGCGTGCCGATGCCGGGCTACGACGTGCGTGTCCTCGACGAGGGGGGCAAGGAGGTGCCGCGCGGCACGATGGGCACCATCGCGATCCGCCTGCCCCTGCCGCCCGGCTGCCTGCCGACGCTGTGGGGCTCGGACGAGCGGATGCGCGAGAGCTACCTCACCACCTTCCCCGGCTATTACGACACGTCGGATGCCGGGATCATCGATGAGGACGGCTACATCACCGTGCTCGGCCGCACCGACGACATCATCAACGTCGCCGGGCACCGGCTCTCGACGGGCGGAATGGAGGCGGTGCTCGCCGCCCACCCGGACGTGGCGGAATGCGCGGTGATCGGCATCCGCGACGCGCTGAAGGGCGAGGTGCCCTGCGGTTTCGTGGTGCTGAAGGCCCGCGTCTCCCGCGACCCCGCCGAGATCGAGCGGGAACTCGTGGCGAAGGTGCGGGAGGAGATCGGGCCGGTGGCGGCGTTCAAGCTGGCGCTCACCGTGCCGCGCCTGCCCAAGACCCGCTCGGGCAAGATCCTGCGCGCCACGATGAAGCGCATCGCCGACGACGAGCCCTGGACCATGCCGGCCACCATCGACGACGCGAGCGTCCTCGAAGAGATCGGCGACAGCCTCAAGACCCGCGGGATCGGCGGCTAGGGCTTACTCCGCGTCGTCGTCATCGCCCGGCAGGCCGATGCCGGCGGCGGGGGTGAGGGAGCCGGTGGCGGTGGGGCCGCCATCGGGGCTCGTCGGGATGGCGCCAGCACCCATGGCGATCATCCCGGCCATGGCGCGCTCCTTTTCGGGGATGCGCGGATCGCGGGAGATCATCTCCGCCTCGCGCTGGAGGCGCATGTTGCAGGCGCGAGACGGAAGCCCGCCCTGCGGGGTGCAGGCATCGTGACGGGCGCAGGCCGCGTCGAGGGCGTCGATGGGGGGCAGGGGGGCGTTGTTGCCCGGCCCGCAATAATTGCCGTGGATCAACATCTTCGGCCCGCCGAAGGCGGCGGGCTGGGCCTGGGAGGCACCCGCGAGGGCGACACAACCGGCGGCGAACACGAATGGGGCGGCGAATCTCGGAAGCATCATGATCGGAATCCTGGGCGATCTCGCCCCCTCAGGCGGCTCGCTTGGGCCGCCGCACCGCGGCGACGCACACAAAACGGGCGTTCAATCCGCAGGTTCCCGGTTCGGGACGGTGGGGCCGCTTGGCCGCACCGGGGGGTCGCCCCAGATTGACCCCATGCCGGAGGACCCCATGACCGCACGCTTGTTCGAGCCCCTGACCCTCGATTCCCTGACCCTGGAGAACCGGATCCTCATCGCGCCGATGTGCCAGTACTCGGCCCGCGACGGGGAGGCGACCGACTGGCACATGATGCATCTCGGTCAACTGGCCATGTCGGGCGCCGGGCTGCTGACGCTGGAAGCCACCGCCATCTCCCCCGAGGCGCGCATCACCGCCTGGGATCTCGGCCTCTACAACGACGGCTGCGAGCGGGCGCTGGCCCGCGTCCTCGGCGCGGTGCGCGAATACGCGCCGATCCCGGTCTGCATCCAGATCGCCCATGCCGGCCGCAAGGCGTCGAGCGACGCCCCCTGGGCCGGCGGCAAGCAGATCGCGCCGGAGCACCCCTACGGCTGGCGCACCGAGGCGCCCTCCGCCGTGGCGCACGGGGAGGGGAGGTGCCGCCCCACGCCCTCGACGCCGCCGACCTGAAGCGGGTGCGTGATGAGTTCGTGGCCACCGCCAAGCGCGCCGTGCGCCTTGGGATCGAGGCCGTGGAGCTGCACGGCGCCCATGGCTACCTGCTGCACCAGTTCCTCTCGCCCATCGCCAACAAGCGCACGGACGAATACGGCGGCAGCCTCGCCAACCGGATGCGCTACCCGCTGGAGATCTACGACGCGGTGCGGCAGGTCGTGCCCGCCGGCGCGCCGGTCTGGTTCAGGGTCTCCGCGACGGATTGGGTGGAGGACGGCTGGGACCTCGACGAGACGGTGGAACTCGCCCAGGCCCTGAAGACGGCCGGCTCCCCGGCGATCCACGTCTCGACCGGGGGCGTCTCGCCGAAGCAGGCGATCAAGGTCGGGCCGGGCTATCAGGTGCCCTATGCCGAGCGGATCAAGGCCGAGACCGGCCTCACCACCATCGCGGTGGGGCTCATCACCGAGCCGAAGCAGGCCGAGGACATCCTCCAGGAGGGCAAGGCGGACGCGATCTCGCTGGCCCGCGCCATGCTCTACAACCCGCGCTGGCCCTGGCACGCGGCGGCCGAACTCGGCGCGCGGGTGCACGCGCCGAAGCAATATTGGCGCTCGCAGCCGCACCACCTGAAGGACCTGTTCAAGGACACGGCCTTCGGGCAGCGGTAAGACCCCGCCCCCTTACTTCGCCACCGCTCCGATCAGCGGCCCCAGCGGCCGTCCGAGATCGGAGCGCCCGAGGTTCGGCGCGTAGAGGCTCGACACCGAGCCGTCGAGGAACAGGGCGTTGCGGCAGCCGAGGTCGTCGCGGAACAGGCGGGCGAAGGCGCCGAAGCTCACCGGCCGCTCGGAGATGGCGAAGACCGCCACATGGCCCCCGTCGCGGGTGCCGACGCCGTTGCGGATCTTCTGCGACGGCCCGTCCGCCGTGATCTTCGGGTGGATCTGCCCCTCGATCACCAGCATCGGCCCGGATTGCGTGGCGAAGTCGGGCTTCGGATGCGCGCGGAGATAGCGCGACGTGTCGAGCACGCCGGCCTTCTCGCCCTTCACGTAGAACACGCCGTTGGGCTTCAGGTGAAAATTGCCCGGCCCGTCCGCCGTCGAGACGCCGTGCAGCTCGCGCCCGTCCTCGACATAGAGCCCGACCGGCGCCTGATCCTTGTCGTACATGCCGCCATTCATGGCGAAGGCGAGCTTCGGACCCTGCGCCTCGGCCAGCGCCTGGAGGGAGGAATAGGCCTGCCCGTCCGGCCGGCGCCAGAACACCCGCAGGCGGCGCTTGCGCAGATCGACGGTGCAGACCGTGAAACTCTCACCCTGGGCCTGGACCGCCCGGCAGGGCTCGCTGGCCTCGGGCGCCGCGCGGGCCGGGTGAGACAGGGCGAGGCCGGCCACGAGCGCGAGGAAAGTCGAACGAAGAAGCATGGAACGCATCATCAGGTGGGTCGCGCCGCCCCTGTGCCGCCCGAAAACGGCGGTTTTCGCGCAAGGCCCCCATCCGGTGAGCACGGGACCGTGACCGCCTGCCGCGCAGGCCGTGCGAACCGTTTCACCAAGCCGCACGTTTCAGCATCGAAGGGGTTCTGAATTCTTGGAGACATGAGATGAAGGGTGCAGTGCTCGGTTCTGCGCTTCTGGCGGCCGGCGCCCTGGCGCTCGCTCCGGTAAGCGCCGATGCCCGCGGGTTCGGCGGGGGCGGATTCCACGGCGGCGGCTTCGGCGGCGGGTTCCATGGCGGCGGCTTCGGCGGCTTCCGTGGCGCGGGCTTCCGCGGCGGTTACGGTGGGTTCCGGGGTGGCTACGGCGGATTCCGTGGCGGATACGGCGGCTATCGCGGTTACGGCTATCGCGGCGGCTACGGTCGCGGCATCGGCTTCGGCCTGGCGGGCTTCGGCCTGGGCCTCGCGGCGGGCGGCCTCTATGGCGGCTACAGCGGGTATGGCTACCCGGGTTATGGTTACGGCTATGGCGGCGGTTACGCCCCGGTCGGCTATTACGGCGGCGATTACGGCTACGGCGGCGGCTGCTACACCGTCCCGCGCGTCCGGTGGACGCCCTACGGCTACCGCCGCGTGCTGGTCGAGCGCTGCTACTAAGACCGGCAGACGCCTGATCTGAAAGGGCCGCCCGCGAGGGCGGCCCTTTTCTTTGGATCGGCGGCAAACGTCGTTGGACAGGCTCCGGCACCGGGCCGATACTTCCGTCAAACGGGAGTGAATCATGGATACGGTCGGCGGACAGGGGACGGCGCCAAGCGCCGAGGCGGTCGAAATCCGGGACGCGAGTCTCACCGCCTTCTACCGCTCCATGACGACGCCCGAGCGGCACACCTTCTGGGCCTGCGCCGCCGGCTGGTGCCTCGACGGCATGGACTTCATGATCTACCCGCTGGTGATCGGCACGATCATCGCGCTGTGGAAGGTCGATCCCGGCACGGCGGGGCTCGCCGCCACGGTGACGCTGCTGGCCTCCGCGCTCGGCGGCTGGATCGCCGGCTTCATGGCCGACCGGATCGGCCGGGTGCTCACCCTGCAGATCACCATCCTCTGGTTCTCGTTCTTCTCCCTGGTCTGCGCCTTCGTGCAGAGCTTCGAGCAGTTGCTCGTGGCCCGCGCCCTGCTCGGCCTCGGCTTCGGCGGCGAATGGGCGGCCGGTGCCGTGCTGATCGGCGAGACGATCCGCGCCGAGTACCGGGGCCGGGCGGTGGGCTCGGTGCAGTCGGGCTGGGCCATCGGCTGGGGCCTCGCCGTGCTCTCGCAGGCGATCCTGTTCTCGGCGCTCCCGCCCGAGAGCGCGTGGCGCTGGATGTTCGCCGTGGGCGCCCTGCCGGCGCTGCTGGTCTTCTACCTGCGCCGCCACGTGAAGGAGCCGGAGGTCGCCGCCCGCACCCGCGCCGCCGCCGCCGCGAGCGGCGATAGGCCGAAGCTGTGGGAGATCTTCTCCGGCCCGATCCTCGGCACCACCATCCTCGCCTCGCTGGCGGCGGCGGGCTGCCAGGGCGGCTACTACGCCATCACCACCTGGGTGCCGCGCTTCCTGACGACGGAGCGCCACCTCTCCATCGTCTCCTCCACCGGCTACCTCGCGGCGCTGATCGTCGGCTCGTTCACCGGCTACCTCGTCGGCGCGTGGCTCGCGGACAAGCTCGGGCGGCGCCCGCTCTTCCTGATCTTCTCGTTGGGCGCCATCGCGGTCATCGTCGCCTACACGCAATTGCCGCTCTCGAACGGCGTGCTCTGGGTGCTCGGCTTCCCGCTGGGCTTCTTCGCCTCCGGCTACTTCTCCGGCATGGGCGCCTTCCTCACCGAACTCTACCCGACGCGCCTGCGCGGCTCGGGGCAGGGCTTCTGCTACAATTTCGGGCGGGGCCTCGGCGCCCTGTTCCCGGCCCTCGTCGGCTACCTGTCGGAGCGGGTCGGGCTCGCCTCGGCCATCGCCCTGTTCGCGGCCATCGCCTACGGCATGTTCTTCCTCGCCGCCTTCGCCCTGCCCGAGACGCGCGGGCGCGTCCTCCACGCGGACACCTGACCATGAGCGACATCCGCGACTGCCCGGCCCCCGATCCGCATCCCGGCGGCCCGACGCGCTACGCGGTGCCGCCGGGCGCCGTCGACACCCACGCCCACGTCATCGGCCTGCCGCCGGCCTATCCGTTCGTCGCCGAGCGCAGCTACACCCCGCCCGAGGCGCCGGCCGCGCGCTACCTCGCCATGCTCGACGCCACGGGCATGGCGCACGGCGTCCTCGTGCAGGTGAGCGTCCACGGCACGGACAACCGGCTGATGGTCGAGACCCTCAAGGCGAACCGGCAGCGCCTGCGCGGCATCGCGGTCATTCCGCTGGGCCTGCCCGACCGGGACCTCGCCGACCTCAAGGAGGCGGGGGTGACGGGCCTGCGCCTCAATGTGCTGTTCGGGGGCGGCGTCGGCCTCGATCAGGTCGAGCGCTACGGCGCGCTCGCCCGCGAGATGGGCTGGCACCTGCAATTCCTGCTCGACGCGCGGCACCTGCCGGAGATGGCCGGCCTGATGGCGCGCCTGCCGGTGCCCCTGGTCTTCGACCATATGGGCCACATGCCGGCCTCGGCCGGATTGGACCATCCCGGCTTCCAGGCGCTCCTCGGCCTCGTCCGGGACGGGAACTACGTGAAGCTCTCCGGTGCCTTCCGCGTGTCGGACGCCGGACCGCCCTATGCGGACACGATCCCCATGGCCCGCGCCCTCAACGACGCGGCGCCGGAGCGCTGCCTCTGGGGCTCGGACTGGCCGCATGTCGCCGCCTGGGACGGGCCGCCGAAACTGCCGGCGCTCCTCGACCTGATGGCGGAGTGGGTGCCCGACGAACTAAGCCGGCGGATGCTCTTCGTCGACAACCCGAAGCGGCTCTACGGCTTCTAGTGCATCGATCCAGACGAAGGCGTCAGCCGTGTCTGGAAAAATTGATGCAAAGACAAGAAGCTAGGACAGAGACGCATGAACGGAGTGAGTGCGTCACTGCCCTAGCGGCGGCGGGTCTCGTCCTGGGGCAGGTGGCGGCCGTAGACCTCCTCCTTCTCCGCCCTCTGGCGGATCATCTCGGCATAGGCTTCCCGCATCTCCGGCGAGACGGCGATGCTCTTGCCCTTGCTCGGCTTGCGCTTGGGCGCCTTCTTGAAGGTGTCCCCGATCTCGCTCATGCGA
>Ga0182229_1000294_pt1 | contig 12941 bp, 16 predicted proteins | sample G6R1MG_32_FD_129663 | JGI IMG/M metagenome (GOLD analysis project Ga0182229, IMG submission 129663) | Miscanthus phyllosphere microbial communities from Michigan, USA - G6R4_MAIN_07NOV2016_LD1 MG | ecosystem: Host-associated > Plants > Phyllosphere > Phylloplane/Leaf | place: USA: Michigan...
ACCGGAGGGCAGCATATCGCCCGTCTTGAGTGAACCGAAGCCGCCCGCGTTCCAGATACCCGGCGCGACAAGTCCGTTGGTCACGGCCTGGGTCAGGCGCCCTTCGATGCACGTCTTGAGGAGGTGCATGCCCGCGTCGGTCTGGGGCACCTTCGGCTGGGTCAGGAGGGTGTTGTAGAGAGCGGTCTGGATGTCGTTCTCCAGCCAGTCGAGACCCTGGACCTCGTCGAAGTACGAGCCGTCCGCCATCGTGCCTTCCTGTAGGATGGCCGTGGCGTTGTCGTAGTTCACGAAGACGTTGACGCCCTTCGCCTTCAGGGTCCGGGCCTGGGTCTCGGTCAGGGTCTCGGCAACGACGCCGGGCTCCTGCTTGAACTTCATGGTCAGGGTCGTGTTCGAGCCCTGGAAGTTGATGGTGGCGGCCCGGCCGAAGAACGAGGCGACGGCGTAGGGGCTGACGCTGGCGTACTGCGAGAACGTGCGGCGCAGGTTGGCCGTGTGAAGCAGCGAGCCGAGATCCGTGGTCGACGTCGGATCGATGGTGGTGGTGCTGTTGAGCGTGACGCCGAAGATGCGCTTCTTGCCCTGGGCCTCGATCAGCGAGGCGGCGGCGAGCACGTCGGCGGTCGGAACGCTCGTGGCGGCCAGGATCGCGGCGTACCAGTCGCCGGAGCGATCCGCGAGGGCGGCGAGCGCCTGCACCAGCGTCTCGGCGACGATGCCGCCGACGGGCGCCGAGGCGGTGCCCTGGGTCAGCTTCAGCAGGCCGGACACGTCGGTGCCGGACCCGGTCGGGGTGGCGTAGGACAACGTCGAGGGCGTGCCGGTCGATCCGCTCGTCACCTCGAACCGGCCGATATTGGCGTTCCACACCACTGTGGCGCCGGTGAGCGCGGTGTCGATGATGGAGGCCACGCCGTTGAGATTGGTCGCGCCGGAGAAGTTCAGGGCGCTCAGCGTCTTCTCGGTGCCATCGACGCTGATCTTCATCGACCCGGCGGTGATGGCCGTGAAATTGGTGATCAGCCGCTCGAAGCTCGTCAGCACGCCACCGCGCAGCGAGCCGGCGGTGTCGGTCTGGGCGAAGCGGCCGATGTAGACGATGTTGGGCTGCGGCGACTGGCCGAAGTGGCGTGCCGCGGCCTGGTACTCGGGCGAGTTGGTTGCGAAGTCGCCCGTCACCCCGGCGAGGTTCGGATAGGCGCGAATGCGCTCCACCGTGTCGATGACCGCGCTCGGCCCGACGATGAGGGCCGCGCCGAAGTTGCGGGTCGGGGCTGCGATCGGTGAGATCGAAACGGTGACGTTGACGACGTCTGCGACGGGAAGACCGGATGCCATGGTTCAGTTCTCCGTGGACCAAGCCTGGTCGTGGGGTTCGGTGCTGAGGGTGCCGACGGCCTCGCGGAGGCTGCGAACGGCGTAGGTGCGGTCGATGCGGCGCCGGATCCGGAACGTGATGTCCTGGCGGCGCTGAAAGGTCGTGTTGACGAGGGACGGGGCGTTGACGATCGGCCCCACGTCGACGAGCGACGCGTGGGCGTGGAACAGGGGCTCGCGGTTCTGCGGCAGGGCGAGGCCGTCGCGGAGGAGCGCGGCGAGGCTCCCGGCCCCGGGGCCGTAGAACGAGGCCATCACCTCGATCATCTCGTAGCGTCGGAGGGTGTCGGTGCCTTCGTCGGCCGGGTTGTGGATGATGGAGGCGCGGGACCCGCCGTCGGCCGTCATTCGCATCACGCCGATGGCGCACCAGTTCGTGTCCTTTGGCGGCGCCTGGGGCGGCTTCTCCTGCCAGCGCGGGCGCACCATACCGGGCGCCAAGCCCGTGATGCCGCGCACGAGGCGCCCGAGGATGACGTCGAAGTCGAGATCGGCGGGCACGGCCCCGGACAGGGACAGCAGCGCGCCCCCCGTCGCGGAGGTGTTCGCCATCAACCGATCTCGCTGGGGATGAGGTCTTTCATCTGCGCGATGGCGCGCACGTAGCCGACGCCGAAGCGCGTCCAGTCCGCGACGTCAGTCACGGTGTAGGTGGCGTTCTGATAGATCACCTCGTCCGCGCCCTGGCCGTCGATGCCGGAGGTCAGCGGGAACGTGGTGTGGATCTCGATGGTACTGGCGAGGCGGGCGCCGTCGGCCAGCCGCTGCAGGCTCAGTTCGCTCGCCGGCTGGATGACGCCGGTGAGGCCGGTGATGGGGGCCGGGGCCTCGGACCCTACGCCGTCATCATCGACGCTGTCGCCGTAGCGGATGACGTCGAAGGTGTCGGCGAAGTCAGGGTCACTCAGCAGGTCCGAAACGTCCAGGAGGGGCACGTCAGGCCTGCTCGTCCTCAGGCAGGCTCACCCGGCCCGGCTGGAACACGGCCCGGTTGAGCCACATGAACGACTGCTGGATACCGGTGATGGCCAGGGCGGCCATGCGCGGGTCCATACCTTCGGTCTTCTGGATCGCCTCGGCGGCGCGGATGCAGCGCTCTTCGAGGGCCTTGTTCTCGTTGACGATGGCGACCTTGTCGGCGGTCTGCGGGTTGTAGCCGGCGACCGGCAGACCGTCGTGCTGATTGGCTGGCATGGTCACTTCCCCTTCGGCCGCACGACGTAGTTGATCGAATTCCGGAGCTGCCCGGTGTCGATCAGCGGCTTCGTCCCGGTCCGCCCCCGCGCCCTGCGCTGCGCCAGGGTGCGGGGCGAAAGCGGCGCGTGCGGCCCGTCGGTGATAGCGGCGCGGACCGATGCCTGGCCGATCAGCCCGACGGCGTGGAATTGCTGGTCGATGGTGCCGTCGTCGCCGATGAGGGCGGCCTGGGCCGCCACCTTCAGCCGCTCCACCACCTTGCCCTCTGCGACCCGAATGCCCGGTTCCAGGAAGGGCCGGGCCGGCAGATTCCGCTCGGGCTCGCCGGTCTCCATCAGGTAGCCGATGGCGGCGTTGTTGAGCGGGCCGGTCTCACCCTTTTCGGGCTTCCGGTCCGCGTTCTCGGCCGGGATGCCGATGAGCACGTCGTTACGGAGGAGCTTGCGGACGTTGACCGCGATGGAGGCGAGCCCGGGGCCTTTCGCGGAGACGGTCACAGCTGGATTCCGCCGGCCCCGAAGAGGCCCAGCCATTGGGCGTACTGCCGCCCGTAGCTGGTGCTGTTGTAGAGCCCGGCCCCGTCCACCGTCCCGAGGGCCGTGTCGTAGCTGGCGCTGACCTTATCGATGGATTTCGAGGCGACGATGCCGCCCGGGGTCCCTGCGGCGCCGCCCCGGGAGGCCGACGTCGTCGAGCCCAGAGCCAGGGCCATGTTGTGCGCCGTAAGATAGGCGATCCCGTCGTCGTAGAGATCGCCCCAGACGTCCTCGCGTAGGAGCCGGGAGGCGAGGCCGAGTTGCCGGTTGATCTGGCCTTCCGGGAACTTCGCGGCATCGCTGAACTCCGGGAAGTACTCCCGGAAGGTGGCGACCGTGATCACCCCTGCGCCTTCATCTCGGCGGCCTTGGCTTCGGCATCCGCCTTGGACAGACCCTCAGCGAGGACCTGTTCGCCCTTCAGCACCTTGTAGGTGCCCTGGTAGCCGCGGCGCACCGTGTAGTCGCCGACGGTCTCGTCGGGCTCAGAGGCGCCCTCTCCGCTGCTGCTGATGTCGGACTGATCCTTTGGAGCAGTGGCGTCCTCGAGGAGCTTTTGGGTCTCTGCGTGGGCGGCCTGCTCGGCGGACAGGGCGTTGAGCGCGTCCATCAGGCTGGCTTCGGCCTTCTCGGCACGCTCCAGGGCCTCGTCGCGCTCGGCGGTCATCGCGGCCAGGGCGGCCTCGCCGCCGGTGCCGGTGGTGGGTGAGTTCGCTGCCGGCACCGCCGCGCGGACGTCCTTGTCGGTGCCCAGATGTGCCTGGACGTAGGGCTTCTCCGCGATGTCGGCCGGCACGTCGTCGTGGCGCCCGATGTCGAAGAAGAAGCGGTCGGCGCCGTGCGCCGTGCGCTCCTCGTCGTTGAGGAGGACGGTGCAGGCCTTGCGGAAGAACAGGGTCGGCATCTGGATCGGTCCTTTCGAGGGTGGGGGCCGGGCTCAGATGCCGTCGCGGTAGGCGAGCGTCTCGGGGTAGACGCACTCGAGCTGACCGAGGCGGCCGTAGTAGGTCAGCTTCTGCCAGATGCTGTCGAACTGCAGCGGGGTCCGCAGGAGCTCGGTGAGCGGGTAGCGGACGTACTCGTCGTTCTGGTTGTAGGCGATCATCCGGTTGACCGTGGACGGGTCGCCGCGCGTGCCGCCGGTGCCGCCGCCGTTAAGCCACTTCATCGGCACGATCTCGAGGGTCTGGCCCTGCTCGTTGGCGATGTTGTTCTCGCGGATGAAGCGCAGCAGCGACACGCCGCCGGCCAGGCCGTTCACACTGATGATCGTGCTGGTGAGGTAGGACATCGCCGACGGCGGGAGGCCGACCTTGTTCGGGAACACCGACCAGGCCGACGCCTCCCAGGCCGAGTTCAACAGCTCGTTAAAGTCGGCGAGAATGGCGACCGGGGTCTTGTCCTTCCACTTCGTCGAGGCCGAGTTGCCGGTCGGGCTCGTCGAGCCGGCGGCCGGGACGGCGGCCACGTTGGTCACCGAGGCGTGGTTGGTTAGGCCGGAGAAGTTGTAGGTCGTGTCGCCGATGTAGGTCACCTGGTCGACGTCGGTGTTATACCCGAGCTGCATCGCGTTGTAGTAGGTCGTGTCGATGCCCTCGCCGAGGAGCTGGGACTTCGCCAGATCGACGACGGTCCACTTCAGCTCCTTGCCCCAGAGATGCAGGGGCTGCGGGGTCTTGCCGGCATCGATGGCGACGCCGGAGATCTCGTTGGTCGACTGGCTGATCCACGACACGCCGTTCGGGTTGATGCCGCCCTGATTCGCGAAGCTCGCCAGCAGGAACGACGACACGTCGTTGGCGATGGTGATGTCCTGGCGCAGGGGGATATCCCGCGACCACGTGAAAGACATCAGCGGCTGGTGCAGCTTCGGGTCGAGGCGCTCGAGCTGACCGACGAGGAAGTTGCCGGTGGAATCGACCGTAGCGCGGTCGAAGGTCATCATGGACATGTGCAGGGGTTCCTTCAGGGGGACGGACGCGCGTCAGCGTGCCGATGCCGCTGCCCAGGCGGCGTCAGAGGGCGAGGACACGCGCCGTGCGCGTCTCCCTGAGACGTCAGATGTTGTAGGCGATCTCGACGTTGCCGAACGCGTCGGGCGGGCCCATGAAGTACGAGTTCGGGAGGACGACGGTGTTGGCGCCATCGGCCGCGGCCTCGAACCCGCCGACGGGCTTGCCCGAGGCCGGCGAGGCGACGCGCACGTAGACCGTGCCGCGCTTGATCGGCGAGGCAGCGCCCCGGGCGATCACGTTGATGTAGCCGCGCACCATGATGCTCGTGGAGCCGGTGGCGGGCGGGGTCGAGGTGCCCAGCGGGTCCTGCGAGGCGCTGCCGGGGAAGCTGCGCACGTTGATGCCCGCGATGGCGGTCACCGCGTCGCCGGCCGCGAGGGGCTGGACGAGGCCGGAGACGATCTTGGTGGGCACGCCGAAGGCGAGGGGCGGGTTGGCGGGATCGACGGCCTGGGACTCGATGAACGAGCCCTCGTAGCGGACAACGGAGCCCGGAATGCCGGCCGGCGGGCGGTACTGGTAAGCGACCATGGTTCGGGGTTCCTTCTCGTCGAACCGGTTGTGGGATTCAGGCGCGCTTGCGGCCCCAGAATTCATCGTATTTCGCCTGCCGCTCGGCGGCGGACGGCGGCTTGTGAGCGGTGGCCTGATCGTCGAAGCGCACGGCCCCGCCGACGACGCTGGTGTTGTTGCGCTGCTTCTTGAGTTCCGACGCCGCCACGAAGGCGACGTGCAGCGCGCTCGCGGGCATCGCCGCGAAGTCGGGGTTGGCGCCGACCAGGGGCTTCACGAGGTTCGGATCCGCATCGAACACGGCGGTCATCGCCTTGCGCTCGATCGCGATGATGGTGGTGCCGCGGGCCTTGGGCGTCGCCACGGCGTCGCCGGTCGGGACGCGCGTACCGGGGGCGAGGATCTCGGCGCGGGCCACGACGGCGCGGAAGGCAGCGTCGGTGGTCATCTCCTCGGGGAGGTCTTCGCCGGCGGCTTCCGCCACGGCGGCGGCGGCCTCGGCGACTTCGGCGACAGCTTCCGCGGCCTCGGCGGCGGCTGCGGGGGCCGCGCTCATTGCAGCCATCTGGCCCCGGATCTCTTCGATGGCAGACATCACGGTCGCGAGCCCGGACCGGAGCTCGTCGAGCGGGTCGATGGCGACCTCCTCGGGGGCCTCCATCATCGCCTCGACCTCGGACGCCAGCATCTCTTCGTCGTTGGCGCGGGCGGCGGCCATGATGCGCTGGACCTGCAGGTCGCGATCGCTCATCCGACGACGGATGGCGGGGACGGTGCGGCGGCCGGGCGCCGGAGCGGTCGTGGTCATAAGGGGGGTCTCCTGATCGCCGAAGGCGCATACGGGGCCGCATCGTCCGCGTTCGACGATGGCGAGGTGGTTGCCGACGATGTCGGTCTGCCGGCCGCGGCCCGCTTCGAGCCGGACGTAGTTGGCATCGTAGCCGCCGCTGACTTGGCGCTTGCCGGACTCGATGTCGGCGATGGCCTTGCGGCAGTAGATCAGCGCGTCGCCCAGCATGAGGTGGGCCTGATCGCCGATGCCCTGGCGGACGTTGCGCAGGACACCGACGAGGTGATCGCGATAGTTTTCGGGCCCGACCGAAACAGACGGGTGGTCGTTGGTGATCGGGACGCCCTCGAATGAAGCGAGGGTTTCGGGCCGGAACACGTCGTCGGCGTGCCGCTCGATCTCAATGTAGCCCATGGGGCCCGGCTCGACCGGAACCTCATGGCCGGCATAGGCCTGCACCCCGGTACGCGCGATTACGGTGTCGCGGATCAGCAGGTAGCCCTGCGGCGTGACCTCACGCTTCGATCCGAGGGTGACCGGGGCTTGGAACGTGAGGCGCGGTTCGGCGCCGGCAAGATCGAGGAAGGCGTGGGGCATCACGCCTCCGGTATGATCGGCTCGGGGTAGCAGCGGCAGTTCCAGATCGCCCCGGGCAGCGCGTGGTGTCCCGGGTCGCACTCTGGCGGGTCGTCCCAGCGGAAGGCCCGGCCGTTCAGCGCCTTATGGGTGGCCCGAACGTCGGAATCGCCCGCTGTGCGCCAGATGAACTCGACGGAGCCGACATGCGCCGCGCGCGCCTTGGTCAACATGGTGGCGGTGCGGCTCGTTTCGGTCCGGGCGATGAGATCGGCCCGTGCCTTGGTGACTTCGCCCGTGCGCTGGATCTCGGCGGCAACCACGTCGGCGCGGGTGCCTTCCGTGATACCTTTCAGCGTCAGGTCGTGAACCCGCTGTCCGGCCTCGATGGGTAGGCTCTTGATCAGGCCGACCTGATCGGCAAGCGCCTCGCGCATCACTCGACCAGTCGGCGCCGTGGCAATCTCCTCGCGCAGCGCCCGGCCCATCTGGGCGGAAACCTGCTGCCAAGACCGCTCGTCTCGGGCCGCCACCTCGGTGACCATGCGGCGCCCGACGGCCTCGGCCCAGGGTTCGATGGTGGTGGCGTAGCGGTTCAGCAGCGCCTGGAGCGCCATAGCCCCGGGGATGTCGACGATATGGAAGCCGCGCAGGATGCCGGTGATCTGCCGAGCGACCGAGCGGAGCTGCGTGGTGTAGCGCCGCTCGATCTTCTGGGCGCGGATGAACGCCGATTGGACGGAAGGCGGGGCCCGGTCGGTGGTGGGCCTACGCGGCTGCAGGCACGACGGGCACCCGGTCGGACTCAAGCGATAGCGGGTCGATGCGGCGGGGCTGGTCTGCATCGGGCTCCGGCACCGCTGTGGGGTCGATCTCTTCGGGGTCCGGGGCCTGGGCCTCTTCGTTCTCGGCCTCGGTGATGTCGTCGTCCGTGATGTTCGACCAGACGCCGGTGACGTCGGACTGCTGGCGCAGCTCCTTGAGGGCCGTCGAACGCTTGATGGTGCCGCTGCCCTCGGCCGTCGTGACGGTCTCGGTAACCGACTTGGCGATCTCGGCCTTCTCCTTGTCGGAGAGCTGCCACAGGGGCTCGAACTCAAAGCCGAAGCCGTCGGGCGGCTCCTGGCCGATCTCGGACCGGCAGAGCATTTCGAGGATGCGCAGGACCGGCCGGCGCAGCATCGTGTTCTGCTGCGAATTCACCGTGTCGTAGTACTGGCGCAGGTCCGATTCGCCGCTCGAGAACCCGGCCGGGGTCTCGCCGTAGAGCCGAACCTGCGGGATGCCGGTGGCGCCCGCGATCTGCTGCCCGAACTTGTCCATGACGTCCGATAGGCCGCCGAACGAGTACTGGTGGGCGTCCATCTCGTCGTCGGCGTCCATGAGGGTCAGGCCCTCGTTGGACTGGTAGAGGCGGATCGTGTCGATCTGCTCGAATAGCACCTTCTGCGCGGCGGCCGGGCCGCCCAGGATCTGGCGCAGGCCCTTGACCTTGTAGGTCCGGAGGTATGCCTTAAAGACGAGCTGGGCGGCGCCCTGGGTGGTGCTGTCGAAGGCGAGCAGGCGGTCGTAGAGTCGCTCGACGATTGACATGCCCCAGAGGTTCTCGGTCTGGCTCTGCCAGTACGGGAGCTTGGCACCCTCCAACCGGATCACCCGGGTGTGATGAATGCGCTGGCCCTGGAAGGCCGGGGCGTTGGCGGTGACGTCGTAGAACAGCGGTTTGCCGAGGTCGGGGCCGAGGTCGGTGATCACCTGGCTGAACGACGGCTGGACCATCCAGCGGTCGAGGGGGAGGAGCCCGCGGAACTGGCCCTGGCCGACGGCGGTGGGGTTGAGCGGCGTCGCCACGTCCTGACCGTCGATGAGCATGACGAGGATGGCGCCGCCGTAGAGCCGGGCCCAGCGGATGCCGTCCTCCATGCTGTCCCAAATGCCGAGCATCCGGGCGCCCGCGTGCATCTTGGCGATCTGGTCCGGCGGCATCACCGAGGCGATGTCGACACCAGCCCGGGTCATGTCCTCGGCGACGACGTCGACCGCCTTCCCGATGATCCAAGACCCGCGATACATCCACTCCAGCAGCTGCCGATTGCGGCTGACCGGGTTGAACCCGTAGGTGCCCTCGCTGGAGACGTTGTTGGTGCCGACGCCCGTGCGCGCGGCGAGGTTCTGGTAGTTGTCCGTGGTCGCCGTGCCAGATCGAGCCCGGGAAACCGCCGGAACGCGGATGATGGGCTTTGCCGGGGATTCGGTCATGTCAGCCCGCGATCTTCAGGTACTGCTCCAGAACCGAGGGCTCCTCGAGCATGAGGTCACTGAGAGCCCAGACCAAGGCGTCAAGACGATCGGGCGAGCCTTCGCCGAGAAAGCCGTCGGTCGCCATCTGGCACATTTGATCCTCAAGTTCGGGGAACCCCTGAACGTGAGAAACGCGCCCCTGTTCGTAGAGGGCCGCAATGGGCTCGGCCCGAATGACCTTGCCTCGCGATGCCTTCACCTCGGCGTAGGCGACACTGCTGTCTGCCGTCCTCACGACGTGCTCAACCATCGCGCCGCCGAAATTCGATTCCGCTACGATGCGGTCCGCCGAATAGCGGTGGTAGGCGGCGACGGCGCGAGCGCCCCAACCGGCGGGAGATAGGCGGCAGGTCTGATCAGCGAGGACATAGCCCCGCCCATCGACCCCTTTGCCCGCGACCACGATGCCGACGCTGTCACCAGTATCGCTGCCGCTGCCGACCCCGGACGGGTCAACGGCGACAACGATTCGGGCGAGGTCCGGGACCGCAATCGGCTTCAGCGCCTTATCGATGTCGGACCGAGCCCAGAGGGCGCCCGGCACATCATCGAGGATCTCGGCCTCAAGCTCCTGACGGCCCAGGCGCGTGCCGCCATACTTCTCGGTGATGGTCTTGAGGAACGGCGCCGCAAGGTTCGCCGCATTGTCGAGCGTTCGTCCGCGTGTGACGAACGTGGATGGATCCTTGATCAGGCTTCGGATCAGCGGGATGGGGCGCGGCGTCGTCGTGACCACGACCCGAGGTTTGGCGCCAAGGCGAAGGCCGAATTGCAGCTGGTCCCAGGTCTCCTGGGCGTAGCGCCATTTCGCAAGTTCGTCGCACCAGGCGCCGTCGAACTGCGGACCGCGCAGCTGGTCAGGCTCCACCGCGTTGAACAGGGTTGCGACCGCGCCGTTCGGCCAAGTCAGGCGACGCTTGGATGGCTCGTATAGGGGGCGACGGTCCGGAGGCGAACAGGCCAGGATGCCGGAATTGCCTTCGACCATGACGTCTCGGGCGTCTGCAGCCGTCTCGGCGATCAATGCGAGCCGGCCGAGGTGACCGCCCTCGACAACATCCCGGACCCACTCGGACCCCGTCCGGGTTTTCCCAAACCCGCGACCGGCGCTGATCAGCCACGTCGACCAATCGCCGTCAGGTGGAAGTTGCGCGGGGCGGCCCCAGAACCGCCAGTCCCAAAGCAGTTCCTCGGCTTGGTGCTCGGACAGCCCAGCGAGGGCTTCAAGCCTCTCCGCCGCGGGCAGTGAGGAGAGCAATTCGGCCTGCGAGGATGTCACGGGCGCTCACGTCTTCCGTCTGGATCGGCTTGCCGTCTGGCCCGCTGTGTTCATGACGCTGGGCAACACCGAGGTGCTTTCCGATCTCCTGAAGAGCGGCGACCTTGTTGTGCATCTTGACCTTCAGCGCGCCGTCCTTGGTCTGCGAAATCTCAGAGATCGCCGCTGCCGTGTCATGATCGATGTCGTCGCTCCCGATCAACTCGACCTCGTTGAAGGCGCGTGTTTCGGGGACGCCGTCTTCGTCTTCCTTGCCGGTCTCAGTCGTGTTGGCGCGCCATGCGACCGTGCGGCGGATATCGGATAAAGCGATGCGGGCGAGCTCGACCAGCACACGATCTGCCGTCACACGGGTCCGCACGGACCGCTCTGCCATCGCATCGGCGATCGCCTTGCCTACCTCAACATGCTTCAACAGCCGGCCGCCCTGTGAATAGGCGGTATCCTCGCTGTATCCGGCCCGGATTGCGGCCTGCGTGGCGTTGAGGTCGACGAGGTACTCTTCGACGAAGCGCGCCTGCTGTGGGTTCAGTTGCATGTCAGCAGGTGGCCGTTCGATTGCTCCTACCCGCGAGGGCAGCGTTCAGATCTTCGTCCGCTCGTCCACCCCGACGACATCGGCATCCTTGCCGGTCAGCGGGTCGTTGGCGTCGGCCGGGGCGCCGGTGTTGTGCGCGCCGTCGGGGATGTTGCTCGCGATGCCGCCGGCGCCGGCTGCGGTGCCGGTCGGATCGGTGGTGGCGGTCTCGCTCACGGGCACCGGGATGGTGGCGTTCGGGTCGACAGTGCGATCGGCGGGGTCGGTCATGATCGGGATCCTCTTGTGATGGGTCGGGCTCAGCCCTCGGCCGCGGCGTCGCTGGTGCGCGTGCCCCGCGTGCGGGCGGCCTGCGACACGGGCAGCCCCGAATCCTGGGCCGGCTGATTGTCGGCGGCGAGTGCCGGTGCGGCGACGGTCCCCACGACGGGCTCGGCCACGGCGTCGACCTTTACGGGCAGCGAACCGATGTGGCCCGCAACCTGGCGCATGGCGTCCATGCTGGCGACCATGCCGGAAGTGACGCCCTTCGCCACGCCTCGCAGGAAATCAACGCGCTCGACGAACGCATCCTTTCCGCCATGCTGATGGGCAGATACGACGCCGTCGATCGCGTCCGAGATCAGCTTGTCACCCTCGGCATGCGCGCGGTCGAGCGAAGCCGACAGGTTGTCGTAAGCCGTCGCGAGGGTCGGGTTCGTGGCGGTCATGGGAGCCTCGCATGACAAAGCCCGCCGGGATGCGGCGAGCTGAAGGGTGCGCTGAAGCAAGGAATCGATGCGAGCCGCGTTGCTGAAGCGGAACGGATGTCGGAGGGCAGTGCGCCCGCATCGAAGGGTTTTCGAGAGGGCGACCTGCATAGCGCAGATCCCGGGGCCTGAGCCCAAACCGGCGTAGAGCCGGCCCTAACCCCACTCGAAACTGGTGTGCCGCGTGGCGCCGAAACAGAAAAACACCACGCGCTGCGCGGTGCCTCGTCTCATGGACGTGGGCCGGGTCCGGGTGACACATCCCGCAAGCAGGCAGTCGGGCGGCGCGAATTGCCAGCAGCCCCAGAAATCCTGCGGCTTAAGATGCACGGCCCGGAATCCACGTCAAGCAGCCACAAGATCTTCCTCGTGGGCTTCCACAGTCACGTCGCGACCAAAGGCCTTCACCGCGACCTTGTACGTTCCCGCCACTTCGTCGACGGCGTCCACCGTTCCCGTGAATGCGGCAAGCGTCCCGGACTTCAGTCGAACCGCCTCCCCTACCGCGAACAGCACGGCGAAGACCTCAGCTACGGCCTCGTCATCGCGCAGGTGCCCTGTGAGGTGATCGGCGAAGCGCTCCATGGCCTGCGCGCCGATAACCACCGGCGAGGCGTCGTAGAACCGCTCCCGGTCCACCCACGGCGACTCGTCGCTGCTGCACAGCACCCGGTTCGCCCACGGGCACGCCGCAATGACGTCGAGGTCGGATTGGTCGGCGCAGCCCACGAACATCACCCGACGCAAGATCGGCACCTTGGCGACACGCGCCTTGCCGTTGTCCGGGTCGATGAGCTTCTGTTCCTGGCGCGCCTCGAACACCGGCAAGCCAGCGACCCGCAGCGCGAGCGCGCAGCGCGTGGCCCGAAGCGGAATAGCCTGTACGACGTACCAGGACCGCGCGGGGTCGACGTGGAAGCGCTCGATCTTCTGGCGCGCACGAACACGGCGCACGGCCGGGCGGGCGGAAGCCTGATACGGACGCTGAGCCTGGCGCCGCTTACGGGCCAGACGGCGCTGCTTGAGTTTCGTGGACTTCTTGGACATCGGCGGCCTCTCTCGGGGTC
>Ga0182229_1000295_pt1 | contig 12940 bp, 12 predicted proteins | sample G6R1MG_32_FD_129663 | JGI IMG/M metagenome (GOLD analysis project Ga0182229, IMG submission 129663) | Miscanthus phyllosphere microbial communities from Michigan, USA - G6R4_MAIN_07NOV2016_LD1 MG | ecosystem: Host-associated > Plants > Phyllosphere > Phylloplane/Leaf | place: USA: Michigan...
CGGCTGACCGGCTCCCTGGAAAAGCCCGACCTCGCCGCGACGCTCACCGCCCCCTCGGCGACCGCCGACGGGCGGCCGATCCGCAACCTCGCCGTCGAGGCCGTCCTGCAAGACGCGACCGGCGCGGCGGACGGCACCGTGACGCTCTCCGGGGACGTGGGCGGCAAGCCCCTCTCCGGCGGGGCGCATGTCGCCCGCGCCGCGCTGCCGGCCGGCACCGACTGGGTGCTCGACCGGCTCGCCCTCACCCTCGGCTCGGTGGCGATCGAGGGCAACGCGGCGCTCGCCGAGGCGACGCAGCTCGCCGCCGGGACCCTCGCCGTGCGGGCGGGAAACCTCGACGACCTCTCGCCGCTGAGCCCGGAAACCCTCGCCGGACGCCTCGACGCCACCGTCACGCTCACCCGCGACGGCGGGCGCCAGGGCGCGGCGATCCGCGCGACCGGCGCGAACCTCCGCTACGGCGACACGGCGCTGGCCCGGCTCGACGCCGACCTGCGCGGCGCCGACATCCGCGCCCGGCCGGTCCTGGACGGGCATCTCGACGCCGACCGGATCGTGGCCGCCGGCCAGATCATCGACACGCTGCGCCTCGCCGCCACCGGCACCGCGAGCGCCAGCGACGTGGTGCTCACCGCCCGCGCGCGGGGCTTCGCCCTCGACGGCGCCGCCCGGCTGATCCCCGCCGAGGCGACGCGGATCGAGATCGCCCGGCTCTCGGCCGCGCGGGGCGCCGACCGCTTCGCCCTGACGGGTCCGGCCACGATCACCCTCGCCGAGGGCGGGGCGGTGATCGACGGCCTCTCCATCGCCGCCGGTTCGGGCCGGGTACAGGTCTCCGGCCGGGCCGGACAGAACCTCGACCTGAAGGTCGCGATCCGCGCGCTGCCCCTGTCCCTCGCGCGGATCGCCTCGCCCGACCTCGCCCTGTCGGGCACCCTCGACGGCGAGGCGGACGTGCATGGCCCGGCGAGCCGGCCGGAGGGACGCTACGCCCTCAAGGTCGCGCGCCTCGTCGCACCGCAGACCCGCAGCGCCGGCCTGCCGCCCATCGAGGCCGAGGCGCGCGGCACACTCTCGGACGGACAGGCCAGCCTCGACGGGCGGGTGAGCGCCGGGCGAGGCATGGCGCTGACCCTGTCGGGCTCGCTCCCGGTCGAGCCCGGCGGCCCCCTCAACCTGCGCGGCAAGGGCACCCTGGACGCGGCGCTGGCGAACTCCGTACTCAGCGCCACCGGCCAGAGCGTCGGCGGCCGGGTCGCCATCGACGGCGGCGTCACCGGCACCCTCGCCGCGCCCCGCGCCGAGGGCAGCGCCACCCTGTCGGGGGGCAGCTTCACCGATCCGCTGAACGGCATCCGCTTCACCGCCATCGAGGGCCGCGTGACCGGACGGGGCGACAGCCTCGTGGTGGAACGCCTCACCGCCTCGACCCGCAACGGCGGGCGGGTCGCCGCCTCGGGCAAGGTCAACCTCGACCCGGCCGGCGGCTTCCCCGGCGCCTTCCACCTCACCGCCGAGCGGGCGGAACTGGTCTCGAGTTCCCTCATGACGGCGGTGGCCGGGCTCGATCTATCGCTCTCCGGCCCGCTCGCGCGCACGCCGAAGATCACCGGCCGGGTCGATGTCGCCTCCATCGACGTCGCGGTGCCCGACCGGCTCCCCGCTACGGCTCGGCCGCTTCCGGGCGTGCGCCACGTCAACACCCCGCCGGAGCTGCGCGCCCGCCTCGCCAAACGCGCCGAGGCGAAGGCCGTCCGGGGACGGGGGCGCGGCAAGGCGGCCGCGCCCTTCGACGCCACCCTCGACGTCTCGGTCGATGCGCCGAGCCACATCTTCGTGCGCGGCCGGGGCATCGATGCCGAACTCGGCGGCTCGCTGCGGGTGACGGGCTCCTCGCGCGATCCCCGCGCCAACGGCGAATTCTCCATGCGCCGGGGCCGGTTCGACCTCGTGGGCCAGCGCCTCGATTTCGACCGGGGGCGGATCACCTTCGCCGGGAGCCTGACGACCCCCGATCTCGACTTCTCGGCCCAGACCAAGGCCGGCGACGTCACCGCCCGCGTGGCCGTCTCCGGCCCGGCCGACGCCCCGCAATTCGCCCTGACCTCGGACCCGTCCCTGCCGCAGGACGAGATCCTGTCGCGCCTGCTGTTCAAGAAGGCGGCGGGCGGGCTCTCGCCATTCCAGGCGCTGCAGCTCGCCCAGGCCGTGGCGCAGCTCTCCGGCGGCTCGGCCGGGCCCGACGTGTTCGAGCAGGCCCGCAAGGGGCTCGGCCTCGACAGCCTCGACGTCTCGACGGGGGCGAGCGGCGGCCCGGCGCTCGGCGCCTCGCGCTACATCTCCGACCGGGTGAGCATCGGCGTGAAGGCCGGCGCCAAGCCCGCCGACACCGCCGTGGGCGTCGATGTCGACGTCACCCGCCGGATCAAGCTCAAGGGCGAGGCGGGCAGCGACGGCCGGACCAGCCTCGGGGTCGGCGCGGAATACGAATGGTAGCCCTTCCCCCGGTGTTTTGCGGGCGCCGGGATCGACTTGGCCGGCTCATGGTCTAGTCTTCTCCCCGGCCGGACCACCCCAGCGAGACCGATGGACGACCTCTACGAGAGCGACGACAACCCTCCGGTGCCGGAGGGCGGCTTCCTGCGGAAGCTGCCGATCATCAACCGGCGCGGCCTGCATGCGCGGGCCTCCGCGAAATTCGTGCAGACGGTCGAGCGGTACGATTCCATCGTCACCGTCACCCGCGCGGGCGAGACCGTGGGCGGGCGCTCGATCATGGGGCTGCTGACGCTGGGCGCGGCCATGGGCACCCGCATCGCCGTCACCGCCGTGGGCGAGGACGCGCAGGAATGCCTGGACGCCATCGAGGCGCTTCTCGCCAACAAGTTCGGCGAGGACGAGTAGCGCCCGTCAGAGCCCGGCTGGACAGCGGCACTCGTCCCTTTCGCCCCCCCCTCATCCTGAGGTGCCGGCGCGCAGCGGCGGCCTCGAAGGAGGGCTCCAGGGATCGCGGAGACTTCTGGAGCCCTCCTTCGAGGCCCACTGACGCGGGCACCTCAGGATGAGGCTTCGAGTGGGATAGAAACGACTTTCCGGTTCGCCGCTCAGGCCGTCTTCTCCGGCCAAGTGCAGATATCGGCGACCGGGCAGCGCGGGCAGGCGGGTTTGCGCGCCGTGCAGGTGTCGCGTCCGTGCCGGAACAGCCAGATGTGGGCGCCGTCCTTGTAGGCGTCGGGCACCAGGGCGGCGAGGCCGTCCGCCACCGCATCGACGGTGCGGCCGGGCGCCAGGGGGATGCGGTTCGAGACCCGGAAGACATGGGTGTCGACGGCGATCACCTTCTCCCCGAAGGCGAAGTTGGCCGTGACCTCGGCGGATTTCCGGCCGATCCCCGGCAGGCGCTGCAGCTCGGCGGCGTTACGAGGCACCTGCCCGCCGAACTCGGCGGCAAGCGCGGCGCAGAGCTTCAGGATCGCCCGCGTCTTCGACGGCCCGAGACCGACCGGGCGGACGATCGTCAGGATCGCGTCCTCACCGAGCGCCAGGAGCGCGTCCGGCGTGCCGGCCTTCGCGAACAACTCGTCCGAGACGCGGGCGACGGTCGGGCCGGTGGATTGCGCCGAGAGCAGCACGCTCACCAGCAGGCGGAACGGGTCCTCGACCGCGAGACCGGCCTTCGGTTCGGGATCGGCCCGCGCAAGGCGAGCCATCACCGCCTCGACGCGCCCGGCCTCACCGGCCGGCGCCGTCTCGCGGGAACGCGGGGCGCGGCCCCGCTTCAGGCCATGGATGATGTCGCTCGCCATGGGGCGGAGGTAGGGCGCCCCGGCGCGGGCCGCTCAGGCTGCGACGTCGGGGCTCCAGCCCTCCGGGCGCACGCCGAGGAAGGCGCCATCGGGAATCGGGCGGCGGGTGGGCGTGCTCGCCGTGGGACGCTCCGGTGCACTCGCGTCCCGCAGGGCGGCGAGACGGCGCCGCAGAACCGCGCCGACCGCTTCCAGCCGCGCCCGGCCGAGCTTGGCACGGGGGGCCAGCTCGCCGAGGCCGCCCTGGATCACGGTGAAACGTCGCGCCATCGTCTGTCCCACCCTGAAGCGTTCCGTCCCGGTCCGGGACGAGCCGGCGCCCGCGGGGCGCCTCGTGCCCCGCGCGGTTCAAGGACGGTGCCGCGCTCAGCCGCCTGGGATGGCGAGGGGGTTGTCGGTCAGGGCGGCGGCGTCCGGGGCATCGAGGCGGGGCCGCCCGAGGAAGGCGTCCCACAGGCGCTGGACGAAGGCCGGGTCGAGATCGGCGAGGATCAGGACCAGCCGCGAGGTCCGGTCGGGATCGGGCCAGGCGGGCAGGGTCACGGGGGCGTGGACCACGTGCTGCACCCCGTGCACGACGAGGGGCCGCTCGGGATCGTCGGCCAGCGCGACGAGGCCCTTCATGCGCAGGATCTTCGGCCCGTGGCCCGAGCGCAGCAGGTCGAGGAACATCTCGAAGGCCGGGCGCGGTATCGGCTTCTCGCTCGTGAGGCAGATCGCGCGGATCGCGGCGTCGTGCCGGTTCACGTCGAGGCCGGATTCCGGCTCGTCCGCCAGCGCCGCCGCGCCGAGCCACGCCTTCACGTCCTCATTCTTGCCGTCGAGCCCGAACAGGCCGCCGAGCAGGTCGTCGGGGGGCGTGTCGGCCGGCAGGACCGGCGCGGCCGGGTTGAGGGCGGCGAGCCGGGCGCGCAGGGGCGCCGTGTCGGGGGCGAGGTCTTCCTTGGTGAGCACCAGCCGGTCGGCCACCGCCGCCTGCCGCATGGCCTCGGGGTGAGCGTCGAGGGTCGCCGCGCCGTGGACGGCATCCACCACCGTCACCACCGCCTGCAGTCGGTACCGCATCACCAGATATGGGTGGTAGATCAGCGCGTGCAGGATCGGCGCGGGGTCGGCGAGGCCGGTGGTCTCGATCACCACCCGGCGGAACGGCGTGATGCGGCCGTTGTCGCGCTGGCGCAGCAGGTCTTCGAGGGTCGCGATCAGGTCGCCGCGCACGGTGCAGCACAGGCAGCCCGCGCCGAGGAGCACCATGTCCTCGTCCACCGTCTCGATGAGCAGGTGGTCGAGGCCGATCTCGCCGAACTCGTTGACGATCACCACCGTGTCGGCCAGCGACGGATCGCCGAGCCAGCGGTTGAGCAGGGTCGTCTTCCCCGCCCCGAGGAAGCCTGTGAGCACCGTGAGCGGGATCGGCTCGGGGCGCCGGGGATCGGGCGGCGGCGGGGCGGGTAGCGACATGGTGGGTGGGTTTCGGGCCTACTCGTCGGCCTTGGCGGAGGCTTTCTTGGCGGGTTTGCCGGCCGGCTTGGCGGCGGGCTTGGCCGCGACCGGCTTATGGGCGACCGGCTTGTGGGCACCCTTCGCCTTCACCAGCCCCTTGCCGGGCTTGGCCTCCGGCATCCCCGCCGACTCGGAGGCGGTGTAGGCGCTCGCCGCATGCGGGAGCGAGGCGCCCGACGCGGCCTTGGTCGTACCCTTGGCGGCGCGGGCCTGGGCGGCGGCCTCCTTGGCGGCCTGGCGCTTGGCGAGGGTCGCCTCGCGCTTGGCCTTGGCGGCTTCGAGCCGCGCGGCGCGGACATTCGCGGCGGCGGCCTGGGCCTCGGCGGCCTGCTGGGCGAGGATCTGCTGGCCCTCGGCCGGATCGCGGCCGATCCAGACGGCGACGGGCTGCAGCGGCGCGCGGGGCGGCAGGGTGCGGGCGCGCATGGCGGGGCTGGAGAAGGCCGCCAGCGCCAGGGACGGCGAGGAGGCCGCCGAACCGCCGACGAGCTGGGCGGCGGTGGTGGCGCCGGGGGAGGCCGTCACCGCGCCGGGGCCTTCGTCGATCGCCGGCACCTTCTTGCCGCCGCAGACGTAGGGGCGCATGTCCGGCGGGGCGCCGACCCCCGAGGCCGGCAGGGCGTCGAGCCCCGGCCCGCCGCCGCCATCCTGGGCGAAGCCGTAATCGAACAGGTCGGCGGTCTTCACGTCGCGCTCGCGGGCGCTCGGCTGGCCCATGACGATGGCGACGATGCGCCGTCCGCCCCGCGTCGCGGTGGCCACCACGTTGAAGCCGCCGGAGCAGATGAAGCCGGTCTTCATCCCGTCCGTGCCGGGATAGCGACCGAGCAGGCCGTTATGGTTCGGGATCACCGCCCCGCCGAACTGGATGGCCGAGATCGAGAACAGGTCGTGGTCGTCGGGGAAATCGCGGATCAGGGCGCGGGCGAGCACCGCCATGTCGCGGGCCGAGGTCCATTGGCGCGGATCGGGCAGGCCGTTCGGATTGGTCCAGCGACTGTCCTGCATCCCGATCCGGCGGGCGGTGTCGTTCATCATCGAGGAGAAGCCGTCGACCGAGCCGCCGAGGCTCTCGCCGACGGCATAGGCCACGTCGTTGGCCGACTTCACCATGATGATCTTGAGGGCGTTGCCCAGGGTCAGCTGCGTGCCCGGCTTGAAGCCCATCTTGGAGGGCGGCTCGGCCGCCGCGTTCGGCGAGATGGTGATCAGCGTGTCCATCGAGGCCCGCCCCTGGCGGACGAGGTCGAGGGCCACGTAGGTCGTCATCAGCTTGGTGATGGAGGCGGGATACCAGGGATCGGTCGGCGCCTGGGCGTAGATCACCCGGCCGGAATCGACATCCGCCACCAGGATCGGCACCGTCACGGCCCCCGCCGCCCCGCCGAGACCGGCGAGGAGGGCGACGGCGCCGGAGGCGCGGGCCAGGAGACGGCCAATTGTGTGATTGAGCATCGGACCTGTCTCGTCGTGAAGCGGCCGTGGCCGCTCACACCGGAGGAAAACGCGCGTCGAGCATGCCTTCAACGCACGCTCCATGGCGATACGATGGCGGCGGACTCCCCTGTGTGAACCGGGGGAAGGTCGAAGCAGGCGTAGGGTGAAGGAAACACTGCCGCGCGGGGCGCGGGGTTGCGCGCGCCCCGCGCCGTGGCGCAACACGGATCTGGCGCCGGATCGGCGCCTGTCAAACATTCGGCAATCGGCAGGGTTCGGGGACGCGGGTGTCTTACGCGGTCAAGGAAATCTTCCACACGCTGCAGGGGGAGGGCGCCCAGGCCGGGCGCGCCTCGGTCTTCTGCCGTTTCAGCGGATGCAATCTCTGGTCGGGGCGCGAAGAGGACCGCGCCGCCGCCGCCTGCCGCTTCTGCGACACGGATTTCGTCGGCATGGACGGGGAGGGCGGCGGACGCTTCCCCGATGCGGCGGCGCTCGCCGCCGCCATCGCCGCGACGTGGGAGGGCGGCCCGCACAACCGCTACGTGGTGTTCACGGGCGGCGAGCCCCTGCTCCAGCTCGACGCCGCCCTGATCGCGGCGGTCCACGGGCATGGGTTCGAGATCGCCATCGAGACCAACGGCACCCTGCCCGCCCCGGCGGGGATCGACTGGATCTGCGTCAGCCCCAAGGGCGGGAACGCCCTCGCCCAGGCTGGGGGCGACGAATTGAAGCTGGTCTTTCCCCAGGCCGATGCCCGGCCGGAGACCTTCGCGGACCTGCCGTTCCGCCACCGGTTCCTGCAGCCGATGGACGGGCCGGACGCCGCCGCGAACACGCAAGCGGCCATCGCCTATTGCCGGGCCGACGCGCGCTGGCGCCTGTCCCTCCAGACCCACAAGATGATCGGGATCCCTTGAAGGGTCATTATTTGCTTGCAGGCCGCCCGAGGCTTGACACCGGCGAACAATGGACGGCATCGCCCGGCCCAGACGACATCTTCCATGCCGAGGCTCTCCGTGGACGTGATCGACACGCATATTTTGGACGTGAAGCGCATCGTTCCGAAACGGTTCGGCGACGCGCGCGGCTGGTTCTCGGAGACGTTCAGGGCGGATGCCCTGGAACGCGCCGGCATCGCGGTCTCGTTCGTCCAGGACAACCAGTCCTTCTCCGCGCCCAAGGGCACGGTGCGCGGGCTGCATTTCCAGATCCCGCCCCAGCCCCAGGTCAAACTGGTCCGCGTGCTGTCGGGGGCGATCCTCGACGTCGCCGTCGACATCCGGCCGGATTCGCCGACCTACCGGCAGTACGTCGCGGTGCGCCTGGACGCCGAGGGCGGGGAGCAATTGTTCATCCCGCACGGCTTCGCGCACGGCTTCTGCACCCTCACGCCGGACGTGATGGTCGCCTACAAGGTGGATTCCTACTACAGCCCGGCCCATGACCGGGCCATCCGGTGGAACGACCCCGAGATCGGGATCGACTGGCCGGTCGGCGAGGCCGAGGCGGTGCTCTCGGACAAGGACCGGAAGGCCCCCACCCTCGGCGAGGCCGGCAAGCTTTTCTGACCGTCGCCGCCGTTTTGCCATGCAGTGTGGATTGGGTCCTGCGCGGAGTCGATCCGAAGGGGATATGTGATGCGGATCCTAGTCACCGGCGGCTGCGGCTTCATCGGGTCCGCCCTCGTCCTGCATCTCGTGCAGGATCTCGGGCACGAGGTCGTCACCCTCGACGCCCTGACCTACGCGGCCAACCCGATCTCCCTGAAGCCCCTGGAGAGCAGCGGACGTCACCGGCTCGTGGAGGCCGACATCTGCGACCGCGACGCGGTGCGGGCCGCCTTCGCGGACTTCAAGCCGCAGGCGGTGATGCATCTGGCCGCCGAGAGCCATGTCGACCGCTCGATCACCGATCCGGGCGCCTTCGTGCGCACCAACGTCCTCGGCACGCAGACCATGCTCGACGCGGCGCGCGAGCTCTACGAGGGCCTGACCGGCACGGAGCGCGAGGGTTTTCGCTTCCTCCACGTCTCCACCGACGAGGTCTACGGCTCCCTGCCGCCGGGCGGCTTCTTCACGGAGGAGAGCCGCTACGACCCGCGCTCGCCCTACTCGGCCTCGAAGGCGGCCTCGGACCATCTCGCCCGGGCCTGGCACGAGACCTACGGCCTGCCGGTGCTGGTGACGAACTGCTCGAACAATTACGGGCCGCGTCACTTCCCCGAGAAGCTGATCCCGCTGATGATCCTCAACGCCCTGGAGGGCAGGAGCCTGCCCGTCTACGGCGACGGCCTGAACGAGCGCGACTGGATCCATGTCGAGGACCACGCCAAGGGCCTCGTCGCCGTACTGGAACGGGGGCGGATCGGCGAGACCTACCTCCTCGGCGGCCGCGCCGTGCGCAACAACCTCGCCGTGGTGAAGGGCCTGTGCGCCGCCTTCGACCGGCTGCGCCCGGAGGCCGGTCCGCATGAGCGGCTGATCACCTTCGTCGCCGACCGGCCCGGCCACGACCGGCGCTACGCCATCGACTGCACCAAGGCCGAGGCCGAACTCGGCTGGGCGCCGCAAAAGACCTTCGAGGCGGCCCTGGAAGAGACCGTGGCGTGGTACCTCGCCAACGAGGCATGGTGGCGCCCGATCCGCGAGGGTCGCTACCAGGGCGAACGCCTCGGGCTCGCCGGCTGATGGACATCCTCGTCCTCGGCGGCGCCGGCCAGGTCGGCACGGAGCTTCAGGCCCATTCCTGGCCGGAGGGCGTGCGGGTCCATGCTCCGGCCCGCGATGCCCTCGACATCACCGACCCGGCCGCGATCGAGGCCGCCCTCGACGGGCATAGCTACGCGGCGGTGATCAACACCGCCGCCTACACCGCGGTGGACAAGGCCGAATCCGACGTGGCCGCCGCGTGGCGGCTGAACGCGCTCGCCCCGGCGATCCTCGCGGCGGCGACGAAGGCACGCGGCATCCCCCTCGTCCACGTCTCGACCGATTACGTCTTCGCGGGCACCAAGGCGGAGGGCGCCTACGGGCCGGAAGAGCCGGTCGATCCGCGCAGCGTCTACGGGGCCAGCAAGGCGGCGGGCGAGATCGCGGTGCGCACGGGCAATCCCCGCCACGCGATCCTGCGCACGGCCTGGGTGGTGAGCCCGCACCGGGGCAACTTCGTGAAGACGATGCTGCGCCTCGCGGCCGAGCGCGACAGGCTCACCGTGGTGGACGACCAGCACGGCTGCCCGACCAGCGCCACCGACCTCGCCGCCGCCCTGGCGACCGTGGCCCTGCGCATGGCGGGCGACCCCGCCGCGCCGACGGGCACGTTCCACTGCGTCAACGACGGCTCGACCACATGGTGCGGCTTCGCGCGGGCCATCGTGGCCGGCGGCGCCAAGCGCGGCGGACGCGCGGTGCCGGTGGAGGGCATTCCGACCGCCGCCTACCCGACACCGGCCCGGCGGCCGTCCAATTCGCGCCTGTCCACCGACAGCCTGCGCGAGGCCTACGGCATCCTCCCCCGTCCGTGGCAGGATGCCCTCGACGACATCCTGGACAGGCTGGCCGGACCCGTCCGGGCCTGAGCCGCCAGAGAGCAAGGAACCACCCGATGAAGGGCATCATCCTCGCCGGAGGCTCCGGCACACGGCTCCACCCGGCGACCCTGTCGATCAACAAGCAGCTGCTGCCCGTCTACGACAAGCCGATGATCTACTACCCGGTCTCGGTGCTGATGCTGGCCGGCATCCGCGAGATCCTGATCATCTCGTCGCCGGAGCACCTGGACAATTACAAGCGCCTGTTCGGCACCGGCGAGCAGTTCGGCCTGTCGTTCTCCTACGCGGTGCAGCCGCGACCCGAGGGCCTCGCCCAGGCCTTCGTCATCGGGCGCGACTTCGTCGGCGACGACGACGTGGCGCTGATCCTCGGCGACAACCTGTTCTTCGGCGCCGGCATGGCCGACCTGCTGAAGAGCGCCGTGGCGCGTAAAGAGGGCGCGACGGTCTTCGCCTACCATGTTGAGAACCCACAAGCCTACGGCGTGGTGAGCCTCGACGCGCAGGGCAAGGCGACGAAGATCGTCGAGAAGCCGGAGCACCCGGAATCGACCTGGGCGGTGACGGGCCTCTACTTCTACGACAATCAGGTGCTGGACATCGCCGCCGCCGTGACGCCCTCGGCCCGCGGCGAACTAGAGATCACCAGCGTGAACGAGGCCTATCTCCAACGCGGCCAGCTCTACGTGGAGAAGATGAGCCGGGGCTATGCGTGGCTCGACACGGGCACCCACGACAGCCTGCTCGAAGCGTCGGAATTCGTGCGCACGATCCAGCACCGGCAGGGGCTCCAGGTCGCCTGCCTGGAGGAGATCGCCTACGTGCAGGGCTTCATCGACCGCGAGCAACTGGTCGCCCGCGGCAAGCTGTTCTCCAAGACCGCCTACGGCAAGAACCTGCTCCGCCTCGCGGACGAGCCGCAGGTGAGGGACGAGGCGCCCCTCATTCTGTGATCCTAGACCTCATTTGGGTCCGCAGCCGATGCAGATGCCGTCGGTGATCTTGTCGTCGGTCTTCTGCACCTTGGTCCGCCGCTCGCGGTCGTCCCCGGCGGTCGCCGCGCCGGCATCGCCGCCGGCCGGGGGCATGGTCCGTCCGACCGCGCTCGTGTGCGGGGCGGTCACGGTGCTCGTCGGCCCGCCGCCCGTGCCGGTCGTCGCCTGAGCGAGGGCGGCGGCCGAGCCACCCGCCCAGAGCGCGAGAGAGATCAAAACAGCGTGACGCATGGGGAGGCTCCTTCGCGTCTGTAACGCAACGTTTGCCCCCCGGTTCGATGGCGCGCGATGGAAATTCGCCGCCGGAATTCACGCCCATCCCCCCTCAGGTCCGGGTTTCCAGCGGCGCTCGCGCGCCTTACAGAGACCCGGTTCGCCGACCAGCCCCGGAGCCGCCGCCCCCATGCGGGAGCCCAATGCGATCGATTTCTGGCGCGGCTTCGCCCTGATCACGATCTTCATCAACCACATCCCCGGCAACACGTTCGAGCGCTACACCTTCTCGCAATACGGCATCTCGGACGCGGCCGAGCTGTTCGTGTTCCTGGCGGGGTGGTCGATCGGGATCGCCACGCGCACCCGCGACGGGGCGCCGGAGCCGCGCTGGCGCAGCGTCGTGCGGATGCTGGCGCGCACCGTCGAGGTCTACCGGGCGCAGATCACGGTGATGCTGCTCGCCCTCTCGATCATCGCCGGGGCGGCGCTGCTCCTCGACAACCCGCTGATCCTCGAATGGCACAACGCGGGCAACTTCTTCGCGGACCCGATCCAGTCGGTCTGCGGCATGGCGCTGCTCACCTACCAGCTCGGCTTCTTCAACATCCTGCCGCTCTACGTGGTGCTGATCGGCATCGCCCCAATCATCGTGGTGATCGCCCGGGTCAGCCGCGTGCTGGCGCTCGGACTGTCCTTCGCGCTCTATCTCGCGAGCCTGATCCTCGATTGGAACCTGCCCTCGTGGCCGGGGGAGGGGACGTGGTTCTTCGACCCGTATTGCTGGCAGTTGCTGCTGACGCTGGGCTTCGTGCTGCAGGACTGGAACCGGACCTCCCCCGCCTTCGGGCGCTGGACGCGGAGGCTAATGCCGGTGGGCGTCGTCATCGTGATCGTCGGCATCACCCTGTCGGTGCTCGACATCCGGCCCGACCCGCTCATGGTGCCGGAACCGCGTTTGCTGTTCACGTTCGAGAAAAGCTACCTGACCCCGGCCCGGCTCGTACATTTCCTCGGGGTATTGTTGGCGTTTTCGCCGATCTACGCATTGATCGCGCCGCGAATCGGCTGGATCGTCGGATTCCTGTCGGGCCTGGGCAGGAACTCCCTGGCCGTCTTCTCGATGGGGTCGCTGTTGAGCCTGATCGGCCAGCTCGTCCGTTTCCAGACCGGAGGCGGGTTGCTGGTCGACATGACGGTTGCCGGCTGCGGTCTCGTCGCGTTGGGAATCACCGCATGGTTCGTCGAATGGCGTTCCCGCAGAGCACCGAAGCCGCGCGCATGAGGGGCATCGTCGTCGCCCTCTGCCTGGGCATCGTCCCCGCCGCCGCGCAGGAAGCGGGTATGCCGGCCCCCTCGCTCGAGTGCCGGGTGCCGGGCTCGCAACTCTACAGCGTCGCGGGCCTCGCGGCCGCGAAGGCGGCGCTGGA
>Ga0182229_1000296_pt1 | contig 12926 bp, 9 predicted proteins | sample G6R1MG_32_FD_129663 | JGI IMG/M metagenome (GOLD analysis project Ga0182229, IMG submission 129663) | Miscanthus phyllosphere microbial communities from Michigan, USA - G6R4_MAIN_07NOV2016_LD1 MG | ecosystem: Host-associated > Plants > Phyllosphere > Phylloplane/Leaf | place: USA: Michigan...
CTCGGCTTCGTGGTCGAGGACGGCCCGCGCGTCTACGTCGAGCGCATCAACATCCGCGGCAACACCCGCACCCGCGACTACGTCATCCGCCGCGAGCTCGATCTGGGCGAGGGCGATGCCTACAACCGCGTGCTGGTCGATCGCGCCGAGCGCCGTCTGAACGGTCTGGGCTTCTTCAAGAAGGTCCGCTTCTCCAACGAGCCGGGCTCGGCCCCCGACCGCGTCGTGGTCAACATCGACGTCGAGGATCAGCCCACCGGCTCGTTCTCCGTCTCCGGTGGCTTCTCGACCCAGGACGGCATCATCGGCGAGGTCTCGGTCTCCGAATCGAACTTCCTCGGCCGCGGCCAGTACGTGCGCATCGCCGGCCAGGGTGGCCAGTTCGCCAAGGGCGTCGACTTCTCGTTCACCGAGCCGTACTTCCTCGGCTACCGCATGGCGGCCGGCTTCGACGCCTTCTACAAGTACTCCGACCTGACCCGGTTCTCGCGCTACGAGACCACGGTCTATGGCGGCCAGCTGCGGCTCGGCCTGCCGATCACGGAAGAACTGGGCGTCACCTTCCGCTACTCGCTCTACAACACCGAGCTGACGATCCCGAACACCATCCGCCGCCCCTACAACGACTGTTCGAACCCGATCCCGGGTTTCACCAGCGTCTACGACCCCGGTGAAATCCGCAATGGTCGCGACGTGAGTGGACAGGCGAAGTATCTGTTCGATGCGGCCAACGTCGGCGCCGGAAGCTGCGCAGTCAACGGCGAGGCTTCGATCGCGCTCAAGGGCTCGCAGGGCAGCGTGCTGACCTCGCTCGCCGGCCTGACCGTCGCCTACTCGACCCTCGACAACCTACAGCGCCCGGCCAACGGCTTCTACGGCGAGGTCAAGCCCGACTTCGCGGGCATCGGCGGCGACTCGAAGTTCTTCCGCGTGACGGGTGACGCCCGCTACTACAAGGAGTTCTTCGAGGACGTCGTCGGCTTCGTGCGCCTGCAGGGCGGCCACATCAGCGCCACGAACGACCGGCCGCTCCAGATCACCGACCAGTTCTTCCTCGGACCGTCGCTGGTGCGCGGCTTCGCCCCGAACGGCCTCGGTCCCCGCGACGTCGGTATCGCCGATTCCCGCTCGAACGCCATCGGCGGCACGACCTATGTCGGTGGCACGCTCGAGGTGCAGTTCCCGATCTGGGGCCTGCCCCGCGATCTCGGCCTGAAGGGCGCGGTCTTCGCCGATGCCGGCACGCTGTTCGGCTACAGCGGCCGGAGCACTTTCGACGTAAACGGCGACGGCTTCATCAACGGTCTCGCCCCCGGCGGCGCCTGCTCGTTCAACACCCTGAACATCGGCGTCGAGCCGGAATGCGTGAACGTGCGCGACAAGACCACGATCCGCTCGTCGGTGGGCGCCTCGATCCTGTGGAACTCGCCGCTCGGCCCGATCCGCTTCGACTACGCCGTCGCGCTCAGCAAGGACGAGGGCGTGCGCACCGCCTTCGGTCGCGTCGGCCAGGATCAGCTCCAGGCCTTCCGCTTCTCGGGCGGCCAGCGGTTCTGACGTTAAGGGCACCGGTCCCGGCGATAAGCCGGTAGCCAGCCTTCTGTTCGATGCTCTATGACGCGCCGTCCGGCTCCCGGGCGGCGCGTTGTCGTGTGATGTCCGATCCCCATTTCTTCGTGCCGCAGCCCGGCCTGAGTCTCGGCGCCGTGGCGCTGGCCTGCGGGGTACCGCTTCCCGCCGGGGCCGACGCGGACACCCCGATCCTCGGCGCCGCGCCGCTGGAGAGCGCCGGGGCAGGGGATCTCGCCTACATGGACAACGCGCGCTACGGCGACGTGCTGGCCACTACCAGGGCCGCAGCCTGCCTCGTCTCGCCGCGCTTCGCCGCGCGGGTGCCGGAGGCGACGGTGGCGCTGGTGCTGCGCGATCCCTACCGCGCCTATGCCGAAGTCCTGGCCCGGCTCCATCCCGATGCCATGCGCCCAAGCTCGCTCTACGCCTCGCGGGCGGTGGCGGACGGCGCGCATGTCCACGGGCAGGCGCGGCTTGAGGACGGCGTACGGGTCGATCCCGGCGCCGTGGTCGGTCCGGGGGCCGAGATCGGCTCCGACACGGTGATCGGTCCCAACGCGGTGATCGGCCCCGGTGTCCGGATCGGGCGGGCTTGCGCCATCGGCGCGGGCGCCACCCTGACCCACGCGCTGGTCGGCAACCGCGTCATCGTCCATCCAGGCGCCCGCATCGGGCAGGACGGCTTCGGCTTCGCCATGGGACCGGGCGGGCACCTCAAGGTGCCGCAGATCGGCCGCGTCATCGTGCAGGACGACGTCGAGATCGGCGCCAACACCACGATCGACCGCGGCGCCAGCCGGGACACGGTGATCGGGGAGGGCACAAAGATCGACAACCTCGTGCAGATCGCCCACAACGTGGTGATCGGCCGTCACTGCGTGATCGTGTCGGGCGTCGGCATCTCCGGCTCGACCACGCTGGAGGATTACGTGGTGCTGGGCGGGCAGGTCGGCGTCGTCGGCCATCTTCGCATCGGCATGGGCTCGCAGATTGCCGGCTCCTCGAACGTCAACCGCGACGTGCCACCGGGCTCGCGCTGGGGCGGCACGCCGGCCAAGCCCGTGCGCACGTGGTTCCGCGAGTTGACCGCGCTCGCCCGCCTCGCCGAGCGTTCCGGCGGCTCCGACAAGGAATAGGGTGCCTCGGCAGCCGACTACTCGCGACGGATGAGGCGATCGACCACCAGATCCGACCAGAAACCCGCCCGGAACTCGCGGGCCAGCGCCGCCGGATCGTAACTGTGCTCGACCCAGTCCAGGAAATCCTGACCCTGAAGCTCGCCCTCGCGCAGGTAGAGGGCGAAGAACGCGTCGAGGATGCCGGTCTTGGCGAAGCGGAAATGCCCGTAGCGGGGCGAGAGCTGCGCCATGCCCTCGCGTACCGGCCGGCCCTCGTGCAGGATCAGGAACAGGGCGGCGGCCAGCCCCGCCCGATCCGCGCCCGACTTACAATGCATCACCGCCGGGTAGTCGAGGCCCGCGAAGAACGCCTGGGCCCCGAGGATGGTCTCCTTCGATGGGGCCTCGCGCGAGCGCAGCACGAACTCGACGAGGGTCAGGCCCTGCCGCTCGCAGGCCTCGCGCTGGAGCGGCCAGGATCCGTGCTCCCGGCCGCCGCGCAGGGTGACCACCGTGCGCACGCCCTGTCGCCGGAACCATGCGAACTGGTGGGGCGTCGGCTGGGCCGAGCGCCACGCGATCCCGCTGCCGATGCGGTGGCGATTGAGATAGGCCAGCCGGAACACCCCGTGATCGACGAGCAGCATGTTCGCCCACGCCCTGGCGCGGGAGACCGGACCGACGATCGGCTGTTCGAAGCGGGCGATGCGCGCCATGCGCCGCGCGTAGCGGGTCTCGGGCTTGAGGAAGCGGTTGAACACGGGCGATCGCGATGGGGACGGGAGGCTGCCCTCTATCAGCCGGTCGGGACGGCGACAACGGAAGGCATTCTTTCATCATCGATTGGGCGTTGCCCAAGCGCCCGCTTTGCCCGCATCATGGCCCCGCGGCATTCCGGCTGAGGGCGGCCATGGACAACACGACCACGGTGAGCATCCGCCGCGCGCGGGCCACGGACGCCGCGATGCTGGGGGAGGTGTTCGACGCGGCCTGGCGCGAGGCCTATCGCGGGATGATCCCGGCCCTGCCCCTGGAGCGGGCCATCGCCAAGCGCGGGCCGGCGGCGTGGCGCGGCATGATCGGCCGGGGGCGCGGTCTCGCGGCGGTGGAGTTCGGCGAGCTGGTGGTGGGCTATGCCGCCTACGGGCGGGCCCGCGAGCGCTCGCTCGGGGCCGAGGCCGAGATCGACGAACTCTACATCGCGCCGGACTACCAGGGCATCGGCCTCGGCACGCGCCTGTTCCTGGCCGTGCGCAACGATCTCGCCGACCACGGCCTCACCCGCCTCGGGGTCTGGGCGCTGGTGGCCAACGAGCGGGCCTGCGCCTTCTACGAAGGGCTCGGCGGCGTGCGGAACGCGGAGTCGATCGAGAGGCTGTCGGGCGCGTGCCTGCCGCGGGTCGGCTTCCTGTTCGGCAAGACCGGTTGAATGAGGAAGACCGGTTGAATTTTTTTTGCGCCACCGGCGGCATCTCACGCCCCAGCTGCGATTTTCTTTACGGTGGGCAGGCTTTAAGACGGCGCCAGAGGGAAGCGAAACCTTTCCCCCGACGACGCAAGCCAAGTCGCGAGACGCCAGGACTCACCATGAAAATCGACGCCATCTCGATCGGCAAGAACCCGCCCCACGACGTCAACGTGATCGTCGAGGTGCCGATCGGCGGCGAGCCGATCAAGTACGAGATGGACAAGGACGCGGGCGCGCTGGTCGTCGATCGCTTCCTGTACACGGCGATGCATTACCCGGGCAATTACGGCTTCATCCCCCATACCCTGTCGGGCGATGGCGACCCCTGCGACGTGCTGGTCGCCAATACCCGCGCCATCGCACCCGGCGCCATCATCAGCGTGCGCCCCGTGGGCGTGCTGGTGATGGAGGACAATGCCGGCGAGGACGAGAAGATCATCGCGGTGCCCTCGCGCCACCTCACGCAGCGCTACGACCGCGTCGAGAGCTACACGGACCTGCCCGACATCACGATCAGCCAGATCCAGCACTTCTTCGAGCACTACAAGGACCTGGAGCCCGGCAAGTGGGTGAAGGTGCTGCGCTGGGGCGACAAGGAGGAGGCCCACCGCCTGATCCTGGAAGGCATCGAGCGCGAGAAGGCCGCCAAGGCCAAGTAGCCAGGCCAGGTAGTCAGGAGACGAGTGGTTGGATCGGATACGGGAGCCTTCGGATCGCACGATCCGGAGGCTCCTCGCTTTAGAGGGCCTCGCCGCGCAGGAGCCGGGGCAGGGAGCCGCGCGAGGCCGCCGCCTCGCCGATGAAATAGCGCTTGAGGCCCGGCAGCCTGTCCACGAGGCCGAGGCCGAGATCGCGTGCGAGCCGGACCGGCAGGCTGTCGTTGGAGAACAGGCGGTTGAGCCCGTCGGTCGCGGCCGCCATGGCCAGGGTGTCGAAGCGGCGCGCGCGCTCGTAGGTCCCCAGCACCTCCCCCGATCCCGGATCGAGGCCGAGCCGCAGCGCCTCCGTCACCGCCTCGGCGAGCACGGCCGCGGCGGCGAGACCGAGGTTCAGCCCCTGTCCGGCGATCGGGTGGATGACGTGGGCGGCGTCGCCCAGAAGTGCCAGCCGCTCGGCCCGGAAGCGGCGCGCCATGCCGAAGGCGAGGGGATGCGCGCTCGGACCGTGCGCCAGCGCGATGGCGCCCAGTTCGAGCCCGAAGCGCCGCTCGATCTCACGCAGGGTCTCGTCCGGGCCGCCGCCCGTGAGCGCCGCGATGCCGTCCGAGCGCTCGGTCCAGACGATCGAGGAGCGATGGCCCTGCGCGTCGTCGGCCAGCGGCAGGATCGCGAAGGGGCCGCTCGGCAGGAAGTGCTCGTAGGCGCGGCCCTCGTGATCGCGCCCGTGCCGGATCGTGGCGACGATGCCCGATTGCGGGTAGGACCAGCCGACCCAGCCGATCCCTGCCGCCTCGCGCAGGCGCGAGCGCGCTCCGTCGGCGGCGACCACCAGCGAGGCCGCAAGGTCGCGCCCGTCTCCGAGCCGCGCCGCGATGCGCGCCCCGGACGGCATCGCCGCGACGACGGCGGCCGGCTCCAGGCCCACCCCCGCCTCCCGGCAGCCCGCGAGCAGCGCCTCCGCCAGCGCGTCCGCCTCGACCATGTGCGCGAAGGGTTCGTCGGAGCCGGCCTGCCGGGCGTCGTCCTGCCCGAAAGTCAGGAAGACCGGCCGGACGGGATCGGCGAGGCGGCTGTCGCTGACCACCATCTCCCGGATCGGCTGGACCGCGGCGCCGATCCGCTCCCAGATCCCGATCCGCTCCAGCATCCGGCGGGGGCCGGCGGCCACGGCGAAGGCCCGCCCGCGGTGGCGTCCGGCGCTCGTTTCCAGGCCGGGATCGCAGACCGTCACGTCGAGGGTGGCGCCGTGCGCCTGCCTGAGGGCGAGCGCCAGGGTCAGGCCCGGAATACCCGCCCCCGCCACGACGATATGGCGGACCCCGTTCCGCTCCGACCCGCCCATGACCGTTCCCTCCGTTCCTGGCGCCGGCCCGATTGTCCGAGCGGCCCCGCGATCGCCCGTCCCCGCACAGCCCAATGACGGCGAGCGGTCAAGCCGCGATCGCGACACGGGGCGAAGGCATGGAGCCTCGGGCGCCGCGGTCCTCTATGTGTGCATCGTCCGGCCCCCGTCCATCACACGAGCCCGCATGTCAGCCGTCTCAGACCTTCTGGCGATCCTCGATCTCGAACGCCTCGAAACCGACCTGTTCCGCGGCGTCAGCCCGGCGATCGGCTGGCCGCGGGTGTTCGGGGGCCAAGTGGTGGCCCAGGCGCTGGTCGCGGCCTCGCGGACGGTGGTGGGCAGCCGTCCGCCGCACTCGCTGCACGCCTACTTCCTGCTCGGTGGGGACCCGGCCGTGCCGATCGTCTACGAGGTCGAGCGGATCCGCGACGGCGGCAGCTTCACCACCCGGCGGGTCAAGGCGATCCAGCACGGGCGGGCGATCTTCGCGATGTCGGTCTCGTTCCACGACGATGAGCCCGGGCTCGCCCACGCGCAGGCGATGCCCGATCTTCCCGGTCCTGAGGATCTGCCCGACGCCCGCGAGGCGCTGGCCGGCGGCCGGGCGATCGTCCCGGAGCCGATGCTCGCCTATTTCACGCAGACTTGGCCGATCTCGCTGCGGATCGTGGAGATCGAGCGCTACACGAGCCGCATGCCCCAGGCTCCGCGCTTCCATGTCTGGATGAAGGCGTCGGACCGGCTGCCCGACGATCCCGCCCTCCACCGCGCCGTGCTCGCCTACGCCTCGGACATGACGCTGCTCGACGCGACCTTGATCGCCCACGGGCGCACGGTGTTCGACGCCGACATCCAGTCGGCCAGCCTCGACCATGCCCTGTGGTTCCATCGCCCGTTCCGGGCCGACGAGTGGCTGCTCTACGCCCAGGATAGTCCCGGCACCGCCGGTGGGCGGGGCTTTGCCCGAGGCTCGCTGTTCGCCCGCGACGGCAGCCTCGTCGCCTCGGTGGTCCAGGAGGGGCTGATCCGCCCGCGACGGAACTGAGGCCGGCGATACGACCGCACCACGCCCGCCTCTCGGTAGGATGCTGCTCCGGTTAAGGCACGGATTGGCGATCCAGCAGGCTTTATGCCCTGTTTATAGGCACATCCGCGGGCATGCCTGTCGCCTCGTGCATCAGCGAGAATAATTTCTGGGCAGTTGCGCGTCCTGAGAAATGGTTCCGCTTGGCACGGTCCTTGAATGCGCCGCTGTGGTCGCAGGCTCATTCCGACGCCTGCGGAACCGCCGGACGGCGATCCTCGCGACAGCGACGCTCGCCCGCAACCGGCGGCAAACGGACAAGAGGGGGCGCCGCCCATGAAAATCGTGATGGCGATCATCAAGCCGTTCAAGCTGGAGGAGGTGCGCGACGCCTTGACCGGCATCGGCGTGCACGGCCTGACCGTGACCGAGGTCAAGGGCTATGGCCGCCAGAAGGGGCATACCGAGATCTACCGGGGCGCCGAGTACGCCGTGAGCTTCCTGCCGAAGCTGAAGATCGAGGTGGCGGTGTCGGCCGATCTCGTCACCAGCGTCATCGACGCGGTCGCGGGCGCGGCCCGCACCGGCCAGATCGGCGACGGCAAGATTTTCGTGATGCCCCTGGAGAAAGCGGTCCGCATCCGGACCGGCGAGACCGACGCCGACGCGCTCTGAGCGCCGACACTCGCGGCGAGCGGGCCACGCCCGGTTCCGCCACCACCCCGTCCCCAAACCCCAACATCGCACTGCGATCGGGAGCCTCGTGTCCATGAAACTCCGTCATCTTCTCGCGCTCGGACTGGGAGGAGCCGCGTTCGGCCTCGCCCTGATCGAGCCGTCGCTCGCGCAGACGCCCGCCCCCGAAGCGGTGGCTCCGGTCGCTGCGGCAGCCCCCGTGCCCAACAAGGGCGACACCGCCTGGATGCTGCTCTCGGCCATCCTGGTCCTGCTGATGGTCGTGCCCGGCCTCGCGCTGTTCTACGGCGGCCTCGTGCGCACCAAGAACATGCTCTCCGTGCTGACGCAGGTCTTCGCCATCGCCTGCATCGCGGCCCTGATCTGGGTCACCTACGGCTACAGCCTCGCCTTCACCAACGGCGGCGGGCTCAACGACTTCGTGGGCGGCTTCTCGAAGGCCTTCCTGAAGGGGGTCGATGCCACAACCACCGTGGCTACCTTCTCGAACGGCGTCGTGATCCCCGAGTTCGTCTACATCTGCTTCCAGATGACGTTCGCGATGATCACGCCCGCCCTCATCGTCGGCGCCTTCGCCGAACGGATGAAGTTCTCGGCGCTGGTGGTGTTCACCATCCTCTGGGTCACGCTGATCTACCTGCCGATGGCCCACATGGTCTGGTACTGGGGCGGCCCGGACGTGTTCGCCGATGCGGCGCGCGCGCTGGCCGCGGCCGGCGGCGAGGCCAACGCCGAGGCCAAGGCCACCTACGACGCGGTGCTCGCCGATTCCGGCAAGCTCTTCCAGTGGGGCGCCCTCGACTTCGCGGGCGGCACCGTCGTGCACATCAACGCGGGCGTCGCCGGCTTCGTCGGCTGTCTGATCCTCGGCAAGCGCATCGGCTACGGCCGCGACCTGCTCGCCCCGCACTCGCTGACCATGACCACCATCGGCGCCGCGCTTCTCTGGGTCGGCTGGTTCGGCTTCAACGCCGGCTCCAACCTCGAGGCCAACGGCGCAGCCGGTGTCGCCATGATCAACACCTTCGTCGCCACGGCGGCGGCGGCGCTGGCTTGGCTGTTCGTGGAATGGGCCGCCAAGGGCAAGCCTTCGCTGCTCGGCATGCTCTCGGGCGCCATCGCAGGTCTCGTGGCCGTCACCCCGGCGGCGGGCTTCGCCGGCCCGATGGGCTCGATCGTGCTCGGCCTCGTCGCGGGCGCGGTCTGCTTCGTGATGTGCTCCACCGTGAAGAACGCGCTGGGCTACGACGACAGCCTCGACGTGTTCGGCGTCCACGGCATCGGCGGCATCATCGGCGCGATCGGCACGGGCATCCTGGTCGATCCGAGCCTCGGCGGCGCGGGCATCCCCGACTACACCACGAAGCCCGGCGAGCTGGTGCTGGGCTCCTACGACATGATGGCCCAGGTCATCGTCCAGGCGAAGGCGGTGGGCTTCACCCTGCTCTGGTCCGGCATCGGCTCGGCGATCCTGTTCAAGCTCGTCGATCTGACCATCGGTCTGCGGGTGACCCAGGACGAGGAGCGCGAAGGCCTCGACATCGCCGACCACGGCGAGCGCGCCTACAACTACTGAGCCCTGCGTCCTCGCAGATCCCACGCCCCGGCGCCCCCGCGCCGGGGTTTTTCGTTGAGCGCGACGAACGGTCCCCGCCATGGTCGTCGTTCGATCCGATTCGCACCAGCATCGTCCGGCCGGCACCTGCTCGGCCCCGAGACCGACCCAGGATGCAATCGATCCCGCCACGACGCGACGAGGTCGTCCGGGGCATCCGTCCGAGGTCGATGCATTTGTTGTAGATGAGCAACAGTTCCGTACGGCGCAAGCTGAGCGGCTCGAATTGCCTCCAGAATAGGCAATTGCCTCAAATCTCGTTTTGCCGTGCACGGTGGTTTTCGGCACCTTGGCTGTATAAGAACCGAGGGGCTGGGTAGATGACCACCAAATCGATGCTGCGTGCGACCGTGGCGATGTTCACCGTGCTCGGCGCGGGCTCGACGTACGCCGCCGACATGCCGGCCGCACTGACGCCTGTCCCGGTTCCCGAGCATTGCAAGGCTGCCATCTCCACGCCCGCCTTCGGTGGCGTGATCAAGGCGAACCCGAACCCCGCCTGCATCGTCACCGGCTTCGGCGACATCTACGTCGGCGGCGCGGTCACGGGGTACGCCTACAACTTCTCCAACCCGTTCTCGTCGCTGTTCACGCCCCCCGGCGTCCAGGACGACCGCGCCGGCCGCGTCGACTTCACGAACGTCCAGGGCTGGTTCCAGAAGGCCGACGGCCCGCTGCAGTTCTACGTCCACACCGGCCTGTACTCGATCCCGACGCTGGGCCTGCCCGTCTTCAGCGCGCTCGATCAGACCGACCTGCTGTTCGGCCCCGTACCGGTCGCCTACGGCAGGTATCAGTTCAACGACGAGTGGTCGCTCCAGGGCGGTCGGATGTTCACCAACATCGGGACCGAGCTGCTGTTCACCTACCAGAACCTGAACATCAGCCGCGGCCTGCTGTTCAACCAGGAGAACTTCATCAACCACGGCGTCCAGGTGAACTACGCCAACGGCCCGCTCGCGGCCTCGTTCGCGGTCACCGACGGCTTCTTCTCGGGCGAGCTGAACTGGGTCACCGGCGCGGTCACGTACAAGCTCGACGATTTCAACACGGTCGGCATCAACGGCGGCACGCACTTCTCGAACTTCAACTCGGCCGACCGCTCCCTGCGCTTCCAATACGCGACCCCGCTGGCGATCCAGAACAGCTCGATCATCAGCGTGAACTACACCTACGCCAACGGTCCCTGGATCGTGACGCCCTACATCCAGTACACCAACGTCGCGCAGGTGGACGCCTTCGGCTTGGCCGGCGCCGAGACCTTCGGCGGCGCGCTGCTGGGCGCCTACTCCTTCACCGACAACTTCGCGCTGGCCGGCCGCTTCGAGTACATCACCCAGAGCGGCGACCGCTTCAACCCGTCGGCCCAGACCAGCGTGCTCTACGGCGCCGGCAGCTCGGCCTACTCGTTCACCGTCACGCCGACCTTCACCTTCGACCGGTTCTTCGTGCGCGGTGAATACTCGCGCGTCGAGCTGATCGACTTCCAGCGCGGCGACGTCTTCGCCGGCGGCGGCACCCTGGGCCTCGGCTTCGGCCGCCTCGGCAACCGGGGAAGCCAGGACCGCTACATGGTCGAGGGCGGCTTCACCTTCTGATTTACGCCAAACCATGTCTCAATACCGAGGCCCCGGAGCGATCCGGGGCCTTTTTCGTGAGCGATCCCACCGTATTCCGCTGGTAGGACCCGCGGGAGAACAGTCTTAGCGGGGCGTTAACTGCCGGCCGTTAGCGTTACCGGACCGTTGTCCTCAGCGATCCGGTTCCGCATGCGTTCCCTCCGCCGCTCCGCGTCGCCCTACGATACCTTCGTCGACAGCTTTCGGCCGTTCATGGCCAAGCGTCTGACGGAATTCGGCGGCCTCATCCTGTTCGCGGGTGCCGTGGCGACCACCGTCGCGCTCGCCACGTGGTCGATCGACGACCCGAGCCTCAACCACGCCACCGACCACGCCGCCCACAACGTGCTCGGGCGTCCCGGCGCCGTGGTGGCCGATCTCGCCATGCAGCTGCTGGGGCTGGGGTCCATCGCCCTCGTCCTGCCGCCGGCCCTCTGGGGCATGCGGCTGATGCGCGAGCGCGACCTGCCGCGCGGTGGCTTGCGCATCGCGCTCTGGATCATCGGCTTCCTCTGCGCGAGCGCGGCGGCGAGTGCCCTGCCGCCGACCGCGCGCTGGCCCCTGCCCACGGGGCTCGGCGGCGTGGCGGGCGACGCGCTGATCTCGGCCGCGCGACTCGTGGCGGGCTCCGCCGTGTCGCTGGCCGGCATCGCCTTTGCCGTGGTGGCCATCCTCAGTCTCACCGGCTCGTGCCGCAGCGGCGCGGCGATCGACGAGAGCGAGTGGGAGGACGAGCCGGCCGCGCCCGTGCGGGCCGCCGCGCTGCGCAACGAGCGCCGCAGCGACGCGGACGAGCCCGGTCTCGGCATCCTGTCGCTGGGCGCCCTGGCGCAGGCCCTGATGAACGGCCGCACGCGCCTCAGGCACCGCGTGGCGCACTGGAAGGCGGAGCGCGAGGCGGATGCGCAGGCGCTCGCCTATGCCGGCGCCTCGCCCGCGCTCGCCGCCCGCCGCGCCTTCGAGGAGGCCGAGGATGCGCCCTGGGCCGCCCATGCGCCGGACGACCGGCCTCCGGACGATCGCCCGCTCCCCCGTCGCGAACCCGTCTTCGACGCGGACGATGAGGCCGAGGCCCCCGAGCCGGCGCCCCGCCCCGCCGCCGTGACGGGCGAAGCGTCGCCCGAGGACGACGAGGCTCCGGACGCCCCGTTGCCGGCCCATTCCCGCGTCGCGGCCCCGCTGCCGCCCGCGGCCCCCGTGCGTCCCCGCCCCGCGGCACCGCCCCGAGCCGAGGGCGGCGAGTACCGCCACCCGGCCCTCGAACTGCTGGCTCAGCCGCGCCCGCCCGCACCGGGCTCCGAGGTCTCGGCGGACGCGCTCGAACAGAACGCGACCCTGCTGGAGGCGACCCTTCAGGATTTCGGCGTGCGGGGCGACATCCTCGCCGTGCGCCCCGGCCCCGTCGTCACCCTCTACGAGCTGGAGCCCGCCCCCGGCACCAAGTCGAGCCGGGTGATCTCGCTCGCCGACGACATCGCCCGCTCGATGTCGGCGGTCTCCGCCCGCGTCGCCGTCGTACCGGGCCGCAACGCCATCGGCATCGAACTGCCCAACGCCAAGCGCGAGACGGTCTTCCTGCGCGAGTTGCTAGCCTCGGTCGACTTCGTCGAGACCAAGCACAAGCTGGCGCTGTGCCTCGGCAAGAACATCGGTGGCGAGCCGATCGTCGCCGACCTCGCCCGCATGCCCCACCTGCTCGTCGCCGGCACCACCGGCTCGGGCAAGTCGGTGGCCATCAACACCATGATCCTCTCGCTGCTCTACCGGCTGAAGCCGGAGGAGTGCCGCCTGATCATGGTCGATCCCAAGA
>Ga0182229_1000297_pt1 | contig 12921 bp, 9 predicted proteins | sample G6R1MG_32_FD_129663 | JGI IMG/M metagenome (GOLD analysis project Ga0182229, IMG submission 129663) | Miscanthus phyllosphere microbial communities from Michigan, USA - G6R4_MAIN_07NOV2016_LD1 MG | ecosystem: Host-associated > Plants > Phyllosphere > Phylloplane/Leaf | place: USA: Michigan...
ACATCAACGGCCATACCCTGGAGACCATCCAGGCTAAGACGACCCTGGAGCTCGCCGAAAACTCGCTGTTCCGGCTTACGCCGCTGACCGACGAGGCCCGCGAATACCTGCTCACCCGGGCCAACAAGACCGGCTTCCACGCACGGTTCATCCGGCATCCCGGGCGGGAGCATGCCTTCGCCGGCATCCTCATTTATCCCAGCCACTACCACGCCACCGACCGTCTCACGATCAACCCAAGGATCGTATTGTCGACCGAGCCTCGGGTCGTCATGTCGCTCAAGCGGAACAGCCTGCTGTTCATCGAGGGCGAGCCGATCCTGGATTGGTTCATCGATAGGGAGTCGGACCTGCTCGAACTCATGACACGCCACCTCGACAAAAAGGCGGCTGAAGCAGCGGCGCACGCGCAGCACTCGCCCGAGGACGTGGCGGCGTTCCGCGACATCTGAGGGGGATTTGTTGTATCAATGTTGTATCACGGCCCTCAGGCTTGCGGCGTTAACCAGCTAAGTGCCTGGGATATAATGGAGCGGGCGGCGGGAATCGAACCCGCATATTCAGCTTGGGAAGCTGACGTTCTACCACTGAACTACGCCCGCCTCGACCTCCGAAGGAGATCGGCCGCATGTGGCGATGCGGGTGAGTGGTCTTAGCCGGGGCCGCCGGGAAAGTCCACGCGGGCGGGTGGCGGGATTTCCCTTTCCCGCCCCATGCTCTAGCGTCCCATCGCCCGATGGCCCGCCCGTGCTGACCCCTGTCGGCCAGCCGAGCCGCGTGCTTGTTTCCCCCTCGATCCCGATTTCGGCAGCCCCGTCCGCGATGAACGACGCAACGACCCGAGACGCCCCGACGCCCGACGCGCCGCAGATCCGGACGGCCACGCGCCTCGTGCTCGCCTCCGCCTCGCCGAGGCGCCTCGCGCTGCTGCAGCAGATCGGGATCGAGCCCGACGCGCTGCTGCCGGCCGACGTCGACGAGACGCCCCACAAGTCCGAGTCGCCGCGCGACCTTGCCCGGCGGCTCGCCCGCGACAAGCTCGAGGTCGCCCGCGACGCGGCGCGGCGGCGCGACGACCTGCGCGAGGCCTACTTGGTCTCGGCCGACACCGTGGTGGCGGTGGGCCGTCGCGTGCTGCCCAAGGCCGAGCGCCTCGACGAGGCCGCCGATTGCCTGCGGCTGCTCTCGGGGCGGGCGCACCGGGTGTTCACCGCCGTGTGCGTGCTCTCGCCCAGGGACAAGCGGCGCGAGCGCATGGTCGAGAGCCGCGTGCGCTTCAAGCGCCTGTCGTCGCGGGAGATCGAGGGCTACCTCGCCTCCGGCGAGTGGCGCGGCAAGGCGGGCGGCTACGCGATCCAGGGGCTGGCCGGCGCGTTCGTGGTCAAGCTCGTCGGCTCGCACAGCGCCGTCGTCGGATTACCGCTCTACGAGACGGCGATGCTGCTCGGGGGCGAGGGGTTCCCGGTGCGCGGCGCCTGGGGCGCGCCCGCGTGACCTGCCGCGAGCCCGCCAAGGCGATCGATCCGTGCCCGGTCTGCGGGCGGCCCGCCGACCCGCGCACCACCCCGTTCTGCTCGTCGCGCTGCGCCGACATCGATCTCGGCCGCTGGCTCGGCGAACGCTACGTCATCCCCGCTCCGGACGACGAGGAAGACGACGAGCCGACACCACGACGGGAATGAGGGCCGGCCCTGATCCGACAGGGTGTCGAGACGGCTAAGATCGGCCCGCGACGAGGCTGGACAGGCCTGCGGGCCTTCACTATACCCCCGCTCCAGTCGAGGCCGCCCCGCGGTCCGGCCCATGCCCAGGTAGCTCAGTTGGTAGAGCATGCGACTGAAAATCGCAGTGTCGGCGGTTCGATTCCGTCCCTGGGCACCATAGTTTTCTTCACTGACAACAATGACTTGAAGCGCTTCGCACGAACTGGCGGTGTTGCCGCTCATGTTTCAGGCTCGTTCTGACGCTTGCGTCGGGATGCGCGCAGTTCGGCCACACGGGACGCAGTACGACGCTTCCCCGGGTGTAGAGCGTCGTCGTCGACACCCGCGTGTGCGTGCGGTGCGCACCACGTCGGGCGGATCGCCCCCGCCTCCGACACCGCGCCGGCTGTCCATGGTCCACAGCCCGTCCGGCCAGCCGGCCATGCTGACGATCTTCCGGAACGTGAGGGAGACGTGCGCCTCTTTCCATGGGTGTCGCGAACGCCTGCCGCGGATGACCGCCCCGACCCCGCATGGCGTCAGCTCGGCCGGAACTCGGGGCGCGCGCAGATCGGGTTCGGCGACGTCCGTGGCGGTCGGCTCGGCGAGGCAGTGATTCGCCTCGACGTGGCTCCATGCCGGGCGCCGGCCCCATACCAACCCGTCGTCCGTGATCGCTCCGGCGATCGCCGTGCGCGGCTTGATCCACCCGCCCGTACGTCCCCGTCCAGCGCAGGCCCGACCCGAACTGGAGCGCGATGCTCTGGAGGATATGCGCCTATTGCAGACGCTCGGCCTTCAGGGTGGCGCAGCGCGAGGCGATTTCGGCCGGGGGCCTGAGTGTCGTGGAGCCGGACCGCCTCCGGAGTGCCGCCGTTGATGTTCCCAGCCACCCTCACAAGGATACAGCCATGAAGGTCTTCATCATCGGGGCGGCCGGAAAGATCGGTCGCCGTCTCATCGACCGGCTTGCCGCCCGGGGCCACACGGCGCTGGCGCTTCACCGCAAGCACGAGCAGGCTGCCGAACTCGCGGCCCTCGGCGCCACGCCCGTCGGGGGGGACCTGACCCGGCTCTCGGGCGAGGATCTGGCCGAACTGATGCGGGGGGCCGACGCCGTCGTCTTCACGGCCGGGGCCGGAGGTGCGGGGCCCGAACTGACCGATGCCATCGACGGTCGCGGCCTAGAGACCGCCGTCGCGGCCGCACGGATCGCGGGCATCGCCCGGTTCCTGCTCGTCTCCGCCTTTCCCGAGGCCCTGCGCGACCGTGGCCCTTCGGACGGCTTCGAGCATTACATCCGGGTCAAGAAGCTGGCCGATGCCCATCTGGCGGCGAGCGACCTCGACTACGTCATCGTGAGGCCGGGCACCCTGACGGACGATCCCGGCACCGGCCGGGTTCGGGCCGATCTCGCGCTCCCCTACGACACGATCTCTCGGGACGATGTCGCCCTGGCTCTGGCCAGCGTCCTGGAGCGCCCGGAGATCGGCCGCACCATCATCGAACTGACGGTGGGAGACAGGCCGGTCGACGAAGCCTTCGCCCGCCTCGCCGCACGGGGGAGCCGACCGATCGGGCGCGGGTAGGCGACGAGCCACACGGAACCGCGCGGCGCCCTCCATACACGCTCCGGCGACAGCGGCAAAACGAGGCATCGAGAACGCGGCCCGGAGCCCGACGCGGGCGCGCTCGGACGATCGAGAGCCGAGACACGTTCCTGACCGACGGCGACTCGTCGCCTTGGAACGGGGGCTGCTCCGACCGGTTTTCGGGCCGAGGTTCAACGATGGACCCCTCCCGACAGTCGACACTCGGAGTCGAATATGAACGCCAAGGTTTTGCGTACGCCCCTGATGGTCGCGGCCCTCGTCGCCGGCAGCGCCAGTCTCGCCTTCGCCCAGGGCGGCGGCTCTGCCGGCGCCGTCGGCGGTGCTGGCCCAGCCGGAGGTGCGGTCGGCGGTGGTGCCGGCATGACCGGCGGCAGTCGCAACACCGGCTCGGTCGATGACGCCGGCAAGGGCAGCGGCGGCGGTCAGATGGGAACGGGCTCCGGCGCCGGGACGAGCGGCAACAGGGAGACCGGCGCCGCCGGCTCGATGGGGGGAGCGGCGGGCTCCGCGACCACCGGTGCGGGGACCGGTGTCGGCGTCGGACGCTAGAGCGCCCACCGCCGAAGGAGACGCCGGTCCGGCGAAGGAGCGCGCGTGAGAACGAGACCGCGGAGGCGCGACCGACACCGGTGACGGGCACGGCTCCATGACTGCTCCGGCCCCGCCGCCCGATTCGCTCGCGGGCCGGCGGGGCGTATCGTATCCGCACGATGGCGAGCCTGGACGCACCACGTCGCGCAAGCAAAGTGAGCGACAGCCACCGGCGAAGTGTAGAGGTGCCCGGACCGGCACCGTTCCGCGCCAGGGGGCACCGGCGTCCGAAGGTGCCTACCGTCGGGCCGAATGATCCTCGGCCGTGCGAGGGTGCGGCCGATCGCCCGCTGACACATAAGCACGCGCGGCCGTTTACCGATGAGCCATGATTCGGGTGTGTGCGGCGACACCCATCTGGCTGGGCGCGAACCATGTCCCCGATAGAGCTGATCGGACCGGGTTTGGCTTTCATGGCGGCGTTGCCGCCCGAATGGCGTGATCCATACGGGCGAGACGCTCTGCCGACCGTCAACCTGTGGGTCGTTGGTCTCGTCGCATGGTTCGCGTTGCTGCTGGCCCTGACCCCCCTGGCACTCGCCCTGTCCGCCTACCGCCAGCAGGAGGCGCTGAGGACGAGTTGCGCCGCGTCAGGGGGACGTTTGACCCATACCTTTTCCGACAGAGGCGGCGGGTATCACTGTAGCCGGTGAAGAATGACGTACGGTCCGGTCCGAACCGGATCGTGGACCGAGTGGGACGAGGTGTGCCTTCGACCCGGCCCCCGGCACCGCGCAGGGCCCGCAGGAATGGCGGAAACCGGCTGCTCGGCAGCCTTGGGTCTGCATGATCTGCGGCATCGGGCTCGACCAAACCAGCCGCGCCGACGTCGTCCGTGATCCGTCCCGGTCGCGGGCGCGGCATGCCGAACTCCCTGAACCGCGACGTCGCGTCCAGGAGCGCTCGGATCTGGCTGGCCGGAATCGACCGGTTCATGGTCGGCGAGGTGAGCCATGGATTGGCGAGGAGCGTCGTGAAGACCCGAAGTCCGGTTCGTCGATCGCTCGAGGAAGGCCTATTGGTCGTGGCGGTGCCTCTCGCTACCGGAGCCTGATCTCGGTCCATCGCCGTTCTCGAACATGGATCAGAGGCCGATAGCTTCGAATGCCTCGATTGCGGCCCGGTCGTTCAGGGTGGTGAGACGAGCGTCATCGTCTCGGAACTCGACGGCATCGATCGACGTGGCGCTCGACCCGGCACGGGTCCGGGCGACGAGGATGCGCTTGCCGGGCCCGACGCGAAAGCCGGCGGCAACGGAGTGCGACAACCCTGACGAGGCTTGCCTCTCCTCCACACGGCATACCTTCGGTCTGGTATGAGCCGGGCCGTTAGGGGCGTGATGTATTTGCATCATGCTCGAGGAAGTGGAGTTCTATGGAACAATTCCAGTTCAAGATAACAAGACCCCGCGAGCGTTTGGTGCCGATTATCAGTATCTTAGCTCGAAGATATTTTGTAATTAGAACTGATAAAACATATCGCATAGTTGCGAAGACCTCATCTTGACTGTTACCTGGCTGGGATACAGCCGGGGCGACCCGGCCCGTGCAGGATAGAATCGCTGTCATGAAGGGCATGTCGATCGATGCCCTCCACCGCAGGGAGGGATCGAAGCTTCAGCGGTTCCTGTGCAGGATGCTGCAGAACCCCGACGATGCGGCTGATGCAGCTCAGGAAACCTATCTGCGGATGCTCGCAGCGCTGTCCTGCACGCGCATCGAGCATCCCTCCGCGCTGCTGTTCCACGTCGCCGCCAACGTCGCGCGGCGGATGCGCAACCGGCACCGGCTGGAGCGGTCGCTGTTCGCGGATGCCTCCACGGGGGATCTGGCGGAGCTCGTCGACGACTGCGCACTTCCGGAGCGCCAAGCGATCGCCCGCGAGGCGTTGCGGCGCCTCGCGACGGCGGTCGACGAACTGCCTGCCCGATGCCGCGAGGTCTTCCTCCTCAGCCGGGTCGACGGCCTCGCGAACGGGGAGATCGCCGGACGCCTCGGCATCTCGCGCAACATGGTGGAGAAGCACATCATCAAGGCTCTCCTGCACTGTCGGCGCAGCCGCCTCGATCTTTGGTGAGCGAACGGCGTCGGGGGACGGAGCCCTCGGAGATCTCACCCTGAGCCGCACCGATCTCGTCCGGTGGCCGAGATCGCTGCGTCCGGCGGCACCCGGCATGACCGAGGCTCATCGCCGGGTGGTATCAGGGACGGGCGCGCGCGGCGGGCGTGGGCGGCCCCGCCGGGGTCCGGAGGGACGACGTGGGCAGTCAGGACGGGGTCGAAGGATCCGGCGACGAGCCGATCCACGAGGCGGCGGCGGCCTGGGTGGCCCGCCTGTCCTCGTCCGACGCCACGGACGCGGACAGGGCGGCCTTCGCGGCGTGGCGCGACGCCGACCCGGCGCATGCCGGGGCCTATGCCGAGATGGATGCGCTCTGGCACCACCTCGGGCGACTGCCCGATCCTCGCCGCCGCAGGCCTCCGACGACGCTCGCCGGCATCGCCGTCGTCGCCCTGGCCGGGGGTGTCCTGGCCTATCAGCTCGGTCTGCTCGACCGGCTGCGCGCCGATCTCTGGAGCGGTGTCGGGGACATCGCTCACGCCACGCTCGCGGATGGCAGCCGCGTCGATCTCAACACGGATACGGCGATCGCGCTGCGCTTCACCGACCGGGAGCGCCGGGTCGATCTCCTGCGCGGCGAGGCCAGCTTCGATGTCGTTCCCGATCCGGACAGGCCGTTCATCGTCGAGGGGGGCGGGGTGAGCGTGCGCGCCGTCGGCACGCGCTTCTCGGTGCGGGCGGACGGGGCGCCGGACCCGGTCGAGGTCGCGCAGGGGCGCGTCGACGTCGCGACCTCCCACCGCCGGGTGAGCGTCTCGGCGGGGGAGGTGGCCCATATCGGCGAGAACGCCTCGCTCGCCGTCACCTCCGGGGACGTGAGCCGTCACCTGGCATGGCGCGACGGTCGCCTGATCTTTGCCGGCCAGCCCCTCTCGACGGTGCTGGTCGAGCTCGGCCGCTACCGTCACGGGCGCATCCTCCTCCTCGACGGGCGCCTCGGGCAGCGGCGAGTGACCGGCGCGTTCGAGGCCGGCAACACGGACGATGCGCTCGCCGTGATCGCGGCCACGATGGGAGCCCGCATCCGGCGCCTCTCGCCCCTGATCGTCCTCGTCGGATCGCCGCTGTGAGGAGGACACAGAAAAAATCGCCGTGCGACGTCAGGAGGTCGGGGCCTCGTTGATCTGTATCGCCGAGAGGGAACGAGGACACCGAAGCGTGCCGGTTCCCCGACGGATCGAAGGGGCATCAAGATGGCGTCGCGCGTTCGCGGAACGGCACACGGACGGATCAGGGGCGCGGCCCTGGCCGGCGTATCGATCGGTGTGATGGTTCAGGTGGCGGTCGCCCAGGCCGCCCAGTCGCACCACCTCGCCGAACCCGTCGCGCGTCTCACCGCGCCGGCCTCCGCGACGACCGAAGGCCCCGTCCGCGTGGCCATCCCGGGGGGCCCCCTGGAGGATGGGCTCGCCGTCTTCACCGAGCAGGCCGGGGTCAAGCTCGTCTATCCCACCGAGATGACGGCGGCCCTGGAGACCCGAGGGGTCGAGGGCACGTTCCCGCCTCTCGACGCGCTGACCCGGCTCCTGGAGGGCACCGGCCTCAGCCACAGGCCGGCCGGCACCTCGACGATCACGCTCGTCAACCCGCGCTACGTCCAGCTCGATGCGGGCGTCGGACCCGGAGCGGCGGTGACCCTCGACGAGTTGGAGGTCCGGGGCCAGGGGGGCGTCCAGGCCCGCGGAGCCGTGACCGGCCAGCCGCCCCGGTCGGGGGTCGTCGGCCAGCCGCCCGTCCCCTATGCCGGCGGTCAGGTCGGCTCGGGCACCCGGGTCGGCTTCCTGGGCAACCGCTCGGTGCTCAAGACGCCCTTCAACGTGGCGGGCTACACCGACAAGCTGATCCAGGACCAGCAGGCCCGCACCGTCGGCGACGTGCTCCTGAACAATCCGTCCGTGCGCAACGACGCGCCCCCCTTCAGCGAGCGCGACTCGTTCTTCATCCGGGGCTTCTCGGTCACCGGCCTCGACACCGCCTTCGACGGCCTGTTCTATATCGCCAACCCGCGCCGCCACTTTCCGGAGGGACTGGAGCGCGTCGAGGTGCTGCTGGGGCCGACCGCGCTGCTCAGCGGCGGCGTCGGCCGCGTCGGCGGAACGATCAACCTCGTGCCCAAGCGCGCCTACGACGAGCCGCTCACCCGCATCACCACGGCCTATGTCAGCGACGCGCAGACCTGGACGCATGTCGATCTCGGCCGCCGCTTCGGCCAGTTCAACGAGTGGGGCGTGCGCTTCAACGGCGCCTACCGCAACGGTGCCACGCCCCTCGACCGCAACGAGATCGAGGTGGGGGTCGCGGCACTCGGCCTCGACTACCGCGGCGACGGGTTCCGCGCCTCCCTCGACCTGACCCACTCCACCCAGAACATCACCGCGCCGACCTCGCTGTTCAACGCGGCCGCGCCCGGCATCGTCATCCCGCGCGCGCCCAGGCCCACCATCAACACGGCGAGCACCCTCGAATACATCGACAGCCGCTACGACATGGCCGCCGCCCGCGTCGAGTACGACATCCTGCCCGAGACCACGGTCTACGCGGCGGGCGGCTTCAGCCGGTACAACGAGGACTTCCTGCTCGGGTCCTACACGATCCAGAACAGCGCGGGAGCGGCCCGGAACGATCTCGCCGTGCAGCCCCTCGAACTCCGGGGCCGCACCGCCGAGGTCGGGTTCCGCTCGCAGTTCCGGACGGGCTTTCTCGGCCACCAGATCAACGTCGCGGCGGTGGAGGCGGAGAACGACAACTTCTCGCGCGGCTTCTTCCCGATCACGGGCCTGCCGAGCTTCCAGACCAACATCTACAACCCGACCCTCCTGGCCAGGGGCTCGGTCTCCGTCATCGGGCTGCCGCGCTCCGAGCGCCAGCCGCTCTTCACCTCGCTCAACGTGCGCAGCTTCTCCTTCGCCGACACCCTGTCCCTGGGCGACGACCGCTTCCTGCTGACGCTGGGCGGACGCTTCCAGGAGATCGAGCTGAACAGCTACGTCACCCGCCCGGTGGCGACGCAGGGCCAGCAGAACTTCGGCTACCTGGAGAGCCGGTTCAGCCCGGCCATCGCGCTCGTGTTCAGCCCGTTCGACAACGTGTCGTTCTACGCCAACTTCATCGAGGCGCTGATCGAGGGGCCGTCCGCGCCCGCGACCGCTGTCAACAACAGCGCCATCTTCCCGCCCATCGTCAGCCGGCAGAAGGAGGTGGGCGTCAAGGTCGATTTCGGCACGGTGGCGGCCACAGCCTCTCTGTTCGAGATCGAGCTGCCCAACGCCTTCACCGATCCCGCCACCCGGATCTTCTCGGTCAGCGGCCTGCAGCGCAACCGCGGCGTCGAACTCACCGTGTTCGGCGAGCCGCTGCCCGGCATGCGCCTGCTCGGCGGCGTCAGCTTCTTCGACGCGCAACTCGTCAACGTCGCACCGGTCACCGTCGCCGGGAGGGCGACGAACGTGAACGGCAACGCCGCCCCCGGCGTGCCCGATACCCAGCTCAACCTCTACGGCGAGTACGACCTGCCGCCGTGGCTGGCACCCGGCCTGACGTTCACCGGCCGGGCGATCTACACGAGCTCGGTGTTCTACGATCAGGCCAACACCCAGACGGTGCCCGACTGGACGCGCTTCGACGCCGGCCTGCGCTACACCTTCGAGGGCGCGAACGGGAAACCCGTGGTGATGCGGGCCATCGTCGAGAACCTGTTCGACGACGCCTACTGGCAGAACGCCACCCGCGGCTTCCTGGCGGTGGGCGCGCCGCGGACCTTCATCCTGTCCGCCACCGTCGACTTCTGAATGAAGGGTCGTCTCCGCCCATCGATGGCGTGGCTGCACGCATGGTCCGGCCTCGTCGTCGGCTGGGTGCTGTTCGCGGTCTTCGCCACCGGCACCGCGAGCTACTACCGGCCCGAGATCACGCGCTGGATGCAGCCGGAACTCTCGGCCGGGCCGGGGCTGGACGGGGGAGACATCGGGCAGGATATCGGGCACGCGGCGATGGGACACGAGGCGATCGCCGCCTCGGTGGACCACGCCGTCGCCTACCTGCAAAGCCATGCCCGGGCGGCGCGGGCGTGGTTCGTCACGCCGCCTCGGCCCGGCAGGCCCGTGGTGGAGCTGTTCTGGCGCAATCCCCCCGGCACGGCGCCGGGCCACGTCCTGCTCGATCCGCGCACCGGCGCGCCCGCGCGGGTGCGCGACACCCTGGGCGGCGATTTCCTCACCCAGTTCCATTTCGAGCTGCACATGGCGCCGCTCTGGGGACGCTGGATCGTCGGCATCTGCGCCATGATCATGCTGGTGGCGCTGCTGTCGGGCATCGTCACCCACCGCCGGATCTTGGCCGACCTCTTCACGTTCCGGCCCGGCAAGGCCCCCCGGCGAAGCTGGCTCGACGCGCACAACGTCGCCGGCGTGCTGGCGCTGCCCTACCACCTGATGATCACCTACACCGGCCTCGCCGTCCTGGGGCCGACCTACATGCCCTGGGGCGTGCGAGCCGCCTACGAAGGCGACGCGCAGGCCCTCTACGCCGAGAGCGGCCAGATCGTCCGCCCGCGCCCGCCCGCCGGCCGGCCCGGCACCCTCGCCCCCGTGGGACCGATGGTGCGACAGGCGCTCGCCGCGTTTCCCCGGCCGCTGGAGCGCGTCGCGATCCGGAATCCGCAGGACGCGAACGCCACGGTGGTCGCGCTGTTCGAGGCGCCCCGCGGGCTGTCCCAAGAGCACTCCCAGATCGCCTTCGACGGCGTCTCGGGCCGGCTGCTGGAGACGAGCCGGGGCGACCTCAAGCCGGCGACCCGAACCTTCGCCGCCCTGGTCGGCCTGCACGAGGCGCATTTCGACGGGACGGCCCTGCGTGTGCTGTTCTTCCTCTGCGGAGTGATGGGCTGCGCCATGGTGGCGACGGGCCTCGTCCTCTGGTCGGTGGCGCGCCTGCCCCCGTCGGGCGGGCGCCCGGCCTTCGGGCTCCGGCTGGTGCGGGCGCTCACCGTCGGCGGCGTCGCCGGCCTGTCGGGCGCGATCGCGGCCTATTTCCTGGCCAACCGCCTGCTCCCCGTCGATCTCGCCGGACGGGCCGAGTGGGAGATCCGCATCGTCTTCGCGGTCTGGATCGCCTTGGCGCTGCTGCCGCTCGTCCGGCCGCCGCGCCGGGCGTGGTGCGACGGCTTGGCCGCCGCGTCGATCCTGTGGCTCGCCGTCGTTGCCGCCGACATCCTCACGCTGCCGGGCCATCCCCTGCGCCGGTGGGGCGGCGACGCGCTGTTCGTGTGGTTCGACGGGGCGATGCTGACGCTCGCGATCCTGTTCGCCCTCGCCGCCCGTACGGTCGCGGGTCGCGCGCGGCCGTCCCGGCCCTCGATCGAACCATCGACGGCCGGAGGTCGCTGAAGTCTAGATTAAGAACAATTCCGAATATGAACCGCAGACGGAATTTGTTGTATCGCATCTTGACGGATAGCCGGGCATTGCGCGATATGACGCCTTAATATATCAGAATAAACGATCTAGACACGCGACGATGTGGTGTCATGAATTCAGGAATCGGCTTCGCTCCCATCTTCGCGTGCGGCGGATCGGAGCGCCGTTGCTGCGGGTGCCGCCCGATCGAATGCCGAAAAGCTCGCGACGGTCTCGGGCTCCCGCCGGTCGATGACCGCTGACGATTCGAACGAGGTCCGGTCATGCCCCCTTCGTCCCAGCCTCTCGCCGAGGCGGCGGCCTTCCGCAGCTTCGCCAACGGCTACCTGCGCGAGATCGATGGGGGGATCCGGGTCCGTCACGCCCTGCCCGACGCGCGTCCCGCCCGTTGCGTCGAATGGACCCTGCACGCCCGGCGCCTCGCGATCCGCGCCGAGATCCTGTCCCCCTCCGTGTGCGGCGCGCAGGGCTTCGGCCGCCTGTGGACCCGCCATCGGCACGAGCCGCGCTGGCGCCCGGTCGCCCCGATGCAGGCGATCCAAGAGCTTCTCGGCGAGGCCTACGCCCGCGTCGACGACGGTGCGAGCGAGACCGCCCGTGAACGCGAATTGGAACTCCTCGGACGCATCCTCGACAGTTACCGCGAGACGGCCCGCCAGCTCGATCTCGCCGTCGGGCACGATGGGGAGGATGACAGCTTCATCGGGGCCGAACGCTCGCTCGTGTTCGGCCACTGGCTGCACCCAACGCCCAAGAGCCGCGCGGGGCTCACGACCTGGCAGGCGCGCGCCTACGGGCCCGAGGAGGGGGGGCGCTTCCAACTCGCCGTGTTCGCCGTGGACGGGGACCTGATCCGCCACGACTCGGCGGGGACCCGTTCGGCCCCGGAGATGGCGCTCGACCTGCTCGGGGCCGACGGGGCCCGCCTGCCGCTGCGCGAGGGCGAGACCGCGTTTCCCATGCATCCGCTCCAGGCCGACGCCCTGATGTTGGAGCCCCACATCGCGGCGCTCGCGCAGGCGGGCCGCATCCGGCGGCTCGGCGCGTTCGGGCCGCATTTCACCGCGACCTCCTCGCTGCGCACACTCTACGCGCCGGACAGCCCGTGGATGGCGAAGTTCTCGCTGCCCGTGACGCTGACCAACTCGCTGCGGGTGAACCGGCTCGCGGAACTGGAAGCGGGCGTCGCCGTGGCGCGGCTCGTCGCGCGCAGCGGGTTCGGGGCCGCCCATCCCCGGTTCCGGATCGTCCACGACCCGGCCTACCTGACGCTACACTGCCCCGGGCGCACCGAGAGCGGCTTCGAGACGGTTATGCGCGAGAACCCGTTCCGCGACGGCGCCGAGCGGGGCGTCGCGACGCTGGCCGCGCTCACCGCCGAGCCGCTGCCCGGTCGGCCCTCGCGGCTCGAAGGCCTGCTGAGCCGGGTCTCGTCCGGGGGCGCGGGCGGGCTGTCGCGCGCCGCCCGAACCTGGTTCG